>Ga0073899_10001180_pt1 | contig 24004 bp, 20 predicted proteins | sample KloWWTmetaKNB5Ph_FD_88975 | JGI IMG/M metagenome (GOLD analysis project Ga0073899, IMG submission 88975) | Active sludge microbial communities from Klosterneuburg, Austria, studying microevolution and ecology of nitrifiers - Klosterneuburg... | ecosystem: Engineered > WWTP > Aerobic digester >... | reverse complement strand
GCTGCTGCTCGACCGGCTGCGGGCCGACGCCGGTCACTGCGGGCGGGACGGCCCGCGCGGGGACGGGCGCCGCGGGCGGGACGGCCGGCGCGGGGGCGGGTTGACGGGGCCCTGGGACCGGCGGGCGGCCGGAGTCGGAAGGTGTGCTCACGTGGTCAACCTACCCAACCCGGTCCCGGCGCGGGAGGTCTTCGACGGAGTGTGTCAGGCCGACGGCGGCGTGGGCGGCGATACCGGCAGCACGGGGACGGCCTCGCCCGCGACCGTCGCCTGCAGCACCATCACCGTCCGCCCCGGGAGCAGCACCTTGCTGCCCGGCGGCAGGGCCCGGCGGGGCAGTTCGTCGGGCTCACCGGTGTGCGCGGCCACCCGGTAGCTCTTCGCCCACGGCGCTCCCGGCAGGGAGACCTGCACCGGGTCGTCGCCGGCGTGGTAGACGATCAGGAAGGCGTCGGTGCGGTCGGAGAGGTACAGCCCCAGGGTGCGCCGCTGCGGGTCGTTCCACTGCTCGACGGCCATCTCGGTGCCGGATTCGGCGAACCAGGCCACGCCGGAGCGTCCCAGCCCCCGGCCGAGGGCGTCGGTCACCTCGTGGTGGCGGCGGAACGTGGCGGGCCGCAGCACCGGGTGTTCGGCGCGCAGCCGCAGCAGTTGCCGGGTGAGCGCGGTCTGCTCCTCCCAGGTCTCGGTCCAGTTCAGCCACGAGACCGGCGAGTCCTGGCAGTAGGCGTTGTTGTTGCCGCCCTGGGTGCGGCCCAGCTCGTCCCCGGCGGTGATCATCGGCATGCCCGCCGACAGCAGCAGGGTCGCCATCAGGTTGCGGGCCGTCCGCTGCCGGGCGGCGTTGATCTCGGGGTCGGCGGTCTCGCCCTCGTAACCGTGGTTCCAGGAGCGGTTGTGGTCGGTGCCGTCGCGGTTGCGTTCCTTGTTGGCCTCGTTGTGCTTCAGGTCGTAGGTGACGAGGTCACGCATCGTGAACCCGTCGTGGGCGGTGACGAAGTTCACCGAGGCCGTGGTGGGCCGATCGGAGTGGTCGAAGATGTCGGAGGAGCCCGAGAGCCGGGTCGCGAGTTCCTGGACGCCGCCGATGCCGCCGCGCCAGAAGTCGCGGACGAAGTCGCGGTAGCGGTCGTTCCACTCGCACCAGCCGTTGCCCCAGCGGCCGACCTGGTAGCCGTAGGGGCCGAGGTCCCAGGGCTCGGCGATCATGATCACCTCGCGCAGCACCTCGTCCGCCGCGACCGCGTGCTTGAAGGAGTGGTCCTGGTCGACGTGGTGCCGGGAGTCCCGGATCAGGGTGGTGGCGAGGTCGAAGCGGAAGCCGTCCACGCCCATCTCGGTGACCCAGTAGCGCAACGAGTCGAGCACCATCCGCTGCACGGCCGGGTGGGAGGTGTCGACGGCGTTGCCGCAGCCGGTGACGTCGTAGTCGTTGCGCTGGTCGGTGGTGAGCCGGTAGTACGCGCCGTGGTCGATGCCGCGGAAGCTCAGCGTGGGGCCGTCGTGGCCGCCCTCGCCGGTGTGGTTGTACACCACGTCCAGCAGCACGGCGATGCCCGCGGAGTGCAGCTTGCTGACCATGTCCTTGAACTCCTCGACCTGCTCCCCGGTGGTGCCGGAGGAGGAGTAGGCCGAGTGCGGGGCGAAGAAGCCGAGGGTGTTGTAGCCCCAGTAGTTGCGCAGCCCGCGTCCGTGGACGAAGGGCTCGGAGACGAAGTGGTGGATCGGCAGCAGTTGGACGGCATTGATGCCGGTGTCGACCAGGTGCTTGATCACGGCCGAGTAGGCCAGGCCCGCGTAGGTTCCGCGCAGGTGCTCGGGGACGGCGGGGTGCTGTCGGGTGTAGCCCTTGAGGTGGGTCTCGTAGATCACCAGTTCGGACGGGTCGGGCCGGGTCGCCAGCGGTAGTGGCGGCGGGGTGGACGGCACCACGACGCCGAGCGGGACGGCGGCGAAGGAGTCGGCCGGGTCGGGGGAGAAGTTCGACTCCGGGGTGTGGTCGAAGATCGGGCCGGCGTAGTCGACGCCGGCGGTGATCGCCCGCGCGTACGGGTCGAGCAGCAGCTTGGCCGGGTTGAACCGCTGGCCCTTGGACGGGTCCCACGGCCCGTGCACCCGGTAGCCGTAGCGCTGGCCGGCGTCCACGCCGGGTACCGACAGCTTCCAGACCCCGTCGGAGTGCAGCTTCATGTCGTGGTTGTGCTGCCGGCGGTCGCGGTCGACCAGCGCCAGTTCCACCCGGGTGGCGCGCGGCGCCCAGAGCGCGAACTCGGCCCCGCTGGGGGTGAGTCGGGCGCCGAGCAGCGAGTTCTCAGCAGGGAACGGCTGGACTGGTGCCGACATGCGGCTCCTTCGGGAAGACTGGACGCGGCCGGTCGGTCGCATGGCTGCATGCGCAACCGTATGACCACAATAGAAGAACGATTCATCGCTCGCACAGGAGGACACGCGCGTGCGGCACTACCTCGACCATGCTGCGACCGCTCCGCTGCGACCCGCCGCGGCCCGGGCGCTGGCCGATGCCCTGGGGCAGGTCGGGAACCCGTCGTCGCTGCACGCCTCGGGCCGGGCGGCCCGGCGGCTGCTCGCGGAGGCGAGGGAGTCGGTGGCCGCGGACCTCGGCGCGGCCCCGCCGGAGGTCGTGTTCACCAGTGGGGGCACCGAGGCCGACAACCTCGCGCTGCTGGGTGCGGCGGGCGAGGACGGCCGGCTCCTCGTCTCGGCGATCGAACACCCGGCCGTCGCCGGGGTGCGGCAGCGGCTGCCGGGCCGGGTGGACGTGCTGGGGGTCGGCGCCGACGGCTACCTCGACCCCGCTGCGCTGGCCGGTTCGCTGGTACCCGGTACCGCGGCGGGCCGCGGGACGGCGCTGGTGTCGGTGATGTGGGTGAACAACGAGACCGGGGCCGTCCAGCCGGTCGCCGAACTCGCGCGGCGCTGCACCGCTGCGGGCGTCCTCTTCCACACCGACGCGGTGCAGGCGGTCGGCCACCTCGGGGTGGCCTTCGGAGAGGTGGGCGCCGACCTGCTCAGTGTCTCGGCCCACAAGGTCGGGGGCCCGGTCGGGATCGGCGCGCTGCTGGTGCGCCGCGGCGTCGCGCTGCGCCCGCCCGGTTTCGGCGGGGGACAGGAGGCCGGGCTGCGTTCGGGCACGGTAGGGGTCGCCCTCGCCGCCGGCTTCGCCGCCGCGCTGCACGAGGCCGTCGCCGAACTGCCGACGGAGACCACGCGGCTGGAAGGGTTGCGCAGGGTCCTGCTGGCCGGCCTGCTCGCCGTCCCGGGCGTCGAGGCGAGCGTGGCCGGCCCGGTGAGCCCGGCGATCGCCCACGTCGTGGTGGCGGGCGCCCGCGCCGACGACGTGCTGCTGCTGCTGGACGCGGCCGGCATCGACTGCTCGACGGGTTCGGCCTGCACCGCGGGCGTCCACCAGCCCAGCGAGGTGCTGCTGGCGATGGGACGTGACGCGGCCGCCGCGAGCGCAGCGCTGCGGTTCTCGTTCGGTCCCGGCAGCGGCCCCGACGCCGTGGCCGCGGTGCTGGCCGCCTTCCCCGAGGCGGTCCGCCGGGCCAGGCTGGCCGCCTGATGCCGGGACAGTTCAGCGTGGCGGTCGGCCCCGGCCTGCTGGTCTTCCTTGGCGTTGTCGGGCTGGCGTGGCTCGTCACCACCTGGGTGCTGGCCCGCCGCCACTGGGCCACCGCGCCGCGCCGGGTCGTCGCCGGCAGCGGCTTCGTCGTCTACCTCGCGGCCGCCTGGGCGATCGTCCTGCTGCCTTTCCCGGACGCCTCGGTCGTCGCCGAGGCCGCCCCGGTGAACCTCGAGCCCTTCGGTTGGCTGGGTGATGCGATCGCCGGGACGAGGTACGCCGGCGGCGGGCTGGGAGCCTGGCTGACCAACCGCACGGTCGTCTACCTGCTCTCGAACCTGCTGCTCACCGTCCCCCTCGGTGCGATGCTGCGGCACCGGGGGTGGGGGCTGCTGCGCACCGCGGCGGCCGGCCTGGCGCTGAGCCTCGCCTTCGAGCTCACCCAGCTCACCGCCGTGTGGGGCCTCTACCCGCGCCGCTACCGCACCTTCGACGTCGACGACCTGCTCGCGAACACCGCCGGCGCCCTGGTCGGCTGGGCGCTGGTGCCGCTGCTGTGGCTGCTGCCGAGGCTCCGCTCCGGTCGCGCGGAGCCCCGTCCGGGCCGTTGGTGGCACCATCTGGGCGCCCTCGGCCTCGACCTGCTCGCCTGGACGGTGCTGCACGCGCTCGCCTGGCTGGTGGTCTGGTCGGGCAGCGCCGCCGCGGGCCACGAGGCCGGGCAGACCACCGCGATGGTGGTGTGGGTGGTGTGCGGGGCGGTGGTCTTCGCGGTGTGCCCGCTGCTGTGCCGGGGTGCGACCCCGGGCTCGGCACTGGTCGGCGTCGAGCCCTGAGCCTGTCGAATCCTCGCCCACCTCATGACCCGAAGCTCGGCCACGCTCCCCACGGCCCCTGCGCCCGATCGCGAGGGTCCACTTTTCCCGGCGATACAGCCGCCTGCGAGCCGGGGTTGATCGCTACGGCCACATTCGACGGACATAGACCCCTTCTGAGGGCCTGCATCGCCCGCTGAAGTGGCCATAGTGCGAGGCGGGAACCCGGAGGCCCCGCCACTCCACGCCGGCCGGGTGCTCGTCGTCGACGACCTCGGCCCGTTTCGCGATGCCCTGGTAGCCGGCGTCGGCGTACACGACCTGGTCATCGCCGCGGACCAGTTTGATGGTCTCGTCCACATCGGCGGTGTTCGCCGCCGTGCTGGTCACGCTGTGCACATAGCCGGTACCGGCATCGACCCCGATATGGGCCTTCATCCCGAAGTGCCACTGCTGGCCCTTCCGGGTCTGATGCATCTCGGGATCCCTGGCATGGGAGGCGTTCTTCGTCGACGACGGCGCGGCGATGATGGTCGCGTCCACCACGCTGCCGCCGCGCATGATCCACCCGTTCGCCTCAAACAACCCGTTCAACGCCGCGAACATCGCCTGGCCCAGCTGGTGTTCCTCGACCAGGTGCCGGAACTTGCACAGCGTGGTCGCGTCCGGCACCTGCGCGACACCGAAGTCGAGCCGCATGAACTTCCGCATCGCGTAGGAGTCGTTGATCTCGTCCTCGAGGCCCTCATCGGACAGGTGGTACCAGACCTGCAACAGGTACATCCGCAGCATCGTTTCGACCGGCTGCGGTTTCCGGCCCAGCGGGCTGTTGTAGTGGTGCGGCTCGACCAGCGCGACCCATTCGGCCCACGGGATCACCTCGTCCATCATCGTCAGGAACTCCTGACGGCGCGTGACCCGACGACGCAGGCTGTACTCGGCATCGGTGAAACTCGGCTGCAAACCCTCCACGGGCACCATTTCGCCTAGTCAACCCATAAATGGCCGACGACACTCCCATCCAGCAGCCGAACCACGACCCGAGAAGACCAGCGCATCCCCAAGCGCGGGGCGGCCCGGGCAGGCCGTGCACACGGGGAGCCCCGGCTGTGCGAGGAACCGCCACCCCGGGCCCGTTCACCCTGAGCCTGTCGAGGGGTCGGCCCACCGAGGCCCATCGCGGCCGGCACGGCGACGCTGGGTAGACTCATGCGACCGGGGAGCCCGGGTCGAAGGAGGAGTCACGTGCGGGTGCTGGCCGCGATGTCGGGCGGGGTGGATTCGGCCGTGGCCGCTGCCCGCCTGGTCGACGCCGGGCATGACGTCACCGGGGTGCACCTGGCGCTCTCCCGCAACCCGCAGAGCTATCGCAGCGGTTCCCGCGGGTGCTGCTCGCTGGAGGACTCCAACGACGCCCGCCGGGCCGCGGACAACCTCGGCATCCCGTTCTACGTGTGGGACCTCTCCGAACGCTTCGACGCCGAGGTGGTGCAGGACTTCCTGGCCGAGTACGCGGCCGGGCGCACCCCGAACCCGTGCCTGCGCTGCAACGAGCGGATCAAGTTCGCCGCCGTGCTCGAGCGCGGGCTGGCGCTCGGCTTCGACGCCGTCGCCACCGGCCACTATGCGCGTTTGGTGGAGGCCGGGGGCACCGTGCAGCTGTGGCGGGCGGGCGAGCAGCACAAGGACCAGTCCTACGTGCTGGGCGTGCTCGAGCAGGACCAGTTGCGGCACGCCCTCTTCCCCCTCGGTGAGGACGCCTCGAAGGCGGCCGTGCGCGCCGAGGCCGCCGCCCGGGGGCTGCTGGTCGCGGCCAAGCCGGACAGCCACGACATCTGTTTCATTCCCACCGGTGACACCGCCGGCTTCCTCCACTCCCGTCTGGGCAGCCGCACCGGCGACATCCTCGATCCCGACGGCGAGGTGGTCGGCGCGCACGCCGGCGCCCACCGGTTCACGGTCGGCCAGCGCCACGGCCTGCACCTGTCGGTGCCCGCCTCCGACGGCCGGCCGCGCTACGTGCTGGCCGTCAGCCCCGCTTCCAACACGGTGACGGTCGGCCCCCGGGAGCTGCTCGCCGTCCGCTCGCTGGAGGCGATCCGGCCGCGCTGGACGGAGACTGCCCGGCCCGGCTCGTGGCGCGGGTTGGCGCAGTGGCGGGCCCATTCCGACCCGGTGCCGGCCACCGTCACCAGCCGCGGGGAGGCGGTGGTGGTCGAACTGGACGAGGCAGCGCACGGGATCGCGCCCGGCCAGGCCGTCGTCTACTACGAGGGCGAGCGCGTGGTCGGCTCGGCCACCATCTCGGCGACGGCGGCCTGATGCGGGTCACCGGGCTCGGCTCGCTTCCCGGCACCGACGTCGGCGCCGCCGTCCGGTTCACCTTCGACCGCGTGCCGGGGCTGCCCTACCTGCCCGAGCTGCCCGCGCGCGGCCCGTCCGCCCACCTGGTCGGACGGGGGCTCGGCCTGCTGGCCGGGCTGGGCGCCGATCTGGTGGTGGACCAGTGGCGGCTGGGTTCGGCGGGCGCCGACCAGCGCCGGGTCAGGGCCCTGCTGCGGGACGACCTGGACGTGCTGGAGGAGAACTCCCAGGGCTGGTCGGGCTCGTTCAAGGTGTCGGTCGCCGGCCCGTGGACGCTGGCCGCGGCGACCGACCTGGCGGCTGGCGGCACCGTCCTTTCCGACGCGGGGGCCCGGCGCGACCTGGCCGCGTCCCTGGCCGAGGGGGTGGGCGACCTGCTCGGCGACCTGCGGCGCCGGCTGCCCGGCGCGGACCTCGTCCTGCAGGTGGACGAGCCGTCGCTGCCCGCGGTGCTGGGGGGCGCGATCCCCACGGCGGGCGGGTTCTTCCGGCAGCGCGCGATCGGCCTGCCCGAGGTGGCGGCGGGCCTGAGCGCGGTCAGCGCCGAGCCCGTCCGGCGGGGGCTCGCCGTGCCGGTGGTGCTGCACTGCTGCGCCCCTGGGGCGCCCGTGGCGACCCTGCTCCGCGAGGGCAGGGACGGGGCCGGTTTCGCCGGCGTCAGCCTCGACCAGGACACCCTCGGCAGCGCCGACCTGGACGCCCTCGCCGCCGGGCTGGAGGCGGGGCGGCAGTTCTGGCTCGGCTGCCTGCCCACCGCGGGCGGAGTCCCTGCCGGCGTCGACGCCACCCGCATCCGCGTGCTGCGGCTGGTGGAAGCGCTCGGGGTGGCGCCGGAGCTGGTCGCCGCCCAGGTCGTGCTCACCCCGGCCTGCGGCCTGGCGTCGTTCTCCGCCGCCGGGGCGGGCGAGGTGTTCGACGTGCTCGCCCGGGTGGTCGGTCAGGTCGAGGGCGAACTCGCCTGAGCCGAGGCAGCCCGGAGGCGGGCTGAGCCTGTCGGAGCCTCCGCTGCGACCCTTCGACGGGCAGGCTCGCTGGGGTCAGTCCTTGCCCTCGGCGAGCACGATCACGCGGTCGTCGGCGGCGAAGGTGACGGTGTCGGTCTTGCGCGGGTTCACCCGCACGCCGTAGCCACGGGAGCTGGAATGGGCGTCCGCGGCGAGCCGGTAGCCGATCGCGGTCTCGCCGCGGCGCCGGGCGGCCTCGAGCACCGCGTAGAAGTCGACCGGGTGCCCCGGCAGGACGTAGTCGCGAGCCGGGTTGAGGTAGATCTCGCTGCCGGCGCTGGAGAACAGTGTCTCGAAGACGTCGGTGAGCCGGCGGTTCTCCGAGATCTGCGACAGCAGCAGGGCGATCAGCCGATCGCTCACGATCAGGTCGTCGGCCCGGGTGACCTCCGCGAGTTCGCGGTTGGCGTCGTCGAGCATCTCCGAGACGATGTTCAGGTCGAACCCGCCGGTCTCGGAGAGGTCGCGCAACTGCAGCAGCGTCACCAGCGTGCGGCTGTCGGCACGTTGCCGGTCCGGTTCGAGGGAGTCGGCGAGCACGATGATGTGGTCGAAACGACCGACATCCAGCGCCTCGAGGACGGCCCGGCGGGTCGGGTCGCCGGAGGTCCAGGACGCGCGCAGGTTGGCGAACCCGGGAAGTGGTGGCTCGACCGCGGAGACCACCCCGACCGTGGAGCCCGGTGCCACGTAGTCGTCCAGCTCGCGGAGCATGCCGACCAGCCGCTCGTTCACGCCGAGCACCAGGGTGTGCTCGGGGTCGAGCCCACCGACCCGGGCGTCGACGAGCGCTTCGGTGGCGGGGACGCCCGCCCGACCGAGCCGGATCAGGCTGTCGTCCTCGGCGATCACGATGATCCGGTCGCCCGCCGCGATCGCCGTCCCGGGCGCGGGGTTCACCAGCACCTGCTCGCCCTGCACCAGCCCGATCGCCGCGCAGTCGACGAAGGCGAGTTGGGCGTCGAAATAGGTGCTGCCGACCAGGGTCGGCTGTTCGGTGAAGTAGATCTCGTCGCCGTCGAAGTCGAGCAGTTCCGCGTAGACGACCGACAGCCCCGACTGCCGGCAGCTCTGCACCGTGATCCGCCCGATCAGGTCCGGGCCGAGCACCCAGTGCGCCTCGTCCCGTCCGACCAGGTGGGCGATCTCCAGGTTCGCCGGGTCGCTCAACTCCGCGACGATGTGGTGGGGTTCGGGCTGCCGGGCGGGGTTGTTGGTCAGGGCCAGCGTGGTCTTGATCACCTCGGCGTCAGGGTCGGAGGACCCCTCCGGCGCGAGGACGATGATGCTGCGGGCGGTCGCCGGGCTCACCATCGCGAGGTCGGCGAGGTTCTTGGGGTCCCCGGTGCGGCAGATCACCGCCGTCTTGCCGAGGTTCCCGGCCGCCGCGCGGATCTCGTCCTCCATCTCGACCTTGTCCCGGTCGCCGAGGACGACGATGCTGGCCCGGCCGCGGGACTCATTGGCGAGCGCGATCTCGTGCACGATGGAATGGATCTTCGAGTTCCAGCCGAGGATCAGCGTGTGGTCGCTCTCCAGCACCCGGGAACGACCCTTGCGCAGGTCCGCGACCTTGCTGTCGAAGGCGGCCGAGACGATGCCGATCAGGCTCGCCACGATGATGAGGCCGCCGACGGTGACCAGCAGCATCAGCAGCCGGAAGCCCCAGCCGACGTCGCCGCCCATCGTGCCGGGGTCGAGGGTGCGCATCAGGCCGCCCCAGAGGATGTCGATGAAGTCGCCCTCTTCGGCATTGTCGGGGAACGCCCGGAACACCCACACGACCACGCTCACCACGACCACGAGCAGGACCGTCGCCAGCGCCAGAAGGCCCATCAGGGCGATCGTTCCGCGCGACATCAGGTTGTCGAACCAGTACCGCGCGCGTTCGCTGGTCTTCGGCTTGTCCACAGCTGCCTCCCCGTGCCCCCCGGCTGAGGCGCAGCACAGCGTAACGCAGCCCGGACGGTCGTCCGGACGGTCTTCGCCGACGTGTGGAAACGCTTGTCCGCAGGCGGATCTCAGCCGCGGACGACCTCGTACCGGGCCGTCACGAACTCGCCGGTGAGCGCCGATTCCAGGCAGCGCAGCTCGGCGTGCCGGGGCAGCAGTGGCTTGCCGGCGCCCAGGGTCACCGGCGCGATGGCGACGATGACCTCGTCGAGCAGGCCCGCGTCGAGGAACTGTCCGGCGAGCTCGCCGCCACCGACCACCCACACGTCGGCGCCCCCCGCCGCGGCGACCATCGCGGGGTGGACCGCGGTCACGGACTCGGCGGTGGGGCGCACGTCGGCTCCCTCCCAGACCGGCAGTTCGTGGTGGGTGAAGACCCAGCAGGGCTGGGTGTAGGCCCACGGTTCGACGACGTCGCCGCCGGCGTCGTGGCTGGCCCGGTGCACCCACTCGTAGGTGGTCGCCCCCATGCACAGCGCGCCGACGCCGGCGATGAAGGTGCCGTAGTCAGCGGGGCCACCGGTCCCGGAGTCGCGGCTGAGGAGCCATTCCAGCGAGTCGTCCGGGGTCGCGATGAAGCCGTCCAGGGTGGTGGCGGTGAAGAAGACGGTGCGTGTTATCTCCTGATTCAACTCCTGCGGGAGCCCCGGGCCAAGGGCATACTTCGGGACGTGGACGACCTCGAGCGGTCCCCGGCCCGCGCCCGGCGCGCCGGCGTGGTGCTGCTCGCGGTGCTGGGGCCGCTGGCGGTGCTCGCTGCCGCCACGCTGCGACGGGCGGTCGACGCCGCGGTGGCCCGGCCCGAGTGGTGGGCGCTGGAGGCCTGGCTGCCGAGCCCGCTGCCGTCCACGTCGAACCACGAGGCGCCGTGGCCCGTGCTGCTGCCGGCGCTCGCCCTGGCGACGATGGCGCTGGTGGCCGCGGGCCTGGCGGCGCTGGTGCTCGCCCGCGGCGCCTCCAGGCCACGCCTGGCCCGGTTCGCCCTCGGCTGGGTGGTGACCGGGCTCGCTGCCGCGGCAATGGTCGCGGCGGTGCAGTACGGCGAGCTTGTCTCCAGCATCGCGCTGGTGGGTGGCCGCGGCGGCTACCACCTGCGCACCGAGACCCTGCCCGCGCTGCGGGAGGTGCTGGTCTGGACCGGGCTGTGGGGCTGGCTGCCAGCCCTGGTCGCCGCCCTCGGCGGGGGACCGCGGGCCACCGCCACCCCGCACCCGGGGCGGTGGCGGGTCGTCGGCCTCGCGTTGCTCGCCGCGGCTCTCGCCACGGGCGTGGGCGCCTCCGAGGTCGCCCGGCGGGCCTCGGCCTGGACGGAGCCGCGCCCCGTCCCCCCGGCGACGGCGACTGCTGCCCCCACCAACCCGCCGGCCGGCGCGAACCCGTCCGTCCAGCCCCGGTTCGAGGGACGCTGCGAGGCGGCCGCGCTCACCCTGGCCTACCGGTTCACCGACGCCTCCCTGGGTGCCCGCACCGCCGAGGTCACGGCGGTCAACGCCTCCGACACGGCCTGCTCGCTGGAGGGGTTCCCCGACCTCGCCTTCGCCGACGCCCGCGGCAACGCGCTCAGCCCGCGCGTCGTCCCGGGGGGATCCGCGGAACGCGTGCGGCTCGCTCCGGGCGGCAGCCGGAGCAGTGAGCTCACCTGGCGCGCCGGGGTGGCGGCCGGCGAGCCATCGCTGGAAACCCTCCTGGTCGCCCCGTGGCCGGGTGCGACCCGGGTTGGGCTGGCAGCCTCCGGTGACATCGGGGATGCGACCGAGGTCACCCTCTCCGCCTGGCGGTAGGGCGCCCACCGCGACCCAGCAGGGTTGTCAGGGCCGCGCGCTAGATTGCAGCCGTGAACAGCCAGCAGGCCCGCGAGCGCCACGCCGAACTGAGCGCACAGGTCATCGAGCACCGTCGCCGGTACTACCTCGAGGACGCCCCGGTGATCAGCGACGGCGCGTTCGACGCCCTGCTGCGCGAACTCAACGACCTCGAGGGCGGGTTCCCCGAACTGGCGGCCCCCGACTCCCCGACCCGGCAGGTCGGACCGCCCGCGGCGGCCACCTTCGCGCCGGTACGGCACCGCCAGCCGCTGCTCAGCCTCGACAACGCGTTCAGCGAGGAGGAATTCCTGCGCTGGGTCGAGCGGGTGGAGTCCCTCGCCGGCGGAGGCGCGGTCGCGGCCGGGCTGCTCTGCGAGGTGAAGATCGACGGGCTCGCGCTCGACCTGGTGTACGAGCGCGGACGGTTGGTGAGCGCGGCGACCCGGGGCGACGGCGTCGTGGGCGAGGACGTCACGGGCAACGTCCGCACGATCGCCTCGATCCCCGAACGCCTGCTCGGCGAGGTGCCGGACGTGGTCGAGGTGCGCGGCGAGGTGTTCATGCGCGCCGACGACTTCGCCGCCCTCAACGCCGGGCTGGTCGAATCCGGCCGGTCGCCCTTCGCCAACCCGCGCAACTCCGCTGCCGGCTCGCTGCGGCAGAAGGACCCCCGGGTCACCGCCAGCCGCCGGCTCGCGTTCCTGTGCCACGGTCTGGGCGAAGTGAGCGGCGGCGTCGACATCGCCAGGCAGTCCGACGGCTACGACCTGCTCAGCGCCTGGGGGCTGCCGGTGAGCGCGGCCACCCGGGTCGTCACAACGGTCGCGGAGGCGTGGGCGTTCATCGAGCACCACGGGGAGCACCGGCACAGCCTCGAGCACGAGATCGACGGTGTGGTGGTGAAGGTGGACGACCGTGGGTTGCAGGCCCGGCTCGGGCACACCTCCCGCGCGCCGCGCTGGGCGATCGCCTACAAGTACCCGCCCGAGGAGGTCACGACGAGACTGCTGGACATCCGGGTCAACGTCGGTCGCACCGGCCGGGTCACCCCGTACGCCGTGATGGAACCGGTCGTCGTGGCCGGCTCGACGGTCGAGATGGCGACCCTGCACAACGCGTCCGAGGTCGTCCGCAAGGGTGTCCTGATCGGCGACACGGTGATCCTGCGCAAGGCCGGTGACGTCATCCCCGAGGTGCTCGGGCCGGTGGTCGAACTGCGGGTGGGCACCGAGCGGGCGTTCGAGATGCCCACCCACTGCCCCTCCTGCGGCACGGAACTGCGGCCGGAGAAGGAGTCCGACGCCGACATCCGCTGCCCCAACCAGCGCAGCTGTCCCTCCCAGCTCCGGGAGCGGCTGTTCCACCTCGCCTCCCGCGCCGGCCTCGACATCGAGACCCTGGGCTGGAAGGCGGCGGACGCCCTGCTCGGCGCCGGGCTGCTGACCGACGAGGGCGACCTGTTCGACCTCGACGCCGCGAAGCTCGCTCGCAGCCCGTTCTTCACCACCCGGTCAGGCGAGCTGTCGGCCAACGGGGCCAAGCTGCTCGAGAACCTGCAGGCCGCGAAGACCCGTCCGTTCGCGCGGTTCCTGGTGGCCCTCTCGATCCGCCACATCGGCAAGGGGGTCGCCCCGGACGTGGCTGCCGCCTTCGGATCCATCGACGCACTGCGGGCCGCCAGTTTCGAGGAACTCTCCGCCGTGGACGGCATCGGCCCCACGCTGGCGGCCTCGATCATCGACTGGTTCGCCGTGGACTGGCACCGCGCCATCGTCGAGAAGTGGCAGGCGGCCGGCTGTGTGCTGGCCGACACCCCGGCCGCGTCCGAACCGGCGGGGGAGCAGAGCCTCGCCGGGCTGTCGGTGGTGGTCACCGGCTCGCTGCCCGGCTACACCCGCGACGGGGCCGCCGCCGCCATCACGAGCCGCGGCGGGAAAGCCGCCGGTTCGGTCTCGGCCCGCACCGACTTCGTCGTGGTGGGCGATTCCCCGGGCTCGAAGTACGCCAGGGCGGTGCAGCTCGGCCGTCCGATCCTGGACGCGGCCGGGTTCGAGGTGCTGCTGCAGCAGGGGGCGGAGGCGGCGCTCGCGGTGGCCCGGGCCGAGTGAGCCGGGGGCCGGCTCAGGGCGCGGGTGGCAGACTGGCCGCGTGGAAGGCCTGAACTCCAACCTGAACCTCAACGAGGGTTCCCCGCCCCGGGTGATGCCCACCATCGGTGAGTGGGCGCCGCTGGAGGTGCCCACCACCCGCAAGAAGCGCCGCGCCCGCTGGTGGACCCTGCTGGCGCTCCTCGTCGTGCTGGTGGCCGTCGTCGGTTATGGCTACTGGGTCTACCGCATGCTGCGCTGATGCCTCAGGGCCCGGGCGGGGCGGCGAGGATGGCCAGGTGCCGCAGCCGGGCGAGCTCCGACTTCAGGAACTCCGGACCGCCGCGGCGGGCCAGGACGATGCTCGCGTCCCCGCGGAAGGGCGCGACCGCGATCACGTGGTCGCTCCAGCCGGGGAGCCAGCCGTCGGGGAGTTCGGCGCTGCGGACCTCGTCCAGCGGGCCGAGGGCGACGACGCCGGCGGCGTCCAGGTCGGGGGCGAGGTCCGTCCGGGCGGTCACCTCACCGGTGGCACGGTCGACCAGCGCGGCCCAGTTGACCCGGAAGACCTCCGGGGCCTCCAGGGTGAGGATCTCCTCGGCGCGCTCGGGGTGGGCCGTCATGTGGTCGAGCACGTCGACGTCGGCCTGGAGCCCCCACTGCTCGGGGTAGTACGAGAGCCAGAGGATCTCCACCCCCTCGATCGCGGTGCACACCGTCACCAGCGGGTCCGGACGCACACCCGGCGGCAGGTCGACCATGAAGTCGTCGACGGCATAGCCCTCGTACTTCTCGACGATCTCGACGGCATTGATGTCCGCCCCCACGGTGCCCATCGCGGAGGCGACCGCACCGAGGGAACCCGGGCGGTCAGGGAGGGCGATCCGGAGCAAGAACACGCCGACAGTCTGGCCGACTTCTGTTACAGCCACGTCAATTGGCCGCGGCCCGCGTGGCGCGGGGCCCCCGCTAGAGTGGGCGACCGCGGCGTCCCGGCGCCCGAGTGGAGGAGGAACCCGTGGCCCTGACAGCCGCAGACGTGGGCAGGCTCGCCGAACTGGCGCGCGTCCACCTGACCCCGGTCGAACTCGAGCACCTGGCCCCCCAACTGGACGTGATCCTCGACGCGGTCGCGTCCGTCTCGGAGGTCGCCGGTGCCGACGTGCCCCCCACCTCGCACGCCCTGCCGCTCACCAACGTGTTCCGGCCCGACGTCGTGACGCCCTCGCTGCCGGTGGCCGACGTGCTCGCGGGCGCTCCCGCGACCGAGGACGACCGCTTCCGGGTGCCGCGGATCCTCGGGGAGGAGTCGTGAACCTGCTGCGGATGACCGCCGCCGGTCTCGGCGAGGCGATGGCGGCCGGCGTGGTGTCGGCGCGCGAGGTGACCCAGGCGCACCTCGACCAGATCGAGGCCGTCGACTCCCGGGTCGCCGCCTTCCTCTGCCGGGACGGCGAGCGCGCGCTCGCCACCGCGGCCGCGATCGACGAGCGCCGGGCGGCGGGGGAGCACCTCGGCCCGCTGGCCGGTGTCCCGCTCGCGATGAAGGACATCTTCACCTACCGCGGCCTGCCGACCACCGCCGGGTCGCGGATCCTGGAGGGCTGGCACCCGCCGTACGACTCCACCACCACCACCCGGCTGCTGGACGCGGGCCTGGTGATCCTGGGCAAGACGAACCTGGACGAGTTCGCGATGGGCTCCTCGACGGAGAACTCCGGCTACCAGGTCACCCACAACCCGTGGGACCTCACCCGCATCCCGGGCGGCTCCGGCGGCGGCTCGGCGGCCGCGCTGGCCGCGTTCGAGGCGCCGCTGGCGGTGGGCACCGACACCGGCGGCTCGATCCGGCAGCCCGCCTCGGTGACCGGCACGGTCGGCGTGAAGCCCACCTACGGCGGCACGTCCCGCTACGGCGTGGTCGCGATGGCGTCCTCGCTCGACACCCCCGGGCCCTGCGCCCGGACGGTGCTCGACGCGGCCCTGCTGCACGAGGTGATCGGCGGCTGGGACCCGCGCGACTCCACGTCCATCAACGCGCCGGTGCCGCCGGTGGTCGCAGCGGCGCGGCGGGCCGACGTGGCCGGGCTGCGGATCGGCGTGGTGCGCGAGTTCGGCGGTGAGGGCTACGCCCCGGGCGTCGAGCGGCGGTTCACCGAGGCGCTGGCCGTGCTGGAGGGCCTGGGTGCCGAGATCGTCGAGGTCTCCTGCCCCCACTTCGACTACGCGCTGGGCGCCTACTACCTGATCATGCCCAGTGAAGTCTCCTCGAACCTGGCCCGCTTCGACGCGATGCGGTACGGCCTGCGGGTCGGCGACGACGGCACCCGCAGCACCGAGGAGGTGATGAGCCTCACCCGCGGCACCGGCTTCGGCGCCGAGGTGAAGCGCCGCATCATCATCGGCACCTACGCGCTCTCATCGGGCTACTACGACGCCTACTACGGGTCGGCCCAGAAGGTGCGCACCCTGATCAAGCGCGACTTCGACGCGGCCTTCGAGGCCGTCGACGTGCTCGTCTCCCCGTCCACGCCGACCGCGGCGTTCCGGATCGGGGAGCGCGCCGACGACCCGCTCGCCATGTACAAGGCCGACCTGTGCACGATCCCGTCCAACATGGCCGGGAACTGCGCGATCTCGGTGCCCTGCGGGCTCGCCGACGGCCTCCCGGTCGGACTGCAGGTCATGGCCCCGCCGCTGGCCGACGACCGGCTGTACCTGGTCGGCGCGGCACTGGAGAACGCCCTGGCCGGCCGCTGGGGCGGGCTGCTGCTGGACACCCTCGCCGAATCGCCGGGTGGCGCCTGGCTCGGCGTGGCAGGGGAGGACGGACGATGAGCGAACCGCTGCTGGACTACGACGAGGCCCTGGCCGCCTTCGACCCGGTGCTCGGGCTGGAGGTGCACGTCGAGCTGAACACGGCGTCGAAGATGTTCTGCGGCTGCGCGAACTTCTTCGGCTCCGCCCCCAACACCCAGACCTGCCCGGTGTGCCTGGGCCTGCCCGGCTCGCTGCCGGTGGTGAACGCCAAGGCGATCGAGTCCGCGATCCGGATCGGCCTGGCGCTGGGGTGCGACATCGCGGAATGGTGCCGCTTCGCCCGCAAGAACTACTTCTACCCCGACATGACCAAGGACTTCCAGACCTCGCAGTACGACGAGCCGATCGCCTTCGACGGGCGGGTGGAGCTCGAGGTGGACGGGGAGACCTACACCATCGAGATCGAGCGCGCCCACATGGAGGAGGACGCCGGCAAGCTGCTGCACCTGGGCGGCTCGACCGGACGGATCGGCGACGCGGAGTACTCGCTGCTCGACTACAACCGGGCCGGCACCCCGCTGGTCGAGATCGTCACCCGTCCGATCCGCGGCACGGGCGCGAAGGCGCCCGCGGTGGCGCGCGCCTACGTCTCCTGGCTGCGCGACCTGATGCTCGCCCTCGGCGTCTCCGACGTCCGTATGGAGCAGGGGTCGCTGCGCTGCGACGCGAACGTGTCGCTGATGCCGAAGGGCACCAGCGAACTGGGGCTGCGCACCGAGACCAAGAACGTGAACTCGTTGCGCAGCGTCGAGCGCGCGCTGACCTACGAGATCCGGCGCCAGGCCGCCGTGCTGGCCGCCGGCGGGAAGGTGCACCAGGAGACCCGGCACTGGCACGAGGAGGGGTGGACCACCCCCGGCCGCTCCAAGGAGACCGCCGAGGACTACCGCTACTTCCCCGAGCCCGACCTGGTGCCGGTGGCGCCCAGCCGGGAGTGGGTGGCGGAGCTGCGGGCCACCCTGCCCGAGCTGCCCGGCCTGCGCCGGGCCCGCCTGCAGGCCGACTGGGGTCTGGGTGACCGCGAGTTCGCCGACGTCGTCAACGCCGGCGCGCTGGACCTGCTGGAGGCGACAGTCGCGGCCGGCTGCCCGGCTCCGGCGGCCCGCAAGTGGTGGCTGACCGAGCTGGCCCGGCGGGCGAACGCCGCCGGTGTCGAGCTGGCCGAACTCGCCATCACTCCCGCGCAGGTCGCCGAACTGCAGGCGCTGGTCGCCGGGGGAACGGTGAACGACCTGATCGCCCGGCAGGTGATCGACGGCGTGCTCGCCGGGGAGGGTTCCCCGGCGGCCGTCGTGGCCGCCCGCGGGCTCGCCGTCGTCTCCGACGAGACCGCGCTGGCCGAGGCGGTCGCCCGTGCGATCGCAGCCGACCCGGCCGCGGCCGCGAAGATCCGCGACGGCAAGGTCGCCGCGATCGGAGCCCTGATCGGGGCCGTGATGCGGGAGATGCGCGGGCAGGCCGACGCCGGCCGCGTGCGGGAACTCGTCCTGGAGCAGCTTGCCTGAGGCGGGCCGGCGCGACACCCGACCCGGGTGGCTGCCCTTGGCGGCGTGCCTGGCCGTGGTCGTGCACCTGGTCTGCCTCTACCTGCCCGGTTCGTCGGACGGTGCGCTCGAACTGCCCTGGCTGCCCGGGGCCGACAAGGTGGTGCACCTGCTCCTGTTCGCGGTGCCGGTGTACCTGCTGGGTCGCTGGAGCGGGCGGGTCGTCCTGGTGGCGGGGCTGTTCGCCGTCCATGCGGTCGCGAGCGAACTGGTGCAGTGGCGGTGGGTTCCCTACCGCGACGGGGACGTCCTCGACGCAGCCGCCGACCTGGTCGGCATCGGGCTCGCCGTGTGGGCGCTGCGCCGTCCGTCCGGTACCGGGAAGGAGGGGAGCTGACCGTGCCGCAGTCGTCGGCTTTCGAGCACCTCTCCCCGGCCTTCCCCGGACGGGCGGCGTGGGGCACCGCGGCGCGGTTGCGCGCCTGGCAGGTGGAGGCGCTGCAGCGCTACCGCGACCTCTCCCGGCAGGACTTCCTGGCCGTGGCCACCCCCGGGGCCGGCAAGACCACCTTCGCGCTGCGGGTGGCCGGTGACCTGCTGGAATCGCGGGTCGTGGAGCAGCTGGTCGTGGTGACCCCCACCGAGCACCTCAAGGTGCAGTGGGCCGAGGCCGCCGCCCGCGCCGGGCTGCGGCTGGACCCCGGTCTGGGCGGTGGACGGAAGGGCCGCTCGCGGCAGTACCAGGGCCAGGCGGTCACGTACGCCGGGGTCGCCGCAGCCACGCACGCCTTCGAGGCGCGGACGGCCGCCGCGCGCACCCTGGTGATCTTCGACGAGGTCCACCACGCCGGCGATGCCCTCAGCTGGGGCGAGGCGATCGGGCAGGCGTTCGCGCTGGCCACCCGGCGGCTCGCGCTGACCGGCACCCCGTTCCGCTCCGACGCGACCCCGATCCCGTTCGTGCGCTACGTCGAGGACGCCGACGGCACCCGCCGCTCCGAGCCCGACTACACCTACGGCTACGCAGAGGCGCTGCGCGACCACGTCGTGCGTCCGGTCGTCTTCCTCGCCTACGGCGGCGGCCTGCGGTGGCGCACCCGGGCTGGGGACGAGCTCGCCGCCGACCTCGGCGAGCCGCTCACCAAGGACGTCACCGCGCAGGCGTGGCGCACCGCGCTCGACCCGGCGGGCGAGTGGATGCCCACCGTGCTGGGCGCCGCCGACCGCCGGCTCACCGAGGTGCGCCGGCACATCCCGGACGCCGGGGGGCTGGTGATCGCCAGCGATCAAAGACAGGCCCGCGCGTATGCGCGGGCCCTGCACCGGATCACCAGCGAGGAGGTCGCCGTCGTGCTGTCGGACGACCCCGGCGCTAGCCGGCGGATCGAGGCCTTCTCGGAGTCCGACCAGCGCTGGATGGTGGCCGTCCGGATGGTGTCGGAAGGGGTGGACGTGCCCCGGCTCGCGGTCGGGGTGTACGCGACGGCGACCTCGACCCCGCTGTTCTTCGCCCAGGCGGTCGGGCGGTTCGTCCGCAGCCGGCGGCGCGGCGAGCTCGCCAGCGTGTTCCTGCCGACCGTGCCGATCCTGCTCGCCCACGCCTCGGCGCTGGAGCGGCAGCGCGATCACGTCCTGGGCCGGCCCCGGCACGCCGAGGGTGACCTGTGGGCGCCGGAGGAGGCGCTGCTCGCCGAGGCGAACCGGAGCCGCACCACGCCCGACTTCGAAGGGACGCAGGAGACCCTGGAGGCCACCGCCGTCTTCGACCACGTGCTGTACGACGCCCACCAGTTCGGCCTCCAGGCCGAACCCTCCAGCGAGGCCGAGGCCGACTACCTCGGCCTGCCCGGCCTGCTGGAGCCGGACCAGGTCACCGCGCTGCTGCGGGAGCGTCAGCGCCGCCAACTGGAGCGCACCTCCCGCACCGAGCGGCGCGAGCGGGTGCCCGAGGCCGTCAGCCTGCACCGGGCGCTGGAGACCCGCCGCAAGGAACTCAACGGCCTGGTCGCCCAGGTGGCCCGGCTCCGGGGGGTGCCGCACAGCCACGTCCACGCCGGCCTCCGGCGCGAGGCCGGCGGCCCCCCGCTCGCGCAGGCGACCACCGAACAGGTCGAGGCCCGGATCGCCCTGGCCCGGACGTGGGTCGCCGCCGGCTGAGGGAGCCCGCGCGGCACGCGAGGCTACACGTTGTTCACGGCGCTACCCGAACTCGGGTAGCGCCGTGAACAACGTGTAGCGAGGCAGCGACCAGAAGTGTAGGTGTACGACTCCGGTCGAGTCCTGCTCCGGCCCTGGTGATGCCGACCCGAGCCGCCTACCGTGGTGGCGGGGCAGCCTTCGGGGGGAGGGGTTCGGTGAGATCGGGAATCGCACTGCTGGCACTCGTGGCAGCGCTGGCGGGCTGTGCTCCGGCGGTGGTTCCGGCGTCGCCGGCCGAGGCGGCCGCGATTGAGCAGCGGGCCGAGCAGGTGCTCCTGTCGATCTCAGGCGACGCCACCCAACGAGAAGCCGCGCGCTTCCTCAACCGGAGGGAGTTCTTCGCGCCGTACCGTGAATGCCTTGCCGAAGCGGGCTTCGTCCCCGAGGACGAGTACCTGCCCCAGTACTCCGGCTGGACGCCGAACGCCACCGAGGGCATCTGGATGGGTGAGCTCCAGTACCGGCTGTCACCGGCGATCGCGGGTCGCGCCGCGCTCGAGGCATCGGCCTGGGAGCCGGCGAAACCGGGATCGGTGCAGGCACGGAAGGGCTACCTGGAGGCTTCTGATCGATGCGTCGCTGACTTTGACCTCGACTTGGGTGACCTCCCCGGAGATCCGCCCGGGTCCCAGCAGTTGCGCGGTGAGTACACGAGCCTGATCGCCGAGGTTGACTCCCGGCTTGGCTCGATCGAGCCCTACGCGAGGTGCATGGCCGAGGCAGGTTTCGACTACCGTCCGGCCTGGCCCGACGAGGATGGCGCCCAGGGCACGATCATGTACCTGGCTGGCAAGGCTCCCACGGCAGCCGTGGCGGGGGAGACCACGCCGGAGTGGACGGCCTTCGTCGAGCTCGAGACGAGGGTGCTGGACGCCGACGAGCGTTGCCGCGCCGACACCTACCGGCGGGGGCTGGCGATCCTCGCCCCGATGCTCGAGGAGTTCCGGGCCAGCCACGAGGCCGAACTGGCGGAGCTGGCGGAGGGGTGGCGCCACACCGTGGCGACGGCCGTCGAACTGGGTTTCCAGGCCTGACCCTGAGCCCGCGCGGCCCGCGACGCCCGCGACGCTACACGTTGTTCACGCCGCTACCCGAGTTCGGGTAGCGCCGTGAACAACGTGTAGCGAGGCAGCGCCCCAGGGGCCGCACCCGCGTTATAGCAACCGGGCCGACAGCACTCCCTCGATGCCCCGGATCTCCTCGACCAGGGCGGCGGGCACCTCGCCCTCGACGTCGACGAGGGTGTAGGCGAGCTCGCCGCGGGACTTGTTGAGCAGGTCGGCGATGTTCAGGCCGCGGTCGGCCAGGAGGGTCGAGATCTGGCCGACCATGTTGGGCACGTTGCTGTTGGCGATCGCGATCCGCACCGTCCCCTCACCGCGGGGCAGCTCCGCATCGGGGAAGTTGACGGAGTTGACGATGGTGCCCTGCTCCAGGAAGTTGCGCAGTTCGTCGGCCGCCATCCGGGCGCAGTTCTCCTCCGCCTCACCCGTGGACGCGCCGAGGTGCGGCAGCGTCACCACGCCGGGTCGCTTGTTCAGCTCGGGGCTGGGGAAGTCGCACACGTAGCCGCGCAGGCGGCCGGCCTCCAGGGCCGCCACCACCGCGGCCTCGTCCACGATCGGGCCGCGGGAGAAGTTCACGAGCACCGCCGACCTGCGCACCAGGGCGAGCTGGTCGGAGCCGATCAGCCCGCGGGTGCCGGGCACCAGGGGGACGTGGAGCGTGACGATGTCGGCCCGCTTCAGCATGGTCTCCAGGCTCGTGACGTGCTCGACGAACGAGGAGAGCTTCCAGGCGTGCTCGACCGTGATGTTCGGGTCGTACCCCATCACCCGCATGCCGAGCGCGGTGGCAGCGTTGGCGACCTCGACGCCGATCGCGCCGAGGCCGATCACGCCGAGCGTCCGTCCGGGCAGTTCGAAGCCGACGAACGCCTTCTTGCCTGCCTCGACGGCCTTGTCCATGCTCTCGGCGTCGCCCTCGAGCCGGTGGGCGAAGGCTGCGGCCGGGATGATGTTGCGTGCGGCGAGGAACAGCGCCGCCACCACCAGCTCCTTGACCGCGTTCGCGTTCGCCCCCGGCGTGTTGAAGACGGGGATGCCGCGGGCGCTGTACTCGGGGATCGGGATGTTGTTGGTGCCGGCGCCGGCCCGGGCCACGGCGAGCACCGAGGCCGGGATCTCGGCGCCGTGCAGGCTCGCCGAGCGCAGCAGCAGGGCGTCGGGGTCGGCGACGTCGGAGGCCACGTGGTAGGCGTCCTCGGGCAGCCGGGAGAGCCCGGCCCGGCTGATCGCGTTGAGGGTCTTGATGGCGAAGGTCACGGCGGGCTCCTCAGGCGTTGCGGGCGGCGAAATCGGACATGAAGTCGACCAGGGCCTGCACGCCCTCGATCGGCATCGCGTTGTAGATGCTCGCGCGCATGCCGCCCACCGAGCGGTGCCCGGCGAGGTTGGTCAGCCCGGCGGCGGTCGCCTCGGCGACGAAGGTCTTGTCCAGCTCCGGACGGGCGGAGAGGAACGGGACGTTCATCCACGAGCGGGAGTCGAGCGCGACCGGGTTGGAGTAGAACCCGGAGCCGTCGATGTAGCCGTACAGCAGGTCGGCCTTGGCGCGGTTCCGCTCGCCCATGGCGCTCAGCCCGCCGGTCCGCTTCACCCAGGCGAGGATCTGGCCGAGCAGGTAGATGCCGAAGGTGGGCGGGGTGTTGAGCATCGAGTCGGCCGCCGCCATCGCCGCGTAGTCCCAGACCGCCGGCACGGACGGACGGGCCCGCCCGACCAGGTCGTCCCGGACGATCACGACGCACAGCCCCGAGGGGCCCATGTTCTTCTGGGCGCCGGCGTAGATCAGCCCGTAGCGGCTCACGTCCAGCGGGCGGGAGAGGATCGTCGAGCTGAAGTCGGCCACCACGGGGACGTCCCCGGCGTCGGGCACGTAGCCGAACTCGACGCCCCCGATGGTCTCGTTCGGGGTGTAGTGGAAGTAGGCGGCGGCCGGGTCGACCCGGTAGCTGCCGGCGGCGGGCGTCGTGGTGTAGTTCGAGGCGGCCTCGTCGGCGAGCACCTGGACGTCCAGGCCTTGGGTGCGGGCGGCCTTGACGGCCTTGGCCGACCACTGGCCGGTGTTCAGGTAGTCGACGCGGTCGCCCGCGGTGGTCAGGTTGAGCGGGATCGCGTCGAACTGGCCGCTCGCGCCGCCCTGGAGGAACAGCACCCGGTAGCCCTCGGGCACCCCCATCACCTCGCGCAGCAGCGCCTCGGCCTCGGCGGCGCAGGCGACGAAGTCCTTGCCGCGGTGCGAGACCTCCAGCACCGACATCCCCGAGCCCTGCCAGTCGGCGAGTTCGGACGAGGCCTGCTCGAGCACTTCCAGCGGGAGCATGGCGGGGCCTGCGGAGAAGTTGTAGACGCGCATGGGCGTCATTGTGTCATCGGTGTTACGGGACGCCCGGTCGGGGGCCCGGCTGTGGACGCCGCGCTCAGGCCTTGAGGAATTCCCGCAGCGCCGTCACCGAGTCGGCGTCCCCGACCCATTCCAGTTCGGCCGCGCGTGCCCGTCCGAACGCGAGCAGGAGCAGTTCCGACGGGGCACCGAGCACGGTCACCACCCGGTCGCCACGGCCGTACCGCCGCTGGTCGCCGCCCGGACGCCGCTCCAGCACCACGCTCACCGGGGCCCTGTGCAGCACCCGGCCGGCCAGGGCCGTCGCCACCGGCCACGCCCACGCCTGCACGGCGTCGTCCAGTTCCCTGGGTGTGGTGGTGCCGGCCCCGCGGCGGACGTCCTCGTGGTGGACGAAGAACTCCGCGGCGTTGGTGAGCTCGTCCACCGCGTCGATCGCGAACGGGGAGAAGCGGGAGGGGCCGGCGGCGAACGCGTCCACCAGT
>Ga0073899_10001174_pt1 | contig 24028 bp, 20 predicted proteins | sample KloWWTmetaKNB5Ph_FD_88975 | JGI IMG/M metagenome (GOLD analysis project Ga0073899, IMG submission 88975) | Active sludge microbial communities from Klosterneuburg, Austria, studying microevolution and ecology of nitrifiers - Klosterneuburg... | ecosystem: Engineered > WWTP > Aerobic digester >... | reverse complement strand
GCGGCCAGTCGATCGAGCGTGCGCACGATCATCGGCTCCGAGACCAGCGGCGCATACTGCTTCGGCAGGGCCGAGCCGAAGCGCTGTCCGCTTCCCGCGGCGGGCACCACACACCAGATCATTCGCTCTCCTTGGCCGGGGCTTCCGGCTCCACCACCTGGTAGAACACTTCACCCGGCTTGATCATGCCGAGCTCACTGCGCGCCCGCTCTTCGATCGCTTCGGTGCCGGACTTCAGGTCTTCCACTTCCGCTGCCAACGCCTCGTTGCGCTTGCGCAATTCGGCATTCTCGCGACGCTGGGTGGCGACGCGCTCCTGCAAATGCCGCACCTCGCGACGCCCGCCCTGCCCGAACCACAACTTCGCCTGCAGGCCGATCAGCAACGCGATCAACCCGAGCATCAGCCAGCGATACGGATGGCGCAGCTTCACCGAGTTCGATTACTGGAATGCCGGCAAGCTGATGAAGGCGGCACGCCCGGCGTAGCGCGCGTTCGCGCCGAGCGCCTCCTCGATCCGCAGCAGCTGGTTGTACTTGGCGACGCGGTCGCTACGGCACAGCGATCCGGTCTTGATCTGGGTGGCCGTGGTCGCGACCGAAAGATCGGCGATGGTGGTGTCCTCGGTCTCGCCGGAACGATGCGAGATGATCGCGGCGTAACGATTCGCCTGCGCCAGCGCGATCGCATCCAGGGTTTCGCTGAGCGTGCCGATCTGGTTGACCTTGATCAGGATGGCGTTGCCGATGCCCTTGTCGATGCCCTCGCGCAGGATCTTCGGGTTGGTCACGAACAGATCGTCACCGACCAGCTGCACGGTCTTGCCGAGGCGCTCGGTCTGCAACTTCCAGCCGTCCCAGTCGCCCTCGGCCATGCCGTCCTCGATCGACACGATCGGGTATTTCGCGCACCACGCGGCATAGAACTCGACCATCTGCTCCGAACTGAGCTTCTTGCCTTCGCCGGTGAGGTGGTACCTGCCGTCGTCCTTGTGGAACTCGGACGCGGCGGCGTCGAGCGCCAGCCATACGTCTTCGCCGGCTTTGTAGCCGGCCTTGGCCACCGCTTCCAGGATGGTCTCGATCGCTTCTTCGTTCGAGCGCAGGTCGGGTGCGAAGCCGCCTTCGTCACCGACGGCAGTTGCGAGACCACGCGCCTTCAGCACCGACTTCAGCGCATGGAAGATCTCGGTGCCGCAGCGCAGCGCCTCCGAGAAACTACCGATGCCGGCGGGCATCACCATGAACTCCTGCAGGTCAACGTTGTTGTCGGCATGCGCGCCGCCGTTGATGATGTTCATCATCGGCACCGGCAACACCGCTTCGCGATCACCGGCGAGGTGACGCCACAGCGGCAGACCCTTGGCCGCAGCGACCGCGTGCGCATTGGCCATCGACACCGCGAGCAGCGCATTGGCACCGAGCCGTCCCTTGTTGTCGCTGCCGTCGAGCGCGATCAATACATCGTCGAGCCCGCGCTGGTCGCTGCCATCGCGACCGACAACTGCGGCGCCGATGACACCGTTCACGTTCGCCACCGCCTTGTGCACGCCCTTGCCGAGGTAGCGCGTCTTGTCGCCATCGCGCAGTTCCACCGCTTCGCGCGATCCGGTCGAGGCGCCACTCGGCACCGCAGCGCGGCCCATCGCTCCGGTTTCCAGCGTCACTTCGGCTTCAAGGGTGGGGTTGCCGCGCGAATCAAGAATTTCGCGCGCATGCACATGACGGATTTTCATCGGGTCCACGGCCTTAAAAAAGGGCGCGTAGCTTAGCAGGGATGCCCCTGCCCCCATCCCGCAACCGGCGCGGCTCTCAGTCGCTGGCCGCTCGCAAACCGCGTCGCAACAGCGCGCTGGCGAAAGGCACCAGCGAAAGCCACAACGGCGCCGGGCCCAACGGTGTTGGCGTGGACAGCAATTCCGGCGCACACAACATCAGCGACAACCCACACGCGGCCCAGACGCAATAGGGGCACATCGACCTGGACATGACGGTCTCCTCGACAAGTGCGCGCAGCCTTGCCGAGGCCGGTCTCGCCGGCTGAGACGCGCTCAGCCGCCGCGGTCGTCGTAGTTCGACAACGCCAACTGCAACTGGATCCGCGCTTCCTCGCGCAAAGGAATCGGCGCGACGACCTCGGCGTCCGGCCCATAGCGCAATACATCCATCAGCAGCTCGCGCGCGTTCGAGTACGGCACGCGCAGCTCGTAGCGACCGTCGTCAAGGAAATGGCCTTCCTGTTTGGAATGCCAGCGCTCGTCGGCGACCCAGCGCGAAGCCTTGGGCGAGAAGCGGATCGTCGCCCAGGCCTTGGGTGCGCCCGAGAAGATGCCGTAGCTCGAGGCCAGATGGGTATCGAGTTCGGTTTCCTGGACATCGTCGGCGCGCGCATCCAGCACCGAAGCATCACGCACGCGGTCGAGCGCGAAACTGCGCAGAGCCTCGCGTTCGTGATCGAAGGCGTCGAGATACCAGTTCTCGCGGTAATGCGTGAGTCGCTGCGGCGAGACAAGGCGTTCGGTCACCGCATTGGTCGAACGCGCGCGGTAGCCGAACTTCAGCTTGCGTCGTTCGAGCACACTGCTGGCGACACGACGGAACACGATCTCGTCGATCACGCGCGACAGCGCACGCGTGACGCGGATGCGTTCGAGCGGCCAGCGCTTGCCCTGCGACTGGTCGGACAGCAGCTTGTCGATGCGCGCCTTGAGCGGCGCCAGCGCTCCCGACAACACCTCGCCACCGCTGCGCGCGATCAGCTGGTGCATCGCCAGCAGCGACTCGAGTTCGGCGCTCGACAACCACAGTCCCGGCAACTCGAAGGTCTCGGCATCGGCTCCGGCATAGAAGATCGCCGCTTGGTCACGGTCCGATTCGATCGGCGCGCCAAGAGCGTCGCGCAGGAAGGCGATGTCGCGATAGAGCGTGGCGCGCGAGCACTCGAGTTCGTCGTAGAGCCGGCTCAGTGCGACCGGATAACGCGAGGTCTTGAGCATGCGGTGCAGCTTGAGCGTGCGTTCGTAGCGGTCCATGTCGGCGTTCCGTGGCTGGCGCGAGGGTAACGCGGTTTAACATCGTGTAAATCCCCGAGCGCGTACAAGACCGCCCATGATGCAAGGAAGCGACTGGCCCATCCCCACGGCACCACGACTGCCGGAAACCGCGGGCGAACTCCTGCGGCGCGCGGCCCCGGCGATCGCCTTCACCCTGCTGTTGCACGCGACCATGGCCTGGTGGTTGCTGCGCGCACCGGCGCCCTGGAAGCACGCCACCACCATGTCGCCTGCGTCGCGGCCGGCGACGTTGATCGTCGAGTTCGACCCGCCAGCCCCGGCGCCGCCCGCGCCGGCCGCGGCGGAACGCATCGACACCGTGCCTTTCCCGAGGCCGCGACCGAGCGTGGTTCGCGCGGTGCTGCAAGAACGCGCCCCCGCGCCCCCCGCGACGAACATCGAACCGGAACCGGCAACGGTCGACAGCGCGCAGTTGTTCGGCGACATCGCCGGCGTCGCCTCCGACATCGCGGGGCAAGGCACGCGGGCCGACGGTCGTGTTGCAGCGCCGATCTCCGGCCGCGCCGAGGCCTTCATCGACGCCGGCATCGTGTTCAAGGCGCCGCCACCGAGCCCGGAAAAGGTCGCGATCGCGGTCATGCACAAGCTGATGAGCACGCGCGGCTCGACCAACATCACCGACTTCATGGGCATCACCGAAGGCCGCGACCCCGGCCGCGAAATCCAGCGCGCGCATCACACCGACCTCTACCTGCCGCGCGGCTGCGACGATCCCGACGATCCGAACACCAGCGATGCCTGCATGGGCATACCGAAGCGCTGAAAACCTTGGTCGCCGCCGGCGCGCGTGTTCCAATCCGCGCATGAATGGAATTCCGCCATGACCCCCGAGGCCTGGATCACCATCGCCGTGCTGGCCCTGGCGGTGCTGCTGTTCATGACCGAAAAGCTGCCGGTGGACGTGGTCGGCATCGGCGTGCTTTCAGTGCTGCTGCTCGCCGGCGTGGTCACCCCCAGCGAGGGCTTCGCCGGCTTCAGCAGCAGCGCCGTGTTGACCGTGGCCGCGATGTTCGTGCTGTCCGCAGGCCTGCGCGAAACCGGCGTGCTCGAACGCGCGGCCCGGCTGCTGGCGCGTGCCGGCCAGTGGCCCAGCCTGCTGTTGCTGGTGATGGTGTTGGTGGCCGGTTCGGTCTCGGCCTTCATGAACAACACCGCGGCAGTGGCGGTACTGCTGCCGATGGTGGTGGCGGCGGCACGGCTGCGCCGGATCGCGCCGTCGCGGCTGCTGATCCCGCTTTCCTACGCCGCTCAGTTCGGTGGTGTGTGCACCCTGATCGGCACCTCGACCAACATCCTGGTCAGCAATATCGCCGAAGCACGGGGCCTGCGCGCCTTCACCATGTTCGAACTCGGCCAGGTCGGCCTGCCGCTGTTTGGCGCCGGCGTCTTGTTCCTGATGTTGTTCGGACGCTGGTTGTTGCCGAGCCATCCGGATCGCAGCCTAGGCGAGAGCTACGGCGTCGGCGAGTACGTGACCGACCTGCGCGTGCGTGCCAGTTCGCCGTTGATCGACCAAACCCTGCGCGAATCTCGTTTCGCCGAGAACAACGGTGTCACCGTGATCGAACTGCTGCGCGACCAGCGCCGGCTGTGGTCGCGCCGCGCCGATGCGATTCGCGCCGGCGATATCATCCGCGTCGCCGCCCCGCTCGACAAGCTGACGGCGCTGCGCTCCCAAACCGGGCTGGAAATCGACGCCGAGTACCAGTTGGGCATCGACGCCAAGGCCGGCGGCCGCCAGTTGTTCGAAGTGCTGATCGCACCCCACTCGCGATTGCATGGGCGGCCGCTCGGCGCCCTCGCCATGGAACTCGGCGACGCGGCATTGATCGTCGCCGTGCGCCACCGCGATCAGGTACTGCGCGGCACCGCGTTGGATCAGATGCTGCTCGCGTCCGGCGACGCGCTGCTGATGCTGATCGACGAGCACGAGATGGAGCGTGTGCGCAGTCGCCCAGAACTGATCGTGCTCAAGGAGTGGCCGACGCAGCAGCGCGGCCGCCTGCGCGCCATGTTCTCGGTCGCCATCATGTGCGCAGTCATCTCGCTGGCGACCACCGGTTGGGTCACGATCCAGACCGGCGCCGTGGCCGGCGCCGCGCTGATGGTCGCGAGCCGGTGTTTGAGCCGGGAACAGGCCTACCGCGCAGTCGAGTGGCCGGTCATCATTTTGCTCGCCAGCCTGATTCCGCTCGGCACTGCGCTCGACAAGCACGGCATTGCCAGCGAGGTCGCCTTGCTGGTCCAAGGCCAGGTTGGCGTGCATGGCCCGCTGGCCGCGCTCGCCGCGATCTACCTGACCACCGCCGTGCTCACCGAGTTCATGAGCAACAACGCCGCCGCGGTGCTGCTCGCCCCGATCGCGATCTCCACCGCACAGGCGCTCGGCGTTGACCCGATGCCCTTCCTGATCGTGGTGGCAGTTGCAGCGTCGACCAGTTTCGCGACCCCGGTCGGCTATCAAACCAACACCATGGTCTATCAGGCCGGTGGCTACCGCTTCGCCGATTTCGCGCGCGTCGGCATCCCGCTGAACGCGCTGTTCTTCGGCCTCAGCCTGTGGCTGGTCCCGCACTACTGGCCGTTCTGAAAAAGCCGTCCCGCAGCATCCCTGCGAGCCGTCGACGCCACTTCACTGCCGGTTCATGGCCGCTGCCTAGGATGCGCGGCTTCGCCCGGGCGCCGCGTGCAGGCGCGGGCCTTTACAAGGAGTTTGCAGATGATCCAGAAGACCCTCGCGATTGCCATCCTCTCGGCCGTCGCGTTTTCCGCCACCGCGCAGGAATGGACTGGCCAGGGCGAGTTCGGCCTGGTGCTGTCGAACGGCAATGCCGACAACCTGACGGTGAACGGCAAGCTCGACTTCAAGTTCGAGGAGGACCAGTGGCTGTACAACGTTTCTGCGCTGGCGCTGCGCACGGAAAGCACGAACGTGGAGACCGCGAACCGCTTCGAGCTTGGCGGCAAGGCCGGTTACAAGTTCAACGAGCGCGCCTACCTGGTGGGCTCGGCGCGCTACGAGAACGATGACTTCGCGCCTTACGACTACCAGGCCACGGTCGCCGTCGGCTTCGGTTACAAGGCGATCGAAAACGACACCACCCGGCTCGCGTTCGAGGCCGGCCCCGGCTATCGCCGCTACCAGCCGACCGACCTGTTCGTCGCCACGCCGGCACCAGGTCACTTCATCGAACTCGACGCGGAGGGCGATTTCGTCGGCCGCGGCTTCGTCGATTTCAAGCACAAGCTGACCAGCAACACTTCGTTGTACGACACGCTGCTGGTGGAAGGCGGCACCGACAACACCTTCGCGCAGAACGATCTTGGCGTGCAGGTGGCGATGAGCGAGAAGTTTGCGATCAAGGCCGGTTTCCAGGTGCGCCACAACACCGACGTGATCGCCCCGGTCAAGAAGACCGACACGCTGACCACGGTCAACCTAGTCTACGGGTTCTGATCGAGACGGCATGTGCCGGTGCTGCCACGAGCGGGCTTCGGCCCGCTTCGTGTTCGCGGGATTCAATGCGCTGCGTGCAACAGCCGGTCTGCGCCGAGCGCGCGCAGTTGTGCCGCCACCGCGCGTCCGAGCGCTTCCGGATCTGCGGCCGCGGCGCTGGCCTCGGCGCGCAGGATCTCGCCGGTGACGGTGTCGCCGACCAGCGCGCGCAGATGCAGCTGACCATCGGCGAGCGTCGCGAAGCCGGCGATCGGCACCTGGCAGGAGCCGTGCAGTTCCAGGTTCATCGCGCGCTCGGCACGCACCCGCAACGCGGTTTCGACATCGTGCAGCACGCCGCACAGCGCGCCGACTTCGGTATCGCCTTCGCGCACTTCGATCGCGATCGCGCCCTGCGCCACCGCCGGCAGAAAATGCGGCGGCATGAGCTGCGCACGAATGCGTTCGTGAATGCCGAGCCGCTCCAGACCGGCGCAGGCGAGGATGATGGCGTCGTACTCGCCGCCGTCGAGTTTGGCCAGGCGCGTGTTGACGTTGCCGCGCAGGTCGCGCACCTGCAGGTCGGGCCGCAGCGCGCGGATCTGCGCGTGGCGCCGCAGCGACGAGGTGCCGACCACGGCACGTTGCGGCAACTCGTCGAATTCGGCGAAGCGGTTGGACACGAAGGCGTCGTAGGGATTGGCACGTGCAAGGATCGCAGCCAGCGCGAACCCGGGATCAAGCTGCATCGGCACGTCCTTGAGCGAGTGCACGGCCAGATCGGCGCGCCCGTCCTGCATCGCTTCTTCCAGTTCCTTGAGGAACAGGCCCTTGCCGCCAATGGCCGCGAGCGAGCGATCAAGCACGACATCGCCGCGTGTCGATAGCGGCAACAGCTCGACCCTCAATCCGGGGTGTGCTTGACGCAGTCGTTGTGCGACGTGCTCGGTTTGCCAGAGCGCAAGCGGACTCTTGCGCGTGGCGATGCGCAACCTTCCAGCCATGTTCGGATTCCTCAGAGATGCTTGACCAGATCACGCACCGCCGGCAGGCAGCGACGGCTGACCTCGAGCGGGTTCGGCGCGCCGCGTACCAGCGCCATGGTGCCGCCTTCGCTGTTGCGTTCGAGCGCCAGAATGCGACCGACCGCGACCAGGCAATTGCGATGGATGCGCACGAACAGGTCCTTGAACTCGTCCTCCAGCGCCTTCAGCGACTCCTCGATCAGCACTTCACCGGCGTCGTGGTGCACGACCACGTATTTGTCCTCGGCCAGGAAGTAGGCGATGTCGGCCACCGCCACCAGGCGCAGGCTGCCGCGGATGCGCGCGCAGATGTGCGAACGCACCTGCGGCTGCACTTCCTCGCCGATGCGACGCATCTGCTCGCCACTGAAACGACGTGCGCGCTCGATCGCGATGCGCAAACGTTCACGCGCGACCGGTTTGACCAGATAGTCCACGGCGTGCGCCTCGAACGCGGCCAGCGCATGCTCGTCGAATGCGGTACAGAAAATCACCGCCGGCGCCGGTTCCTGCGCCGACAGGTGGCGCGCGGCTTCGAGACCATCCATGCGCGGCATGGCGATGTCGAGCAGCACGACGTCGAACGGCGTGCTCTCGTGCGCGAGGATGGCATCGACGCCATCGACCGCCTCGCCCGCCACTTCAACGCCGGGCATGCCGAGTTCTTCGACCAGGGTGCGCAAGCGCGCGCGCGCCAAGGGTTCGTCGTCAACGATCAGGATTCGCATCGATCGGTATCCGCAGGGTGACGGCATGGTAGTCGGCGCCGGCGTCGACCGAAAGCGCCGCGCGCTCGCCGTAGCGCATGCGCAGGCGCTCGCGGATGTTGCCGAGCGCTATATGGTTGCCGCCAAGCCGTGGCGCGGCATGCAGCGGCTTCGGGTTGCGCACGCCGAGGCACAACTGCGGACCTTCGCGCCAGGCGCTGATCGCAATCACCCCGCCCTGCGGCAGAGCCTGCACGCCGTGGTGGATCGCATTTTCGACCAGCGGCTGCAGGCTGAGCGCGGGGACGCGCTGTTCGAGCAGGCCCGCTTCGATCGCGCGGGTCACCTGCAGGCGTTCGCCAAGTCGCAGCGCCTCGATCGCCAGATAGTGGTCGACCAGATCGAGTTCGTCGGCGAGCTTGTGGTCGGCGCGCTCCTCCCGCAGGGTGGCGCGGAACACCGTCGCCAGGTCCTCGACCGCGGTCTCGGCCTTGCCGGGGTCGATGCGCACCAGGCTGGCGATGGCGTTGAGACTGTTGAACAGGAAATGTGGGCGGATGCGCGCCTGCAGCGTCTCGATGCGCGCCGCAGCCTGCGCTTCGACGCCGCGCTGCCACTGCTGCAAGACGAAGATGTAGCGCAGCATCAGCAGCCCGATCACCGCAGCCAGCGCCGCGTTCGACCACAGGAACGTGCCCGCCTCGGCGCTCGGAATCCAGCCCAGCGCCAGCGAGCGGTCGAGCGATACCGAGATCAGGCTGCAACCGGCGGCGACGAGCGCCGGCAGCAGCGTGGCGATGGTGCCGCCCGACCAGAAGCGGCGGCGCCCGAGCCAGGGCCCGAGCTTGCACAGCAGGGCCGCGCTGATCATCGCCACCCACTGTGCCAGGAAGCTGGCCGCGAACAGGTCGCGCAGGGTTGGCCAGCCTCCCTGTCCAGGCGCGATCAGCACGACCACCACGATCAACTCGACCAGCACCACGACACTGCCGAGGATCGGCAGGCTGCAGAAGTCCGGCATCCAGCCCGGCGCTGGTTTCGCGCTGGCGCCGCGCCCACTCATGCGGCGGCGCGCAGCCGCTCGCCGATCCACAGCGTGAGGTGCCGGATTTCGTCCATGCTCACGCTGTGCGGCATCGGGTAGCTGTGCCAGTCGATCTTGAAGCCGTGGCGCGTGAGCCATTCACGCGACATCAGGCCAAGCCCCTGCGGCACCACCGGGTCGAGGCTGCCGTGCGCCATGAACAACGGAATCGCCGTCGCCGCTTCGGCCCATTCGTGCTCGGCGAGGTCGGCCAGCGGCAGGTAGGTCGACAGCGCGATCGCCCCGGCCAGCACTTCGCGCCGCCGCACCAGCACCGACAGCGTGATCGCGCCACCTTGCGAAAATCCGGCAATGAACTGGCGTTGCGGCGCGATGCCGCGGGCGGCTTCGCGCGCCAGCAAGGCGTCGATTTGCTGCATCGACTCGCGGATGCCGGTCTCGTCCTGGCGGTGCGCGATCTCGGTGCCGGAGATGTCGTACCAGGCCCGCATGCGCATGCCGCCGTTGACCGTTACCGGTCGCACCGGGGCGTGCGGGAACACGAAACGAATCGCCGGCCATTCCGGCCGCACCAACTGCGGCACCACCGACTCGAAGTCATGTCCGTCGGCACCAAGGCCGTGCAGCCACAGTACGCTGAAGCGCGGGTCCGGACCAGTTTCAAGTTCAACGGTTTCGAGCAGGTCCATGCGCAGTCCTTCAGGTCGGGGCCGGGCATTGTCCCGCGCCGGCCCCGGGACTGTCACTCAGGGCGCGGCCTGCGCCGCCCCGGCCACTCCACCCGCCAGCGCCACACCGGACGCCTTGGGTTGGAAGAAGAACTCGCCGGCCTCATGCCCGGCGAACTGGATCGGCGCGTACTCGGGGAACTGCACCAGCGACGACTCGGCCGCGGCCAACGCCAGCGACGAAGACACTTCGCGGAACAGGCGCTGCCCTTCCAGCAGCTGCGCGTTGTCCTCGAGCGCTGCGATCAGCGCCAGTGCGAAATGCGAGTTGTTGCCGCGACCGGTGTCCGGCACCGGCGCCAACCCGCCCGAGGTCAGCGCGGTACGCGAGCGGCTCTGGCTCATCGCCTTGACCCACTGCCCCCAGGCCTTGTCGGGCATGGCGCTGCTGAACGTCGGCACCGCGGCACGGGTCATTGCACCCGAGTAGCAGGAGTCGGCCACGACCATCACGTGCCGCGCGTTCATGGTGTTGAGGATGTCGCTGATGGCGCGGTTCGACAGCCAGCTGTTCGGCGTGCTGCGACGGCCGTCGGCCGGCACCCAGTACCCCTGCTTGGTGCCGGCGTCGATTTCGCCGTGTCCGGCAAAGTACACAACCAGGTTGTCATCCGGGCCCAGCGCTTCGCGCTTGGCGTTCAATGCAGAGAGGATCTCGAAGCGGTTGGCGTTCTTCAGCAGCGTCGTGGTGAACCCGTAGCGGCTGGCGAGCACGCCGGCGACCTTGTCGGCATCGTTGCTGGCACTGCTCAACGCCGGGTAGTCGGCGTACTGGTTGTTGCCGATCACGATGGCGTGATAATTGCCGAGCTTGACGCCGCCCGGGGCTGCGCGCTGGGCGATGCCGCCACTCGCAGCCGCCGTGGCCGAAGGCAGCAACAGGAACTCGACGCCGCTGCGGGCACCGGAGCGATCGACTGCGGTGACGGCAACATTGGTGCCTTCGGCCGCCACCGGCATGCGCGCGCGGAACACCCCATCGCCACCAACCGTCACACTGGTGCCGTTGATCAGCACCGACTGCACGCCAGCGCGGGCGATGACCTTTCCCACCACCTCGGCCTGTTCGCCCTTCGGCGCCAGCGCGGCGGTGCGGCCGCGGGTCACGGTCAATGCCGGCTCCAGGATTTCCACCATCGGGCCGTTGCCGGCGAGCACCGGAACGGCGCTTCCCGCCACGCCGCCGCCGACGTGCTGTTCCAGCGCCGTGATCTGGGCCCGCTGACGCACCACTTCGCGCTGCTTCGCGGTCAGTTGCTGTTCCAGCAGCAACAGCAGCTCACGGTCTTCGCGCGAGGCGGCGACGGCAGATTGCATCTGTTTGCGCTCGGCGTCGAAGCGTTCGATCTCGGCCTTCAGCTGCGCATCCTTCTCCTTCAGCGCTGCCTCCAGCGAGTTCATGCGCCCAAGCGCGGCATCCAGCTCCAGCGCCAGGTCGGACGCGGCCACGCGCACGCGCTTGAGTTCGCCACTTGCGGCAGCAGCTTCGGCACCGCCGCTGCGCACCTTGGCGTCGAGCGCGCTTTCCTCCGCGCGCAGCTCGGCCAGCCGTTTCTGGTCGGCGGCACGCGCAACATTGAAGCGCTGCTGGTCCTGTTCGAGTTTTGCGCGTTCCAGCTCGATGCGCTCCTGCTCGCGCGCCAGCTTGTCGTTGAGGGCAATCAGGTCGGGACTGGCAGCGCCGAGTTCGGCCTGCTTCGCCGCCAACTGCTCGCGCGTCTGCTGCAATTCCGCCTGTGCGCTTTCGACCGCGCGCTTGCGCTCGCCGATTTCGCCCTTCAGCCGCTCGTTCTCGGCACGCAAGGCCGCAGCCGCTGCCTTCTGCCGTTCAATGTCCTGGCGCAGGCCGGCGATCTCGGTTTCGCGGGCGCTGACGGCAGCAGTCATGGTCGATGCGTAGATCAGGTCATCGCCGGTCAGCCCAGAGGCCTCGCGATACAGGTTCAGCGCGCGGGTCATGTCCTTGGTCACACCGAGGCCCTGCTCATACAGGTAACCGAGGTTGATCTTGGCGCGCTTGAGCCCCTGTGCCGCGGCCTTCTCGTACCAGCCGGCGGCCCGGGCCGGGTCGGGCGTGGTGCCGAGGCCCTTGTCGTAGATCTCGCCGACGTAGTTCTGCGCCTCGGCGTCGCCGGACTCGGCTTGTCCCATCCACACCTTGAGCGCGGTTTCGTAGTTGGCGCGGTCGTAGGCAACGAACTCGCCGCCGCGGATTTCGCAATCGGACTGGATGGTGCGGATCGGACGACGCGCACTCATGTAGGTGCTGACCTTGCCCAGCTTGCGCACCTGCCCGGGCAGCAAGCAGTCGACGATCATCAGGTCTTCGGCGTTGCGGATCGACGCGCGTGGTGCCGATACCGGGACGGCGCTCAGGAACATGGTCGCGGCGATGGCGACGCTCAGGGAACTCGACTTCAGGATCTGGGTGACGGCCATACGCTTGCGCTCCATGGTTGGGGACGCACCGGGCGCTACCTGCACCGCACGGCGCTGTAGTAGGCTCCGAGTATAGCCACAGTGTCCGAGGGGAGTCCGCGCCATGATGCCGTCCATCCACTCTGTTGGGTTCCTGTTCCGCCGGCTGGCGTCGTGCTCGCTGGTTCTCGCGGCCGCGGCGTGGCTCGGCACCACCCCAGCCTGGGCCGGCACTCCCTGCATTGCGCCCACGACGACCAGTTTCGCCGTCGTCGAGGGAACCCTGGTGGATGTGGATTACCTGTTCTCCGCCATGGGCAGCAGTGTGCCGCCGGCGCCGGAGGACATTACGTGGCAGTCCAGTTCGCCCTACGGCAATTTTCTCTTTTCCAATGGCAATGCCACGCTGACCAATTTCGGTGTGGCCTGGACAGAGACTTCTCCGGGGTCAATGTCGTGGGAACTGGGCGATAGCGAAAAGGTCTACGTCGGCGTTTCATCGGCAACTGGCCCCTACAGCGGCAGCGTGCAAGCGCAGAACAGCGGCTGCATCGTCACGCCCATGCCGGTCACGATCAACGTCCAACTGCTCAGCAATCCGCAGACAACGATGTCGAGCACAGGTACTCCGACACCCGGCGCCACCGTCTATGCGCAGGTGCATGCCACGCACCAGGTGGGGGCTTCGGTACTCGATGCGGTGAACGTGCCGTTCACCTTCAACATTTCCGGTCCCGGCTCTTTTGGTATCCCCGCCCCCTACACCGTCGTGACCAACGGCGTCGGCATCGCCAGCATCCCGGTCATCATCCAGAACACGGCAACGGCTGGCCAAGGCATCACGGTCTCGGCCAGCGCACCGGGCTACGGAACCCCCGCAACCACCACGATCACGGTGGTCGGCGGCAGCAATGTGACCTCCGTGAGTGGCGGGGTCGATCCGATGTCGCTTGGACAGACCGGCCCCGACTATGTCGTGACCGTGATGGATCCCTACGGCTATCCGATTTCCACATTCTCGGGCTCGGTGCAGATCACACAGGGCAGTGCGCTGGTGGAGACCGGCGGTGCGCCAGCACTGAGCGTTCCGCTGAGCTCGAATCCAATGACCGGAGAGGCCAGATTCCGCATCGTCGCCGGATCTGCCCCGGGACCGGTGACTGCGAAGATTGCGATCTCGGGTGCCGCCGATGTCTTCGTCTACACCAACATCAATGCACCCGCCCAAGTCGTCGTCATCAGCGGCGACTACCAGCAGTTGAACCCGGGGCAGACGAGCGAGCCGATCGGGTTTGAAGTCCAGGGCCTGGCCTATCGGCAACCGCTGGCCAAGCGCGGCTGGGTCGCGCAGATGACCATCGAGTCGGGCGATGCAGTCTTCGCCAACAGCGGCACGTCCACGGATACCGTCCCGCTGAATACCGGATTGCCTCCCGGCGGCCAGTTCTCGATCATCGCCGGCAGCACGCCAGGGCCCGTGGTCATTGGCATCGACGTCCCCGGAGAAGTCCCCGCCGTAACTCCCGGTCACGCCTATGCCGATGTGCTCGACCCGACGCCGCCGATCCCACTGGAAATCGTCAGCGGCGACGGGCAGATGGCCGAGGTCGGCCAGGTGTTGCCGCAGGCGCTGGTAGTGCGGGTACCGCCCGACCCGGTCGCCGCAACCACGCGCGGCAAGGCGGCGAGCACGATCCAGTTCAACGTGATCTCCGGCCAAGCCCGCTTCACCGCCAACGGACTACCAAGCTATACCGCGCCAGTGGATGTCGGCAACGGCATTGCGCAGGCCGAACTGCGCCTAATGTACGAGATTGGTACCGCACGCATCGAAGCCAGCGCCCCGGGTTATCTGCCGGTGGTGTTCACGGCCAGAACCGTCGCACCCGGGCAGGTACTCGAGTTGACCCGTCTGAGCGCGCCGCCACTGGGTGCCCCGGGCTCGCAGAGCGATCCGCTGGTGGTGCAACTGACGCGGTCAGGCGTGCCGGTTTCAGACGGTCGCATCGACTGGCAGGTCATCTCCGGCGCCGCCACGCTGGCAGCACCGAATACCCAGACCGACAGCGCCGGCCACTCCGAGAACACGCTTACCTTCGGCACCTTCGCCGGCGACATCGTGGTGCGCGCCACGCACACGCCAGTGGACGGCACCTTCAGCGTCAGCACCGACTTCACCCTCGGTACCCCGGCCCAGGGTGCGTTGCTCTCGGTGAGCGCCGGCAACGGCCAGAGCGGGCCGATCGGCGGCACCCTCGACCAGCCGATCGAGTTCCGGCTGCACAACTATTCCGGGCCGATCGCCGACGCCACGGTGAACTTCAGCGTGGCCGGAGCTGCCACCCTGACCGCAGCCTCGGCAACCACGGACAGCGAAGGCAAGGTGCGCGTGAATCTTCGCTTCGGCGCCAGCGCTGGCGCGGTTACGGTGACCGCCCGCGCCTTCAGCAACCAGATCAGCGCCAGCGCGGTAGCGACCAGCTTCGTGCCGAATCTTGCCATCTTCTCCGGCGACGGCCAATCTGCCCCGGCCGGCGCCGCACTGCCTGATCCGTTGGTGATCGGCATCAGCCAGCCGGCAGCGGCACTGCTGGGCAAGGCCCTCGGCGGTCTTGCGGTGAACTGGCGCGTACTCTGCGGCAATGGCACCCTGGCCGCGGCGAGCACCCAGACCGACAGCTTCGGCCACAGCCAGAACCGGCTCACGCTCGGACCGAGCCCAGGCTGCAACCAGGTCGAAGCGGCGATTCAGGGCGTCGGCACAGTCACTTTCAACGCCACCGCCACGGTACCCGCCGGCACCATCCTCGAGATCGTCTCGGGCAACGGCCAGGCATTGGTGCCACTCGCGGATTCCGCGCCGCTGCGCGTTCGCGCCCGTACCCCGGACGGCCAGAACCTCGCCGGTATCGTGATCGCCTTCAGCGCCGATCGCAGCGAAGCGACGTTGACCCCGACCGAAGCCACGACCACGGCCGACGGCACCGCATCAACCATCGCCCGCATCGGACTGCCGATCGGCGTGCGTGTCAGCGCGCGCATCCGCGACGCGTCCGCGGTCGCCGCAGTCGAGTTCGCGCTGAACGCGGGTGTCGTCAACACGGCGAACCTCGGCGCCGCCGAAACCGGCGTCGCCATCGCCATCGACAACGCCTGCCCGCGACTTGCCGGCATGGACAATTTGACAGCCGGGCAATCCGACCTGCTGGCGCGCTGCAGCGAGCTCGTCGTCAACGCTGCAACCCACCCGTCCGAAGTGAACCGCGCTCTCGGCGAGATGCGCGGCGACGAAGCCTCGTCGCAGAACAACGCGGCGCTGGCGGCGGCGGCGAACCAGCTGGACCACTTGAAGTCGCGTTTTGCGGCGCTGCGCTCCGGCTCGCGCGGTCTCGATCTCGCCGGCCTGAACCTGATGGTGCCGGGCGGTGCGATTCCGCTCAGCTTGTTGCCGAGCGCGATTGCGCTGGCGGTGGGCGAGCCGCCGGAAGAAGTCGGCGCCGAGTTCTCGCGCTGGGGCTTCTTCGCCACCGGGACCATCGGTCGTGGCGAGCGCGATCCGGACACGCTCGACCCGGGTTACAAGTACGACAGCTACGACATCACTGCCGGCGTCGACTACCGCGTCACCGATTCCTGGGTGCTCGGCGCCGCGCTCGGCTTCAATGGCAACGACACCCGCCTGCCCGACGCGCGTGGCGGCATGGACGCGACCGGCTGGACCGTCTCCGGCTACGCCAGCTGGTTCTCCGGATCGCAGTGGTACGTGGACGGCGTGCTCAGCTACGGCAGCAACCAGTTCGATCTGGAACGCAGCCTCGACTACAGCATCGGCGGACTCGCCGGTGGGCTGACCCGCGTCGATCAGATCGCGCTGGCGTCTCCCGACGGCGACCGCCAGTCGTTCTCGGTCTCGCTCGGCCGCGATTTCAACAAGGGCGCATGGAGCTTCGGCCCCTACCTGCGCGCGGCCTACACCAGCATCGATTTCGACGGCTACAGCGAGACCATGTCCAACCCGACGGGCGCCGGCGCCGGGCTGGCGCTGCAGGTGGACGGGCGCACGCTCAAGAGCCTGCAGGGTGTGGTCGGCGGCAAGCTCAGCTACGCCATCAGCACTTCCTGGGGCGTGCTGCTGCCGAGCGCACAGATCGAGTGGGTCAACGAATTCGAGGATGATCCGGAGCTGCTGGTCACGCGCTTCCTGCATGACCCGACGCAGACGCCAATCCTGATCGAGAGCGACCGCATCGACGACAACTACTTCAATATCGGGCTGGGTCTGTCCGGCGTGTTCGCCAGCGGACGCAGTGCCTACCTGTACTACGAACACGTCGCCGGCCAGGAGCGCATGAGTTCGGACAGCCTCGCCGTCGGCATTCGCATCGAGTTCTGAGGGGGCTTGGCGGAATGCGCGAACTCGTCATAATCCGGGACCATATGCAGTTGCAGCCAACATGATCGAATTCGGGCATTCCACCCACGTCGGGCTCCGCCGCGAGCACAACGAAGACACCTACTACGCTGACAGCGAACTCGGCCTGTGGCTGGTCGCCGACGGCATGGGCGGTCACGAGAATGGCGAGGTCGCGAGCGCGCTGGCGCGCGACACACTGGTGCGCGAAATCAAGGCCGGGGAACTGCTGGCGCGCGCCATTCAGATGGCGGACGAAGAAATCATCAAGCACTCGAATCGCAGGCCGCAAGCGCTGCCAATGGGCACCACCATCGCCGCCGTGCGCGTGCAGGGCATCGACTACGAAATCGCCTGGGTCGGCGACAGCCGCGTCTATTGTGTCGAGGGCGGCCGCTTCCGGCAGTTGTCGCAGGACCACTCCTACGTTCGCGAACTGGTCGAACAGGGCGCCATCAGCGCCGAGCAGGCGCGCACCCACCCGCACCGCAACGTCGTCACCCAGGCACTGGGTGTCACCGATCCGCAGAGCCTGCGCGTCGAGACCGTCACCGGCACCCTCGCCCCGGGCAGCCAGCTGCTGCTGTGCAGCGATGGCCTGACCGAAGAGGTGGACGACGCCGACATTGCCGGCGTGCTCGCACGCAGCGATCTGTCTGCGCAGGAATGCGTCGATCACTTGATCCTGGCCGCGCTCGACGGCGGCGGCTCGGACAACGTCACGGTGATCCTGCTGCGCAGTCAGTAAGCGCCGGCGCGTGTCACTGCGCCGGGCATTCCCGATCACGCAGCGTCAGCAGCGCAGGCCGCTCCGGGACCGCGAGCAGGCCGGCCTCGGCCAGCAGGTTGCAGCCGGTGACCGAACCCCGATCCAGCGCCGCGCGCGCCTTGGATTCGTAGAAGTCGGCGATCCGAATCAGCCCCTCGTTGGCTTCGCTGTTGCCGGGATCGAGACGCAGCACCTGCTGGTAAATCTCGATCGCGTTGTCGCCCGGCGGCGAGGACAGCTTGCGCCCGACCAAGGTTGATTCTCCGCTCGGCACGATGGCTTCGCGCACGTAGCCGCTCGCCCGGGCCAGCAACGACTGGACATCGCCCTCGATCACCGGCGGGGCGTCGACCGGTTCCGGGTCGACGAGCGCGGGCACCACCGGCGGCACTGGCTCCGCGACCGCGGCCGGTGCGCGCAGCTTCGACCAGGCGACCACCGCGATGACCAGCACGCCGGCACCGACCATGGCCCAGATCCAGGGCTTGCGCGCTCCGGTCTGCGCCGGTGCTGCCGGTTCCGGCTCAACAGCCAGACCGCGTTGCGTCGGTGCCGTCTGGTCGACTGGACCCACGGCCATGCGGGTCGCCGTGCGCTTGCGCGTGGTTTGCGCTTCGCGCATCGCCTTGGCTTCGGGTGCGGTGGCAATCAGCTTCTCACAGGCGGAGACGAAGTCGTCGCCGGTATGGAATCGGGCTTCCGGCGACTTCGCCATCAGCTGGTCGATCAGCGGCTGCAGCCAAGCCACATTTTGCGGCAAGCGCGGGATCGGATGCGTCACATGCATCAACGCGATCGTGTAGGGATCGCTGGAATCGTAGGGCGGACCGCCGGTGAGCAGCTCGAACATCATCGCGCCCAGGCTGTACAGATCGGAGCGACCGTCCACTTTTTCCGCGCGCGCCTGCTCCGGGCTCATGTAGTGCGGCGTGCCGATGGAATTCCCGGCCTGGGTGGCCATGGTGTTCGAGTTCATCGCCTTGGCGATGCCGAAGTCCGCGAGTACGGCGGTGCCATTGGCGCGGAACAGCACATTGCCGGGCTTCACGTCGCGATGCACCACGCCCTTCTCGTGCGCATAGGCGAGGCCGAGTGCGACATCGCGCGCGACGTCGAGGATCGCCGGCACCGTCATCACCTTGTCCATGCGCTCGCGCAGGGTGCCGCCGGGAATGAACTCCTGGGCCAGGTAGTAGACGCCCTCGTGCTGACCGATGTCGTACACCGTCACCAGGTTCGGGTGGCTGAGCTTGGCAGTGAGGCGGCCTTCCTTGAGAAAGCGGTCGGTGAACTCGGTATTCGCGGCCAGCGTCGGTGCCATCACCTTGAGTGCGACCTCGCGGTCCAACGACTCCTGCATCGCCAGATAGACCGATGCCATTCCGCCTTCGCCGAGGCCGCGCAAGATGCGGTACCCGGGGATGTCGACACTTTTCAAGACCTGGGTAACACTCATGCCGGTCGGGGCCTGCGCTGGATCATCCGGTGAAGATAGCAAAGCCGGTCATGCCGCAGGCAGTTTCCGGCTGCGTTCCACATTCAAGGCGGGAGCGTGCGCCACAGCGGCAGCTGCTTGGCGGCCTTGGCGACCGCGTCGAGCCGGGCTTCGTGGGCGGCCAGCTCCGCAGCTCCGGCGCGCAACACCCGCAACGCGCCTTGGAACGCGCGCGGTGCGTTGTCGGCCGGCGCCCCGGTGCTTGCCGGCGCGGCGTCGAAACTCATCTCGCCCTGACCTGCGGTCAGCGACAGATAGACTTCCGCAAGCAGATTCGCATCGAGCAGGGCGCCGTGCAGTTCGCGTGCCGTGTTGTCCACGCCAAGCCGCTTGCACAGCGCGTCCAGCGAATTGCGCTGCCCGGGGAAGCGCTCGCGCGCCAGCTTCAAGGTGTCGAGCACACTGCAGCGCTCGCTGATCCGAACCGCCGCGGGATCCAAGCGGGACAACTCCGCATCAAGGAACCCGACGTCGAACGATGCGTTGTGCATGATCAACTCGGCGCCTTCGATGAAGCCCAGGAACTCGTCGGCGATCTGCGCGAACAGGGGCTTGTCGGCCAGGAACTCGTCGGTCAGCCCATGCACTTCGGCGGCGCCGCGATCGACCTCGCGTTGCGGATTGAGGTAGCGGTGGAACTCGCGACCGCTGCGCCGTCGTTCGCGCAGCTCGATGCAGCCAATCTCGATGACGCGATGACCGCGTGCGACTTCCAGTCCAGTGGTTTCGGTGTCGAGGATGATCTGACGCATTCAGCGCGGCTCCAGTCCCAGCAGGTCGCGAATGGCGGCCCGCGCATGCGCATCCACGGCTTCATTCTCGGCGTGGCCGTCGTGGCCGCGCACCCAGTGGAAGCGCACTTCATGCTGCCCCAGCACCCGATCGATGGCTTCCCACAGGTCCCGGTTCTTGACCGGGTCGCGGCCGCTGGTACGCCAACCATTGCGCTTCCAGCCGGCCATCCACTGCTCGACCCCCTGTTTCAAGTACTGCGAGTCGGTGGTCAGATCCACGGTACAGGATTTCTTGAGCGACTCCAGGGCGCGCAGCGCTGCAGTCAGCTCCATGCGGTTGTTCGTGGTCTGCGCCTCGGCACCATTCAGCCAGCGCTCCTTGCCGCGATAGCGCAGCAGCGCAGCCCAGCCGCCGGGCCCGGGATTTCCCGAGCAGGCGCCGTCGGTGAAGATGGCAACGCGCTCGTCGCTCACGCCGCCAACCCGTTGCGAGAAGTCGGACGGGCAACCCAACCGGATACCGGCACCTGGGCGCGGCCACGCGCGCGCAACTGGCGCACGTTTGGCAGCTCTCGTCGCTTGCGCGCTTCGATCAGGCACAGACCGGACCAGATCCGCGCCGGCGCCGTGACGCGTGCCTCGGCGTCGCCATCGAAATCGACTCGCGAAACGCGCAAATCGACGCAGCCACGGGTCGCCAACGCCTCCAGCAGCGTACGCGTCGAACGCACCCGTAACTGCGGCGCACCCGTGGCGGCGAAATGCAGCTTGCACCGCGTCCAGCCGAGCGCGCCGATCGCGAACAGCGCGATGCTGCGTTCCGGCTTCAGTACGCGGATGGCTTCGTCCAGCAGTTCGTCGACGTCGCCACCGGCTTCCAGGACGTGTTGCAAGACCACGCGATCGATCGAGTCGTCGCGCAACGGCCATTGCGCGCAGGCCGCGCGCACATCACCCTCCAGCAATCGCCCGCTCTGGACCAACTCCAGCACCCCTGCAGTGGGCACGGCTGCCAGCGCACCGGCGACCGAGAGCCAGAGCTCACGCTCGTCGGCAACCACAGCCGTCGCGAGGGTTTGCCGTTCCGCCGCAAGCAGCCGCTGCCACCAACTGGCGGGCAAGGCAACGGCCGGCGTGGAATGCGGAACCATGGGCAACTCGGGATTTGCGGGTGGCCAATTGTGATACAAGCCGAGCTTGATCCGAAAGAAGTTTCCCTCCATGCCCCTGCTCGCAAGCACGCCCCTCGCAGGACTGACCGCGCATGCGATCACCGCGTTCGCCGACAACTACCTGTGGCTGTTGCAATCGGATCGGCAGGCGATCGCGATCGATCCTGGCGATGCCGCCCCGATGCTCGCGACGCTGGAGTCGCTGCAGCTCACGCCGGCCGCGATCCTGGTGACGCATCACCATCCCGACCACATCGGCGGCGTCGAAACCCTGGCCGCGCGCTGGAACTGCCCGGTGTTCGGCCCCACCGACACGCGCATCGCCGGCGTCAACACTTCCTGCGCCGAGGGCGACCGCATCCGGCTCGATGGCTTTCCCGAATTCGAGGTCTGGCACGTCCCGGGGCACACGCTCACACATCTCGCGTTTCGGCTCGAAGACGCGATCTTCGTCGGCGATACCCTGTTCGGCGCCGGCTGCGGTCGCGTGTTCGAAGGTTCGGCTGCGGATCTGTATGCATCGCTGCAACGCATCGTCGCGCTGCCGCCCGCCACGCTGGTGTTCTGCAGTCACGAATACACCCGCGCCAACCTGCGTTTTGCCGCGCTCGTGGAGCCAGGCAACGAAGCGGTGCATCTGCGCGCGCTGGCACTGGCCGATCCCGGCCCCAGCGTACCGTTTGCGCTCGGCGAGGAACTCGCCAGCAACGTCTTCCTGCGCTGCCATCTGGCCTCGGTGCGCACCGCCGTCAACGCGCATTTCGGTACCGCGCTTGATGCCCCCGCCGAGGTCTTCGCAGCACTTCGTCGATGGAAGAACAGCCATGTCTAGGCAATGCATCCAGCCCCGGCCACTGCGCTGGCTGTTCGTGCCAGCGCTGCTGGCGCTGCTCGGTGCGTGCACGCCGCAACGGGTGCGCGAAGCCCCTGCGAGCGAGCCGGTCGCCGCCGATGACACCCAGCCTGCGGCCCGGCCCGCACCGCTGCCGGAACCGATGCTGCCGCATGCGGCCGAAGCCGCTGCGGTGGCGCCGCCCGCCGAGATCGACGCCACGGCGGAGGCGACCCTGTGGCAGGCCATCGTCTCCCGCTACGCGTTCTCCGATTGCGCGAATCCGTCGCCGGCAGTGCGCCGCTGGCAGCGCATCTATCTGCAGTCACCGACCCGCCATGCCGAGAGCCTGGCGCGCGCAGCGCCATGGATCGCCTACGTCGCCGAAGAACTGGCGCGACGCGATCTGCCTGCGGAGTTCGTGTGGCTGCCCTTCGTTGAGAGCGGCTACCAGCCGATTCGTGCACGCGGCGGCCGACCGGCCGGCGCCTGGCAGCTGATGCCGGCGACAGCGCGCTGGCGCGGCTTGCGCATCGGCGATGGCTACGACGGGCGCATCGACTTCGTCGCCGCCACGCGTGCCGCGCTCGATCTGATTGAGTATCTCGCGCGCACGTTTGATCGCGACTGGGCACTGGTGACCATGGCCTACAACGCCGGCGAATACCGCATCAAGGGAGCACTCAAACGCGCGCGCGCGCCGGGGCCCACGGTCGCTCCGGAGAGACTCGCGGTCAGCCCGATCACGCACGAGCATCTGGTCAAACTGCGAGCGTTGGCCTGCGTGATCGCTGCGCCGTCTGAATTCGCGCTGACCTTGCCCGAGGTGGATCGCGAGGAGCAGCTGGTGGCGCTGCGCCTCGCAGCCGCGATGCCGGTCGCGCAACTCGCTGCCCTCGCCGGCGCGACTCCGTCCCAATGGCAGAAATGGAATCCGGCCTGGACGCGCAGCCACGTCGACGCCGCCGCCGACGTGCTGGTACCTCGGCGACTCGCCACCGCCGCAGCACAGGCTTTCGCCACCGCAACACCGGAGCCGGTTCCGGCAGTCGCGACCGCGGCCTCGCATGGCCCGACCCACGTGGTGCGTGCCGGCGAGTCAGCCTGGCTCATCGCCCGTCGCTACGCGCTCTCGGTCGCCGAACTATTGGCCGCCAATGCCCTCGATGCGAGTTCAGTGCTGCACCCGGGTCAGATCCTGCGCCTGCCCTGAGCCGAGACACCTGCGCATCGTTGCCGCCGTCGAAAGCGGCCGGATAGACTGCGCGCCCTGCGTTCCACACCGAGAGATCTTCCATGGGCTTCCTGCAAGGCAAGCGTGCACTGATCGTCGGCATCGCCAGCGACCGTTCCATCGCCTCCGGCATCGCCGAGGCGATGCACCGAGAAGGCGCCATCCTGGCCTTCAGCTACCAGAACGACCGGCTGAAGTCGCGTGTGCAGGATGCCGCAACGGAGTTCGGTTCGGAGATCGTTCTCCCCTGCGATGTCGCCTCCGATACCGAGATCGCGGCCCTGTTCGCAGAACTTGGCAAGCACTGGGGCCAACTGGATGTCCTGGTGCACTCGGTCGGCTTCGCGCCACGCGAGTCGATCCAGGGTGACTTCCTCGACAGCATTTCGCGCGAGAGCTTCGCCATCGCCCACGACATCTCGAGCTACAGCCTGGCCGCGCTGGCCAAGGCGGCGCGACCGATGATGCGCGGCCACGACAGCGCAATCCTGACACTGAGCTATCTCGGTGCTGTGCGCGCAATGGCCAACTACAACGTCATGGGCCTGGCCAAGGCCTCGCTGGAGGCGAACGTGCGCTACCTCGCGCGTTGCCTCGGCCCCGAAGGCATCCGCGTCAACGGCATCTCGGCCGGGCCGATCAAGACTCTGGCCGCCGCCGGCGTGAGCAATTTCCGCAAGATGCTGGAACATGTCGAAGAGGCCTCGCCGCTACGTCGCAATGTCACCATCGAGCAGGTCGGCAACGTCGGCGCGTTCCTTTGCTCCGACCTCGCCGCCGGCGTCACCGGCGAGATCAGCTACGTCGACTCCGGCTACAGCATTCTCGGCATGACCGGTATTTGAGCCGCTGCCAGCGGACAACGAAAAAGGCGCCTCGAGGCGCCTTTTTCGTTTCAGTCAAAGCGCGGCGATCAGAGCCGGTCTTCGTGCACCACGATCGCGACGCG
>Ga0073899_10001173_pt1 | contig 24028 bp, 25 predicted proteins | sample KloWWTmetaKNB5Ph_FD_88975 | JGI IMG/M metagenome (GOLD analysis project Ga0073899, IMG submission 88975) | Active sludge microbial communities from Klosterneuburg, Austria, studying microevolution and ecology of nitrifiers - Klosterneuburg... | ecosystem: Engineered > WWTP > Aerobic digester >... | reverse complement strand
GCATCTGCTGGGCGGCCTCACGGGTCGGCGGCTCGCCCGGGCGCAGCTTGCGGTAGATGTCGAGCAGCGCCTCGTCGGTGTTGGCGGTGTGGTCCTTCTCCAGGGTGAGCCGCATCGACTCGAACTCGCCGAACTCGGCCAGGATCTGTTCGTTGGTCCAGCCCAGCGCCTTGAGCAGGACGGTGACGTTCTGCTTGCGCTTGCGGTCGAGGCGGACGCCGACCATGTCGCGCTTGTCGATCTCGAACTCCAGCCACGCACCGCGGCTCGGGATCATCTTGCAGGTGAAGATGTCCTTGTCGGAGGTCTTGTCGGCGGTCTGCTCGAAGTAGACACCGGGCGAACGGACGAGCTGGGACACGACGACACGCTCGGTGCCGTTGATGATGAAGGTGCCCTTCTCGGTCATCAGCGGGAAGTCGCCCATGAACACCGTCTGGCTCTTGATCTCGCCCGTGTCGTTGTTCATGAACTCCGCGGTGACGAACAGCGGGGCCGCGTACGTGACGTCCCGGTCCTTGCACTCCTCGACGGAGTGCTTGGGATCCTCGAACCGGTTGTCACGGAAGGACAGCGACATCGTCTGGGAGAGGTCCTCGATCGGCGAGATCTCCTCGAAGATCTCCTCCAGGCCGGACTTCGTGGCGACGTCGGTACGACCGGCCGCCTGCGCGGCCGCCACCCGGTTACGCCAGGCCTCGTTGCCGACCAGCCAGTCGAACGACTCGATCTGGAGATCCAGCAGGTTGGGAACCTCGAGCGGTTCGTGGATCTTCGCGAACGAGATCCGACCGCTGGGTGAGACGACATTGGTGTTCTTCGACGCGGTGCGCGAGACGGCCAAGGTGGAGTCCTTCCAGAAGCACCGGCATGGCCGGTTCTTTGCACGCAGAACGGCCCGCGTCAAGTTCACGGGTCGTCGATGGCAATGGGCAAAGCGTTAGCTTACCTCGCACGTCAGAGCGGTGCAAATCGGGCTGGTTGCTGCCGCGAGGGGCGGAACCTGCCCCAAACACAGATCGGCGCCTGCAGCGACACGGGAGGGGGGAGGTCGCCTGCAGGCACCGATCTATCTGGTGTACTCATCCGACGCGGTACTTGGGGGGGCGCCGTTGTGAGTACTCAATCACGGACTTGACTGGCTTGTCAAGCAACTTGTCAAAGAATCCTTCGAACTTTCTTCGACGGAGCGCCGCAGGGCCGTCATGGCAGCCTTCAGGCGGCCACCACGCTCCAGGAGTTCCGCGGCCATGGCGAAGTGGCCAGCTGCGCCGGCATCCCCCGCCGCGGCCAGTCCCTCGGCCAGGACGAGTTCGGACGCGCCCCGGGTCGTCTTCTCGAGACCCAGGACCGGATCGTCCAGGACCGACCTGATCAGGTCGATCGCGTCCCGTGGCCGGTCCTCCAGGAGCGCCAGCCGCGCCAGTGACTGCCGCAACTCGATGACATCCGGAACGTTGCCGATCACCTCGAGCCCCGTACTGCTGATGCGCAGCATCTCCGCCACACCGTCGATGATCCCGAGTTCGAGGCGGGCATTCGCGGCGCTGCGGTGGAAGCGCAACCAGAGCCTCAGGTCGCGTTGCGGACTCAGCAACTCACCGGCCCGAGCATGCCAGCCCAGCCCACGCTCCACGTCGCCGGCCTTCAGCGCCGCGGTGCCGATCGTCCACATCACCAACCCACGGGAGTGATCCGATGCCAAGTCAGGCAGAAGTGCTTCGAGTCGCCCGAGGTAGGGCGCAGCTTCCTGCACGTGCCCTATCTCGGAAAGTGCGCTGACAAGGGACATCAGTGCTTCTGCGCGAATGATGACGGCTCCGTCCGACGCCGCCTCGACAGCTCGGGCGCCGTAGGCCACGGCCCAGCCGAAGTTGCCGTTGGCGCGGAAGGCGATCGATGCGAGGCTCAACGCCTGAGTGCGTGCAACCCCGAACTTCGCCGCGGTCTCGTGCTCCGAGAGTTGGTCGGCCAACCGGCCCGCCGCCTCGAACTCCCCGTTGTTGAACTTCGCCTGGGCCAGCACATAGCTGGCTTCCCAGTAACGGTCGGTCTCACCTGCGGCTGCGGCACTGCGTGCCGCCAGACCGGCGTGCGCCGCAGCGGCGAGCCAGTCGCGGTCGTACCAGGCACGCTCGGCCACCATGAGGTTCTCGACCGTCGCGGGCTGGGCCGGAGCCGGCGCCACCTGGCCGTTCTCATCGATGTCGTGGCGCGGCCGAACTCCCCATTCCAGGGGCGAAACGCCGAGACGACGCGAGAGGAACTCCACAACCTCAGGGGTCGGCTCTCGCCGGCCGCTCTCCAACAGCGAGATGTAGCTGCCCGAGTAGCGGTCGCCTCCCAGCTCGATTTGAGACAGGCCGTGCTGTCTGCGGCTATTCCTCAGAAGCTGGCCGAATTCAGCAGTGGGTGCGCTGGACAATGCACCTCCTCCGTTCTCCTAGGACGAACCTTGTCAAATCTTGACAGCTCAGTCAAGTGTCCTCTAGGTTCGTGCCTGCAGGGAGCCAAGATCACTACCGAGGGGGACCCACCATCATGGCCATCGTTCGCAAGTTCGTCGCAGCAGCCGTCGTCGCCGGAACGCTGGCGCTCCTTCCCGCGCTGGCCGATCAGGCGAACGCGGCCCCGGTCTCCAGCAAGATCGTCAAGGTCACCCCCGCCGGCCAGGGCGACTGGCCGTTCGCCCGCTGAACCGTCCCACCCGGCTGCTGAGCCCCCACTCGGCGCAGGTTTACACCCACCCCCCAGAGCAGAGCGGCGGCAACCGACAGGTTGCCGCCGCTTTGTGCGTCCGTTGACGGCCGGGGCCTGACCCTTCGACAGGCTCAGGGATCGGGGACTGCCCGCAACGCAGTTCGGCCCGGCCGCACCCCTGAGGGGCGCGGCCGGGCCGAACTGCGTTGTGGGTCAGTCGTGCAGCGAGATCACTTGACGCTGACGGCGGCGCCGGCGGCCTCGAGGGCCTCCTTCGCCTTGGCGGCCACGTCGCGGGCGACCTTCTCCAGGACGACCTTCGGAGCGGCCTCCACCAGGTCCTTGGCCTCCTTCAGGCCGAGGCTGGTGAGCGCGCGCACCTCCTTGATCACCTGGATCTTCTTGTCACCAGCGGATTCGAGGATGACGTCGACCTCGTTGGAGACCTCCTCCTCCTCGACAGCCTCGGCGGCGGCGGCCGGAGCGGCGGCCGCAGCCACCGGGGCGGCGGCGGTGACGCCGAAGGTGTCCTCGAACAGCTTCACGAACTCGCTGAGTTCGATCAGGGTCATCTCCTTGAAGGCCTCAAGGAGCTCGTCGGTGCTGAGCTTCGCCATGTTGGGCGTCCTTTCCGTGTTCTTACTCGTTCGATTGCTTCTGGTCGGCCAGCGCCGCGGCGGCGCGAGCCATCTGGGACAGCGGTGCGGCGAACAGCCCCACGGCCTTCGCCAGGTTGCCGTTCATAGCTCCGGCGAGCTTCGCGAGCAGGACCTCGCGAGACTCCAGGTCGGCCAACTTCTTGACCGACTCGGCATCGAGGACGCGACCGTCCATGACGCCGCCCTTGATGACCAGATGCGGATTGGCCTTTGCGAAGTCCCGCAGTCCCTTCGCCACGGTGGCAACATCACCGTAGATGAAGGTGATCGCGGTGGGTCCGGTGAGTTGCTCATCGAGCCCGTCGATGCCCGCTTCACGGGCCGCGATCGTGGTGAGGGTGTTCTTCGCAACGGCGTAGGTGGCGTCTCCGCCCAGGGACCGGCGCAATGCCTTGAGGTCCTTGACTCGGAGTCCGCGGTACTCGGTCAGCACGGCGGCCGCAGAGCTGTTGAAGGCTTCCTTCAACTCCTCGACGGCAGCTGCCTTGTCCGGCCTCGCCATGGGTCTCCTTCCCACTTCTTGGTGCGTCAACCTCCGACCACATGAAAAAACCCCGGGCGCGCAGGGCGATCCGGGGACATCTCGAACGGAGTGATCCACTTTTCACCTGCGCGGGGTTTGCCGGCCCTGATGGTCAGGACCGAACCAGCGGTCTTCGGTGATTCCACCCTATCGGCTGCGGACGGGGCGGCCAAATCGGCTCCCGGAACCAACCAGGGCGCCGATCCGCGATTCGCGGATCGGCGCCCTGGTTGCGGGAGCTGCTGCTGGCTACTCGGCGGCGGGCTTCAGGCGGGTCGGATCGACCGCGACGCCCGGGCCCATCGTCGAGGCGATGGTGATCTTCTTGAGGTAGCGGCCCTTGGCCGCGCTGGGCTTGAGGCGCATGACCTCGTCCAGTGCGGCGAAGTAGTTCTGCGCCAGCTGCTCGTCGGTGAACGACGCCTTGCCGACGATGAAGTGCAGGTTCGCGTGCCGGTCGACCCGGAACTCGATCTTGCCGCCCTTGATGTCGGTGACGGCCTTGACCACGTCCATGGTCACGGTGCCGGTCTTCGGGTTCGGCATCAGGCCACGCGGGCCGAGCACCCGGCCCAGCCGGCCGACCTTGCCCATCAGGTCGGGCGTCGCGACGACGGCGTCGAAGTCGAGGTAGCCGCCGGCGATCTTGTCGATCAACTCGTCCGCACCGACCTCGTCCGCGCCGGCCGCGATGGCGTCGTTGGCCTTCTCACCGGTGGCGAAGACGAGGACCCGTGCCGTCTTGCCAGTGCCGTTGGGGAGGTTCACCGTGCCGCGGACCATCTGGTCCGCCTTGCGCGGGTCGACACCGAGGCGAAGAGCCACCTCGATCGTCTCGTCGAACTTGGCCGAGGCGCCCTTCCTGGTCAGACCGAGGGCCTCCTCGGGGGTGTAGAGCTGGTCGGCCTTGATGGCCTCAGCGGCGGCCCGGTAGGCCTTGCCGTGCTTCATGCTGGTCTCCTGTTGTTGGAACGGGTCCTCGTGTGGATCCGGGTGCCAGGCGTGGTGCGGGCGAAAGCCCTCCCACTGGGATTCTTCGGGGTACTACTTCTCGACGTTGACGCCCATGGAACGGGCGGTGCCTGCCACGATCTTCATGGCCGCGTCGATGTCGTTGGCGTTGAGGTCGGGCAGCTTGGTCGTCGCGATCTCGCGGACCTGGTCGGCGGTCAGCGTGCCGACCTTGTCCTTGTGCGGACGGGCGGAGCCGCTCTTGAGGCCGACGGCCTTCTTGATCAGTTCCGCGGCCGGCGGGGTCTTGGTGATGAACGTGAACGTGCGGTCCTCGTAGATCGTGATCTCCACGGGGATGACGTTGCCGCGCATGGGTTCGGTCTCTGCGTTGTACCGCTTGCAGAACTCCATGATGTTGACGCCGTGCGGACCGAGAGCGGTACCGACCGGCGGTGCCGGGGTGGCCGCGCCCGCGTTCAGCGCGACCTTGACGATCGCAGCGACCTTCTTCTTGCCAGGCATGGGTGGGTCCTTCGTTGTGTGGTTGCTGGTCGCGACCGGCCCGGCTGGCCGGCCGCCTTGCGAGGGTCAGACCTTCTGGATCTGCCCGAAGGTGAGGTCGACCGGGGTCTCCCGGCCGAGGATCTCGACCAGTGCCTTGAGGCGCTGGCTGTTCGCGTTGATCTCGGTGATGGTGGCGTGCACACCGGCGAAGGGGCCCTGCACCACCATGACGGAGTCACCGGCCTTGAAGTCGGCGATCTCGACCTTGCGGACGCGGGGCTTGCTGCCGGTCGCCGCCGCCGCGGCCCGGGCCAGCGCCGCGGGGGCGAGCATCTTCTCGACCTCGTCCAGGCTGATCGGCACCGGCGCGTTGGCGTGGGCGACGAAACCCGTCACGGACGGGGTGTGCCGCACCGCGGCCCAGGAGGCGTCGGTCAGGTCCATCCGCACCAGCACGTAGCCGGGGTACACCGTCCGGGTGACGGACTTCTTGGTGCCCTTGCGGGTCTCGGTGACCTCTTCGGTCGGCACGACCGACTCGAAGATGTAGTCCTCCATGCCGAGCGTCTTCACCCGGTTGTCCAGGTTCTGCTTCACCCTGTTCTCCATGCCGGAGTAGGTGTGGATGACATACCAGTCGCCGATCTGGTGGCGCAGGGTCTCGCGCAGTTCGGCGAGCACGGCCTCCTCGTCGGCGTCGAGCGCATCGTCGTCGGCCACCGGCGCCGGCTCCGGCTCTGCGCCCAGGTCGAGCAGCAGGTCGTCGGCCTCGCCGATGTCGTCCAGGTCGTCGCCGAAGTCGAGGTTCAGTTCGACCTCGTCGGCGCTGGCCTCGACCGCGCCGAGATCGATCTCGAAGTCGACCGGCTCGTTGGAATCAGGGGTCTGGGTCACGTCTCTCCTTCTGCCTCAGCCGAAGATCTTCAGCAGGGCCCACCCGAAGAGCAGGTCCAACGCGCCCACGAAGGCGATGACGACCAGCACGAAGACCAGCACGACGATGAAGTACTGCTGCAGCTGGCTCAGCGTGGGCCAGATGACCTTGCGAAGCTCCTCGATGGACTCCCGGACGAACTCGACCGGGGTGGTGCGCTTGCGACGCTCCTCAGTGGTGGCCTGGCGCTGCTTGCGGGTGGCGCGGCCCTTGCCCTCGACCACGGCCGTGGCCGTCTTCCGGGTCGGACGTGCCTCGGCGGCTGCCGCCGCGATCCGCTCGGCCTCGGTGATCGCAGGCGCCTCGACGTCGGGTCCAGCGTCCTGGGTCGGCTGATCGCCAGACGCGGCAGCTGCCTTGTCCTCTTCGTCCGCCACGCCAGTCGTCCTTCTCGTCGTCTCGTCAGCCAGCAGCAGGGCAAGAGGGACTTGAACCCCCAACCTGCGGTTTTGGAGACCGCTGCTCTGCCAATTGAGCTATTGCCCTTGGTTGGTGACTCCCGCCCGGCGCCGCCTTGTGGGCATGGCCGAACTGGCGTCAGTCACCAAGATCAGGATTGTACGTGCTCGGACTCCCGGAGTCGAACCGGCCTCACCTCAGCGCGGCGATCGCGGCGGCCACGGCAGCGACGTTGCCCTCGTTGAGGGCGGCCACGCAGATCCGTCCGGCGTCGGTGCCGTAGACCGCGTAGTCGGCCCGCAACCGCTGCATCTGCTCGGCCGTCAGACCGCAGTAGCTGAACATCCCGACCTGGTCGGCGATGAAGCCCATGTCGGTCACCCCGGAGCGCTCCAGCTCGCTGGTGAGGGCGAGCCGCATCGCCCGGATCCGGACCCGCATCGACTCCAGTTCGGCCTCCCAGCCGGCGCGCAGCCCGGCGTCGGCGAGCACGGTGTTCACGACCGCCGCGCCGTGGGTGGGCGGGTTGGAGTAGGTCGTCCGGATCGTGACCTTGAGCTGGGAGAGCACCCGTGCGGCCTCGTCGGCGTCGGCGCAGACCACGCTGAGCCCGCCCACCCGCTCGCCGTAGAGGCTGAAGCTCTTGCTGAACGACGACGCGACCAGCACCGGCACGCCCAGTTCCGCGAAGGCGCGCGGCACCGCGGCGTCCGCTTCGATCCCGGTGGCGAAGCCCTGGTAGGCCAGGTCGAGGAAGGGCACCAGGCCGGCCTCGGCGACCACCGCGGCGACCTGCTGCCAGGCCCGGGCGTCGAGGTCGTAGCCGGTCGGGTTGTGGCAGCAGGCGTGCAGCACGACGACGGTGCCCGGCTCGGCGGCCCGCAGGTCGGCCAGCATGCCGTCGACGTCCACCCCGCCCAGGGCCGGCGCGTAGTAGCGGTAGGAGCCCACCTCGAAACCGGCCCGGCTGAACAGGGCCTGGTGGTTCTCCCAGGAGGGGTCGGAGATCAGCAGCCGCCGCCCTGCCCCGGTGAGCTTGAGGAACTCGGCGCCGATCTTCAGCGCACCGGTGCCACCCAGGCCCTGGACGGTGACCACGCGGCCCGCGGCCACCACTGCGCTGTCGGCACCGAAGACGAGGGTGCGCACCGCGGAGTTGTAGGCGGCCAACCCGTCGATCGGCAGGTAACTGCGGGGGGACGGGGCCGCGGCGAGCCGTTGCTCGGCCTCGCGGACGCAGTCGAGCAGCGGCACCTTGCCGGTGCTGTCGAGGTAGACGCCCACGCCGAGGTTCACCTTGCCCGGCCGGGGGTCGGCGACGAACTGCTCAGTCAGCCCCAGGATCGGGTCGCGGGGGGCCAGGGGGACGCTCGCCAGAATGCTCACTGCGGTTTCCTTTCGCATCGCTGAGGCCTGAGTCTAGGGCTCCAGGCCACAGCCGATCAGGACGGGTTCGGGCACCAGCCGGACGCCGAAGCGCCGCTCCACACCGTCGCGCACCTCGCGGGCGAGCGCGAGCACGTCGGCTGCCGTGGCCGCGCCGCGGTTGGTGAGGGCGAGAGTGTGCTTGCCCGAGAGCCGGGCCGGCCCATCCCCGAAGCCCTTGCCGAACCCGGCGTGCTCGATCAGCCAGGCCGCGCTGGTCTTGACCAGTTCCCCTGCCGGGTGGCGCGGCGCGTCCGCTGGCAGGAGGGCCGCCTGCGCGGCCGTCAGCACCGGGTTGGTGAAGAAGCTGCCGGCGCTCCAGGTGTCGTGGTCGGCGGCGTCCAGCACCATGCCCTTGCCCCGCCGCAGGGCGAGGACGGCCTCGCGGACCTCGGCCAGCGGCGCCCGCTCCCCCACCGCGATGCCGAGCCGGGACGCCAGCTCGGCGTAGCGGACGGGCTCCGAGTCCGGCCCCAGCCGCAGCTGGAAGCTGACCGACAGCACGACCCAGCGGTCGGGGTGCCGCTTGAACACCGACGAGCGGTAGCCGAACCGGCAGTCGACCGCGCCGAGGGTGTGCACCCGCCCCAGCTCACGGTCCCAGGTGCGCACCCGCGCGATGGTCTGGGAGACCTCCTGGCCGTAGGCGCCGACGTTCTGGATCGGGGTGGCCCCGGTCGAACCGGGGATGCCCGACAGCGCCTCGACGCCGACGAACCCGTTGTCGACGCAGTGGGCGACCACGGCGTCCCACGGCTCCCCGGCGGCGACCCCGAAGAAGGCGCCCGAGCAGGCCATCACGTCCTCGGTCGCGATGCCCCGCAGGCCGCCGGTGTGCACGACGGTGCCGTCGAAGCCGGCGTCGGAGACCACGACGTTCGACCCGCCGCCCAGCACGAGGACGGGCTCGCCCCGCCGGTCGCAGTCGGCGACCGCCGCGATCAGGTCGGCCTCGCTCGCCGGCCGCACCAGCCGACGGGCGGGCCCGCCCACCCGCAGCGTGGTGAGGTCGGCGAGCGCCGTCCCGGGGTCAGTCAAGCCGCACCTCTGCGGTGGCGGCGCCCAGCACCTTCTGCCCTTCGCAGGTCACCTCGAGCGTGACGGTCGCAACCCCGTCCTCGACCTTGCTGACCCGTCCGGCGACCTCGAGGCGGGCGCCGTCGACGGCGTCCACGACGACGGGACGGGTGAACCGGACCTGGTAGCTGAGCACCCGTCCGGGGTCGCCGGCCCAGTCGGTGACGAGCCGCAGCGCGGTGCCCATGGTGAGCATTCCGTGGGCGATCACCCCGGGCAGGCCGAGCGCGGCCGCGGCGGTGTCGGAGTAGTGGATCGGGTTGTAGTCGGTGGACGCACCGGCGTAACGCACCAGGTCGACCCGGGTGAGGAGACGGCTGAAGCCGGGCAGGTCCTGGCCCTCGGTGGCCTCGATCGCGGTCATGCCGCCTCCTCCGCGGTGTGCATCAGGGTGGAGGCCGCCGTGCAGACGTCCTCGCCGCCGGTCGTGCTGAGCTGGACGGAGATCCCGATGATCGCCGACGCCCCGCGGCTGCGGACCTTGTCGATGGTGAGGACGGCGACCACCTCGTCCCCGGCGCGCAGCGGACGGGACCAGGCGAACTCCTGGTCGACGTGCACTGTCCGGCTCAGGGCGAGTCCGAGGTCGGGGTCGTCGAACATCGCGGCCCAGGCCGCCGAGGAGAGCACCACGGCGAAGGTGGGCGGCGCGACGGGTGATTCCCCCGTGTACGCGGGGTTGTCGGCGTCACCGAGCGCCGCGGCGAACTCGGTGATCTTGGCGCGACTGACCTGGTAGGGCGCGGTGGCCGGGTAGGACCGGCCGACGTGTGCTTCGGAGATCGGCATGGGGGCAAGGCTAGTGCCAGCCCCGCTCCTCCAGCAGGGACGCCACGGCCTCGACGTGCCGGGCCGGTACCTGGACGGCGAGCGCCCCCCGTCCGATCCTGGCCAGGCAGAAGAGCTTGTTGGAGAAGGACCACTCCTGCGGGGTGGAGGCCGCGCCGGTCAGCACGAGCTGGTGGCTGCCCAGCACCCGGCGCAGGTCGGCGCCGGCGACCTGCGTCCAGTCCCGGTGCCAGGTGTCGCGGCCGAGGGTCTTGGTGACACCGGCGCGGTCGATCGTGACGGTGACGAGCTTCTCCAGCGCCAGCCGCCATGCCTGGAACAGCAGCACCACGACCGGGACGGCGATCGCGATCGAGAACTCGCCCCACACCACGTACGCGCCCCCGGCCACCACGGCGGTCAGGTGGAGGTAGAACCAGATCCGGGTCGCGAGGTCGGTGACGGTCCAGGTCAGCGGCATCGCCGACCCCCCGAACGCACGAGAGCCGCCCGCCACTGCGGCGGACGGCTCGGCGCGACCGGGGTCAGCGGGTCTCGCGGTGCGCGGTATGGGTGTGGCACTTGGGGCAGAACTTCTTCAGCTCCAGCCGGTCGGGATCGTTGCGGCGGTTCTTCTTGGTGATGTAGTTCCGCTCCTTGCACTGGGTGCATGCCAAGGTGATCTTCGGCCGGATGTCGGCTTGCTTCTTGGCCATCGCCAGATCCTCTTCCTCGTCGTGGTGCTCGCCTCGTAGCGGGAGCGGGACTTGAACCCGCGACACAGCGATTATGAGCCGCTTGCTCTACCGCCTGAGCTATCCCGCCGGAGCCTGCGGAGACCCAGTGAACTGGGAGAACGAGCGGTCATCGCCTCTCCGCACGCAGAGCCCCCATGCGGAATCGAACCGCAGACCTTCTCCTTACCATGGAGACGCTCTGCCGACTGAGCTATAGGGGCCGGACGCGGAGTGACATTACACGACCTCGGGCGGGTGCCCAAATCGGGGCTCAGAGGAGGCCGGGATCGATGCCGTGGCGGGCCATGTCGACCCGGCCGTTGCGGACCTCGACGCCCTCGGCCGCCAGCCTGATGGTCGCCTCCGCCACCAGGTGCGGGGCGATGCTCCCGTCCGCCCGCACCACGCGCCACCAGTTCACCTGCCCGCCGGAGCCCGACAGCACCCGGGCGACCGCCCGCGGCCCGGCCCGTCCGACCAGCCGGGCGATGGTGCCGTAACTCACCACCCGTCCGGACGGGATCGAGTCGACGGCCAGCAGCACCGCACCGGTGATCTCGGCGATGACACCCATGCCGGGCAAGCCTAGGCTGAGGTGATGGAGTACCGCATCGAGCACGACACGATGGGCGAGGTGCGGGTTCCCGCAGACGCCCTCTACGCCGCCCAGACCCAGCGCGCGGTCGAGAACTTCCCGATCTCGGGCCGGGGGCTCTCGTCGCACCACATCGCAGCCCTCGCCCAGATCAAGCGGGCTGCCGCGCTCGCCAATGCCGAACTCGGGGTGATCGACGCCGAGGTCGCCGGCGCGATCGTCGCGGCCGCCGACGAGGTGATCGCCGGCGGGCACGACAGCCAATTCCCCATCGACGTCTTCCAGACCGGCTCGGGGACCTCGTCGAACATGAACACGAACGAGGTGGTGGCGACCCTGGCCAGCCGTCGGCTCGGCCGTCCGGTACACCCCAACGACCATGTGAACGCCTCGCAGTCCTCCAACGACGTGTTCCCCTCCTCGATCCACATCGCGGCGATGCAGGCGGTGAGCGGGGAACTGCTGCCCGGGCTGGAGGCACTGGCCACCTCGCTGGAGGCGAAGGCGGTCGAGTTCGCCGACGTCGTGAAGTCGGGGCGGACCCACCTGATGGACGCGACCCCGATCATGCTCGGCCAGGAATTCTCCGGCTACGCGACCCAGGTGCGCTACGGGATCGCCCGGGTGCAGTCCACGCTGCCCCGGCTGGCGGAACTCCCGCTGGGCGGGACGGCGGTCGGCACCGGGATCAACACTCCCCCGGGGTTCTCCGCTCGGGTGATCGAGCTGATCGCCGAGCACACCGGGCAGCCGCTGGTGGAGGCGTCCAACCACTTCGAGGCCCAGGCCGCGCAGGACTCGCTGGTGGAGACCTCCGGGGCGCTGCGGACGGTGGCGGTGTCGCTGGTCAAGATCGCCAACGACCTGCGCTGGATGGGCTCGGGCCCGCGGACGGGGATCGGCGAGATCTCGCTGCCCGACCTGCAGCCGGGTTCGTCGATCATGCCAGGGAAGGTGAACCCGGTGCTGCCGGAGGCGACCGTGATGGTGGCCGCACAGGTGATCGGCAACGACGCGGCGATCGCGTTCGCCGGGGCGCAGGGCAACTTCGACCTCCTCGTGATGCTGCCGGTCATGGCCCGCAACCTGCTGGAGTCGATCACGCTGATCGGGAACGTCTCGCGCGTGCTGGCCGAGCGCTGCGTGGACGGTGTCGTCGCGAACGTTGAGCGGTGCCGGCAGCTCGCCGAGTCCTCGCCGTCCATCGTCACCCCGCTGAACCGGATCATCGGCTACGAGGCCGCGGCGAAGATCGCCAAGCACTCGGTGAAGCACCACCAGACCATCGCCGAGGCCGTCGCCGACCTCGGCTACCTGGAGCGGGGCGAGATCACGCCCGAGCAGCTTGCGGCAGCCCTGGACGTGGCGGCGATGACGGGGACGAAGGGCTGAGGCCTGGGCTCCCCTAGCGCCAAAGAGCCCCTGACTCGCCATTCAGGCTTGTCAGGGGCCTCTTCGTTGGTGGCAGGTGTAGGGTTCGAACCTACGTAGGCTTAGCCGACGGTTTTACAGACCGCTCCCTTTGGCCACTCGGGCAACCTGCCGTGCCCGAGCACTGTAGCAAAGCCGGGCCGCGTGATCGAATCCGGCGACCCGCGCGGCGTGCGCGGCGGAGTCGTGGGGCAGAATGGCGGCATGGCCGCAGAGAGTTCCTTCGACATCGTGAACAAGATCGACCGCCAGGAGGTCGACAACGCCCTCAACATGGCTGCCAAAGAGGTCCGCAACCGGTTCGACTTCAAGGGCACCGACGCCTCGATCCGGTGGTCGGGTGAGGCGATCGAGTTGGAGGCGAACGGCGAGGAGCGGGTGAAGGCGATCCTCGACGTCTTCCAGACCATGCTGGTGCGGCGCAAGATCGACCTGAAGTCGCTGCAGGCCGGCGACCCGCGGCTCTCGGGCAAGCTGTGGAAGATCACCGCCACCCTCGAGAACGGCATCAGCGCCGACAACGCCCGCAAGGTCGCCAAGCTGATCCGCGACTCCGGCCCCAAGGGCATCCGCACCCAGATCCAGGGCGACGAACTGCGGGTCTTCTCCAAGAAGCGCGACGACCTCCAGGCCGTCCAGAAGCTCGTGCTCGACGCAGACCACGAGTTCGCGGTCCAGTTCACGAACTACCGGTAGTCCGCGCCGGTGCGGATCGCCACCGTCAACGTCAACGGCATCCGGGCGGCGCTCCGGCGCGGATTCGGCGACTGGCTCGCCGGACGGGAGTGCGACATCGTCGCGCTGCAGGAGGTCCGCTGCCCCGCCGGCCTGCTGCCACTGGAGGCCTTCCCGGGCTTCCACCTCACCTACCACGAGGGGAACCTGCCCGGACGCAACGGCGTCGCGCTGCTGACGCGGAGCGCGCCGGAGGCGATCCGGGAGGGCTTCGGCTTCGCCCTGGACGGCGAGGGCCGCTACGTGGAGGTCGACCTGCCCGGGCTGCGCGTGGGCTCGCTCTACCTGCCCAAGGGCGGCGCCCCCACCGGCGGGCCCGACGAGCAGTCGCGGTACCGGCGCAAGGTGCGGTTCCTGCGCTCCTTCCGTCCCTACCTCACGCGGGCGCGCCGCGACGCCGCCGCGCACGGACGGGAGTTCCTGGTGCTCGGCGACTTCAACATCGCCCACACCCGGGCCGACCTGCGCAACTGGCGCTCCAACGCCGACGCCCCCGGGTTCCTGCCCGAGGAGCGCGAGTGGTTCGGCTCCGTCCTCGGCCCCCGCACCCTGGTGGACGTGGTGCGCCGGCTCCACCCCTACGTCGAGGGCCCCTACTCGTGGTGGAGCTGGATGGGCGGGGCGTTCGCCCGCGACTCGGGGTGGCGGATCGACTACCACCTCGCCTCGCCGGGCCTGGCCCGGCGGGCCGTCGCCGGAGGCACCGACCGGGACGCGAGCTACGAGGCCCGGATGAGTGACCACGCCCCGGTGGTCGTCGACTACGCCGACTGACCGGTCCTGATCCCCGGCGCTGACGGGGAGCCCCGACCTTGTAGTCCCTGGCCGAAAAGGGGACGGTTCTCTTACGGTTCAGCCGTCCGGGCAGCCGCCAAGCCGGACGGGTCTCTGGTGGCCCCTGGCCGAAAAGGGGACGGTTCCCTTACGGTTCAGGCGTCGCGGAGCAGCCCAGACGGACGGACCCAGCAAGGTCCCGAGCGCCGCCTCCGCATCCGCGTCCCGCCGGGTGCAGCGGGCCGGAGTTGAACCGAAAGGGAACCGTCCCCTTACGGGTCATGAACCGAAAGGGAACCGTCCCCTTACGGGTCAGGGGAGGCTCAGGTCTCCCCGAAGCAGGCCAGGACCTCCCGCCGCTCGACCTCGGCGAGGCTCGCGTGGCTCCAGCGGGGGTTCCGGTCCCGATCGACGAGTTGGGCGCGGACGCCCTCAGCGAAATCGGGGCCGCCGGCCAGAGTGGTCGCCACCGTGAGTTCGGTGTCGAACTGGTCGGCCAGCGTCGGGGTGAGCGCGGCGCGACGCAGGGCCTCCAGCGTGACGTGCACCGAGAGCGGGCAGCGTTCGCGCAGGACCCCCGCCGCCGCCCGCGCGGCCGGGTGGGCGTGCTGCTCCAGGCGGCCGACGATCTCGACCGGGTCGGAGCCGGTGTAGCAGTCGGTGATCCAGCCGTGGTCGGGCTGCAGCACCGGCGCCGGCAGGTCGCCGCGCCCCCGGTCGGCGAGGCCGAGCCAGAGTGCGTCGGAGGCGTTGACGGTGTCGCCGGTGAGCGCCAGGTGGGTGCCCACCCCGTCGGGCATTCGGGCCAGCCGCCACGTCATGAACACGTCGGGGAACAGGCCGATCTGGGTCTCGGGCATCGCCAGCCGGGAGCTGTGGGTGACCACCCGGTCGGCGCAGTGCGCCGAGAGGCCCAGCCCGCCGCCCATCGTGATCCCGTCCATGACGGCCGTGAAGGGCTTGGGGTACGCGGCGATGGCGAGGTCGAGCACGTACTCCTCGCGCAGGAAGACGCCCGGGTCGTCCCCCGCCAGCGCCTGGGACCGCAGCTCCCGGACGTCCGCGCCCGAACAGAGGCCGCGCTCGCCGGCGCCGACCAGCACCACCCGCCGCACCGCGTCGTCGGCGGCGAAGTCGGCCAGGGCGTGGTGCAGCAGCCGGATCATCGCCAGCGACAGCGCGTTGATCGCGCGTGGCCGGTTCAGCACCAGCCTCCCCACGCCGTCGACGACCTCGACCAGCACCTCTGGTTCACTCATGAATGGCTCTCCTGCAGTTCGCGTAGGTGTTCGGCCCGCTCCTGGTGGTGGCGCCAGAGCAGGGTCAGCATGAGGGCGAGCGCCGCGAACCCGAGCGCGATCGCGTTGTTGCGCCAGGCGAGGTTCCCGGCCCCGTAGGCGAGCAGGACGGTCGTCACGGTCACCGCGTGGCGGATCAGCCGCTCGGTCGGACGGGTGAGCGGCAGCAGCAGGCCGCCCCAGGTGAGGTACCAGCTGTTCAGCGCGATCCCGCCGAAGGCGAAGACCAGGTACGCCCAGCTCAGGAAGTCGACCGGCTTGCGCCGGCCGAGGGTGAGCGCGAGGGCACCGATCACCAACACGGTGAGGCCGAGCCCGAGGTAGCGCAGCACGTCCATCACGAGCTGGCCGGCGGCCGGCTGCCCGAGGAACTCCAGCAGATACTTCAGCCCGGCGCCGACCAGCGTGAACGGCGCCAGTGTCACCACCCGTCCGGGGACGTCGGCGGCGTTCACCCACCCGAAACCGAGCCCCGAGGCGAGGCTGATGGCGACGAACGTCGCGATCGCCACCGCCAGCGAGAGCGCCAGCCGGGTCAGCGCGCGGGACGTGTGCTGCCAGGACAGGCTCCGCCACGGGTGGTGCAGCAGGGCGACGGGATAGAAGGCGAGCAGTGCCGGCTGCTTGATGCACGTGGCGACGCCGACCACCGCCGCCCCCCACCAGAACTGTCGCTGGACGGCCAGCCAGAGCGCCAGCACCACCAGTCCCATCATCAGCGCGTCGTTGTGGGCCCCGCCCACGAAGTCGATCACCAGCAATGGATTGATGGTCGCGAACCAGGCCGCCAGCTGCGGGTCGGCACGCAGCCGCACCGCGAGCCGGGGCAGGAAGTAGGCGATCAGCCCGACGCCGAGCAGTGCCGGGAGCCGCATCGCCATCGCCGAGTAGTAGGGGTTGTTGCCGGCCAGCACGACGAGCCCGCGGAAGATCTCCAGGCTGAGCGGGGGGTACATCGCCGTGGTGTAGCGCCACAGCCAGGCGGCCTGGTCAGCGAAGGCGCCGGGCAGCACCGAGATCCCGTTGTCGTAGGGGTTCAGGCCGTTGCGCAGCAGCCAGCCCTCGGCCGCGTACGCGTAGGCGTCATGGCTGAAGATCGGCGGGGCGAACAGCAGCGGGGCGCTCCAGATCGCCAGGATCGCCCAGTGCTTCACGTCCCGGTAGATGCTCGGACGGAGCTTGAACCAGGCGTCCACCAGCAGCGCGACCCCCGCCACCACCAGCGCCGTGCCGAGCGCGCTCGCCCACCAGGTGTCGAGCCCGACCGCCCGCAACTGCTCCCACCAGGGGCTGTTCTGGGGCAGGTAGGCCGGGGTGAGCGACCCGAGGAAAAGCAGCGCCGAGCCGAGACAGCCGCGCTTGACCGCCGGGTAGCGCCACGCTGCGGCGAGGTCGCGCCCGTTGCCGGCCAGCCTCGCCCAGCTCAGCGCCACCTCGTCTCCGTCCTGCTCACGACTGCGCCCCAGCCTAGACCGCGGCGGAGTCCGGGTGGCGGACAGCCGATGCCGGCTGCCCGGGCAACTCCTGCTACGCTTCCCGGCATGTTCATTGAACCTGCAACGATCCCCGGCTTCCGCCGCGGGCCGGTTGCGCGTTCTCTGATGTGTTGCGTGTCCTGACGCGCCCGCATCCACCACATCCGCCGGGCACGATTCGCCCGGGTCCCCCCCACCAGCCTCATCGAGGCGCCCGGGAAGTCGGCCCTCCAGCACACCTGCGAGGACTCATGACCGCAAGCCAGCGACCCGCCCGCGCCGAGGGTCAGTGGGCGATCGACGGCCGCGCCCCGCTGAACCCCAACGAGGAGTTCAAGGCGGCCGACGACGGGCTGAACGTGCGCCACCGGATCGAGACGATCTACGCCCGCGATGGCTTCGACTCGATCCCGGCCGACGACCTCCACGGCCGGATGCGCTGGTGGGGCCTCTACACGCAGCGCCGCCAGGACATCGACGGCAGCCGGACCGCCAGCCTCGGGCCGGACGAGCTCTCCGACCGCTACTTCATGCTCCGGGTGCGGCTGGACGGGGGCGCGGTGACGACCGACCAGCTGCGCGTACTGGCGGGCATCTCGACCGACTTCGCCCGCGGCACCGCCGACATCTCCGACCGCCAGAACATCCAGTACCACTGGATCGAGGTCGAATCCGTGCCCGAGATCTGGCGGCGGCTGGAGGCCTCCGGGATGCAGACCACCGAGGCCTGCGGCGACACCCCGCGGGTGGTGCTCGGCTCGCCGGTCGCCGGCATCGCCGCGGACGAGATCCTCGACCCCAGCCCCACGATCGACGAGATCGTGCAGCGGTTCATCGGCGACCCCGAACTCTCCAACCTGCCCCGCAAGTTCAAGACGGCCGTCACGGGTCATCCCAGCCTCGACGTGGTGCACGAGATCAACGACATCTCCTTCGTCGGCGTGATGCACCCCGACCTCGGCCCCGGCTACGACCTCTGGGTCGGGGGCGGGCTGTCGGTGTCGCCGAAGCTGGCGCAGCGCCTCGGCGCCTTTGTGGTGCCCGAGCGGGCGGCCGAGGTCTGGTACGGCGTCATCCGGCTCTTCCGCGACTACGGGTACCGCCGGATGCGCACGAAGGCTCGGCTGAAGTTCCTGCTGGCCGAGTGGGGGCCGGAGAAGTTCCGCGCGGTGCTCGAGTCGGAGTACCTCGACTCGCCGCTGCCGGACGGACCCGAAGCCGTCGCCTCGGGCCTGCCGGCCGACCACGTCGGCGTCCACTCCCAGAAGGACGGCCGGGTCTACGTCGGCCTCGCCCCCACGGTCGGACGCGTGTCGGGCGACATCCTCGCAGCGCTCGCCGACGCGGCCGAGGCCGCCGGCTCGGGGCGGATCCGGTTCACGCCGCACCAGAAGCTGCTGGTGCTCGACGTCGACCCCGCCCGGCTGGACGGGCTGCTGGCGGCGGTCGAGCCGCTCGGGCTGAGCGCGAACCCGAGCCCGTTCCGGCGCTCCACCATGGCCTGCACCGGCATCGAGTACTGCAAGCTCGCCTTCGTCGACACCAAGGACACGGCCGTGCGTACCGTGGCCGAACTGGAGCAGCGACTGGCCGACACCACTCTCGACCGCCCGATCAGCCTGCACCTCAACGGCTGCCCCAACTCGTGCGCCCGGATCCAGGTGGCCGACATCGGGTTGAAGGGGCAGTTGCAGAAGAACGCCGACGGCACCGACGAGTTCGCCTTCCAGGTGCACCTCGGCGGTGGCCTGGCCTCGGTGGAACGGGACGACGCCGGCCTTGGCCGGACCGTCCGGGGCCTCAAGGTGACCCACGCCGACCTCACCGACTACGTCGAGCGGGTGACCCGCTCCTACCTCGCCGGACGGACGACCGACGAGACCTTCGCCGCCTGGGCGCACCGCGCGGAGGAGGAGGCCCTGCGATGACCGTTCTCACCACCCACGGCCCCGGACGCACCCGCAGCGCTGACGAACTCCGGGCCATCGCCGAGCGCGCGGCCGAGGAACTGGAGGGTGCCAGCGCCGAGGCGGTGGCGGCCTGGGCCGCCGCCACCTTCGGCAACCGGCTGGCCGTCGCCTGCTCGATGGCCGGCGACACCGTCCTGCCCCACCTGGTGTCCCACCGGGCGCCCGGGGTGGACGTCCTCTTCCTCGACACCGGCTACCACTTTCCCGAGACGATCGGCACCCGGGACGCCCTCGCGGCCGTGCTCGACATCCGGCTGGTCGACGTCGTCCCCTCCCTCACCGTCGCCGAGCAGGACGTCCGGTACGGGCCGCGGCTGTACGAGCGCGACCCGGCGACCTGCTGCGCGCTGCGCAAGGTGGAGCCGCTGAACGCCGAACTGGCCGGCTACGAGGCGTGGGTGACCGGCATCCGGCGCGAGGACAACGCACTGCGGGCCGAGGCGAAGGTCGTCGAGTGGGACGCCGCGCACCAGATGGTGAAGATCAACCCGCTGGTGGCCTGGAGTTTCGACGACCTGATCGACTACGCGGCCGGCAACGGGGTACCGGTGAACCTGCTGCTCACCGAGGGCTACCCCTCGATCGGCTGCGCGCCGTGCACCCGCCGGGTGGCTCCCGGCGACGACCCCCGCTCGGGCCGCTGGGCCGGGCTGGCCAAGACGGAATGCGGGATCCACCTGTGACGACCACCACCCCCGACCTGGTGCTGGCGCTGCACGGCACCAGGCGGGCCGCCGGCCAGCAGGTCGCGGCCGAGCTGCTGCTCGCGGTCGCGACCGAGTTGCCCGGTGTCACCGTGCGGCTGGGCTGGGCCGACGTGCTCACCCCGACCCTGACCGAGACCCTCGCCGGGATCGGCGAGGCGGTCGTGGTGCCCTGCTTCCTCACCCCCGGCTACCACGTCGGCTCCGACCTGCCGGCCGCGTTGCGCGCCGCCGGGGGTCGCGCCCGACTCACGCCCCTGCTTGGGGACGACGTGCTGGACGCGGTCGCCGAGCGGCTGGAGGAGGCCGGCGGTCCCGGCGACGCGGTGGTGCTGGCCGCGGCCGGCTCCCGGCGGGCCGCGAGCAACGCCCAGGTGGCGGCGGCCGCCGGCGTCCTCTCCCGGCGGTGGGGCCGGCCGGTGGTGCCCGCCTGGCTGACGGCCAACCCCCCGCTGCCGGTCGACGCGGTCGCGGCGTTGCGCGCGGCCGGGCACCGGCGGGTCTCGATCGCGAGCTACCTGCTCGCCCCCGGGGTGTTCTCACAGCGCCTGCACGAGGCGGGTGCCGACATCGTCTCCGAACCGGTCGGGGTGCACCCGCAGCTGGTGGCGACGGTGGTGGCCCGCTACGCCGCGACCGTGCCGCACTATCGGAAGGCGGGCACCGCCCGGGTAGGCTTGACCGTCGCCGCCCCGCGATTCCACGAAAGGGAAGCCATCGCATGACCGACATCACCACGCTCGACCACGTGGTAATCCGGTTCGCCGGCGACTCCGGGGACGGCATGCAGCTGACCGGGAACCGGTTCACCCACGACACCGCCGCTGCGGGCAACGACTTCTCGACGCTACCCAACTTCCCCGCCGAGATCCGGGCGCCCGCCGGGACGGTGGCCGGGGTGTCGAGCTTCCAGCTGCACTTCGCCGACTTCGACATCCGCACCCCGGGCGACGCCCCGGACGTGCTCGTGGCGATGAACCCGGCCGCGCTGAAGGCCAACCTCGCCGACCTGACCCCGGGCGGCATCCTGATCGTCGACACCGCGGACTTCACGGCCCGCAACCTCGCGAAGGTCGGGTACGCCACCGATCCGCTCACCGACGGCAGCCTGGACGGCTACCAGGTGTTCGGGATCGACCTCTCCGGCCAGGCCACCGCGGCGGTGACCGCGCTCGGGCTGGGACGCAAGGAGGCCGTCCGCACCAAGAACATGTACGCCCTCGGTCTGCTGGACTGGCTGTACGACCGTCCGACCGAGAGCACGCTGGGCTTCCTGCGGCACCGCTTCGCCTCCCGTCCCGACCTGCGCGACGCCAACATCGCCGCGTTCCAGGCCGGGCACGCGTTCGCCGAGACCACCGAACTGTTCGCCACCCGGTTCCGGGTCGCCGCGGCTCCCGTCCCCTCGGGCACCTACCGGCAGATCTCGGGCAACAAGGCGCTCGCCTACGGCCTCATGGCCGGGGCGGCCAAGGCCGGGCTGCAGCTCTTCCTCGGCGCCTACCCGATCACCCCGGCCTCCGACGTGCTGCACCAGTTGTCGGCGGCCAAGGGCCACGGCGTCCTCACCTTCCAGGCCGAGGACGAGATCGCGGCGATCGGCGCGTCGCTCGGCGCGAGCTTCGCCGGGAGCCTGGGGGTCACGGTGACCTCCGGCCCCGGCATGGCGCTGAAGTCGGAGGCGATGGGGCTGGCGCTGATGCTCGAGCTGCCGCTGGTGATCTGCGACATCCAGCGCGCCGGGCCCGCGACCGGGATGCCGACCAAGACCGAGCAGGCCGACCTCACCCAGGCCCTGTTCGGACGCCACGGCGAGGCGCCGATCCCGGTGATCGCCCCCGCCTCGCCCTCGGACTGCTTCGACGCGGCCTTCGAGGCGGTGCAGATCGCGATCCGGTACCGCACCCCGGTGATCCTGCTCTCGGACGGCTACCTCGCCAACGGCGCCGAACCGTGGGAGGTGCCCGACCTGGGCAAGCTCCCGGCCATCGACCCCGCGTTCGCGACGGCGCCCAACGGCCCCGACGGCAGCTACCTCCCCTATGCGCGGGACTCCAAACTGGCGCGCGCCTGGGCGATCCCGGGCACGCCCGGGCTGGAGCACCGGGTGGGCGGCATCGAGAAGGCCGACGGCACCGGGAACGTGTCCTACGACCCGGCCAACCACGAGTTCATGGTGAACCTTCGGGCGGCCAAGGTCGCCGGCATCGTCGCCGACCTGCCCCTCGCGGTGGCCGACGACCCGACCGGCGACGCCGACGTGCTGGTGGTCGGCTGGGGTTCGACCGCCGGCCCGATCGCCGCGGCCGCGCGGTCCGTCCGTTCCGGGGGACGGAGGGTCGCCACCCTGCACCTGCGTCACCTCAACCCGCTGCCCGGCGGGCTCGGAGAGGTGCTGGCGCGCTACCGGCGGGTGATCGTGCCCGAGATGAACCTGGGCCAGCTCGCCATGGTGCTGCGGGCGACCTTCCTGGTCGACGCCCGTCCGTATTCACGCGTCCGCGGCCTGCCGATCTCGAGCGCCGAACTGGCCGCCGACCTGGCCGCGATCATCGACGAGGAGAGCCACGCATGACCACCACCCACGCAGCCGAGGTCGACCGCGCCGAACCGGCGACCCGTCCCGGCGGGCTCGGACGGGTGCCGCTGGCGGTGGCCCCGCTGAACCGGAAGGACTTCACCTCCGACCAGGAGGTGCGCTGGTGTCCGGGCTGCGGCGACTACGCCGTGCTCGCGACCTTCCAGGGCCTGATGCCCACGCTGGGGATCAAGCGGGAGAACACCGTGATCGTCTCGGGCATCGGGTGCTCCTCCCGGTTCCCCTACTACGTCGACAGCTACGGGATGCACTCCATCCACGGCCGGGCGCCGGCGATCGCGACCGGGATCGCGCTGGCGCGGGAGGACCTCGCGGTGTGGGTCGTGACCGGGGACGGCGACGCGCTCAGCATCGGCGGCAACCACCTGATCCACGCCCTGCGGCGCAACGTGAACATCACGATCATGCTGTTCAACAACCGGATCTACGGGCTCACCAAGGGCCAGTACTCCCCCACGTCCAAACTCGGCAAGGTGACCAAGTCGACGCCGGCGGGTTCGGTGGATTCGCCGTTCAACCCGATCTCGCTCGCCCTGGGCGCCGAGGCCAGTTTCGTGGCCCGGACGGTCGACTCCCACCGGGCGCACCTGAGCGAGGTGCTCACGGCGGCGATCAGCCACCGCGGGGCCTCCCTGGTAGAGATCTACCAGAACTGCCCGATCTTCAACGACGGCGCTTTCGACGGCCTGAAGGGCCCCGACTCGGGCCTGATCCCGCTGCGCCACGGCGAGCCGATCGTGTTCGGCACCGACGCGATGCTCGGGGTCGTCCGGCGCCCGGACGGGACGCTGGCGGTGGCCGAGGTCGCCGAGGTCGGGCTGGAGAACGTGGTCGTCCACGACGCCCACCGCGACGACCCGACACTCGCCTTCCAGCTCTCGCGGCTGACCGATTCGGGCGCGATCCGCACCGCCCCGATCGGCATCTTCCGGGACGTGGAACGCCCCGCCTACGACGACCTGGCCCGCGCCCAGCTCGGTGGCAGCAGCGACCCGGACCAGCGGCTCGCCGAGCTGCAGGGGCTGATCACCGGCCCCGACACCTGGACCGTCTGAGCGGCGCGGGGATGCCCACCCGGCGCCGCGTCGTCCTCGGAGCCGTCCTGGCGGCCCTGCTGTCGTCCCCGTCCGTAGCCGCCGCCCACACGATCCCTGAGGATCCTGGGGGGTCCCTCCCCACCACCTTCAAGGTCGAGGCCCACCGCGGCGGCCCCGGCCTCGGCGCCCCCGAGAACACCGCAGCCCTGTTCCGGCTCGCCGTGGCCGCCGGTGTCGACCGGATCGAACTCGACGTCCAGCTCACCAGCGACGACGTGGTGGTGGTCTCCCACGACGACACCCTGCCGGCGCGCTGCACCACCCCTGGCAAGCGCATCCACACGCTGACCTGGGCCCAGGTGCAGCAGGTGCGCTGCAGCGGCGAGCCGATCCCGTCCCTGGCCGAGGCGATCTCGATCATCAAGGACTCCGGCACCACGATGAACCTCGAGGTGAAGACCTGGGACGAGGGCAAGCAGCCGGCCGCCTCGCAGCGGCGCTGGGCCCGGATCGCGGTCGGGCAGGCGCTCGCGGCGGGCATGCGCGACCAGCTCGTGGTCTCCACCTTCGGCTGGCGCACCACCGCCGCGACGATCAAGGCACTCGACCCGGGCGTCTATCTGCTGGCCATGGACCGCGCGGCCTACGTGAAGCAGCCCAAGGCCGCGGTGTACAGCAACCTCCGCGAGGCCGCCCGCCGGGGTGCGGACGGCTACCTGCTCGCGGCCCG
>Ga0073899_10001172_pt1 | contig 24030 bp, 26 predicted proteins | sample KloWWTmetaKNB5Ph_FD_88975 | JGI IMG/M metagenome (GOLD analysis project Ga0073899, IMG submission 88975) | Active sludge microbial communities from Klosterneuburg, Austria, studying microevolution and ecology of nitrifiers - Klosterneuburg... | ecosystem: Engineered > WWTP > Aerobic digester >... | reverse complement strand
GGTGATCGTGAGCCGCAGATCCGGCATCTCGCCCTGCAGGCGCTGGCTGATCCAGTCGCGGCAGTGCCCGTCGGGAACGTCGTTCTCCGTCTTGCACGCGACGACGCAGTCCATGCAGCCGACGCATCTCTTCGTGTCGATGACCATGCCGAAACGCGCCACGTCTCACGCTCCCTGTTCGATGGTCACGAAGTTCACGTTGATGCCGGTGCCGCCCATCAGCGGATCCACGGCGTAACGCGTCATGAGTTGCGCGTCGCTCGCGCCTTTGCCAAAGGTGCTGCGCAGGCCTTTGGACGTGTGCCCGAAGCCGTGCACCATGTAGACGCAGTCAGGGCGGATCGCCGCGGTGACGCGAGCTTTCACCCGGTCGCTGATGACGCCGTCCTGGTTGCGCAGGCGCACGTAGTCGCCGCTGCGCAGCCCCAGGCGCGCGCCGACATCGCCGTTGACCCAGACCTCGTTCTCTTCCATTGCATCGCGCAGCACGGGGTTGGACTGGGTGCGACTGAACGTGTGCACGGGCGCACGACCGGACAGCAGTCGGAACGAGCCCGGCGGCCCGTCCGCGGGGCGCGTGTAGCGCGGCACCGGATCGAAACCGGCATCCTGCAGCTGCGTCGAATAGAACTCGATCTTGCCCGTAGGTGTCGGAAACTCGGCCGGTACGCCGTCCTCGAAGTACAAGGGCTGTTGCGGACCGCGGACCAGTCCCTTCTGCCTCAATTCGGCAAGGCTGAGCCCGGCGCCCTTGAGCCGGTAATCGAGGTATTCCTCGATGTCATGCCACGGATAATAGGCGCCGAGACCTAACTTGAGCGCGAGCTCGCGGGCGATCCACCAGTTGGGCTTCTGATCAGCCGGGGGAGTGACAACCGGCTGCCGCAACGCGACGAACGGTTCACGGAAGGTCTCCACATTGAGATCGTCATAGCGCTCGAGGTAAGTGGCCTCGGGCAGCACGACATCCGCCCACCCCGCGATCTCCGACGGGATGACGTCCACGACGACGAGCAGGTCGAGCGCACGGATGGCGCGAATCGTTTCTTCCTGGTTCGGCATCGCATGGATCAGGTTGGTCGCGTACACGAACCAGCCCTTGATCGGATACGGCTGGCCGGTGATCGTCGCCTCACGGATACCGGTGGTGATGGTCTCCGTCGCGAAGGGAAAGCGCTGGTTCGGGTTGTCCACCTTGCCGCGCGCCGACGGCGGGTACGGCGGATACGGATAGGCGGGCACCTCCATGCGCGACGGGTAGTAGAAGCCGCCTTTGCGACCCCAGCTGCCGAGCAGCGCATTCAGCAGCGCGATGGCGCGGCTGCGCTGCGCATCGTCGCCATACCAGGTGGCGTGGCGTCCCGGGTGCACCAGCGTCGCGGGACGGTGACACGCCATTTCGCGCGCCGTTGCACGGATGACTTCGGGCGCGATCCCCGTTTCCGGGTAAGCCCACTCCGGCGTGTACTGCGCCAGTTCGGCCTTGAAGTAGTCGAAGCCGTAGCCGTGCTGCGTGACGTAAGCCGCGTCGTACAGGCCCTCGGTCACGAGGACGTTCATCCAGGCGAGCAGCAGCGCGAGGTCCGTACCCGGCTTCACCGGCAGGTAGTGCTTCGCCTTGCTCGCTGCAATCGAGAAGCGCGGGTCCGCCACGATGATCGTCGCGCCGTTGCCGTTCGCCTCCGCGAATTCCTGCACCTGCGTGTTGTGCATGTTCTCGCCGAGGTGCGAGCCGATCAGCACCAGGCAGCGGGCATTGCGGATGTCGGTGCGTTCTGGAGAACCGATTTCCTCGCCGTACGTCAGGTTGAAGCCCACGTCGCGCGGACCGCGGCACTGCGCAAACGACGGAGCCGCGCTGTTGGTGATGCCGTACGCCCTGAGCGTGTGCTTGAGGAACGTGCCGCCGATGCCGTGGCTGAACAGGGCGACCGCTTCTGGCCCGTATTTCGCCTTGATCGTTCGCATGCGCTCGGCGATGTACCCGAGCGCCTCGTCCCAGGTCACCTCGACCCACTTTTCCTCGCCGCGTTCCTTGCGCCGCAGCAGCGGCGCACGCAACCGGTCGGGATCGATGCTGGCGCCGATGCCGCCCGTGCCGCGGGGGCAGAGCCGGCCCTGGCACAGCGGATCGTCCGGGTTGCCGACGATCTTCCACAAGCGGCCATCGCGAACGTGCGCGACGGCATTGCACTTCCAGAAGCAGATGTCGCAGTACGTAGGAACGGTGCGGACGCCGGCTGTGCCTGCAGGCACCGAGCCACTCAGCGGCCGGGTCGAGGCCGCAGCCAGCGCGGCGGCCCCAGCGCCGAAGCCGGCGATCTTGAGAAATCGCCGGCGCGAAATGCGATTCATGACCTTTTTCCTGCGCCGCACTAATTAGACTTTGCTAATATAGATTAGCGGCACACAGCGTGGACCGCCTCGGTAGTAACACCTACGTGCAAGCGAGGGGATGGCAATGTCCGCCGACAACCTGCTTCTGGGCCTGGTCATCGCCTATTTCGTCTGGCGAATTCTCTCGTCATTGCTTGCACGACGGCGAATCCCCGCGCTGCTGCAGGAAGGGGCCCAGGTGGTCGACGTGCGTACGCCAGGCGAGTTCATCGCCGGGCATGCCCCGGGCAGCCTGAACATTCCCCTGCAGGATCTGGCCGAGGGCGCCAAGGCTCTTGATCGGAACCGCTGGGTCATCGTCTGCTGCGCGTCAGGTACACGCAGTGGCATCGCCCGCCGCAAGTTGCGCGGCCAGGGCTTCAGTCGCGTCCTGAACGCTGGATCCTGGCACAACCTGCCCTGAAGTTTCCGCAGCACCCGCGCATACGCCGAACCACGGCAGGCCGCAGACGGGATCCGTGCCATGCGGCCAGTCGATATATTAGGAAGTATTCATTTATTGCCGCGGGCGTGCTACACAGGGCGACGGGTCCATCCGCATTCCCCGAGGAATCCTGCCATGACGCGCAACTGCCATTCGACGTCGCCCCGCCTGTCCCGCCGGCCGTCTGCAATGCCGGTCGCCCTGGGCCTGGCTTTCACCGCGTCGCTCGTCGGCTCTGCCGCACTGTCCGCCGAGCCCGCTTTCATGTCGGGCGACTGGGGCCCCGCCGCCTGCGCCGCCTGGAACGCAGACCCGGTCCTGACCAACGACCTCGTCAAGAGCGGCTGGATCAAGAACGACAAGGGCCGCGGCTACAAGGTGCTGCAGGTCTACCGCTCCGACTGTGACGACAAACCCACGATGGAATTGCGCATAGCGTCGCAGGAAGGCAAGGCGCGCTGCGTCTATGGCGGGCCCGTGCAGACACACCAGCTCGACCGCGGTGCGGACTACGTCATGCACGCCAGCAGCAAGCGCTGGCAGGAAATGGGCGCAGGCGAGTACGGCGCAATGAAGGCCATGATGCTCGGACGCCTGTCCTTCAGCGGTCCGTACGGCGAGGCGATGGGAAACATGGGTCCGTTCGGCAAGTTCCTGCTGCTCGCGGGCAAGGTGCCGGGCGACGCCAGTTGCCCCTGACCGGCGCCCCGCCGGACGTAACCGCTGCTGACGGTGACTGAGCCGCCACTGCCGCAGGACGGCTCAGGCCGGCTTGCCAGCCTCGAGATCGGCGAGGCGCTGTTCCAGGGCTGCGAGCTTCTCGCGCGTCCGGCGCAACACCGCGCTCTGCACGTCGAATTCCTCGCGGGTCACGAGATCGAGCCGGGCCAGCTGCGATTGCAGCACACCCTTGAAGTTCTGCTCGAGGTCGCGCCGCAGGGCGCTCACGTTCTCGGGCACCGCGCCGGCGAGGCGGCGGGCCAGGTCGTCGATCATGCGGGGGTCGAAAGCCATGGCAACCGTGGAGTGCGTGGATGACGCTCGTAGTGTAGCGGCCGGCGCGTGCCCCGGCAGGTAGCCGGCGGCGTGATTCGGTGCACGCCCCCCGGCCACCGCTCCATCGTGGTGCACTGCGTCAGGCCCGGCGGACCGAATCCGCGGTCAGAGCGAGTCACGCCCCGTGGCACGCTTCCTGCATTGAGGGTCTCCGACGTCCACGCACGACTCAAGTCGGCCCGGGAGACCCTCGATGAAGCTCATCACCGCCGTCATCAAGCCTTTCAAGCTCGATGAAGTGCGCCAGGCGATTGCCGACATCGGCGTCCAGGGCGTCACCGTGACCGAGGTCCAGGGCTTCGGCCGGCAACGCGGCCACACCGAGCTCTATCGCGGCGCGGAGTACCGCGTCGACTTCCTGCCCAAGACCAAGATCGAGATCGCCGTCGACGACACGATCGTTGAACAGGTCATCGAGGCCATCACCAACGTCGCCCGCACCGGCAAGATCGGCGACGGCAAGATCTTCGTGACCCAGATCACGCAGGCCGTGCGCATCCGCACGGGTGAAGCCGGCGTCGACGCCGTCTAGGGACACCACTCCGCTCCATCACCACCAGACGACATGCAGCAAAGACTCATCGACAGGAGAACACCAGTGAAGACCTTGACCGCCGCGCCAGGCCGTCCGTGGGCCGCCGCGCTCGCATTGGGCGCAATGCTTGCGCCGGCCCTGGGGCTGGCCCAGGACACACCCGTGCCCGACAAGGGCGACACGGCCTGGATGATGACCTCGACCGTGCTGGTCATCCTGATGACGATCCCCGGCCTCGCGCTCTTCTACGCGGGCATGGTTCGCCAGAAGAACGTCCTGTCGCTGCTGATGCAGGTCTTCATGACGTTCTGCCTGGTTTCGCTGCTGTGGGCGATCTACGGCTACAGCCTCGCCTTCACGCAGGGCTCGACCCCGTTCATCGGCGGCTTCGACCGGTTGTTCCTCGGCGGAATGACGACCAGTTCGCTCGCCGCGACCTTCAGCAAGGGCGTCTACCTGCCCGAGTTCACCTGGTTCATCTTCCAGCTCACTTTCGCGGCCATCACGCCCTGCCTGGTCGTCGGCGCCTTTGCCGAGCGCATCAAGTTCAGCGCCGTGCTGCTGTTCGTGGTGCTCTGGTTCACGTTCGCCTATTTGCCGATGGCGCACATGGTCTGGTGGTGGGCCGGTCCTGACGCGTACACCGACGCGGCCGCAGGCGCGGCGGCAGCCGCGACCGCAGGCTTCCTGTTCCAGAAGGGCGCGCTCGACTTCGCCGGCGGCACGGTCGTGCACATCAACGCGGGTATTGCCGGCCTGGTTGGCGCGCTGATGATCGGCAGGCGCATCGGCTACGGCACGAGCGCCATGCCGCCGCACAACGTGCCGATGGTGATGATCGGCACCTCGCTGCTGTGGGTCGGCTGGTTCGGCTTCAACGTGGGCTCGGGCCTCGAGGCCAACGGCTTCACCAGCATGGTGTTCGCCAACACGATCCTCGCGACGGCCGCCGCCGCCCTGGCCTGGTCATTCGCCGAATGGATCCACCGCGGCACGCCGACGATGCTCGGTGCAGCCTCGGGTGCGGTCGCCGGCCTCGTCGCGATCACCCCGGCCTGCGGCTGGGTCGGCCCGATGGGTTCGATCGCGATCGGCATCCTCGCGGGCCTGCTCTGCCTCCTGGCCGTGGTCGGCCTCAAGTCGAAGCTCGGCTACGACGACTCGCTCGACGTGTTCGGCGTGCACTGCGTCGGCGGCATCGCAGGCGCATTGCTGACCGCTGTGTTCTGCGATCCTGCCCTCGGCGGCACGGGCGTGTACGACTACGTCGCCAACGCTGTCGCGCCGTACGACATGGCCGCGCAGTTCAAGGCGCAGCTCTGGGGCGTGCTGACGGCCCTGCTGTGGTCGGGCGTCGTCGCCGCGGTCGCCTTCAAACTGATCGACCTGACGATCGGACTGCGCGTACCGGAGGAAGCCGAGCGTGAAGGCCTCGATACGGTGTCGCACGGCGAGCGCGCGTACAACTGACGGTGTCCATGACAGGCGGCCGGTTCCTGGTCCGGTCGCCTTCTCCCCCGCTTGCGGGCGCCCCGACACGCGCTTTTCTCTGCACTGAATACTTGAACTGGGTCAGGTTTCCAGCGCCCGGGGAGCAGGTCCCGCAATGGTGCTGCTGCTACACTTCAAGGGGTCAGGGGCCAGGGGTCAGTCGGAGCAGACGCTGCAGCGAAGCGTTCCTTTCCGACTCACCCCTGTCCGCTGACCCCTGGCCCCTACTTCACCGGAGTGCGCCATGCATCGTTTACTATTGCTAGTTGCGTCGCTGGTCGCGCTGGGCTCCGCCCAGGCGAGCGAAGTGTTCCTCACCAAGGACGCACAGGGCCGACCGATCTACACCGATCGCCCCGACAGCCTGCCGGCGCAGAAAGTCCATGTTGCGAGCCAGTCCACCGACGCAGTGGCGGTGCAGCAGCAGTACCAGGAGGAGATGAAGTCGTACTCCGAAGCCGACAAGGCGCGGGCGGTGGCGACGAAGAAATCGGTCGACTGGCAGCAGGCGAAGGAACTCTCCGCCACGGACAAAGCGAAGCGCTGCCAGGAATCGCGCACGCGCTACCAGAACATGATGAACGCGCGTCGTCTGTACGAGACAGGCTCGACGGCCGAGGATCGCCGCTATCTCGACTCGAACGAGATCGATGCTGCGCGCGCGGATGCGAAGCAACTGATGGACGAGTTCTGCGCGGATCAATGAAGCAGTGACTGAATGCAACGTCGGATTTGCGGGCCTCGGCGCCATGGGCCGGGGCATGGCTCGCAACCTGCACAAGGCGGGTCTGCTGCGAGCCGTGTGGAACCGCACATCGGCCCGTGCCGACGAACTCGCCGCCGAACTCGGCGTCGCCGCCGCGACGGACCCGGCGGCGCTCGCACGCGAGTGCGGCGTGATCGTGCTCTGCATCGCGGCCGACAACGACGTGCTGGCCGTCGTCGACGCGCTGCTGCCAGGCCTGCGCGCCGGGGCACTCGTCATCGACTGTTCGACCGTCAGCGCCGACACGGCCCGTGAGGCTGTACGCCGTCTGGCGGCGCGAGGCGGCGAATTCCTCGACGCACCCGTGAGTGGCGGTGTCGAAGGCGCACGCGACGGCACCCTGGCCATCATGGTCGGCGGCTCCGCGTCGGCGTTCGCCAGGGCGCAACCCACGCTGCAGGCCATGGGCCGCACGGTCACGTATTTCGGCCCCAGCGGTTCCGGCCAGGCTGCCAAGGCAACGAACCAGATCATGTGCGCCGGTGTCATCCAGGCGGTGGCGGAAGCGATGGCGTTTGCCAAGTCGCAGGGCCTGCCGTTGCCACAGCTGATCGAAACGCTCGGCAAGGGCGCCGGATCCAGCTGGTACTTCGTGAACCGCGCGCCGAATATCGTGCACGATGCATTCCCGGCTGGCTTCCGCGTACGGCTGCACGAGAAGGACCTGAAGATCTGCCGCGACATGACGGCGCAGCTCGGCGTCGAGCTGCCGGTAGTCGAGGCGACTCTTGCCCAGTACCGCGAACTGATCGCGCAGGGCCACGGCGACGAAGACATCTCCGTGTTGTTCCGCCTCAAGGACGCGCTGTTCGCCGCGGCAGCTGTGCAGTCTGGCGGCAAATCCCCCGCGCCTGCATGAGCGACCCGGCGTCCCCGCCGGAGCGCAGACGCGTCGACCAGCGCGACTTTTTCCTGCCCGACTTCTGCGAGCCGCCTGCCGTGCTCGCGATCGTGCTGATCGCTGCGCTGCTTGGCTTCGTGCTGGCACTCGCACGCCAGTCCAGTCACGGCATGTTCTGGTACGACCTCGCGCGCACCGCGGCTTTCCTGCTCTGGGCCGGCCTGCTGTGCGCCGCGGTGCTGTGCCGCTCGCGTTCGTGGCTCGCGGGCAGATCGTTGCGCGCGGGAATCGCCTGGTCGCTGCTGCTGATGGTGGCAACCGTGGCCGTGCTGTCCGAAGCGGTCTACCAGCTTGGCCGGCTGTGGGCGGCGCGACTCGGCACGCCATCCGCCATCCTCCCCGACTCGCACTGGCGGTTCGTGCTGCCCAACATGCTGATCGCAGCCGTGGTCGGCGCGCTCGCCCTGCGCTATTTCTACGTGTCGCAGCAGTGGCGCCGCTCGGTCGAACTCGAGGCCCGCGCGCGCATCCGCGCGCTGCAGGCAAGGATCCGGCCGCATTTCCTGTTCAACAGCATGAACACGATCGCAGCGCTCACGCGCTCGAACCCGGCACAGGCCGAGCAAGCGATCGAGGACCTGTCCGACCTGTTCCGGGTCAACCTGAGCGACGCCCGCAGCCAGATCACGCTGGAGGAAGAAATCGAGGTGGCGCGTACCTACCAGAGAATCGAGCAACTGCGCCTGGGCGAGCGGCTGCAGGTGCGCTGGGACGTCGGCGACCTGCCGCCGCTGTGCGTGGTGCCGAGCCTGCTGCTGCAGCCGTTGCTCGAGAACGCCATCGGGCACGGCATCGAGCCTCTGCCGACGGGCGGCACAATCGACGTGCGCGGGTGGCTCGACCAGGGCTCCATCGTGCTCGAGGTCGCCAATCCGAAGCCGGCCAGGACGGCACGTTCACCCCGGCGCGGCCATCGCATGGCGCTCGACAACATTCGCCAGCGGCTCGAACTGGCGTTTCCGGGTCGCTCGTCCGTCGACGTCGAGAACGCCGGGGACCGCTTCACGGTGCGTTTGCGATTTCCGCGTTGCGGGCCCGGACCCGGCAGTGCATGGCCCGGCCTGACGGATACGATTACTCTGCGTTCGTGACACGCGGCCCGGTCCATCGGACAATCCCGGTCCGCGCATGGACGAAGTCACCCCCTCCCCCGCCGATTCGGAAAAGCTGCGAGCGCTGATCGTCGACGACGAGGCGCCGGCACGCGAGCGGCTGCGTCGCTTGCTCGAGGAGCTGGGTGACGTGACGATCGTCGGTGAAGCCGCCAACGGCATCGAGGCGCTCGACTGCTGCGCGACCCTCGATCCAGACCTGGTGCTGCTCGACGTGCGCATGCCAGGCATGGACGGCATCGAGGCCGCCCGCCACCTGGGCGCACTCGACGAACCGCCGGCGGTCATCTTCACGACCGCCTATGACGAATATGCGCTCGCGGCGTTCGAGACCGAGGCCGTCGGTTACCTGTTGAAGCCGGTGCGCCGCGAGAAGCTCGCGCGCGCCGTGCGCCACGCGGCGCGGGTGGCCGGCCCACAGCTCGCCCGCCTGGCCGAGCAAGCGCAGCTGGGCCGCCGCCGCACGCAGATCTGTGCGCGCCTCGGCGAGCAGCTGCGGCTCGTACCCCTCGCAGACGTGCTGTATTTCAGCGCCGGGCAGAAGTACGTGACCCTGCGGCATCGCGGTGGGCGCGAACTTATCGACGAATCGCTGCGCGCGCTCGAACAGGAATTCACGCCGGACTTCATCCGCATTCATCGCAACTCGCTGGTCGCACGCCGCTATGTGCGGGTCGTCGAGCGCAGCCCCGAAGGCCATCTGTTCGTGCGGCTCACGGACGGTGACGAAACCCTGCAGGTCAGCCGTCGGTACGCGGCGGAGGCGCTGCGCCAGATCCGCACCGGACACTGAGATCCCATGAACTCCTCCCGCGACGACGTCGGCGAAGCAACGATCACCCTGCCCAATCCGCAGGCTGCCGCATCGCAGAAGGTCTTTTTCGCCCGCGTCGGCATGCTGCTGCTGATGGCGGGGCTGCTGTACCTCGTCTGGCGCATCGTCACGCCCCTGTGGCAGCCAGTCACCTGGGCCATATTGCTGGGCGCGTTGCTCGCGCCGACGACAGCCCGGCTCGCCGCGCGGCTTGGCAATCGCCCGCGGCTCGCCAGCAGCCTCATGACCGTCGCCGTAGTGCTGCTCCTGCTGCTGCCCGTCCTGGCGCTCGGTGGCGCCGTGGCGGCACAGGCCGCGCAGCTCCTGAACAGCATCGATACCTCTTCGCTGCACACGTCGAACCTCGACCTGGCGGCCTTTCCGGTGCTGGCCGGGCCACTCAGGTGGCTCGAGGCAACGGCGGGCCTGTCGCTCGCGCAGATCGAGGGCTGGGTGGTCATGGGCGCCAAGCGCCTGCTCGAGTTCGTGGCCACGTCGGGCGGTGCCGTGTTCCTCGGGGCGCTCGGCACCATCATGAAATTCCTGCTGATGCTGTTCGTGCTGTTCTTCATGCTGCGCGACGGCCCCCGGATCGCGCAGACGCTGGTCCGCATGCTGCCCATCGAGACCCGCCTGCGCGGCAAGTTGTGGCGGCACCTGATCGACGTAACGCGCGCAGTGTTCATGGGCATCGGGTTGACGGCGCTGGCGCAGGGGACGCTGCTCGGCATCGGCTTCGCGATCGCGGGCCTGCCTTCACCGCTGCTGTTCGGCGTGCTGGGCGCACTGTTCGCGCTGGTGCCCATCGTCGGCACCACCATCGTGTGGGTACCCGCGACGCTCTGGCTGCTGTCGCAGGACCAGCTCCCGTACGCAATCTTCATCATTGCGTGGGGCGTGGTGGTGGTCGGCGCCGTGGACAACGTCCTGCGGCCAGTCCTGATTTCCGGCCGCACCGAAGTCCCTACCCTTGCCGTCTTCATCGGCGTGATGGGCGGCATCTCAGCCTTCGGGTTCATCGGCCTGTTCCTGGGGCCGATCGTGCTGGGCCTGCTGGTTGCGCTGTTCCGGTTCTCATCGGAAGAACTCTCGCCCGGATCGAGCGCAGCCTGAGCCGCCTGGCACCACGAGGAGTCTAGTCTTGTCGAACACGCCCCTACGCATTGCGACCCGTCGCAGCAAGCTGGCCATGTGGCAGGCGGAACACGTGCAGTCACTGTTGCAGGCGGCGCACCCGGAGCTGACGGTCGAACTCGTGCCGATGAGCACGCAGGGCGACCGCGTGCTCGACCGCGCGCTGGCTGAAGTCGGCGGCAAGGGTCTCTTCGTCAAGGAACTCGAGGTCGCGATGCAGGAAGGCCGCGCCGACATCGCGGTCCACTCGATGAAGGACGTGCCGAGCGAATTGCCGCCGGGCTTTGCGATCGTGGCGGTACTGCCACGTGCCAACCCGCTCGATGCATTCATTGCGCGTCACTACCGGCGTTTTGAAGATCTGCCACTCGGTGCACGCGTCGGCACGTCGAGCCCGCGTCGCCAGGCGCAGCTGCGCCATGCGCGTCCCGACCTGCGGCTGGAACTGCTGCGCGGCAACGTCGATACCCGGTTGCGCCGCCTCGACGAAGGCGGGCTCGATGCGATCCTGCTGGCCTGCGCCGGACTCGAGCGCCTCGGCATCGCCCACCACATCACGCAACAGCTCAGCATCGAGCTGTCGCTGCCGGCCGTGGGTCAGGGAGTCATCGGCATCGAAAGCCGCGCGGACGACCAGCGCAGTCGTGCCGCGCTGGCAGCGCTGCATCATGCCGATTCGTACACGCGGCTCGTGGCGGAGCGCTCGTTCGCCGCCACGCTCGGCGGCAGCTGTCATTCACCGATCGCGGCCCATGCCATGCTCGACGGCGGCACGCTCACCGTGCACGGCTTCATCGGTGCACCCGATGGCAGCGAAACCTATCGTGATCGCGTGAGCGGGCCGGCCATCGAGGCCGGATCCCTGGGCCGCGGACTCGCCCGTCGCATGCAGTCGGCCGGGGCGGAAACCCTGCTTGAACGCCTGCGGCAGGAGGCCGCCGCAAGCTCGTGACGCTCCCGCTCGACGGCGTCACGATCGTGGTCACGCGCCCGGCAGCCCAGGCCAGCCGGTTTCTCGCGCTGGCGCGCGCCGCCGGCGCCGCGTGCATTCCCTACCCGACGCTGCAGATAGACCGCATCGCGCTGGACGACGCCACCCGCGCGCAGCTGCGAAATCGTGCCTGGGACTGGGCCATCTTCACCAGTGCCAATGCAGTCGAAGCGGCGCTCGAGCAATGCCCGACCCCGCTCGCGGCGCGGTATGCGGCCGTGGGCCGGGCAACGGCGCGCGCGCTCGAACAGCATGGCGTCAAGGTCGACGCGTACCCAGGGAGTGCGAATTCCGAAGGGCTGCTGGAGTTGCCTGAGTTTGCGCCGCTGGCGGGCCGCGGCGTGCTGCTGGTCAAGGGCAGTGGCGGCCGCAAGCTTCTGCGCGAAGCCCTGCGCGCCCGGGGCGCCGACCTGCTCGAACTCGAAGTGTACCGTCGTTCGCTCACGGCACCGACCGCGGCCGCCGTGGCGCAACTGCACGACGCCCTGACGAGCACGGCGCCGCTGGTCGCCGTGGTGACCAGCGTCGAGGTCCTGCAATCCCTGCTCGAAGGCGTCGACGTCGACGACCAGGCACGACTGCGCAGCCGGACGCTGCTGGTGCCCGGGCCCCGAGTCGCCGCGGCCGCCGTGCATCTCGGCTGGACCGGACCGGTCGTCGCAGCGGTAACAGCCGAAGACGAGGCAATGCTCGTCGCCCTGAGGGGTCTCGCGGCAAGGTCGAAGCCGCCTGCGTGATAGCATTCGTGGCCGCCGGCTCCGGATGGCCCGCGAGTGCCGATGACCAACGAAATCGAATCCCTCACCACGGACATGAACGCGCGCCGGACCGGCAGCGGCCTGAGCCCGATGCTGTTCGCCGTCGGCGGCCTCGCGCTGCTGCTCGCCGCCTATGCGCACTGGCGTTTCGGCCAGTTCGACGAGCGCATCGACCGGCTGCGCGGGCAGGTGGTCGAACTGCGCGCGACACAGGATCGCCTCGGCGCGCAGATCGAGGCGGTCGGCACGCAGCTGCAGGAGGCGAATGACCAGGTGCGGTCGCAGATCCGCCTGCTGCGCGAGGTACCCACGCAGCTGGGAGAACTCGGCCAGAGCGTCGCCGAACTGCGTGCCCGCACCGACGCGCCGCAGCGCTCCTGGGTGCGTGCGGAGGCGCTATACCTGCTTGAACTCGGCGCCCGCCGCCTGCGGCTCGAACACGACCTGCCCACGGCCGTCGCCGCCCTCGAATCCGCCGATGCGCGCCTCGCTACCGTGCCGGATCCCGCGGTGGCCGAGGTGCGGGCTCAACTCGCGCGCGAACTCGCCGCGCTGCGCGCCGTCGACGTACCGGACATTTCATCCGTGCTGTCACGGCTCGCGGCCATCGAGACGACCGCCGCGGATTTCCGTGTGCTCGGCGTACCCGTCTCCAGCGCCAGTCGCCGCGATGACACAAAGGCCGACAACGCCGAGAGTGCATTCGACCGCGCGACCCGCCGCTTGCGCCAGGCGTGGCGCGACCTGTTTTCCTACAGCCGCGTCGATCCAGCGCACTCGCGCCTGGTCACGCGCGAAGAAGAAGCGCTGCGCCGCCAGCAGTTCGAACTGCAGCTGTTCGCGGCGCGGATCGCTGCCATGCAGCAGGATCGTCCAGGCTACGCGCAGGCGTTGCAGTCGGCGACGGCATTGCTCGATCGCTCATTCGACGCACGCGATGCGACCGTGAGCGCGGCCCGCAACGAACTCGCGCTGCTCGCCGCGATCGACGTGAATCCGGCAACACCCGAGATCGGCACCGCCGCCCAACTGCTGCAGCGGGTCATCCGCGCGAGCCCGCCCGCGAAGCCATGAAGGGTAGCGTCCTCACGGCGTCGGCGCTGGTCGGTGGCGGTCTCCTCGCGCACGTCGTGCTGGACGATCCCGGCTACGTCGCGATCAGCGCCGGCAGCTCGCTGCTGGAGACGACGGTGCCCGTGCTCCTGCTGCTGCTCGTCGGCCTGTATTTCGTGGCGCGCGCAATCATCGAATCGCTGACGGCGCGTCGCCGCCTGGCGACGTTGCGCGTGGAACGCCGCAAGCGCCGCGCGCGCAACGACACGCAGCGTGGCTTGCTCGATCTTGCGGCGGGACGCTGGCGCAGCGCCGAAGACCTGCTCACGCGCGCCGCTCCTGAAGCCGACTCGTCTGCCGCGAACTATCTGGTCGCGGCCCGTGCCGCCGACCTGCAGGACGCCGTCGAGCGTCGCGACGAATGGCTCGCGCGGGCGCAGGAAGCCGCGCCAGCCGAACGGGCGGCGGCGCTCGTCACGCTCGCTGAAATGCAGATGCGACGCGGACAGGACACTGCCGCACTGCAGACTCTCGAACAGCTGGATGCGTCGGGCGACTTGAATTCGCGCGGGCTCGAACTCATGGCCCGGCTCTGCCAGAAGCTTGGACGCGGCGAGCAGCTGCGCGCCCTCGGGCCGCGCTTGCGCAGCGCGAAGGAGTTGCCGGAGTCACAGGTCAACGAAATCCTGGCGCAGGCGCAGCTCGAAGAGGTCCGGTCGGCAGGCGAGCGTCGCGACGTGACCGCCGCGAACGAGGCCTGGTCCGGCCTGCCGCGTGCGACGCGCAAGCTGCCGCAGGCCGTCGCAATCTACGCCCGCGCGCTCGTCACCGCAGGCGAGGCAGTGGCCGCCGAGAAGCTGCTGCGCGAAGCCATCGAGGATCGGCGCGAACCCGTGCTGGTACGGCTCTATGGCGAACTCGTGCTGCCGGATGCGCTGACTCCGCTGGACCGCGCCGAAAGCTGGTTGCGCAAGGCGCCGGAGGATCCCGACTTGCTGGCAGCCTGCGCCCGCCTCGCGCTGCAGGCGGAACTCATCGGCAAGGCGCGCAGCTATCTCGAGGCATCGCTCGCCCGCAAACCGTCGGCCGAGAACAGCCTGCTCTACGCCGAGCTGCTCGACCAGCTGGGCGAAGGCGAGCGAGCGCGCACCGTGCTGCGTGACAGCGTCGCGCGCTCGGTGGGCCGTCGGCCGGCGCTGCCGCGCGTACGCTTGCGGCGGCGGTAGAAGGGCGACGCCAACGCGCGTTGATGCGCGGCGAGTCAGCGACCCCGGGAATCCAAGGAGTTCTGGAAGGCCGTCGCGCGACATGGACGTCGCGCGCGAGCCTACAGGGACGTATTCACGGCGTGCCTTCCGGAACTCCTTGGATTCCCGGGGTCGCTGACTCGCGCATCGTCTCGCGCTACCTGACGTCCGTGTTCCGCATCGCCGCCAGCGTATCGGGCGCGAAGTCGAACGAATCGAAGAACAGCTGCGCGCGCGGCAGCCCGCGCTCGACGAACGTGTGGCGGATCGCCTCCACCATCGCCGGCGGGCCGCTCGCGTAGACGTCGTATTTTGCCAGGTCGGCGCCGAGATCGGCGAGCACCGCTTCGTGCACGAGCCCGCTGCGACCTGCCCATGGCGACTCTTCGGCCTGCGGCTCGGACAACACCGGCCGGTAGGCGAAGGCCGGACGGGTGGCCTCGACGCTCATGAGCCAGTCGTGCTCGTAGAGATCCTGTGCCGTGCGTGCGCCCCAGTAGAGCGTGAGCGGACGACGGTCTCCGACGGCCAGCAATTGCCGCAGCATGGCGCGCAACGGCGCGTAGCCCGTGCCGCCGCCAATCATCACCGCGTGCCGCGGCGAATCGCCACGGAACCAGAACTGGCCGAGGGGCCCCTCGACGCGCAACAGGTTGCCGGCACGCATGGTGCCGAACAGCTGGCCGGTAAACCCGCTCGACGATGCGCGACGCACGTGCACTTCGAGCATCTTGCCGTCGGCCGGCGCGCTTGCCAGCGAAAAGCTGCGGCGACGCCCGCCCGACAGGATGAAATCGATGTACTGCCCCGCGCGGTAGCGCAGATCCTCGACGGCCGGCAGCTTGAGGAACACGGCCATGACGTCGTCGGCCAGGCGCTCCATGCGATCGATCCGGCTCGGCAGGCTCTTTACTTCGACTTCGGGGGCCGGCCGCATCTCGCGCGTCTCGAGCGTGATGTCCGTGACGGCCTGGGCCTGGCAAAGCAGCACGAAACGCTCGGCCGCCTCGTCCGGCGTGATCCCCGCGGGAAGCTCGCGTGTCGGATAGGTCGTCGCGCCCGACAGCAGCCGCGCCCTGCAGGACGCACAGTGCCCGCCCTTGCAGCTGTGCGGCAGGTTGAGACCAGCGCGCAGCGCAGCCGCCAGCACGGGCTCGCCGGGATCGGCGGCGAACCTTTCGCCCGTGGGTACGATCGTCACCTGAGGCATCGACGCAGGACTCCGGCACGGCACAGCGGCGTCGGGCATCCCTTGGCGTATGCTTTGGACATGGCTGCCGACCTATCATGCCTGATCGTGGGTTGCGGTTACGTCGGTTCGCGGTTGGCGCGCCGCGAATCGGCCCGGCGCTCGCTGCTCGCGCTCGTGCGCTCGGGCAGAAACGCGACCGGCCTGCAGTCGGCCGGGGTGCCGACGTTGCGCGTCGACCTTGATGCCGCCCCCGCCCTGCAACCTGCACTGGCGGCAGCGGCAAGCCAGGCGGCCGTCGTCTACCTGGCTCCGCCGCCCGACAGCGGCATCACGGACCCGCGGCTGGCAGCGTTCCTGGCACAGATCGAGGACGTGACGCCCGCGGTCTTCGTCTACATCAGCACGACCGGCGTCTACGGCGACGCGGGTGGTGCGCTCGTCGACGAGTGCACGCCGGTCGCACCGTCGAACGACCGCTCACGCCGACGAGTCGCGGCCGAAGACACGGCTCAGGCCTGGTGCGCTGCTCGGCGTGTGCGTTGTGTGATCCTCCGCGTACCCGGTATTTACGGACCGGGCCGCCTGCCGCTCGAGCGGCTGCAGCGGCACGAACCGGCCCTGCGTGAAGCAGACGCGGGCCCGGGCAACCGCATCCATGTCGACGACCTGGTTGCGGCCATCGTCGCCGCAATCGATCGCCCGTCGGCACAGGGTGTTTACAACGTGACCGACGGTGACTACTCGAGCACCACCGCGTACCTGCAACTGACGGCCGCGGTCGCGGGAATCGAGCCACCGGCGCTCCTCAGCAGGGCCGAGGCGTCGGCGAAGATTCCGGCCGGTATGCTGTTCTTTCTGCTCGAATCCCGCCGCGTCGACAATCGTCGCCTGCTGGCCGATCTCGGCCTGCGACTGCAGTACCCGACGCTGCAGTCCGGCGTGCTCGCGAGCTTCGCCGAGATGCGCGACGCAGAGGAGGCCGCGGCCACGTGACGACGTTCCGCAATCCTTCCCTGGCCGACATTCGCGAACTGCTGCGAGCCTCGCGCACGATCGCCGTGGTCGGCATTTCGGACGATCCGGCCCGGCCGAGTCACGGCGTGACGACATCGATGCGCGACTTCGGTTACCGCATCCTGCCGGTGAACCCCGCACTGGCCGAGTGGCAAGGCATCCCCGCGCATCCGACGCTGGCAGCCGCGGTGCAGGCGCTGGGCCCGGACGAGCGCATCGACATCGTGAACGTGTTCCGGCGACCCGCGCAGGTGGACACCCTGGTGGACGAGTGCCTCAGGCTGGGGCTGCACACGCTGTGGCTGCAGCAGGGCGTGATCAACGTACCGGCGGCCGAACGTGCGCTCGCCGCGGGCATGGCGGTCGTGATGGATCGCTGCATCTACGTCGACCGCGCGTCGATGCCTGGGTGAGGCGCGAGTCCGGTATCCTGTCCGGATGCGACTTGCCTTCACCAAGATGCATGGCCTGGGCAACGATTTCATCGTGTTCGACGCCGGTTCTGCCAGCGACCTGCCCTCTGCCGACGACCTGCGCCGTCTCAGCGACCGACGCACCGGGATCGGCTTTGACCAGGCGCTGGTGCTGGAACCGCCGCGACGCGATGGCTCCGACGTCTATTACCGCATCTTCAATGCCGACGGTTCCGAGGTGGAACAGTGCGGCAACGGTGCGCGCTGCATCGCGCGACTGGTCGCGAGCCGGCGCGGCGAGGCCGACCGGCCGCTGCAGCTGGACAGCCCGGGCGGAATCGTCCAGGCGCGACTGCGGCCCGACGGCCTGGTGTCCGTGGCAATGGGCGTGCCGGACTTCGATCCGGCCTCGCTTCCGTTCGATGCACCAGCGGCGGCGGCGACCTATCACCTCGACACGCGGGCCGGCCCGGTTGAAATCGGCGCGGTGTCCATCGGCAACCCCCACGCCGTGATCCGCGTCCGCAACGTGCATGAAGCTCCCGTGGACAGCGTCGGACCCGCAGTGGAAAATCACCCACGCTTTCCGCGCCGGGTGAACGTGGGGTTCCTCGAGATCGTTGCGCCCGACCATGTGCGGCTGCGCGTGTTCGAGCGGGGCGTCGGCGAAACCCGGGCGTGCGGCACGGGTGCCTGCGCTGCCGTCGCCATCGGACGACGGCACGGGCCACTGGCCGAGGAAGTGAACGTGGATGTCCCTGGCGGACGAATGATCGTCCGCTGGCCCGGCCCGGGAGAGCCTGTCTGGCTGACCGGTCCGGCCGAAACGGCCTTCGAAGGTCAGGTTGAAGTGACGGGCGCAGAGTCGCCGGAGTCTTCCAGATGAACAAGCCGATCCGCGGTGCCGAACCCGCCACGCAACTGGCCGAAGACCAGATTGCGGACTTTCTCGTCGCGCACCCCGACTTTTTCGAACGCCACGGCGCCGTGCTGGCACGCATCAAGCTGCCGCACCAGCGCGGCAGTGCCGCCATCTCGCTCGTCGAGCGCCAGGTGCTGGTGCTGCGCGACAAGCACGCGGCGCTCGAAAAGAAGCTGCACGAACTGATCGAAAACGGTCGTGCGAACGACGCGATTTCCGACCGCATGCATCGCCTCACGCGCAGGTTGCTGCGCGCGCGGGATACCGCCGGCGTCGTCGCCGCGCTCGAGACATCGCTGCGCGAGGATTTCGGTGCCTCGCGCTGGGTACTGCTGGCCACCGACCCGTCCGTGTCCATCCTCGGCAACCTGCCTAACAGCCACGTGCGCGTCGTGCCGCGCGGCAGCCCCGAACTCAAGATCTTCGAGACGTTCTTCGACTCCGGACGTCCGCGCAGCGGCCAGATCCGGGACACGCAGCGGGACTACCTCTTCGGCGGCGAAGGCAGCCAGGTCGGCTCGACGGTGCTGATTCCGCTCGGCGAGCGCGCGGGCCTGGGCCTGCTCGCCATCGCGAGCCACGACACCGAACGCTACCTGCCCACCATGAGCACCGATTACCTGGTGCGCATCGGCGAGATCGTGACCGAAGCGGTGTCGGCGCGACCGGCATGACCGGTGAGCCGCTGCGCAGCGGCGTCGATCACTACCTTGCGAGCCTGCGCAACGAGCGGCGGTTGTCGCCGCACACGGCGAGCAATTACGGCCGTGACCTCGCTTCACTGCTCGATTACTGCACCTCCCAGGGCATCAGCGACTGGCATCAGCTCGATCCGCAGCACATACGAATGTTCGCGGCGCGCGAGCACCGTCGCGGCCTGGCCCCGCGCAGCATCCAGCGCAGGCTCTCGGCCTGCCGCGGCCTCTTCCGTTACCTGTTGCGTGAAGGCGAACTGCAGCGCGACCCGGCCGGCGACGTGCAGGCGCCCAAAGCCCGCAAGCGCCTGCCGACCCCGCTCGACGCCGACACGATGGCTCGCCTGCTCGAGTTCCGCGGCGACGACAGCCTCGGGGTCCGTGACAAGGCGATCATGGAACTGCTCTATTCGTCGGGGCTGCGCCTGTCGGAACTGCTGGGTCTCGACCTGCTCGACCTCGACCTGCGCGATCGCACGGTCCGGGTCGTCGGCAAGGGCAACAAGACGCGGATCGTGCCGGTCGGCCGTCAGGCAATCGCAGCGCTGCAACGCTGGATCGCGGAGCGGACGACGCTGGCCGCAGTCGGCGAACGCGCCCTGTTCGTCGGCGTGAGCGGCGCCCGACTGGGTCCGCGGATCGTGCAACGCCGCATTGCTCGCTGGGCCCGGCTGCAGGGACTGCCAGAGCATGTGCATCCGCACATGTTCCGGCACTCGTTCGCTTCCCACCTGCTCGAGTCGTCGCAGGACCTGCGCGCCGTGCAGGAATTGCTCGGGCACGTGAACATCAGCACGACCCAGGTCTACACCCACCTTGATTTCCAGCACCTCGCCCGCATCTACGACGCGGCTCACCCCCGGGCCCGCCGCAAACGCGCAGCTCCGACTCCTGCTTCCGACTCTTCGTCCTGACCCTCCTGCCCTTCCTCCCTTCCTGTCCTTCCTCCCTTCCTCCCTTCCTGTCCTTCCTGTCCTTCCTGTCCTTCCTCCCTTCCTCCCTTCCTCCCTTCCTCCCCTATCCCCTATGACCGGCTTCGACCCCCACGGCACCACGATCCTCTGCGTCCGCCGCGACGGCCGCGTCGCCATGGGCGGCGACGGCCAGGTCACCCTCGGCAACACCGTCATGAAAGGCAATGCGCGCAAGGTGCGCCGGCTGCACGACGGCTCGGTCATCGCCGGCTTCGCCGGTGGCACCGCCGATGCGTTCACGTTGTTCGAGCGCTTCGAAGCAAAGCTGCAGCAGTACGGCAACCTGACGCGCGCGGCGATCGAACTCGCCAAGGACTGGCGCAGCGATCGCAGCCTGCGCCGCCTCGAAGCGCTGCTGCTGGTGGCCGATGCAGGTCACACGTTCGTGATCTCGGGCAACGGCGACGTGATCGAACCTGAGCACGACCTCATCGCCGTGGGTTCAGGCGGCCCGTTCGCGCAGGCCGCGGGACTCGCACTGCTGCAGAACACCACGCTCGACGCGCGGTCGATTACCGAGCGCGCGCTCGGCATCGCGGCCGACATCTGCATCTACACCAATCGCAACACCACGATCGAAGAGCTATGAAGGGAGGAAGGAGAGGAAGGAGAGGAAGGGGTTAGGGGTTAGTCGGCATGCAATCCGCAGTTGCTGCCCAAGCCCGGAGGGCCCGCCTTTGCACGACGTTGCTCACCGGATGACGGACGTGCAATCACTTTCGACGCTGCATTCCGGCTAACCCCTAACCCCTTCCTCCCCTTCCTCTCCTTCCTCTCCTTCCTCTCCTTCCTCTCCTTCCTCCCCTTCCTCCCCTTCCTCCCCTTCCTCCCCCTCCTCCCCCTCCTCCCCCTATGTCATCGATGACTCCCCGCGAAATCGTCCAGGAACTGGACAAGCACATCGTCGGCCAGTCCGCTGCGAAGCGCGCGGTCGCTATCGCGCTGCGCAATCGCTGGCGTCGCATGCAGGTGGGCGAACCGCTGCGAGCGGAGATCACGCCCAAGAACATCCTGATGATCGGGCCGACCGGCGTCGGCAAGACCGAGATCGCGCGGCGGCTGGCGCGACTGGCGAACGCCCCGTTCATCAAGGTCGAGGCAACGAAGTTCACCGAGGTGGGTTACGTCGGCCGCGAAGTCGATTCGATCATCAAGGACCTGGTCGACGTCGCCGTGAAGATGACGCGCGAGCAGGAAATGGAGAAGGTTCGTCACCGCGCGATGGATGCGGCCGAAGAACGCGTGCTCGACGAACTGCTGCCGCGGCCGCGCGCGTCGTCCGGCCCGGCGATGGGTTTCGGCGTGCCGGCGGACGAGTCGCCGCCGACACCGAAGGAACACGACACCCGCCAGCGCTTCCGCAAGATGCTGCGGGAAGGCCAGCTCGACGAGCGCGAAATCGAAATCGAACTGCGCGCAGCGGGCCCTGGCATGGAAATCATGGCGCCGCCAGGCATGGAGGAGCTGTCGCAGCAACTGCAGGGCATGTTCGCAAACCTCGGCGGCAGCCGCACGAAATCGCGCCGGCTCAAGATCAGCGAAGCTTTCAGGCTGCTCATCGACGAGGAAGCCGCCAAGCTCATCAACGAGGAGGAACTCAAGACGCTGGCGCTGCGCAATGCGGAACAGAGCGGCATCGTGTTCCTCGACGAGATCGACAAGATCGCGCGCGGCCAGAATGCCGTGTCCGGGGTCGACGTTTCGCGCGAAGGTGTGCAGCGCGACCTGCTGCCGCTCGTCGAAGGCAGCACGGTCAACACCAAGTACGGCATGGTGAAGACGGATCACATCCTCTTCATCGCCTCGGGTGCGTTCCACATGTCGAAGCCGTCCGACCTGATCCCTGAACTGCAGGGTCGCCTGCCGATCCGCGTCGAGCTCGACGCGCTGAAGGTCGACGACTTCGTGCGCATCCTGACCGAGCCTGACGCGTCGCTGTGCACCCAGTACGGCGCCCTGCTGTCCACGGAGGGCGTGACGCTGAAGTTCGATGCGAGTGGCGTCCGTCGCATCGCCGAGGTCGCCTTCGACGTCAACCAGCGCACCGAGAACATCGGGGCGCGCCGTCTGCACACCGTGATGGAGCGGCTGCTCGAGGCAATCAGCTTCGATGCGTCCGACCGCTTCGGCACCGAACTCGTGATCGACGGGGCCTACGTCGACTCGAGCCTCGGCAAGCTGGCGCAGGACGAAGACCTCGCCCGGTACATCCTGTGACCACTGCAGCGACGGACAAGGAACGCGGGGCCGCGCGCACGCCCACCGAGATCAGGCTGCGCCGGCAGTCGCGAGTGCTCGACGTGGCGTTCGACGACGGGCAGCGGTTCGAGCTGCCGTTCGAGTACCTGCGCGTCTATTCGCCATCGGCCGAGGTGCGCGGCCACGGCCCGGGCCAGGAGACGCTGCAGCTCGGCAAGCACGAGGTGCAGGTCGTCAAGGTCGATCCAATCGGCAACTACGCGGTGCGGCTGGCGTTCAACGACGGCCACGACACGGGCCTGTACACGTGGGATTACCTTTACGAACTCGGCGAGACGCGTGCCGCCAGATGGCAGCATTACCTCGACCGGCTGCAGCAGCTTGGCATCCCGTACCCCACGCAGGTTGCGCACAGGAAAGCCTGACCCCGACGAAGTCGCAGTGGGCCGCGGCCGACCGGAACGGGGTAGAATGCCTGTTCCCATGAGCGAAACAGTCCCACCCCGCAAGGCCCCCGCCTCCGCCGTAGCGACCCCGTCGGTCGATTTCGGTTACCAGGAAGTGCCGGCCCCTGAGAAGGCGCGCCGCGTCCGCGCGGTATTCGACTCTGTCGCCGACAAGTACGACATCATGAACGACTTGATGTCGGCAGGCGTGCACCGGCTCTGGAAGCGTTACACGCTGAGCCAGACCGGGCTCCGTCCCGGCATGTCTGCGCTCGACGTCGCCGGCGGCACGGGTGACATCGCTGCCGGCATGGCCGGGCAGGTCGGCGACAAGGGCCTGGTCGTGCTCTCCGACATCAACGCCGCGATGCTCGAGGTCGGTCGCGACCGGCTGCTCGACCGCGGCCTGCTGCGCAACGTGCAGTTTTCGCTCGCCAATGCCGAGTGCCTGCCTTTTGCCGACGAGACATTCGATTGCGTGACGATCGGCTTCGGCCTGCGCAACGTGACGGACAAGGCCGCCGCGATCGCATCCATGCGGCGCGTGCTCAAGCCTGGTGGCCGGCTGCTGATCCTCGAATTCTCGAAACCCGTGTTTCCGGGCCTCAAGCCCGTGTACGACGCGTATTCGTTCAGCGTGCTGCCGTGGCTCGGCGCGCGCATCGCGAACGACCCGGACAGTTACCGGTATCTCGCCGAATCGATCCGCCGCTTCCCCGACCAGGAAACGCTGCTGACAATGATGCGGGACGCCGGTTTCGAAGACTGCCGCTACCACAACCTGACTGGCGGCATCGTCGCCCTGCACAAAGGGTTCCGCTATTGAGCGCGAGTCCGGCCAATGCCATCGTCGACCGGCTGTCAGCGCTGCTGAACCGCAACGTCGCGCAGTCCGAGCGCGCCTCGGCGCTGGCGCGGCAACTCGAGGGGCGCGGGCTCTCGCTCGTGTTCGAGGGCACGTCGATCGCATTTTTCCTGCGCGTTGCTGGCGGCCGGATCGCGCTCGACACGCGTGACGCCGGCGAGGTCGACGCGACACTCTCCGGCTCGCCGCTGTCGCTGCTCTCGCTGGTCGGGCCGGGCGCCGAAGACCGCCTGCGTGGTTCGTCGATCCGCATCGCGGGCGACGCCGAGGTTGCCCAGCGCTTTCGCGACCTGCTGCAGCTGGCCCAGCCCGATTTCGAGGAAGAACTTTCGCGCGTCGTGGGCGACGTCGCGGCGCACCAGCTGGCGAATGTCGTCCGCAACGTCTTCGACTGGGGCCGCAAGGCCGCCGATTCGTTCTCGACCAACGTGGCCGAATACCTGCAGGAAGAGGGCCGCGACGTGCCGTCGCGTGTTGAAGTCGAGGAGTACCTCGAGGCCGTCGACCAGCTGCGCGAAGCGACCGACCGGCTCGACGCCCGCCTGAGCCGCGCCGAATCCCGCGCCATGCAAAGTGCGAAGTAGCGGCGCACGCGATGCTCGACGCGCCGCCCCGGTTGCCGACTAACCCC
>Ga0073899_10001170_pt1 | contig 24058 bp, 19 predicted proteins | sample KloWWTmetaKNB5Ph_FD_88975 | JGI IMG/M metagenome (GOLD analysis project Ga0073899, IMG submission 88975) | Active sludge microbial communities from Klosterneuburg, Austria, studying microevolution and ecology of nitrifiers - Klosterneuburg... | ecosystem: Engineered > WWTP > Aerobic digester >... | reverse complement strand
GACAGCACCAGCACCGGGCGCCCCGCCAGCGTGCCCGCGCGCAGCAGCCCGGCATGGCCGCCCACGCCCAGCCGTGGAAACGCCGGCAGCTCGGTGTAGGCGATGTCGACCGCGCCCTGTACCTGGTCGGCCACCGCGCCCCAGCCCGAACCCAGCAGGATGGCGATCCCGGGCTGACGCGCGCCCAGGCGCTCGGCCAGGTGGTTGCAGCTGGTGGCGATGTCGGATTCGGCGCTCATGCGGGGCGGGCTTTCAGATGGTCGGGGCCGAAGCTGGCCGGCAACAGCTCACCCAGCGTGAATCGTGCGCGCAAACCGCTGGCGTCGGCAACCAGCACGGGCAGGCTGTCGGCGCCGAACTCGCGCAGCTTCTGTCGGCAACCGCCGCAGGGCGTGCACAAGGCGTCGCCGGCGCCCAACACCAGCACCGCCTGCAGGCTGCGCCCGCCGGCCAGCACCATCGCCGAGATCGCACCGCCTTCGGCGCACGCGCCCTGGGGATAGGCGGCATTCTCGACGTTGCAGCCGACATGGATGCGGCCCTGCTCGTCGAGCAGCGCGGCGCCGACCTTGAACTTCGAATACGGCGCATGGGCCTGCTCGCGCGCCGCGCGGGCGGCGTCGAACAGGCGCTGGATCAGGGTGTCGTCCATCGTTTCAGCGCTCTTTGACATACGGCGTGCCCAGCGCCTTGGGCGCGTAGGCGCGGCCGATGAATCCGGCCAGCAGCACCACCGTCATCAAATAGGGCAGGGCCTGGATGGCCTGCACGGGGACCTGGCCGCCGCCCAGGGCTGCGGGCAGCACCACGCCTTGCAGCTGGATCGCCGCAGCCTCCAGAAACCCGAACAGCCAGCAGGCGGCCAGGGCGCCCAGCGGGTGCCACTTGCCGAAGATCATCGCCGCCAGCGCCATGTAGCCGCGGCCTGCGGTCATGTTGGGGATGAAGCTGGGCGTCAGCGCCAGCACCAGGTAGCTGCCGGCCAGCGCACTGAGCACACCGTTGAGCGCCAGCGCCGCGTAGCGCATCTTCAGCACCGACACGCCGGCGGCATCGACCATGGCCGGGTTCTCGCCGGCGGCGCGCAGCCGCAGCCCAAAGCGGGTGCGGTACAGCAGCCACCACACCACCGCCACCAGCGCCAGCGCGCCGTAGACGAAGGCGTCGTGGCCGAGCAGGCCGTTGCCGACCACGGGGCCGACGAAGGGAGTGTCCTTGACCGCCGCAGCCAGGCCTGGGAACAACGGCCCCAGGCGCACCGCGTCGGTCAGCGGTGGCGTCTGTCCGCCCTGATTGAACCAGGCGATGCCCAGCACCACGGTCAGGCCGGCCGCGGTCATCGTGATCGCCATGCCCAGCACGACCTGGTCGCCGCGGTGGCTGACGCAGGCGTAGCCGTGCAGCATCGACAGCGCCACACCCACCAGCAGCGCTGCCGCCAGCGCCAGCACCAGCGAGTTGCTGGCCACGCCGACGCTGGCCGCGGCAAAGGCCGTCATCAGCATCTTGCCTTCGAGCCCGAGGTCGATCACGCCCGAGCGCTCGCTCAGGGTGCCGGCCAGCGCGCACAGGATGAGCGGCGTCGACACGCGCAACGTTGACGCGATCAGGCTGCCCAGCGCCACCTCATCCATGGGCCGCTCCGACTGCGGGGTGACGATTGAAGGTCTTGTAGATGCGGCCCAGCGCCGGCGCCGCCACCTGCGCCATGGCACCGGCAAACAGCACGATCAGCCCCTGCAGCGTGAACACCATGTCGCGGCTGAAGCCCTGGATCTCGAACGCCAGCTCGGCGCCACCCTGGTACAGCGCACCGAAGAGAAGCGAAGCCAGCACGATGCCGGTGGGGTGGTTGCGCCCGATCAGCGACACCGCGATGCCGGCAAAGCCGGCGCCGGCGACGAACTCGGCCAGCAGCCTGCCCTGCACACCAGCCAGCTCGTTGATCGCCACCAGCCCCGCCAGCGCACCCGACAGCATCATCGACCGCATGATCTGCACCTTGGGTGCGATGCCGGCATAACGCGCAGCTTCAGGCGAGAAACCCACCGCACGCAACGCATATCCCGGCTGCGACTTGAACAGTGCCAGGTACACGCCCACGGCGGCCAGCACGGCGAGCAGCACGCTCAGGTTCAGCGGTGTCTTCGGCCAGTCCAGGCCCAGCCAGGCCAGCAGTTCGTGCACACCCGGCATGCGCGCGCTGTCGCCGAAGGCGCGGCTTTCGGGCGCCATGTTGCCCGGCTCCTTCAGCGTGTTGACCAGCAGGTAGCCCATCAACGCTGCAGCGAGGAAGTTGAACATGATGGTGGTGATCACCACGTGGCTGCCGCGCCAGGCCTGCAGCGCGGCCGGCACCGCAGCCCAGGCCATGCCGAACACCATCGCCGCCAGCACCATCAGCGGCAGCATCAGCCAGGCTGGCAAGTAAGCGGCCAGCGCCAGGGCGGCCAGGCCCGCACCCAGGCCGCCGATCTGCGCCTGGCCTTCGGCGCCGATGTTGAACAGGCCGCCGTGAAAGGCCACCGCCACCGACAGCCCGGTGAAGACGAAGGTGGTGGCGTAGTACAGCGTGTAGCTCAAGCCGGCACGGCTGCCGAAGGCGCCCTTGATCAGCAGGCCCAGCACCTGCACGGGATCTTGCCCGACGATCACCAGCACGACGGCGCTGACCAGCATCGCCATGCCCAGGTTGACGGCCGGCAATACGACCAGGTCGATCCAGCGCGGCAGTTCCACCGGTTGCGACATCTCAGTGCACCGATGCGCCGGCCATCAGACGCCCGAGTGCCGATTCCGAGCATTGCTCGATCGGCAGTTCACCCGCCACGCGGCCGGCGTTCATCACGATCACGCGGTCCGACAGCGCCAGGATCTCGTCGAGCTCGCTCGACACCAGCAGCACCGCGCCGCCGGCATCGCGCAGCGCGCGCAGCCGGCCGTGGATGAATTCGATGGCGCCGATGTCGACGCCGCGTGTGGGCTGGCCGACCAGCAGCACCTGCGGTTCGGGCAGGGCCTCGCGGGCCAGCACCAGCTTTTGCTGGTTGCCGCCGCTGAACTTGGACGAGCGCAGCGCCGGGTTGCGCGGGCGCACGTCGTAGCGCTCCATCATGCCGGCGCAGTCGTCATGCATGGCGCGCTGCTTCATCCAGCCGCGCAAGCTGTAGCGCGGTCGGGTCTGGTAGCCCAGCACGGCCGATTCCCAGGCCGGGAACGGCAGCACCAGGCCGCGCAGATGGCGGTCCTCGGGTACATGGGCGACGCGCAGTGCGCGCGCGCGGCCGGGGTCGATCCAGTGTGCGGCGTCGAAGTGCTGCGCGCCGACCTGCAGCGTGCCGGCGTCTGGCGCGTGCATGCCCGACAGCACGTCGAGCAACTCGCTCTGGCCGTTGCCCGAGACGCCGGCCACGCCGACGATCTCACCGGCGCGCAGCGTGATCGACACGCCGTCCAGTCGCGGCACGCCCAGCGCATCGTGCCAGGCCAGGTCGTTTGCCTCGACCAGTACGGGGCCGGCCTTGTGCGGCGCTGCAGATTTTTCGCGCCCCAGGTTCACCCGGCGCCCGACCATCGCCTCGGCCAGGCCGTCCAGGCTGGTCGCCGTGATGGCGCTGTCCAGCACCACGGCGCCGGCGCGCATCACGGTCACCGCGTCGCACAGCGCCATGATCTCCTTCAGCTTGTGCGTGATCAGCAAGACGGTGGTGCCCTGTTTGCGCAGGCCGCGCAGCGTGTCAAACAGGGCCTCGGTCTCGGCCGGCGTCAGCACCGCGGTGGGTTCGTCCAGGATCAGGATGTGGGCGCCGCGGTACAGCGTCTTCAGGATCTCCAGCCGCTGGCGCTCGCCCACCGGCAATTCGGACACCATCGCATCGAGCTTGACCGTCAGCCCCGAGGCCTGCATCAGCGGCTCGAGCCTGGCGCGAACCATGGCGCGCGCCTTGGTCAGCTGCCAGTGCGGCTCGGCGCCCAGCATCACGTTGTCCAGTGCCGACAGCGTGTCGACCAGCATGAAGTGCTGGTGCACCATGCCCACGCCCTGCGCAATGGCGTCGCTGCTGCCGTGAATCTGCACCGGGCGGCCGTCGATGCTGATCTGCCCGGCATCGGCCTGATAGAAGCCGTACAGGATCGACATCAGCGTGCTCTTGCCGGCGCCGTTTTCACCCACGATGCCGTGGATGCTGCCCTTGGGCACCGTCAGGTCGACCGCGCGGTTGGCCTGCACCGCGCCGAAGCGCTTGTCGATGCCGCGCATCAGGACTGCAGGCGCCAAGGCGCCTGCAGAGGGTGTCGTCATGGGCTCAGCGGCTCACTTGCATTCGTTCTTGGCCATGTAGTCGATGACCGTGATCTTGCCGGCGATGATGTCGGCCTTGGCCGCATCGACCTTCTTCTTCATGTCGGCCGTCACCAGCTTGGCGTTGTTGTCGTCGAGCGCATAGTCGACGCCGCCTTCTTTCAGGCCCAGGCTGGTGACGCCCGGCGTGGTGCCCTTGAAGGCGTTGTAGACGGCCACGTCGACGCGCTTGACCATGCTGGTCAGCATGGTGCCGGGGTGCAGGTGGTTCTGGTTGCTGTCGACACCGATGGCCAGCTTGCCGGCGTCCTTGGCCGCCTGGTACACGCCCACACCGGTGCCGCCGGCGGCGGCGAAGATCACGTCCACCCCCTTGGCGAACTGCGCCTTGGCCAGTTCGGCGCCACGCGCCGGGTCGTTCCAGGCCGTGGGCGTGGTGCCGGTCATGTTGGCGCTGACCTCGACCTTGGGGTTGGCGTACTTCGCACCTTGCTCGTAGCCGCACTGGAACTTGCGGATCAGCGGTATGTCCATGCCGCCGACGAAGCCGACCTTGCCGCTCTTGCTGGCCATCGCGGCCATCATGCCGACCAGGAAGCTGCCTTCATGCTCCTTGAAGACGATGCTCTGCACGTTGGGCAGCTTGACCACCGAATCGATGATCGCGAACTGCAGCTTGGGGAAGTCCTTGGCCACCTTCTCCATGCTGCTGCCCTGCGAGAAGCCGATGCCCACGATCGGCGTCGCGCCGCGTTCGGCCATGCGGCGCTTGGCCTGCTCGCGCTGCGCCGGGTTGGAGATCTCGAACTCGAGATAGGCCTTGCCCGCTTCCTTCTTCCAGCGCTCGGCACCGTCGTAGGCGGCCTGGTTGAACGATTTGTCGAACTTGCCGCCCATGTCGTAGATCACGGCGGGCTCGGCGCGGGCGACCGCGCTCAGGGTGGACAGTGCCGTGGCCAGGGTGGCAGCCAGCAGGGCGGGCTTGACGTTCATGGGGGATCTGCTCCGTTGCATTCGGTTAGGGCTGGCCGCGGGCGCGGGCCCGGCAGGATAGCAAGACTGACGTCGCCGAGACCCTGGGGCGAGCCCTGCATCGGGCCTGACTTCGACGCTAGGATGCGGCGATGTCCGCGCCCGAAACCCGGCCCTCGGCGATTGCTGAGGATGGCCTGCAGCTGCCCAAGGTGCTGCTGCATGAGCACCTGGACGGCGACTTGCGGGTGGCCACCTTGTTCGAACTGCTGCAGCAGCAGGGCCTGGCCTGCCCGGTCGACAGCGTGCAGGCACTGGGCGCATGGTTTCGCGACCGCGCCCATGCCGGCAGCCTGACCGAATACCTGAAGGGCTTTGCGCTCACCGTCGCGGCCATGGCCAGCCCGGCGGCGCTGCAGCGGGTGGCCTTCGAAGCGGCCGAGGACGCCCGCGCCCAGGGTTGTGTGCTGGCCGAGTTCCGCATCGCGCCGCTGCTGTTCGAGCCGCATGGCCTGGCGCCCGATACCGTGGTGGGCGCGCTGCTGGACGGCCTGGCGCAGTCCGGCCTGCCCAGCGGGCTGATCGTCTGCGCGATGCGCCAGTTGCCGCCCGAACAGACGCTGCGCGCTGCGCAGCTGGCGCTGCGCTGGCAGGGCCGAGGCGTCGTCGGCTTTGACCTGGCCGGGCCCGAACGGGGGTTTCCACCGGCCTTGCACGCGGCCGCGCTGAGCCTGGTGCGCGCTGCCGGGTTGCCGATCACGCTGCATGCTGGTGAAGCCGACAGCGCCGAGCGCGTGGTCGAGGCCGGCCGCCAGGGTGCGCGCCGCATCGGCCACGGCGTGCACCTGGTCGACGCCTTGCGCGACCCCGAGCGACGTCATCTGATCGACGAGGTCAGGGCGATGGGGCTGCACCTCGAGGTCTGCCCGACCAGCAACGTGCACACCGGGGCATCCGCCTCGCTGGCCACGCACCCGATCACGCCGCTGTGGCGCGCTGGCCTGTCTTTGAGTTTTCACACCGACAACACGCTGATGTCTTCCATCACGCTGGCCGGCGAGGCGCACGACCTGCTGCAGCAGACCCCGCTGACACTGGAGGACCTGGTGCAGATGCAGCTGCAGGCCGCGGCCGCGTCGTTCCTGCCGGCCGGGCAGCGGCAGGCCGCGGCGCAGGCCATTTCCGCCTGGGCCGCGGCGCGGTCGGCCAGTGTGATTGGCTCGCACGGCGATCATCCCGTGCCACCGGATTGAACGCTACGTCACGGCGTCGACCGTGACCCGGCGCCGGGCCTCGACCGATGGGCAGAATAGCGTTTGAGCTTGATCTTGAGCGCATCAGGGGGCAGCACGTGAACGATCGCATCGAGACACAGCCGCAGCAGCGGCCATCGACCGTCACCCGCAGGTCCAGGCGCGGCTTGCTGCTGCTGGCGCTGACCACGGCGATTGCCCTGGGCGCCTGCAAGGCTCCACCACCGCCGCCCCCGCCTGCGCCCCCGCCGCCGGCGCCGCTGGTCAATGAAACGCTGCAGGGTGCGATCAACGGTGTGCTTCTTGACATCGCGCGCCAGCTCGGGCCGCAGGCGGCTGCCGGGCGTACCGCGGTGATCGACCCGCTGCTCGACGGCCGCACCGGCCAGCAGACCAAGGCCACCGAGCGCGCGCAGCAGGTGCTGGCCACGTCCGTTGCCTTGGTGCTGCCCAAGGTAACGCTTTTGCGCTTCGACGAAGTCGGCGCCCGGCAGTCGAGCTGGCTGTTCAACGGCACGCTCAACGCGCAACCCAACAGCAGTGGCAGCTACACGCTGACGGTGGCGTTGTCGGACCGTGGCAGCGGACTCGTCATCGCGCGTGGCGTCGCGCCGGTCAAGGACAGCCAGCTCGACGAGGCGCCCACTCGCTTCTATGCCGAAAGCCCGTCGCTGGTGCGTGACCGCGCGATCAAGGGCTACATCGAAACCACCGAAAAACCGGTGGGGCAGCCGGCCGACGCGCTGTACCTCGAGCAGATTCCCACCGCGGCGCTGCTGGCCGAGGCGCAGGACGCCTACAACGCCGAGCGTTGGGACGATGCGCTCAAGCTGATGTCCACCGCCGCCGCACGCGACGACGGCCAGCAGCTGCGCACCTTCAACGGCCTGTACATGGCCAACATGAAGCTCGGCCGCACCGCCGAGGCTGAAGAAGCCTTCGGCAAGATCGCCGCGCTGGGCCTGGCCACCAGCAACCTGGCGGTGAAGATCCTGTACCTGCCGGGAACGACCGACTTCATGGGCGACCCCGCCACGTATGCGATGTGGGTGCGCCAGATCGCCCGTGCCGTGCAGGCCACCGAGCTGTGCCTGAACGTGGTCGGCCATACCAGCAAGACCGGCACCGAGCAGGGCAACCGCATCCTGTCGCAGCGCCGTGCACAGAGCATGCGTGACCGCCTGGTGCGCGACGCACCGGCGTTGGCACGCGGCCACCGCCTGCGTACCGAAGGCAAGGGCTGGGACGAGACCATCGTCGGCACCGGCACCGACGACTTGCGTGACGCACTCGACCGCCGTGTCGAGTTCAAGGTGGTGAGCTGCGACTGAGGCCGGACGTGCAACGCGGCAAGGCGGTGCACGCCCGACGGCCGAGGCCGGCCTAGAATCGCCTCTCCCGAGGAGCGTTGCAACGGCCACAGCGGCCGCCAGGCTCGGGGCGCCGTGTGGCCGATCTGGGCCTGCGGCCTGCAACGGCGCTCACCTCCACACCCGAGGTGAGTGCCATGTCCGAATCCCGCGCCGATATCCCCCCGATCGCCCCGCCGCCGATGCGCTTGTCCGGCCTCGAGCCGGTGGCCATCGACGCGCAGTCGCTGTTCGTCAACATCGGCGAGCGCACCAACGTCACCGGGTCCAAGGCCTTCGCGCGCATGATCCTGGCCGGCGACTACGAGCAGGCTCTGAGCGTGGCGCGCCAGCAGGTGGAAAACGGCGCGCAGATCATCGACGTCAACATGGACGAGGCCATGCTCGACAGCGCCGCCGCGATGGCGCGCTTTTTGAAGTTGATTGCCGGTGAGCCCGAGATTGCGCGTGTGCCGATCATGATCGACAGCTCGAAGTGGAGCGTGATCGAGGCCGGGCTGAAATGCATCCAGGGCAAGGGCATCGTCAACAGCATCAGCCTGAAGGAAGGCGAGGCTGAATTTCGCCGCCAGGCTACATTGGTGCGGCGTTATGGCGCGGCCGCGGTGGTGATGGCATTCGACGAACAGGGGCAGGCCGACAGCTTCGAGCGCAAGACCCGGATCTGCGAACGCGCCTACCGGCTGCTGGTCGATGAGCTTGACTTTGCGCCCGAAGACATCATCTTCGACCCCAACATCTTCGCCATCGCCACCGGCATCGAAGAGCACGACAACTACGCGGTCGACTTCATCGAGGCCACGCGCTGGATCAAGGCCAACCTGCCCGGTGCCAAGGTCAGCGGCGGCGTGAGCAACGTCTCGTTCAGCTTTCGCGGCAACGACCCGGTGCGCGAAGCCATCCACACCGTGTTTCTCTACCACGCCATCCGGGCCGGGCTGGACATGGGCATCGTCAACGCGGGCATGGTCGGCGTCTACGACGAACTGGATCCGCAGCTGCGTGAGCGTGTCGAGGACGTGGTGCTGAACAGGAAGCCGGTCTACTTGGCGGGCGAGCCGCAACTTTCTGCCGGCGAGCGACTGGTCGCCATCGCCGAGAGCGCCAAGGGCGCGGCCAGGGACGACAGCCAGCGCCTGGCCTGGCGTGCCGGCACGGTCGACGCGCGCCTGAGCCACGCGCTGGTGAACGGCATCACCGACTTCATCGTCGCCGACACCGAAGAGGCCTGGGTGGCGATCCGCGCCGGCGGCGGCCGCCCGCTGCACGTGATCGAAGGCCCGCTGATGGCCGGCATGAACATCGTCGGCGACCTCTTCGGTCAGGGCAAGATGTTCCTGCCGCAGGTGGTGAAAAGCGCGCGTGTGATGAAGCAGGCCGTGGCCCACCTGCTGCCCTACATCGAAGCCGAGAAGAAAGCGCTGGTGGATGCCGGCGGCGAGGCCAGGGCCAAGGGCAAGATCGTCATCGCCACCGTCAAGGGCGACGTGCACGACATCGGCAAGAACATCGTCACTGTCGTGCTTCAGTGCAACAACTTCGAGGTCGTCAACATGGGCGTGATGGTGCCCTGCCAGGACATCCTGGCCAAGGCGCGCGTCGAAGGTGCCGACATCATCGGGCTGAGCGGCCTGATCACGCCCAGCCTGGAAGAAATGCAGCACGTGGCCGGCGAGATGCAGCGCGACGACTACTTCCGCTTGAAGAAGATCCCGCTGTTGATCGGCGGCGCCACCTGCAGCCGCGTGCACACGGCAGTGAAGATCGCGCCGCACTACGACGGCCCGGTGGTCTACGTGCCCGATGCGTCGCGCAGCGTCGGCGTGTGCGCCGAGCTGCTGAGCGACGAGCGCGCCGCGCGCTACATCGCCGAGGTCGAAGCCGACTACGAGCGCGTGCGCGTGCTGCACGCGAACAAGAAAGTGACGCCGCTGGTCAGCCTGGCGCAGGCGCGCGCCAACAAGACGCCGATCGACTGGGCGGCCCATGCTCTGCCGGCGCCGAAGTTCATCGGCCGGCGGTTGTTCCGCAACCAGGACCTGGCCGAACTGGCCGCGTGCATTGACTGGGGCCCGTTCTTCCAGACCTGGGACCTGGCCGGGCGATTTCCCGAGATCCTGCGCGACGAGGTGGTGGGTGCCGAGGCGCAGCGCGTGTTCAGCGACGGCAAGCGGCTGCTGCAGCGGCTGATCGAAGGGCGCTGGCTGCAGGCCAGCGGCGTCATCACGCTGCTGCCGGCCAACACGGTGGACGACGACACGATCGAGGTCTACCGCGACGAAACGCGCAGCGAGGTCGTGTTGCGCTGGAACCCCTTGCGGCTGCAGACGGTGCGGCCGGTGATCGACGGCGTGCCCAGGCCCAACCGCTGTCTGGCCGACTTCATCGCGCCCAAGGGTGTGGCGGCCGACTACATCGGTCTGTTCGCGGTGACCGCCGGGCTGGGCGTGGAGAAAAGGGAGAAGCTGTTCGCGGCCGACCACGACGACTACAGCTCGATCATGCTGAAGTCGCTGGCCGACCGCCTGGCCGAGGCTTTTGCCGAACACCTGCACCAGCGTGTGCGCACCGAGTTCTGGGGCTACGCCGCCGACGAGCAGCTGGACCATGCGCAGCTGATTGCCGAACAGTACCGCGGCATCCGCCCCGCGCCGGGCTACCCGGCCTGCCCCGACCACAGCATCAAGCGCGCGATGTTCGAGCTGCTGGGCGCGCAGGACATCGGCATGGGCCTGACCGACAGCATGGCGATGACGCCCGCGGCCAGCGTCAGCGGCTTTTACCTGGCACACCCCGAGGCGCGCTATTTCAACGTCGGCCGCATCGGCGACGACCAGCTGGCCGACTGGGCGGCGCGTGAACAACGCGATGAGCGCGAGGCGCGGCGATTGCTGGCGCCGGTGCTGGGTTGAGTGGCCGAGAGGCAACCCCTGGAGTCCATCCATGCGCGTGATGCCGAGTGTCCTGTCCGATCTGCCCTTGATCCTTCGGCCCTTGTTCTGGCGTCAGCGTCGCCGCTACGGTGCGCCCTTGACGCCGGCGCTGGTGTGGGCCCGCGTGCCGCGGCTGTATGGCGCGCTGCTGGCCTTCTATGCGGCCATCGAACGGCGAAGCTCCCCGCTGCCGCCGCTGTTGCGCGCACTGGTGCAGGTGCGGGTGTCGCAGCTCAACCACTGCGCCTTCTGCATGGATCTGAATGCGTCCATCGCCGCCGAGCGTGCCGGGTCGATGGACAAGGCCAGTGCGGTAGATCGCTGGCGCGAGCACGACGGTTTCGACGCGGGCGAACGCCTGGCGCTGGAATACGCCGAAGCGATGTCGCAAACCGGTTGCCTGGTCGACGACGACCTGTCGCAGCGGCTGCGCAAGCAATTCGATGAGCCGACCTTGATCGAGCTGACCGCGTTGATCGCCTTCCAGAACATGTCGGCGCGCTTCAATGCCGCGCTGGACATTGCGCCGCAGGGCCTTCGCCGACTGCCCGATCAGGCCTGAGCCGATCTGCTGCCCGGCATTTGATCTCCGGGGTCAGTGCTCGAGTGCGCGCTGCACTTGAAGTGCCTCGGCCATGTGGGCGATGGCAATCGTTTCGGCACCCGCCAGATCAGCCACGGTGCGTGCCACCTTCAATGTGCGGTGCAGGCGCCGGCCCGACCAGCCCAGGCGCTCGGCGGCTTTGCGCAGAAACTTCGCGGCGGCGTCGTCGAGCGCGCAGTGCTGGTCGATCTGCGCCGGCTCCAGCGCCGCATTGCTGACGCCCTGGCGCTGCATCTGCCGTGCGCGTGCCGCTGCCACGCGCGCAGCCACCACGGCGCTGGCTTCGCCATCGGGCAGCGCCATCAATTCAGCCGGGCTGACCGCCAGCACCTCCACGCGCAGGTCGATGCGGTCGAGCAGCGGGCCCGACAGCTTGCCCTGGTAACGGTTCACCTGTTCAGGTGTGCAGCGGCACTGGCGGCCGGTGGCAGCGGTCGCGCCGCGGTAGCCGCAGGGGCAGGGGTTCATCGCCGCGACGAGCTGAAAGCGCGCCGGAAACTGCGCCTGCCGCGCCGCGCGCGAGATCGTGATGCGGCCGGTCTCCAGCGGTTCACGCAAGGCTTCGAGCGCGCTGCGCGGCAGCTCGGGCGTTTCGTCCAGGAACAGCACGCCGCCATGCGCCAGCGAGATCTCGCCCGGCCGTGGCGGTGATCCACCGCCCACCAGCGCCACCGCGCTGGCCGTGTGGTGCGGTGCGCGCACCGGGCGCTGGCCGAACTGCGTGGGGTCGAAGCCCTGGCTGGACAGGCTGAGCAAAGCCGCACTGGCCAGCGCCTCGGCCTCGTCCATCGGCGGCAGCAGGCTGGCCAAGCGCTGCGCCAGCATCGACTTGCCGGTGCCCGGCGGGCCGATCAGCAGCAGGCTGTGGCCGCCGGCGGCGGCGATCTCCAGCGCGCGTTTGGCCCCCGCCTGGCCCTTCACGTCACGCAGGTCGACCGTACCGTGCGGGCTGGCCACCGCTTTGGCTGCCACGGCCATCGGCAGTGGCTGCGCTGCGTCGCCCGGCAGCAGCGCCTGCACCACCTGAATGAGGTGGCTGGCGGCACGCACCGTCAGCCCCGGCACCAGGGCCGCTCCGGCGGCACTCTCAGTAGGCAGCACCAGCGTGCGGGTGGCGCCGCTGCGCCGCATGGCCAGCGCCAGTGCCAGTGCACCGCGCACCGGGCGCAGTTCACCGGCCAGCGACAGTTCACCGGCAAATTCATAGGGCGCCAGCGCCGCCGGGTCGATCACACCGCCGGCGGCCAGGATGCCCAGCGCAATCGGCAGGTCGAAACGGCCCGAATCCTTGGGCAGGTCGGCCGGCGCCAGGTTGACCGTGATGCGCTTGTTGTGCGGAAAGGCGAAGCCGCTTTGCTGAAGCGCGGCGCGCACGCGCTCGCGTGATTCCTTCACCTCGGTCTCGGCCAGGCCCACCAGCGTGAAGCTGGGCAGGCCGTTGGCCAGTTGCACCTCGACCTGCACCTCGGGCGCGTCCAGTCCGTCGAGCGAGCGACTGATGACCACGGCCAGCGACATGCGGTGCCCTCCTGTGAAGGCATCCGGCGGCCTTCGCATCCTTTGTCGATTCGGCTGATTGTGCCGGCTGCAAGGTGTGGCGTGGCGCTGCACCGTCTCGGTGCTGCAAGCGACGAAACACCAAGTCGGTGCAGGTCGATGGCTCGCCAGCGTGCATCGGGCTGCTTTGTGGCACGGCAAGAGGGCAGAAAGTGGGTTTGATGTTTGGCACGGAAGCTGCAAACCCGCATGCAGAACCCTCACTCTGCTTCGGAGCTCTGCATGAAGAAAACCCTTCTATCGCTGGCCACGGTCGTCGCCGCTGCGGCACTGCCCAGTGCCGCCTGTGCCCAGCTCGCGTTCAACGTCGGTGCCAGCACCGACTACCGCTACCGCGGCATTTCGCAGTCGCGCCTGAAGCCGGCGGTCCAGGGCGGTATCGACTATGCGGCTGGCGGCTTCTACGTCGGCGCCTGGGCCTCGTCGATCAAGTGGATCAAGGACGCCGGCGGCGACGCTTCGGTCGAAGTCGACCTCTACGGTGGCTACAAGGGCGAGATCGCCAAAGGCGGCCTGAGCTATGACGTCGGGGTGCTGACCTATCAGTACCCCGGCCACAAGCTGGGCGTCAGTCCGAACACGACCGAGATCTACGGCGCGCTGAGTTTCGGCCCGGCCACCGCCAAGTACTCGCACTCGTTGAGCAACCTGTTCGGCTTCTCGGACAGCAAGAACAGCGGCTACCTCGACCTCGGCGCCAGCTTCGACGTCGGCGCTGGCGTGACGCTGGCGCCGCACATCGGGTACCAAAAGGTCTCGGGCAACAGCGACTACTCGTACACCGACTACTCGCTGGCCGTCAGCAAAGACTTCGACGGCCTGGTGGTCAGCGCCTCCGCGGTCTATGCCGATGTGAAGAGGCTCGGCGGCGTTCCCGCCTACATCAGCCCCGGCGGCAAGAACCTGGGCAAGACCGGCCTGGTGCTGGCCGTCAAGTACAACTTTTGAGGAGACTCCGCCATGAAGATGGTGACTGCCATCGTCAAGCCCTTCAAGCTTGACGAAGTTCGCGAGGCGCTCAGCGGCGTCGGTGTGCAGGGGGTCACGGTGACCGAAGTCAAGGGCTTCGGGCGCCAGAAAGGCCACACCGAGCTGTACCGCGGCGCCGAGTACGTGGTCGACTTTCTGCCCAAGGTGAAAGTCGAGGTCGCCGTCGACGATGCAGTCGTCGAACGCGTGATCGAGGTCATCGAGGCCTCGGCCCGCACCGGCAAGATCGGCGACGGCAAGATCTTCGTCAGCGCGCTCGAGCAGGTGGTGCGCATCCGCACCGGCGAGACCGGAAAGGATGCCCTGTGAGCCCCACCCCCACTTCGACCCGGATCATGAGCAAGATCCTGATGACTATGGCCTTGGCCGTGCTGGCTCTGGGCTTCTCGGGCCCGGGTCACGCGCAGGACGCAGCAGCCTCGGCGCCGGCCGCTGTGGCGACTGCGGTGGCCGATGCCGCCTCGGCAGTCGTTGCACCCGCGGCCGCCGCGCCGGTGCCGAACAAGGGCGACGTCAGCTGGATGCTGCTGTCCACGCTGCTGGTGATCATGATGGCGATCCCCGGGCTGGCGCTGTTCTACGGCGGGCTGGTGCGCAGCAAGAACATGCTGTCGGTGCTGATGCAGGTGTTCGTCACCTTCTCGATGATCGTCGTGCTGTGGGTCGTCTACGGCTACAGCCTGGCGTTCACCGAAGGCAATGCCTTCATCGGCGGCTTCGACCGCCTGTTCCTGAAAGGCGTGTTCGATCCCATGAAAGGCGAGTTCGCGATGGCGGCCACCTTCAGCAAGGGCGTGGTCATACCCGAGATCGTGTTCGTGGTCTTCCAGGCCACCTTCGCGGCCATCACCTGCGGCTTGATCGTGGGCGCCTTTGCCGAGCGTGTGAGGTTCAGCGCGGTGCTGCTGTTCATGGCGATCTGGTTCACCTTCAGCTACGCCCCGATGGCACACATGGTGTGGTTCTGGATGGGCCCCGACGCCTACACCAGCAAGGCCCTGGTCGACGGCTTGAACGCCAAGGCCGGCCTGATCTGGCAATGGGGCGCGCTGGACTTTGCGGGCGGCACCGTGGTGCACATCAACGCCGCGGTGGCTGGCCTGGTGGGCGCCTACATGATCGGCAAGCGTGTGGGCTACGGCAGGGAGTCGATGGCGCCGCACAGCCTGACGCTGACCATGGTCGGTGCCTCGCTGCTGTGGGTGGGCTGGTTCGGCTTCAACGCCGGGTCGGCGCTCGAGGCCGGCAACAGCGCGGCGCTGGCCTTCATCAACACCTTGACGGCCACGGCGGCGGCGGTGCTGGCCTGGTGCCTGGGTGAGTCGCTGATGAAGGGCAAGGCGTCAATGCTGGGCGCGGCCTCGGGCGCGGTGGCCGGCCTGGTGGCGATCACGCCGGCGGCGGGCAACGTGGGCATCGTGGGCGGCCTGGTGATCGGTTTCGTCGCCGGCTTTGCCTGCTTGTGGGGGGTCAGCGGCCTCAAGCGGCTGCTCGGCGCCGACGACTCGCTGGACGTGTTCGGTGTGCATGGCGTCGGTGGCATCGTCGGTGCACTGCTGACCGGGGTCTTCAACAGCCAGGCGCTGGGCGGGCCGGGGCTGGTGACCGACTGGGTCAGCGCCAGCGTCGGCTCCACCGGCATCCTCGACCAGGTCTGGATCCAGGCCAAGGCGGTGGCGTTGACCATCGTCTGGTCGGGCGTGGTGGCCGCTGTCGCCTACAAGATCGTCGACCTCACGCTCGGCCTGCGTGTGCCCGAAGACGAAGAGCGCGAAGGTCTGGACATCGCCTCGCACGGCGAGACGGCCTACAGCAAGTAAGCGCCGCGTACACACCAAGCCTCGAAGGGGCCGCTGCGGCGGCCCCTTTCCAGGATCGGCCGCTGCGGCAGCCGCTTTTCAGGGTCAGCCGCTGCGGCAGCCCTTGCGTCATTCACAGGCGCTGGCAGAACTCGGTCAGGTGGGTGCGGAACCACTGGTGGCCGGCATCGGCGTCCAGGCGCTGGTGCCAGATCAGGTAGACCGGGAACTGCGGCATGCGCAGCGGCACGGCGTGCGCGCGCAGCTTGAAGTGGTCGGCGTACAGCGTGGCCATGCGCCGCGGCAAAGTGCAGATCATGTCGCTGGCCAGCACCATCAGCGGCATCGAGATGAAGTGCGGCACCCGCATCGCGATGCGGCGTTGCAGCCCGCGCTTGGCCAGCGCCAGGTCGATCATCGGCCGTGCATTCGCCGGCGCGGCCAGCATCACGTGGCGCAGCGCCAGGTACTGCTCCAGGTTCATGCGTTCGCCCAGCAAGGGATGGTCGCGCCGCGACAGGCTCAGCAGCGTTTCGGTCAGCACGCAGGCGTGGCGGTAGTTCGCATCGGGCAGCGTGAAGTAGTCCAGCGCCAGGTCGACCGTGCCTTCACGCAGTTCGACCGCAAGCTGCGCGCTGCTTTCGGCGCGGATGCGCATGCGCAGGTTCGGCGCCACGTCGGCCAGCCAGCGGATGAAGCCGGGCAGGATGACCGACTCGCCGTAGTCCTCGACCGCGATCACGAACTCGCGCTCGGAGCGCGCGAAGTCGAATTCCTCGTCGTCGCGCAGGCCATGCTCCAGCGTGTTCAACGCCTGCCGGATCGGCTCGGCCAGCTTGCGGGCACGCGGGGTCGGCAGCATGCCCTGTGCCGAGCGCTCGAACAGCGGGTCCTGCAGGCGCTCGCGCAGGCGCGCCAGCGCGTTGCTCACCGTCGGCTGCGACAGGTGCAGCTTGGCCGCCGCCCTGGAAATGCTGCGCTCGCCATAGATGGCGTCGAACACCAGCAGCAGGTTCAGATCCAGCGAACGCAGGTTCATGGGCAGGATTATTCAAATCTTCAATACACTCAATTCTGCATAAGAAGTTGCTGAATAACCTGCCGGCGCTCACACTGGGCTTGAGTACCCGAACAGGAGAGCCCGCATCATGCGTTCAGAGGTTGCCATCGTCGGCTTCGGCCGCACGCCCTACAGCAGGGCCAGACCGGGCGATCCGGTGCTGACGGTCGACGAGTACATCGCCTGGGCCGCCGACCTGGCGCTGCAGAAGGCCGGCATGAGCAAGAACGACTTCGACGGCCAGGGCCTGGGCGTGGCCCATGCCGAGGCGGCGCACACGGTGAACTGGTCGGCTGCGGTGGCTGAAAACCTGGGCATCAGCCCGACCGTGCTGCTGCGCGCCGACCAGGGCGGGGCCTCGGCGTCGGCGATGCTGATCCGCGCTGCCGCGATGATCCAGTCCGGCATCGTCGACCGCGTGCTGGTGGTCGGCGCCGACACGCCGCTGCACATCCCGTCGGCGGCGCCCGGCCTGCCGCTGTCGCCCGAGCGCACGCGCGGCGTGTACTGGGACTTCCAGGGCCCGTTCGGCGTGATGGGCGCCAGCGCGCAGTTCGCGCTGGTACTCAGCCGATACATGCACGAACACAAGGTCACGCCCGAGCAGCTGGGCAAGATCGCGGTCAACGCGCGCTACCACGCCGGGCTGCACGAAGGCGCCATCTACCGCACGCCGTTCACGCTGCAGGACTACCTGGATTCGCGCGTCTTGACCGACCCGATCCGGCTGCTCGACTGCGTGCCCATCGTCAACGGCGGCCTGGCCTACGTGGTGACCTCGGCCAAGACGGCACGCACGCTGACCGACCGCCCGGTCTATCTGCGCGGCTTCGGCGAGGCCAACAACTACTACCGCGGCTCGCGCTCGTTGCCCGACATCACCTACACCGGCTTCACGCAGGCGGCGCCTCAGGCGCTGCAGATGGCCGGCGTGACGCAGCGCGACATCCAGTTCCTGCAGCCCTACGACGACTACCCCTTCATCGCGATGATGACGATCGAGGACCACGGTTTTTGCAAGAAGGGCGAAGGCGGGCGCTTCGTCGAAGAGCACGACCTGCACTTCGACGGCGACTTTCCGATGTCCACCGACGGCGGACAGCTCTCGGGCGGGCAGCCCGGCGGCGCCATCGGTGGTTTCATGCCGCTGATCGAATCGGTCACCCAGCTGCGCGGCGAAGCGGGCGCGCGCCAGGTGCGCGACGCGCGCATCGGCATCTCCTGCGGCTTTGGCGGCATTCCCTACGGCCGCCCCGGCCGCAGCTGCATTTCGCTCGTCCTGTCCACGGAGCCCTGAGCATGAGCGCCATCGTCAACCCCGCTACTGGCAAGCCGCTGCCGACCATCACCGACCTCACGCGGCCATTCTGGACGGCCGCGAGAGAGGGCCGTTTGGTGCTGCAGAAATGCCAGCGCTGCGCCACCTTCAACTTCCACCCCAAGCCCTGGTGCATCGAGTGCGGCAGCCGCGATCTGCAGTGGACCGACGCCAAGCCTTTCGGCACGATCTACGCGACCACGATCTCGCGCTCGGTGGCGATGAACTTTCCCGGCTGGCAGGCCGAGCTGCCGGTGCTGCTGTGCCTGATCGACCTCGACGATGGCGCGCGCATGTACGGCCAGGTCACGCACTGCAAGCCCGAGGCGCTGCACATCGGCATGCGCGTGAAGGCCTACTTCGAGGCCATCAGCGACGATGCCGGCATCCCCAAGTTCAGGCCGCTGCAGGACGCCTGAATCGTGAACGACGACGCGCTGCCCGACGACGATCTGCTGCGCCGCGCCGGCATGCAGGGCGTGCCGTTCGACTGGCAGGACGCGTTGCGCCTGGACGATCAGCTGACGCCCGAAGAGGTGATGATCCGCGACAGTGCACGCACCTATGCGCAAGAGCGGCTGATGCCGCGCATCCTGCTGGCGCACCGTCACGAAGACTTCGACGTCGAGGTGATGCGCGAGATGGGCGCGCTGGGTTTTCTGGGTGCCACCATCCAGGGCTTCGGCTGCGCCGGCATCAGCTACGTGGGCTACGGACTGATTGCGCGCGAGTTCGAGCGTGTGGACACGGCCTTCCGCTCGGCGCTGGGCGTGCAGAGCACGTTGAGCATGATGCCGATCTACCTGTTCGGCAGCCAGGAGCAGCGTGAGCGCTACCTGCCGGCGATGGCGCGCGCCGACAAGCTGGGTTGTTTCGGCCTGACCGAGCCCGACCATGGGTCTGACCCGGGGGGCATGAAGAGCCGCGCGCGCAAGGTCGACGGCGGCTGGCGCCTGAGCGGCAGCAAGACCTGGATCACGCATGCGCCGATCGCCGACCTGATGGTGGTGTGGCCAAGGACGACGAGGGCCGCGTCGGCGGCTGGATCCTCGAGCGCGGCATGAAGGGTTTGTCGACGTCCAAGATCGAGGGCAAGTTCTCGGTGCGTGCGTCGCCCACCGGCGAGATCCACATGGACGACGTGTTCGTGCCCGAGACGCAGCGCCTGCCCGGTGCCAAAGGCCTGGCCGCGCCCTTTGCCTGCCTGAACAACGCGCGCTTCGGCATCTGCTGGGGCGCGATGGGTGCGGCCGAGTTCTGCTGGCACGCGGCGCGCCAGTACACGCTGGACCGCCAGCAATTCGGCCGCCCGCTGGCGGCCAACCAGCTGGTGCAGAAGAAGCTGGCCGACATGCAGACCGAGATCACGCTGGGCCTGCTGGGCTGTCTGCACCTGAGCCGGCTGCGCGACGACGGCCGTGCCAGCCCCGAGATGATCTCGCTGCTCAAGCGCAACTGTGCCGGCAAGGCGCTGGACATCGCGCGCACGGCGCGCGACATGCACGGCGGCAACGGCATCGCCGACACCTACCATGTGATCCGCCACCTGATGAACCTGGAGACCGTGAACACGCTGGAAGGCACGCACGACATCCACGCGCTGGTGCTGGGCCGCGCCCAGACCGGCATCTCTGCCTTCAACTGATCCTGTGCCGATGTCTACCGACGCCACCACCCGCGCTGCCGCGATCCACGGCCTGATCCACCCACAGTCGATCGCGATCATCGGCGCGTCAGCCGATCTGTCCAAGATCAACGGCCGACCGCTCAAGCACCTGCTGGACAAGGGCTACACCGGCCGCATCCTGCCGGTCAACCCCAAGTACGCCGAGATCGCCGGCGTACCCTGCCACGCCAGCATCGCCAGCCTGCCCGAAGCGGCCGACCTGGCCATCGTGGCCGTGCCGGCGGCCGAGGTGCTGGCCAGCATCGATGCGCTGGGCCGGCGCGGCGTGCGCGCCGCGGTGATCTTCAGTTCGGGCTTCGGCGAGACCGGCGCGGCCGGCCTGGCGATGGAGCGCGAACTGGCCGACTGCGCGCGCCGCCACGGCATGGTGCTGTGCGGCCCCAACTGCCTGGGCTTCGTCAACGCCTTCGACCGTGTCTACGCCACCTTCAGCCAGTACGCAGACGGCGACACCGGCCCCGGGCCGGTGGCCTTCGTCACGCAGTCGGGCGCCTTCGGCACCGCGATCGCCGCGCTGGCGCGCCAGCGTGGGCTGGGCCTGGGCTATTTCATCAACACCGGCAACCAGGCCGACCTGGACTTCAGCGAGCTGATGGACAGCGTGATCGACGACCCGCGCATCCGCGTTGCCGCCGGCTACCTGGAAGGGCTGGAAGACGGCGATGCGCTGATCCGCCTGGCGCAGCGCTGTCACCAGCTGGGCAAGCCGCTGGTATTGACCAAGGTCGGCCGCATGGTTTCGGGCCAGCGCGCGGCCGCGTCGCACACCGGCGCGCTGGCGGTGGCCGACACCGTGTTCGACGCCGTGCTGCGGCAGTACGGCGTGCTGCGTGCGCGCAACGAAGAGCAGATGCTCGACATGCTGCAGGCGCTGAGCCAGGACCGACGCCCCGCCGGCTTCGGTCTGGGCATCGCCACGCAATCGGGCGGCGCCGGCGTGATGATGGCCGACCGTGCCGAAGAGGTCGGGCTGACCATGCCCGAACTGACACCGGCCACGCAGGCGCGCCTGGCCGCGGTGATGCCGGCCTTCGGTGCGGCCGGCAATCCGGTCGACGTGACCGGGCAGTTCGTCGCCCGCCCCGAGCTGCTGCGCGAATCGGTGGTGGCCTTGCTTGACGATCCCGGCATCGATGTCGCCATCGTCTGGCTGCAGCTGATGACGGCGCATGTGGACGTGCTGGTGCGCATCTTCTGTGAGATCCGCGACCGCACGAATGTCGGCGACCGCAAGCCCTTCTTCGTCTGCTGGGTGGCGGCACCTGCGGCGGCGTTGACGCGCTTGCGTGCCGAGGGCATCGTGGTCTTCAGTGCCGGCGAGCGTGCGGTCGAGGCCGCGGCCGCGCTGGCCCGCCATGCCGCCTTCAGCCGCGCGCAACAGTCGCGGCAACCGTCGGCGCCGCGCGCCGCGCCGGTGCTGCCGGTGATCGACGCCGAAGGGGTGCAGCCCAGCGTGCAGGCGGCCCAGTGGCTGCGTGCCGCCGGTGTGCCGATCGCGCCGGTGGCGCTGGCCGCCGACGAAGAACAGGCGGTCGCCTTGTGGCGCGCAGCCGGGGGCGCGGTGGCGCTGAAGATCGAATCGCGCGACATCACGCACAAGACCGAGGTCGGCGGCGTGATCCTCAAGCTCGACGACGAGGCCGCGGTGCGCGCTGCCTTTGGCACGCTGCTGCAGCGGGCGCGCAGCGCCATGCCGCAGGCGCGGCTGGACGGCGTGCTGGTGCAGCCGATGGCGCAGGGCCACCTCGAGCTGGTGCTGGGCGTGCAGCGCGACCCGATCTTCGGCATGGTGGTGATGGTCGGTCTGGGCGGCGTGCTGGTTGAGGTGCTGAAAGACGTGGCCTTTCGCCGCGCACCGTTCGACGCCGACGAAGCCCAGGGCATGCTGCGCGAACTGCGGCTGGGCGCGCTGCTCGATGGCGTTCGCGGCCAGCCTGGTGTCGACCGCGGCGCCCTTTCACAGATGCTGAGCGACCTGTCGCACTGGGCCGCCGCGATGCGGCCGCTGCTGGCCGAACTCGATCTCAACCCGGTGCTCGTGGGCAGCACGGGCCCGATGGCGGTGGACTGTGTCATGGTGCTGCGTCGCCAGGGCCCCGACGTCGCCCAGAATCCGTCATCGCATGCTTGATCACCATCCCACCAACCCAACGCATCAACCACCCGGAGATACGACGACCATGGTTCCAGCCTTCACGCACCGGATGCAGCAGCTCTTCGTTGCCACTGCCGTCGCCAGCGCATCGTTTGCCCTGAGCAGCGCCGCCTGGGCGCAGAGCAGCTACCCCAACCGGCCGATCACCGTGATCGCGCCCTACAGCGCCGGCGGTGACGCCGATCTGGCAGGGCGCAATTTCGCCGCCGCTGCGCAGCGCGTGCTGGGGCAGACGGTGATCGTGGTCAACAAGACCGGCGCCAGCGGCGTGATCGGCTCGGCCCAGGTGGTTGCAGCCGCGCCCGACGGCTACACGCTGCTGCTGGCGCGCACCGGCTCGCAGGCCATCCTGCCGGCGATCCAGCCCACGTCGACCAAGTACAAATGGGACGACTACACCTTCATCGGCACGCTTGAACTCAATCCCTATGCCTGCACGGTCAACGCCAAGTCGCCGTACAAGACACTGGACGACCTGATCAAGGCCATTCGCGCCAAGGGCAAGTCGATGAACTTCGGCACCGCCGGCCAGCTGACCACCAACGACATGGGCCCGCGTGAACTGTTCAGCCTGCTCAAGCTGACGCCTGATCAGACGCCCACCATGATCCCGTACAAGGGTACGGGCGACACCGTGCAGTCGCTGCTGGCCAGCGAGACCGACTTCTCATGCGGCAGCATGGGGCCGTTCCTGGGCCATCTGAAGGCCGGCACTCTGCGCGCCCTGATGGTCACTACACCCGAGCGCCTGGCCGCGGCACCCGACGTGCCCACCGCGCGCGAGCTGGGCTTTGCCGAGATGGAGCGCATCGTCGGCTGGAGCGCCGTCTTCGGGCCTGTCGGCCTGCCGGCCGACGTGCGCGACAAGCTGGCCGCCACGCTGAAGACCGTCGCCGCCGATCCGGCCTGGCAGGCCGGCACCGCGCAATCCGGCTCGGTGCCCTATGTCAAGTCGCCGGAAGAAACGCGCGACTTCGTCCGGGCCCAGTACCAGCTGTACCGCACGCTGGGCGAGCAGCTGGGGATCATCGACGCCAAGAAGTAGGCCCGGAATGTCGAGGGTGCGCGCATTTCCCGCCGCTCAGCTCAGATCGGGCCGGTGAGCCTGAAGCCATGCGCGGACCTGCGCCAGCAGGTCGACGGCGCAAGCCAAGCACTCGGCCGAGATGGCGTCGGGAATGAGATCGCCGGAATAGTCGGACAGGTTGCGCTGCTTGCGCAGGGCGTCCAGCACGACGACCTGGGCTTGTGGCAGGCCCACGCTCTGCGGCAGCGTCTGGATGGCCGTTTGGTGATGACCGGGTTTGCTGGTCAAGGTGCGGTAGCCATTGGCGTGCAAGGCCACGATGGCGGCTTGCATGATGGCCTTGTAGGCGGCATCGAACCGGTTCTCAGCGCTCAGGCCCTGCAGCTTCGCGTCAGCAATGTTGCGTTGTGCGGCGGCCAGCAGCTTGGCCACCAGCGCCTTGTCCGGCGGCACCGCGTCAAGGCTGATGCCCAGCAAGTTCTTCAAGGACATGGGCGTTTCCGATCAAGAACAGCTTGGGTTTGGCCAGCACGTCGGCGAGAAAGGGCTCAGTCGGGACCTTGGCGATGAACTCGTCCGCGGTGAAGACCTTGGGGTTCACGTCGCGACCCAGTACCGACTGCGTGGGGTGCAGCAGTTCCACCGCTTGGCGGAAGCCGAGGTCGCCGATCAGCATCACGTCGATGTCGCTGCCGCCAGTCTCTCGGCCCTGTGCCACGGAGCCAAACACAAAGGCCACCTGAAGCTGGTTTGCCGCCGGCGTCAGGGCCTGGGCGAGCACGTCGGCCAAGCCTGAGGTCTTGCGCAGGATGCTGGCCAGTTCGCTGAAGATGGGAGCACTGGTGTCCGCGCTGTAGATCTGCTGGTTGCCGCGCTTCTCGCGCTTGAGCAGACCCGCCTGCGCCAACTTGCCCAACTCGCGCGTGATGGTGCCGGCTGGCAGCCCCGTGCGGCGGGCGATTTCGCGGCCATGCAAGGCTTCATCGGGCCGCAACAACAGCAGGCCCAGTACCCGGCGCCGATACTCCGG
>Ga0073899_10001168_pt1 | contig 24060 bp, 18 predicted proteins | sample KloWWTmetaKNB5Ph_FD_88975 | JGI IMG/M metagenome (GOLD analysis project Ga0073899, IMG submission 88975) | Active sludge microbial communities from Klosterneuburg, Austria, studying microevolution and ecology of nitrifiers - Klosterneuburg... | ecosystem: Engineered > WWTP > Aerobic digester >... | reverse complement strand
CGGAGCCAGCCGGGCATTAGCGTGGGACACGAGAGGCCTCCGAGTGTTCGAGCTGAAGAACTAGACAGCTCCAACTCGACCGCGGAGGCCTCTCGTATGTCAACAACGATCCGGGTCAGTACACCTAGATGCCGAGCTGGCTTTCGAACTGCGCGCCCTCGAGTCGCGTCTTCACCGCGCTGAGGAAGCGGGCGGCGTCGGCGCCGTCGATCACCCGGTGGTCGTACGACAGGGCGAGGTAGACGTACGAGCGCACCGCGATCGCATCGACGCCGTCGACGGTCACGACGCCGGGGCGCTTGTAGACGATGCCGGTGCCGAGGATCGCCGACTGCGGAAGGAACACCACAGGGGTGTCGAACAGCGCGCCACGCGAACCCGTGTTGGTGAGCGTGAACGTGCCGCCGGCCAGCTCGTCTGGCTTGAGCTTGTTCTCGCGCGTGCGGGCGGCGAGATCGGCGATCTCGGTCGCCAGCTCAGCGAGGTTCTTCGCACCTGCGTCGCGGACGACGGGGGTGAGCAGGCCGCGCTCGGTGTCGACGGCGATCGAGAGGTTCTCGGTCGCGGGGTAGACGATGTCGGTGCCGTCCACGGTCGCGTTGATCATCGGGTAGGTACGCAGCGCCTCTGAAGCTGCGAGCGCAAAGAACGGCAGGAAGGAGAGCTTGGCACCGGTCTTGGCGGCGAATGCCTCCTTGTGCGCGTCGCGGAACGCGGCGACGCGGGTCACATCGACCTCGACGACCGTGGTCAGCTGCGCGGTCGACTGCATCGACTCCACGGCCCGCTCTGCCAACACCTTGCGAAGGCGCGACATCGGCTGGGTCGTGCCGCGCAACGGCGAGATCTCGGCGACCGGTGCGGCCGCGACGGCGGTCGCGCCACCCTCGGCCGCGGCGAGCACGTCTTCCTTGCGGATGCGGCCGCCGACGCCCGAGCCCGTGATGCTCGCGAGGTCGACACCCTTCTGGGCGGCGAGGCGCCGCACCAGGGGGGTCACGTAGCCGGGGCCGTCCGAGCTGGCCGGCGCCTCGTACTTCGGTGCTGCCGGGGCGGCGGGCGCTGCAGGTGCGGCCGGAGCCGGGGCCGCAGCCGGAGCCGCAGGGGCCGCGGGCGTCATCGCGGGGGGCGCGTACGAGGGCGCGGGGGTGGCAGGAGTCACTGGCGCGGGGGCGGCAGCCTCCGGTGCCGGTGCCGGTGCCGGTGCTGCGGGCTCGGGTGCCGGTGCTGCTGCGGGTGCGGGTGCGGGTGCCTCGGTGGCGGGCGCCGCCTCCTCTGCGGGCGCGGCGGCGGGAGCCGCGTCGCCCGCGGGTGCGCCGGAGCCGTCGCCGATGGTTGCGAGCAGCGCGCCGACCTCGATGGTCTCGTCCTCCTGCGCGTGAATCGCCTCGAGCACGCCGCTGATGGGCGAGGGAATCTCGGTGTCGACCTTGTCGGTCGAGACCTCGAGCAGTGGCTCGTCGACTTCGACCGTGTCACCCACGTTCTTCAGCCAGCGGGTGACCGTTCCCTCTGTGACGCTCTCGCCGAGAGCGGGAAGGACAACGGATTTGCTCATGAGCCTGTCTCCTTAGGACGGGTGACGCTAGTTCTTAGCTTAGTGAAGGGTGGCGCGCGGGGGCTATCACAGCGCGTGCAGCGGTTTGCCGGCCAGCGCGAGGAATGCCTCGCCGAGCGCCTCATTCTGGGTGGGGTGGGCGTGGATGAATGGCGCGATGTCTTCGGGGTGCGCGTCCCAACCGACGACGAGCTGCGCCTCGCCGATCAGCTCGCCCACGCGGGCGCCGACCATGTGCACGCCGATGACGGGTCCGGCCTTCTCGCGCACGACCTTGATCATGCCCGCGGTGCCGATGATCTCGCTCTTGCCGTTGCCGGCCAGGTTGTAGTTGTAGCTCTCGATCGCGTCGGCGCCACGCGCCTCGATGGCCTGGGCCTCGGTCAGGCCGACCGAGGCGACCTCCGGGTCGCAGTAGGTGACCTTGGGGATCTCGAGATCCGGCACCACGATCGGTGCGAGGCCCGCGATCTCTTCGGCGACGAAGATGCCCTGCGCGAAACCGCGATGCGCGAGCTGGAGGCCCGGGGTGATGTCACCCACCGCCCAGATGCCAGGGACCGTCGTGCGGAGGCGCTCGTCGACCGTGACGAAGCCGCGCTCGAGCGCGACGCCGGCTGCCTCGAAGCCGAGGCCGTCGGTGGCCGGTCCGCGGCCGACCGCCACGAGGAGGTAGTCACCTTCATGTACGGTGCCGTCTTCCAGCGTGACCGTGACGCCGGTCGCGGACTGGGTCACGGATTGGAAGCGCACACCCAGTGAGTACGTGATGCCGCGACGGCGGAAGGCCCGCTCGAGCGTCTTGCTGACCGCCTCATCCTCATTCGGGACGAGGTGGGGCAGCGCCTCGATGATCGTGACCTCCGCGCCGAACGATCGCCACACGCTCGCGAACTCGACGCCGATGACGCCGCCGCCCAGCACGAGGACGCGCCCCGGCACCTCGCCCAGCGCGAGCGCGTGTTCGCTCGTGAGCACCCGTCCGCCAATCTCGAGTCCGGGCAGCGACCGGCTGTACGAACCCGTCGCCAGAATGATGTCGGTGCCCGAGTAGATGTCGTCGCCCACCGCGACGCTGTTCGCAGAGGCGAGCCGCCCCTCGCCGGAGACGACCGTGATGCCGCGAGCCTTGAGCAGCCCCTCGAGGCCCTTGAACTTCTTCGCGACGATCCCCTCGCGGTACGCCGTCACCCCGGGCATGTCGATGCCGTCGAACTGCGCCTTCACGCCGATCGAGGGTGCGGTACGGGTGGTGTCGGCGACCTCGGCGGCGTGCAGCAGCGCCTTGGTCGGGATGCAGCCACGGTGCAGGCAGGTGCCGCCGACCTTGTCTTTCTCGATCAGCGCGACCGATTTGCCGAGCTCGGAGGCGCGGATCGCGGCCGCGTAGCCTCCGCTGCCACCACCCAGGATGACGATGTCGAAGGTGTGATCGGTCATTGCGTCACTTTCTTTGCGGTTTCAAGATTCCGGATCGTGCAGTCAGCTGAACGGAGCGCCTGTACGAGCGTACTCCTGCTTTGTCTCAGGCGTGATTCGCGAGCAGTGTGATCAGCGAGCGAACGGTGGCGCCGGTGACGCCCTTGTCGGTGTAGCCGAAGCCAGCCCCCTTGTTCATGCCGACCCCGGCGATGTCGAGGTGCACCCAGGGGATGCGGGGTGCATCTGCCTCCTCGGAGGTACGGCCGACGAACTCCTGCAAGAACAAGCCGGCAAACAGCGATCCGCCGGCCGAAACCCCGATCTGCGCGTTCTGCAGGTCGGCGACCGGCGACTGGAGGGCCTCGCGCATGTGCTCGGGAAGGGGCAGCTGCCAGGCCAGCTCGCCCGCGTGGGCTGCGGCATCCAGGTACGCCGCGACGGCCTCGTCATCGCCCATGACACCCGCGTGGCGATTGCCGAGTGCCACCGAGATCGCCCCCGTGAGGGTTGCGACGTCGACGATCAGATCGGGGCGCTCAAGGCTCGCCGCGACGAGACCGTCAGCCAACACGAGTCGACCCTCGGCGTCGGTGTTGAGCACCTCGACGGTCTTGCCGCCCAGCATCCGCAGGACATCACCCGGGCGGGTCGCGCGGCCCGAGGGCATGTTCTCCGCCACGCACATCCACGCCGTCACGCGCACGGGAAGCTCGGCGATCGCCGCGGCGCGCAGTACCGCGAGCACGGTCGCCGCACCGCACATGTCGTACTTCATGCCGACCATCGATCCGGCGGGCTTGAGCGAGAGGCCGCCCGTGTCGAAGGTGATGCCCTTGCCGACAAGCGCCACGTGCTTCGTTGCGTTGGCGGGCGCATAGCTCAGCTTGATCAGGCGCGGGGGGCGTTCCGAGCCGCGGCCCACGCCGAGGATGCCGCCATAGCCGCCCGCCTCGAGGGCGACCTCGTCGAGCACCTCCACGTCGACGGGCAGCCCCGCGACCGCCTCGATCGCGCGTTCCGCGAGGTCGGCGGGGCCGAGGTCGTTCGCCGGCGTGGTGACGAGGTCTTTGACGAGCGCGACAGCGTCGACGATCGCCTGGGCATCGCGGGTGGATGCCGCATCCAACGACTGCTCGGTGTGCAGCGTGATGCCATTTGCGCGCTTCTTGCCGCCATCGCCGCGGTAGACGCCGAAGCTGTACGAGCCGAGGCCGGCCCCCTCGAGCGCGGCAGCGGCCTGCTCGGACGAGAGTGCGAGGGAGGGGAGCCCGATCGCAACCGTGCCTGCGTCGTCGATCTGGCGCAGTGCGGCGCCCACCGCCTCGCGCAATGCCACGGCTCCCAGATCGGTGCCGAGTCCCGCCAGGTACAGGGGGGTGTCGCCGTTCGGGTTCGGCAGCCGCACCAGTGCGCCGCTGGTGCCCTTGAAGTCGATGGCGCGCAACGCATCGGCCACCCCGGGCCATTCGGTCAGGGCCTCGTCCCAGGTACCCGCGCTCGGGTCCTGCACGCCGAGCAGGAGTGCATCCGCGTCGCTCGAAACAAGAGGTGAACTGGAGATACCGATGCTGGAATGTGCCATGCCCTCCATCCTATGAGCGGGTTCCCGCGCGCGGCCGAAGCCCAGGCGCCGGGCGCTGTTGTTCGCTATGAGCGGGATCGTTGCGGGGCCGGTGGGGGTGGCTGACCGTAGAGTGGGGGCATGGGTCCTTTTGGCGAGCTCTACGATCGGCAGCCTGCGCTGGCAGATGTGCCAGAGGGCTTGCCGCTGGTCATCACGCTCACCGGGTTCACGGACGCCGGTGGCGCCGCGGCCCAGCTGAGCGAGTACTTCCGCAACGAGGTGCGCCCCGAGCCGCTCGTCGTGTTCAACAACGACGTGCTCCTCGACTACCGGGCGCGTCGGCCGTTGGTGTACTTCGATCAGGATCACCTGACCGCGTATCGCCCCGCGGCGCTCACGCTTTCCTTGGCCGAGGACGGTCTCGGCCAAAAGTTTCTGATCCTGAGTGGTTACGAGCCGGACTTCGGCTGGGAGGCCTTCGTGGCAGCGGTGCTGCAACTGGTCGCCGAACTCTCGGTGGCCTCGGCGACATGGGTGCACGCCATTCCAATGCCCGTGCCGCACACGCGGCCGATCGGCATGACGGTCAGCGGCAATCGGCGCGAACTCATCGATGCGCACTCGGCGTGGCGCCCGCACACCCAGGTGCCCGCCACCGCGGGTCATCTGCTCGAGCTTCGCCTGGGCGACACGGGCCTGCCGGTGGCCGGCTTCGTGCTGCTCGTGCCCCACTACCTGGGTGACACCGAGCACCCCGGTGTTGCCGTCGCCGCACTCGAGGCCATCGGACTCGCCACCGGGCTCTCGCTGACGCGCGACGAGTTTCGTGAGGCCTCTCGCGAGTTCCTCGCGAAGATCGAGCAGCAGATCGCGGGCAACGACGAGTTGCACCGCATGGTGCAGGGGCTTGAAGAACGGTACGACTCGTACATGGAGGGCACCCCGCAGCGTTCCACGCTGATCAACGACGGCGATCTGCCGAGCGCGGATGAACTCGCGGCGGAGCTGGAGCGATTTCTTGCGTCGCATCCCTTCGGCGATGACGAGAGCGATGGAAAGCCCTAACGCCTCCAGCGGGGTCGCGCGGGGCGAACACGTGCGCCCGATGCGGAATGGATCCGGCGCGCACGCGGTTGAAGACTGTACGTTCTCGCTTGTCACGCAACGCGTGGTTGGTATGAGAGAATGGAATCTCGGACCCGTTGTCGATCTGTTGAGTGCGTGTATGCGCCCCGACAGACTTGACAAGGGTCTTACTAGTGTCCGAAATCGTCTGGCCCGCTCGCGCGAATTTGTGCGATCCGAGGCGGGCGAACATGGAAAGGCGACACATGACTGACGCGACGACCAAGAGCCGCCCGGCCGAGACCGCAGCAGACGCTGCCGCGGCGAAGGGCGCTCCGACCAAGACGGCTGCTGCGAAGGCCACTGCGAAGGCGACTGCGGCCAAGGCCGTTGCGCCCAAGGCGGCCGCCACGAAGACGGCTGCTGCCAAGGCGGCGACCACGAAGACCGCGGCGCCCAAGACTGCGGCCGCGAAGACGACGGCGACCAAGACGACTGCGGCCAAGACGACTGCGACCAAGGCCGCGGCGACGAAGACCGCGACCGCGAAGGCGACGAGCACCAAGGCCGCCGCGGCGAAGACGACGGATGCGGCCGAGACCGCCCCCGCGAAGAAGGCGAGCACCGCGAAGGCGACGACCACCAAGGCCACGACCACCAAGGCGGCCACCACGAAGGCCACCACGGCAAAGGCCACGGCCACCAAGGCCACGGCGACGAAGGCGAGCGCCACCAAGGCCACCGCCACCAAGGCCACTGCCACCAAGGCCACCGCGGCGAAGAAGACGGCGGCCTCTCAGGCAAAGGCCGAAGAGGTCGATGAGTTCGTCGAGGATGTGGACCTTGCGCTCGAAGACGATCTGATCGACGAGGCCCCGGTGAAGAAGGCGCCGGCGAAGAAGGCCGCGGCCAAGAAGAAGGCCGTGGTCGAGGAGGAGGACGAAGAGCAGGACGATTCGGCCGACGAAGACGATGACGAAAAGCCGTCGACGCCGGTCGAGCCGCTGCCCGTGGGCGCGCTGGTGCTCTCGGCCTCCGACGAAGACGACGTCCCCGTGTACTCCGGACTCATCACCGGCGCGACGGCTGACCCGGTCAAGGACTACCTGAAGCAGATCGGCAAGGTTCCGCTGCTGAACGCGGCCGAAGAGGTCGAGCTCGCGATGCGCATCGAGGCGGGCCTGTTCGCCGAAGAGAAGCTGTCTGAGATGAAGGAAGCCGAGAAGCGCACCCAGCTGGGCCGCGAACTCTCATGGGTGGCCAAGGACGGGCAACGCGCCAAGTCGCACCTGCTCGGCGCCAACCTCCGCCTCGTCGTCTCGCTTGCCAAGCGCTACACCGGCCGCGGCATGCAGTTCCTGGACCTGATCCAGGAGGGCAACCTGGGTCTTATCCGTGCCGTCGAGAAGTTCGACTACACGAAGGGCTTCAAGTTCTCCACCTACGCCACCTGGTGGATCCGCCAGGCGATCACCCGCGCGATGGCCGATCAGGCCCGCACGATCCGCATTCCCGTGCACATGGTCGAGGTCATCAACAAGCTCGCGCGCGTGCAGCGTCAGATGCTGCAGGATCTTGGACGCGAGCCCACCCCAGAGGAGCTCAGCCGGGAGCTCGACATGACCCCCGAGAAGGTCGTCGAGGTGCAGAAGTACGGCCGCGAGCCCATCTCGCTGCACACGCCCCTCGGTGAGGACGGCGACAGCGAATTCGGCGACCTGATCGAAGACACCGAGGCGGTCGTGCCGGCCGATGCGGTGGGCTTCACCATGCTGCAGCGCCAGCTCGAGAGCCTGCTCGATTCGCTCAGCGAGCGCGAGGCCGGCGTCATCCGCATGCGCTTCGGGCTCGGTGACGGCATGCCGAAGACGCTCGACCAGATCGGCGACACGTTCGGCGTCACGCGTGAGCGTATTCGCCAGATCGAGTCGAAGACCATGGCCAAGCTCCGCCACCCCAGCCGTTCGCAGTCGCTCCGGGATTACCTTGAGTGATGCGGGCCGGGGTGCCTCGGCTCCCAGCTCGCGCCCCGCACGTGGCGGCAGCATCCGCTATGTGCCGGCGATCGCGGCCGGAAAGCTTGCCCGCTGGGCGACTCGGCTCCGCGGCGGCGGATCGGCGTTCCCCGGGTATCTGACGAACCGGCTCGCACCCTCGCTGTTGCCGACCCTCGCGGGGCAGTTTCCGTACGGCGTGGTGTTCGTGCTCGGCTCGAACGGCAAGACCACCACGACGCACATGATCAGCGAGGTGCTCCGTGCGCACGGCCTCACCGTGTTCACCAACCCGACCGGGGCGAACCTGCCGCAGGGTGTGACGAGCGCGCTGCTCGCGGACGCCACCCTCACCGGTCGCGTGCGCGCCGATGTCGCCGTGTTGGAGGTCGACGAGGGGTACGCCGCCGATCTCGCCGATGTGCTCTCGCCGAAGGTGATCGTCGCGCTGAACGTGCAGATCGACCAGCTCTATCGCTTCTTCGAGACCGAGCGCGTCGCCGACATGATGCTGGACGCCGCCACGCGCGCCTCGCACGAGGTCATCATCAACCGCGATGACCCCTACCTGAGCAAGATCGATGAGGCGACGCTGCGGGGTCGGGTCGTGTTCTTCGGCGCCTCCGCGCAGCTGGTGCAGGCCTCGGCCCACGGCCTCGTGAACGCGACCGACACGCGCAGCGACGTCGCGGGGATCGCGGGTCGTGCCGCCGACATCGAGGTGGTCGCCACGAACGGCCGCAACATCACCGTCGACTTCAGAGGCACGCCGATCGAGATCACGCTGCCCGCGCGCGGGCTGCACTACGCTGTCGATGCCGCAGCCGCCCTCGGCGCAGCATCCGGCGTGCTCGGCGAACGGTTCGACCCCACCGCCGCTGCCGCAGGCTTCGGCGCGATGGCGCCCGCGTATGGCCGCGGTGAGGTGATCCCGCTCGCGCCGGGTCGCGACGATGTCGTCGAGTTTGTGATGTTCAAGAACGCCCCGAGCCTGCAGCTGAACCTCGACGCCCTCGAGACGGCGCCCGAGCGCGTCCTCATGGCGATTGACGAAGGCACCCCCGATATTTCCTGGATCTACGACGTCGATTTCGACGCGCTCGATCACGTGGATGTCGTCTCGGGGGAGAAGGCGCATCAGGTCGCCTTGCGCCTCGCGTATGCGGGTGTCCCGGTCGGCACCGTCGAGCCCGATGTGGCGAAGGCGGTCGAGCTCATGCGCGCCCTGCCCGCCACGGAGCGCGGCCGCCAATCGTGGCTGGTGAATTACGAGATCATGATGCAGGGCCGTCGCATTCTCGGCCACGGCGATCAGGAGGTGGCACGACGATGAGCGAGACGATGCGCATCGTGCAGCTGTATCCGGAGCTGCTTGGTGTCACCGGTGACCGCGGCAATGTTGCGGTCTTCGAGACGCGGCTGCGCGCGGCAGGCCTCGACGTCGAGACCGTCAGGGTCGGCGTTGGCGAGCCCCTGCCCGAGGGCGGCATCGACGTGCTTGTGTTGGGCAACGGGCCACTCTCGGCGATGCGCCGTGTGGCACCAGATCTGCACGCCAAGCGCGACGCCATCGAGGCGCTGTTCGCCGCCGGTTCGCTCGTGTTCGCGGTCGGTGCGGGGGCTGAGCTGCTCAGCCGGGGAACCACGACGCTCGAGGGCGAGCACCTCGCGGGGCTCGGGTTGTTTCCGTTCGCCGTGACGCGCTCGCGCGAACGACGGGTCGGCTACATCGTCGCCGAGTCGGAGCATGGGCAGATCGTCGGGTTCGAAGACCACGCCGCCACCTGGCAGCTGGATGCCGGAGCCGTCGCCCTCGCGACCGTGACGGCCGGTGGCGGGTCGATCGGCACGCCCGGACCGGGCGCCGGCGAGTCGATTCGCGTCGGCGAGGCGTACGCGACCAACGTGCAGGGCCCGGCGCTCCCGCTGAACCCCGCGTGGGCCGATGCGATGCTCACCGCCGCGCTCGCGCGCCGCGGCATGGAATACTCGCGCACGCGGGAGCACGAGCGCCTCGACGCCCTCGCTCGCGGTGCGCGCGACAAGATCATCGCGCTTGCGCGCGTGACGCAGATCACCGCGATCGGGCTCTGACGCCGTGGCGGTGCCGGCGCGCGAGCTCGTCTTCGTCGACGGTGCGCTCGAGCGGGCGCGCGCCGCGGCTGCCGGCGATGCTGCGGCAACGGTCGCGTTTCTTGACGACGCCGCAGCCGGCGGGATGACGCTGCGCGCACAGGTGCTGCAGTGCAAGCGGGTGCCCGCGGGAAGCGGGGTCTCGTACGGCCACACCCACGTCACCGAGCGCGAGACGACCCTCGCCCTCGTCGACATCGGCTACGGCCACGGACTGCCGCGCAAGGCCGGCAACCGGGCGCAGGTGTGCGTCGCGGGCACGCTCGTGCCGATCGTGGGCCGGGTGGCGATGGATGCCTGTGTCGTCGACGTCGGCGATCTGCCCGTGTCGCCCGGAGACACCGTGACGATCTTCGGTGCGGCCGAGAGCGGCGCGCTCCCGCTCGCGCACTGGGCCGCCGCTGTGGGGGAAGCGCCCCTCTCGCTCCTGTCGTGTCTGCGCCTCGCGCACACCGGGGGCGGCGATGGTGACTCGTTGCGGATCGCGCCGTTTGACCCCGCCAATCGCGCCATCATCTCGGCGGAGGCGCTGCGCGCCAACGTTGCGCTGATGCGCGCGCGCGTCGCACCGGCTGAGCTGATCGCGGTGGTCAAGGACGGTGGCTACGGCCACGGCCTGGACGGCGCCGTCGATGCCTTCGTCGAGGCCGGTATCGAGTGCTTCGGGGCGCTCGATGTCGCGACCGCGCATCGTGTGCGCGAGCTTGCGCCTCGTGCGCGAATCTTCGCCTGGGTGCTCGACGACGTCGAGGCGCTCCCGCGGGCGATCTCCGAGGGGATCGAACTCGGCGTGACGAGTGAGCTCGCCCTCGCGCGCGTCGTGGCCGCCGCGCGGACCGCCGGGCGTCCCGCCCGCGTGCACCTGAAGACCGATACCGGCCTGCACCGGGCGGGTGTGCGCGCCGAAAGCTGGGCGACGTTCGTCGCGGGGGCCCTCGCGCATCCCGAGGCGCTCGAGGTCGTCGGGCTGTGGACCCACATCTCCGAGGCATCGGATGCCGAAGACACCGCCGCGATCGAGAGGTTTCACGCCGCCGTGGCCCGGGCACGGGCCCTGGGCGTTCGTGCACCGCTGCTGCACCTGGCCGCGAGCGCCGCGGCGTTCGCTCGTGCCGACGCGCGACTCGACGCAGTGCGGGTCGGGGCGTTTCTGTACGGCATCGCCCCGGGGGATGGCCTCGGGCCCGCGCAACTTGGGCTGCACCCCGCGATGGCGCTGCGCACCCGCATCAGCCAGCGCTGGGACGACGCGTCCGGCTCCTTCGGTGCCGTGCCCCTGGGCGGCGTGCACGGGATGCTGGTGGACTGCGTCGGCGCATCCGTTGCGGTGGGCGGTCAGCGCTGTGCGATCGTCGCAGTCGAGCCGCTGCGCACGGTGCTGCGCGTGGCGCCCGGTGTTCGCGTGGGGGAGGCCGTCGTGCTGTTCGGCGACGGGTCACACGGCGAACCGACGCTGCAGGAGCTCGCCGATGCGGCGGGCACGATCGGCGAAGAGTTCGTCACGCGGCTGGAGCGCACCGTCACGCGCGAGTGGGTGCACTGAACCGCAGGGCACGAAACCGCACGGCACGGAACCGCACGGCACGGAACCGCACGGCACGGAACCGCACGAGCGATGCTCGCTGCGTGCGCGATCCTCGGCGCACGCCACGCACGCTCGCGCGACGTCGCTAGTTCGTGGCCTCCTGCAGGCGGGCGGACTCGTCGTGCCACTCGGTGGCGATGGCGCGCAGCTTTTCCTCGTACTTGCGGCCGTGGTGCGCGCAGAACAGCAACTCGCTCCCGTTCACGGTCGCCGAGATGTACGCCTGGGCGCCACAGCTATCGCAACGGTCGCCGGCGGTGAGGCGGAACTCGACAGCGCCATCAGGAGTCGTGTCACGTTCGCTGGTGAGCTGAGTCATCTCGGTGCCTTCCCTCGGGCTGACTGGAATCGCGGTGCCGCCGAAGCGGTGCGTGTTCAATACAACCATTGGCCCCCTCAAAGGATGCCGAGTGTGCCGCGCATTTCGCTCAGCGCGTAGCCACACCCCGGCGTCGACGCCTGGGCGGCCCGGCGAGGCGCCTCAGGAACGGACAATCGCGCGTCGAGGCATCCAAGCGCCCGCTCGCCGATTAGGCTAGAGGATTGTGAGTTCCGAGTATTCCGCCCATCATCTGCAGGTGCTCGAAGGGCTCGAGGCGGTGCGCAAACGCCCGGGCATGTACATCGGCTCGAACGACTCGCGCGGTCTCATGCACTGCTTGTGGGAGATCATCGACAACTCGGTCGATGAGGCCCTCGGCGGCTTCGGCAGCTCCATCGCGATCGTGCTCCACGCCGACGGCAGCGTCGAGGTGCGCGACCGCGCACGCGGCATCCCCGTCGATGTCGAACCGCGCACCGGGCTCACCGGCGTCGAGGTGGTGTTCACCAAACTGCACGCTGGTGGCAAGTTCGGCGGTGGCTCGTACGGCTCGTCCGGTGGGCTGCACGGTGTGGGCGCCTCGGTCGTGAACGCGCTCTCCTCGCGCCTCGACGTGGAGGTCGATCGCGGCGGCAAGACCTGGGCGATGTCGTTCCACCGTGGCGAGCCCGGCGTGTTCGCCGACGAGGGCGGCGAGAAATCGCCCGATGCGCCCTTCACCCCGTTCTCGGACCGGAGCGAGCTGCGCGTGATCGGCAAGGTCGCCAAGGGCGTCACCGGCACACGGATCCGGTATTGGGCCGACGCGCAGATCTTCGCCCCCGGCGCCACCTTTCAGCTCGCAGAGCTCGAAAACCGCGCGCGCCAGACCGCGTTCCTGGTGCCCGGGCTCGAGATCACCGTGCGCGACGAGCGGGGCGGGCAGGCACAGGCCGCGACGGCGGGTGGCGACGACGGCACGCTGCAGGAGGCACTTCCGCCGCAGGACGTCTCGTATCGCTACGACGGCGGCATCTCCGAGTTCGTCGACTTCCTCGCCCCCGACAGCGGCGTGACCGACACGTGGCGCCTGAATGGCAGCGGAACGTTCAAAGAGACGGTGCCGGTGCTGCAGCCGAACGGCTCGATGGTCGCGACCGAGGTCGAGCGCGTGTGCGAGGTCGACATCGCGGTGCGCTGGGGCACGGGCTACGACACGGTGATGCGCTCGTTCGTGAACATCATCGCCACCCCGAAGGGCGGCACCCACCAGGCCGGCTTCGAGCAGGCGCTACTGAAGGTGGCGCGCGCGCAGGTCGAGCAGAATGCGCGGCGGCTCAAGGTAGGCAACGACAAGCTTGAGAAAGACGACGTCCTTGCCGGCCTCACCGCCGTGCTCACCGTGCGTCTCGAGGAGCCACAGTTCGAGGGCCAGACGAAGGAGGTGCTCGGCACCCCCGCCGTGCGCCAGATCGTCGCCTCGGTCGTGAACAAGGAGCTCGGCGCGCGGTTTGCCTCGACCAAGCGCGACGACAAGGCGCAGGCCGCGCTGCTGCTCGACAAGCTCGTGGCGGAGATGAAATCACGCATCTCGGCCCGCACGCATAAGGAGACGCAGCGCCGGAAGAACGCGCTCGAATCCTCCTCGCTGCCCGCGAAGCTGGTGGACTGCCGCAGCAACGACGTGGCCGATTCGGAGCTGTTCATCGTCGAGGGCGACTCCGCGCTCGGCACCGCGAAGCTCGCGCGCGACAGCAACCACCAGGCGCTGCTGCCGATTCGAGGCAAGATCCTCAACGTGCAGAAGGCTTCCGTGTCAGACATGCTCTCGAACGCGGAGTGTGCAGCGATCATCCAGGTGATCGGCGCGGGGTCGGGCCGATCCTTCGATCTCAGCGCGGCGCGCTACGGCAAGATCATCCTGATGAGCGACGCCGACGTCGACGGCGCGCACATCCGCACGCTCCTGCTGACGCTGTTCTTCCGCTACATGCGTCCGCTGATCGAAGACGGTCGGGTGTACGCGGCCGTCCCCCCGCTGCACCGCGTCATCGTCGTCAACCCGGGCAGCAAGCCGAACGAGACGATCTACACCTACAGCGAGGATGAGCTGCAGGCACTGCTGGCCAAGCTGAAGCGGTCCGGGCGGCGATACCAGGAGCCGATCCAGCGCTACAAGGGTCTCGGGGAGATGGATGCCGAGCAGCTCGCCAGCACGACGATGGATCGCGCCGGGCGCACCCTGCGCCGGGTGCGCGCCGAAGACGCCGAGGCAGCGGCACGGGTGTTCGAGCTGCTGATGGGCAACGAGGTCGCGCCGCGGCGCGAGTTCATCGTCGAGTCGTCGGACCGCCTCACACGGGAGAGCATCGACTCGTAGCCCCGGCCAGCGCGCGCCGGCCGTGCAAGGCACGCCGCGCGCAGCGGCTGTGCGGGCGGATGCTGCGAAGCGGGCGCGTGCGCGTGCGGCCCGCGGGCTAGAGCGTGCGGCCGATCGAGCCGATCGCGGCGTCCAGGGTCGTGCCCGAGGCATCCCGCTTCGCGCCCGAGTCGGGGAGCGTGCGCACCGCACCGTCGGACGCGACGGCGAGTGCCGGTGCCGGGCCGACCCAGGCGAGGGTGAGTGCGTCCTCGCCCTTCAGGAACGCGTGTGCGCGAACGCCGCCGGTGGCGCGACCCTTTGCGGGGAACTCGCGCAGCGGGGTCACCTTGGCGCGGCCCGGGTCGGTGCCCGGAAGGGCGTTCGTCGGCGCCGAGACGGTGACGACGAGCGGCTCCGCGGAGGCCGACTCGGCCCCGCCCTCGGCGCTCGCCCCGTCGGGCGTGGGGGTGTCCTCCGGGTGTGCGGCGTCTGCGGTGTCTGCGGTGTCCGCCGGCAGGGCCGACTCCGCGAGGGTCGCGGCACCGAAGAAGATCACGGATGCCCCGGCCGAGAGCTTGATGCCCGCCATACCGCCCGCGGCGACACCCTGCGCGCGCACGGCGGCGGCCGAGTAGCGCAGCAGGCGCGCGTCACTCGTGACGAACACCAGCTCGTCGTCGTCACCGCCCTGGGCGAGGCCGACGACCTGGTCGCCCGGTTTGAGCGCGATGATCTCGAACTCCTCGCGCAGCGGGTAATTGCCGGGGGCGATGCGCTTGACGACGCCGTCGCGGGTGCCGAGGGCGATGGGCTCGTCGCCCTCGAGGAGGACGAGCCCGAGGACCCGCTCGCCGCGGTCGGTGAGGCCGAGGTACTCATCCACGCGCTGCCCGGCACCCAGTTGCACGGAGGCGGGCGTGAGCGAGGGCAGGTCGACGGGGGAGAAGCGCAGGAGGCGCCCGAGGTTCGTCACCGCGCCGATCTCGCTGCGCACGCTCGTGCGCACGCTGGAGAGCACGGCGTCGTGCTTGCTGCGGCGCGGCGCCGGGGCCGGGGCATCCCCACCCTCAGCGAGATCGATGCGCACGATCCTGCCGGTGGTGGAGAGGACGACGATGGTGGGCGAGTCGGCGATCTGCAGGCTTGGCGCGCCGGCCGCGCGGGAGCGCTTCGGGGGCACCGGCCGCGCGTTCGTGAGCAGCGTGCGCCGCGGTGTGCCGAGCGTGTCGGCGGTCTGCTCCAGCTCGCGGGCGACCTGCGCGCGGATCAGCGTGGGATCGCCGAGCAGCTCGCGAAGTGCGGCGATCTCGGCGGCGAGGGCGTCGCGCTCGGCCTCGAGCTCGACGCGCGAGAACTTGGTGAGTCGGCGCAGGCGCAGCTCGAGGATGTACTCGGCCTGCAACTGCGAGAGCTCGAACACCTCCATCAGCCGGGTGCGCGCCTGATCCGAGTCGTCGGAGCCGCGGATGACCTGGATGACCTCGTCGATGTCGAGGATCGCGATGAGCAGGCCCTCGACGAGGTGCATCCGCTCGAGCCGGCGTGCGAGGCGATACTCGGAGCGGCGGGAGACGACGCTGATGCGGTGATCGAGGTAGACGTGCAGCAGCGGCAGGAGCCCGAGCGTCTGCGGCTGGCCGCCGACGAGCGCGACGTTGTTGATGTTGAACGAGTCTTCCAGGGGCGTGTAGCGATAGAGCTGCTCGAGCACCGCCTGCGGGTCGAAGCCGGTCTTGATCGCGATCACCAGCCGAAGCCCGTTGTGCCGGTCGGTCAGGTCCGTGACATCCGCGATGCCCGTGAGCTTTTTCGAACCCACGCCGTCTTTGATCTTCTCGATCACGCGCTCGGGACCGACCTGGTAGGGCAGCTCGGTGACGATGATGCCCATCCGGCGTGGGCCGACGGATTCGATGCTCACCCGGGCGCGGGTCTTGAACGCACCGCGGCCGGTCTCGTACGCGTCACGGATGCCGTCGAGCCCCACGATCACACCGCCCGAGGGAAGGTCGGGGCCCGGCACGAACTGCATGATCTCGTCGAGCGTGGCGTTCGGATGCGAGAGCAGGTGCACGGCCGCCGCGACGACCTCGAGGAGGTTGTGCGGTGCCATGTTGGTTGCCATGCCGACGGCGATGCCGGCGGCCCCGTTGACGAGCAGATTCGGGTAGGCGGCCGGCAGCACCGAGGGCTGCATGAACTGGTTGTCGTAGTTCGGAACGAAATCGACGACATCTTCGCCGAGGTCTGCGGTCATCGCGAGCGCCGCAGGGGCGAGGCGAGCCTCGGTGTACCGCGACGCCGCGGGGCCGTCGTCGAGCGAGCCGAAGTTGCCGTGCCCGTCAACCAACGGCACGCGCTGGTTGAACGATTGCGACAGGCGCACGAGCGCGTCGTAGATCGCGGTGTCGCCGTGCGGGTGGAGCTTGCCCATCACCTCGCCGACCACGCGCGCGCTCTTCACGTGCCCGCGATCGGGACGCAGGCCCATCTCGGCCATCTGGTACAGGATGCGACGCTGCACCGGCTTCAGCCCGTCTCGCGCGTCGGGTAGCGCCCGCGAGTAGATCACCGAGTACGCGTACTCAAGGAACGAGTCCTGCATCTCCGTGGAGAGATCGATGTCTTCGATGCGCTCGGTGACGGCGGAGCGATCCGTGGAGCTCGGACGCTTGGAAGAGTGTGACGACATCGCGGCTTTCGGTGCTGAATCGGTCGGGCTGATCGGGTGGGCGCGGCGGGGGAGGCAGGCGTCCTGACACGCGCTGAAGGGCCCGGTCCGCGCGCTGTGCGAGACTTGCCCCGATGACCTCCATGCTACCGACCGCCGGGCCCGGTGCTCGGATTTTCGACCTCGTGCCGCAGATGCTTGCCGCCCTGGATGGTGAGCCTGGCACGCTTGCCCTCCCACACGCCGAGAGCGCGATCGTCGTGATGATCGATGGGCTCGGCGCCAGGAATCTGCAAGCCCACGCCGGGCACGCCCGCTTTCTTGCGGGGCACATGGGCAGGCGCGACATCGGGCAGACCGTCTTCCCGTCGACCACCGCGGCCGCGCTGATGAGCCTGCACAGCGGCGCCGAACCGGGGGCCCACGGGATCGTCAGCTATCGCGCCCTCGTTCCGGGGCGCGACATCGTCTCGAACCAGCTCACCGGCTGGGAGGATGACGGCCTCGACCCGGCCACCTGGCCGCAGCGTGCACCGCTGTTCGAGGAGGCAGCCCTGCGCGGTCGGCGCACCTTCGTGGTCAGCGACCATCGGTTCGCCCGCTCCGGCTTCACCGTCGCCACCACCCGGGGCGCCGAGTTTCACGGCGCAGCCACGTTCGAGGAACGGCTCGGGCGTGGGGCGGCGTTGGCGTCGCGGCATCCCGGATCGCTGACGTACGTCTACACCCCGCAGCTCGATGCCGTCGGCCACAAGCTGGGCGTGGCATCGTCGCGTTGGGTCGAGACCCTCGAAGCGGTGGATGCCGCGATCGCGCGTTTCGCCGACGCGCTGCCGTCGCGGATCGGCGTGCTCGTCACGGCCGACCACGGCATGGTCGACGTCGCCGCGCACAAGCATGTGCTGCTGCGCGAGGGCGATGAGCGGTTGGCCGGGGTGCGACACCTCGGCGGCGAACCGCGCATGCTGCACGTGTATGCGCAGCCGCACACCGCCCACTCGGTGCTCGAGACGTGGCGTGCGCGGGAGGGGCACCGCTCCTGGGTGCTGGGTCGCGACGAGGCGATCGGCGCCGGGCTGTTCGGCGTGGTGGATCCCGCGGTCGCCCCCCGCATCGGCGACGTGCTGGTCGCCGCACGGGCGCGCATCGCCTATTACGACGACCGGCTCGAAGACAAGCGCGCGCAAGCCATGGTCGGCCAGCACGGCTCGCTCACCGACGAGGAGCTCACGATTCCGGTGATCCGGCTGGGCGCGTTCGCGCGCTGAAGGGGCGCGCCGGGCCGCATACCGGGCGCACCGAGCGGCGTACCGCGCGCGCCGGGCACACGCGGCGCGCCGCAGCGGTCGGCCGAGGAGCGCTCGCCTAGTGCTCGTCGGTGCGGGCGCCGAAGACGATCTCGTCCCACGAAGGCAATGACGCGCGCCCCTTGCGGCGGATGCCCGGCTCGGCGGGAGCGGGAGCGGGAGTGGGGGCGGGGGTCGAGGCATCCTGTGACGGGTTTCGGTGCGCAGTCTCGTGCTCGGCTTCGGGCTGGTAGCCGGGCTCGAGGGCATCGAACAGGGCGATCGGCGCGGTGTCGCGGCGCTCGGGCGGCGTGTGCGCGGGGGCCTGGGTCGCGGGGTTCGCCCACGGCGACGGTGCGATCGGGCTGGGCTCGCGCTCCTCGCTCCCATCGGGGCGCGGCTCGCGCTGCCCGCGGCGGCGGCGCAGGGCCTCGAGCAGGTCGGCGGTTTCGGCCGAGGCGGCCGTGTCGTTCGGGGCGCGCTTGATCGCGGCATCGGCGACCGCTGCGGGGGTCGCGTCGCCACCGGTGCGGGTGCCGAGTGTGTCGGGCTCCGGGACCGCGGCCGTGCGGCGGGGGCCGAAGGCTGCGCTGTCGAAGCGCGTGTCGTCCTTGAGCGGCGCGTCCGAGTCGAGCGCCCGCAGGCGCGGGATCAGGCCCTCGGGGAGTGACCCCTGGCGTGAGAGCTGGGTGGCGTCGGCGCCGAGCGGCGAGAGGTGACTGCGCCGGGGGTCAAAGCTCCAGCGCGCGTCGTGGTCGATGCCGGAGGCGGTGAACTCGAGCTTGACGACCCAGCCGGTCGCCTCCTTCCAACTCGTCCAACGCTCACCCTCGGCCTGCAATTCGGCGAGTTTGCTACGAATCGCGGCGCCGAAGGTCGCCGCAGCGTCGCCGTCGAGCTCGGCGCCGATCAGCACCGGCATCGCCAGCGCCTGGGCGACGATGAACTGGCGCTCGGCGAGTACTGGGCCCTCGTAGCGGGCCACGTCCTCCACGGATGCGCCCGTGAGCGCGGCGACCTCTTCTGCCGAGAGGCCGGCACGGATGTGGCCCTGGATCTCGCGCGGGCTCAGTCGCACGGCCTTGGGGTCTCGCTCCTCGGCGCGGGCCGAAGCCCGGGTCGTGCCGCCGGTGCGGCGGATCTCGGCCCGCAGGGCGTCGTTGATGGGGAGCGCGAATCGCTCTCCCGCCTCGGTCGCGACGACCAGCATGTCGTCCTCAGTCCCGATGACTTTGAGCTGTTGCATGACAGAACGCCTCTCGCATCGCTTTCCGTCCTGCCATGGTGTCACGCGCGTCGCAGACACTTGGGAATTGAATAGGCGCGCCGCCTGTTTCGGTCTCCGAGCTCACAATCGTGGCCCATTTGCGAAATGCGACAAGGTGAGGCAAACTGTGCCCGCCGAATCTCGGAAAAAGCAAGGATGTGACTGGCACGCATGGCAACGGATTACGACGCCCCCCGCAAGACAGAAGACGACAGTGAGTCGATCGAGGCGCTCAAGGAACGGGTACCGGACAAGCTGTCTGGCGCCGTTGACGTCGATGACGCAGACAACCCTTCGGCGTTCGAGCTGCCGGGAGCCGATCTTTCGGATCTCGAGCTCGATGTCGTGGTGCTGCCCCCGCAGGATGACGAGTTCACCTGCGTCGAGTGCTTCCTCGTGAAGCACCGCATGCAGTTCGACCACGAGAGCAAGCTCGGGCCGATCTGCAAGGAATGCGCGGCGTAAGCGAGAGCGCCGGCCAAGCCGGCGGATACTGCACGGGATGCCTCAGTTCGAGGCATCCCGTCGTGCGTTTTGGATGGCTGCCGCGAGGCGATCGGGCGTGCGCGTCGAGATGATCCAGTAGGGGGCGGGGTCGTCCGGATCGGTGATCGGCACGCGCACGGCGCCGTCGATGCCGCTGCGAATGACATGCCACGCGCGGTGGTCGAGACCGACGCCGCGGGCGTTGCGTGCGTCCTCGCCCGTGAGCTGTTCCGGGGTGCCGAGCCATTTCGCGTCGATGTGCGCGCGGCCGGCGCGCAGGGTCGTGCCCTGCACCGAGATCGTCGTGGCAAAGCCCGCCATGGCGAGGATCACGAGCAGCGCCAGTGCAGTGCCGGCGATCAGCCCGATCGTGCTGTCGAACGGCGCGAGCACGAGCGCACCCATCGGTGCCAGCACGGTGGCGGCGCCGAACGCCCACAGCGAAGGGGTGAGTCGCTCCCGGTAGTTCTGCATTAGCCTCGTTTGCGTGACGGAATCCGTTGACGTGTCCATTATCGCCTCCCACCCTCCACGCTATGCCCATCCGGGCGACGCCGGTGCCGACCTCGTGTCGACCGAGTCGTTGCGCCTCGAGCCAGGGCAGCGCGCGCTGGTCGGCACGGGCGTGCGCATTGCGCTGCCCGACGGCTATGCGGCCTTCATCGTGCCGCGCAGCGGGCTCGCCACCAAGCACGGCATCACCATCGTGAATTCTCCCGGCACCGTGGATGCCGGCTACCGGGGCGAGATCAAGGTCACGCTGCTGAACACCGACACCGCGCAGGCCTTCGACATCGCGCCCGGTGACCGCATCGCGCAGATGATCGTGATGCCGGTGACCCGGGCGCACTTCATCCCTGTCGACGAACTGCCAGAGAGCGTTCGCGGACAGGGCGGATTCGGCTCGACCGGATACTCGAACGACGACAGGATTGGCAGATGACCGACAACACCCCGCAGGACGACGCAGCCGCCTCGGACGTGGCCGCACAGCGAGAGCGCAAGTCGGCCCCGGCCGACCGCGCCACCGCCGGGCCGTTCGACGAGACCGAAGCGAACCCGGTCCGCCCGTACATCGATCTCGGCGGCATCAAGATTCTGCCTCGCGAGGGGTTGAACCTGCGCCTCGAGGTCGAGGAGCAGACCAAGCGCATCGTCGCCGTCGGTCTCGACTACGCCGAATCCTCGCTGCAGTTGCAGGCGTTTGCCGCCCCCAGATCGACGGGCCTGTGGAGCGACACTCGCGACCAGATTCGCGACCAGGTTCGCCAGCAGGGCGGCCGGGTCGAGGAGCGCGAGGGCCCGTTCGGTCCCGAGCTGCTGGCCGAGGTGCCGGTCATCGCCGGCGCCGAGGGCGCGGGCGCCACCCGCCTGGCACGGTTTGTGGGGGTCGACGGTCCCCGCTGGTTCCTGCGCGGGGTGATCGGCGGCGAGGCGACGGTCGATGCGGATGCCGCCGCGAAGGTCGAGGATCTGTTCCGCTCCATCGTGGTGGTGCGCGGTAGCTCGCCCATGCCGCCGCGTGACCTGATTCCCCTCCGGATGCCGGCCTCGCCCGGCTCCGCGAGCTGATGGCGCACGACCCGTCGGCACCCGGGCCGGAAGGCGCCCCGGAAGACCCCGAGCCCGGCACCGAGCCCGGCGCCGAGCCTTCCGCCTCGGCGGTGCTCGGCGAAGCGCTCGCGCAGGCTGCGCGCCGCGCGGGCATCGATCCAGCAGGCGAGCAAGATGCCGGGCGGATGGTGTGGGCATCGATCGGGGGAGTGCGCGGCATCCTCGAAGCCGTCGTGCCCAGCCTGGTGTTCGTTGTGACCTACACCATCAGCTACTCGCCCGCCTCCGGCGAGGCGAACCTGCCGCTGTCCCTGGGCCTCTCGGTGGGACTCGCCGCGGTGTTCACGCTCGCCCGGCTGATCGCCCGCTCGGCGCCTTCATCGGCGATCGGGGGGCTCATCGGCACCCTGCTGGCCGCAGCGCTCGCGCTGTTCACCGGTCGCGGCGAAGACAACTACGTGCTCGGCTTTTTCACCAACATCGGCTACGGCAGCGCCTTTCTCGTCTCGGCGCTCATCGGGTGGCCGCTGGTCGGGCTGATCGCGGGCTTTCTCACCGAGAACGGGACCCGCTGGCGCGCAGACAAGCGCCAGCGCAGGATCTCCGCATGGCTGTCGTTGATGTGGGCCGCGCTCTTCTTCGCGCGCCTCGCGGTGCAGCTGCCGCTGTACTACGCCGGCAACGTGATCGCGCTCGGCTACGTCAAGCTCGCGATGGGCATTCCGCTGTTCGCGCCCGCACTGGTCGTGAGCTATCTGGTGGCGCGTTCCGTGTTCCGTGTCGGTCAGCGATCCGACCCGGCGTGATGGTATTATTTATCTCGACATCAAGATAAATTCACGACGAAGTTGATGGCGTGATGCCGCCCTTCGACGGTTAGGCATGCCTTGCTAGCCTCCAGGTCGACTTCGGAGAAAGATGGGGCATGACGGGGTCGATCGCCGCCCGGTGATTCGTCACCTTCGTGTCCGCTGAGAAGGAGACTGAGCAAATGTCCACGGTCAACAGCTTTGGTGCCAAAAGCACCCTGACAGTCGGCAGTACCGACTATGAGATTTTCCGGATCGACACTGTCGCCGGCTACGCCAAGCTGCCGTTCAGCCTGAAGGTGCTCCTCGAGAACCTTCTGCGCACGGAGGATGGCGCGAACGTCACGAAGGCGCAGATTGAAGCGCTCGGTGCATGGGATGCCACGGCAGAGCCCAACACCGAGATTCAGTTCACGCCCGCCCGCGTGATCATGCAGGACTTCACCGGCGTGCCCTGCATCGTTGACCTCGCCACCATGCGCGAGGCCGTCAGCGAGCTCGGTGGCGACCCGAACAAGATCAACCCGCTCGCCCCGGCCGAGCTCGTCATCGACCACTCGGTCATCGCCGACCTCTTCGGCACCGAGAACGCGCTCGAGCGCAACGTCGAGATCGAGTACGAGCGCAACGGCGAGCGCTACCAGTTCCTACGGTGGGGCCAGACCGCGTTCGAGGACTTCAAGGTTGTTCCCCCGGGCACGGGCATCGTGCACCAGGTGAACATCGAGCACCTCGCGCAGGTCACCTTCACCCGCACCGTCGGCGGCGCGCTGCGCGCGTACCCCGACACCTGCGTCGGCACCGACTCGCACACCACCATGGTCAACGGCCTCGGCGTGCTGGGCTGGGGCGTCGGTGGCATCGAGGCAGAGGCCGCCATGCTCGGCCAGCCCGTGTCGATGCTCATCCCCAAGGTCGTCGGCTTCAAGCTCTCGGGCTCGATCCCGACCGCCGTCACGGCGACCGACGTGGTGCTCACCATCACCGAGATGCTGCGCAAGCACGGCGTCGTCGGCAAGTTCGTCGAGTTCTACGGTCCCGGCGTCGCCTCGGTGCCGCTGGCAAACCGCGCCACCATCGGCAACATGAGCCCCGAGTTCGGTTCGACCGCCGCGATGTTCCCCATCGACGACGTGACCCTCGACTACCTGCGCCTCACCGGCCGCAGCCCCGAGCAGGTTGCCCTCGTCGAGGCGTACTCGAAGGCGCAGCACCTGTGGCACGACGCCGACAACGAGCCCACGTACAGCGAGTACATGGAGCTTGACCTCAGCACCGTCGTGCCCTCGATCGCCGGCCCGAAGCGTCCGCAGGACCGCATCGTGCTCTCCGAGGCGAAGGAGCAGTTCGATCGGGACCTCGTCAACTACGCCGACATCTCGCACGACCTCGTCGACCTCGAGATCTCGGAGTCGTTCCCGGCTTCCGACCCGCCCGCCAACACCCCCGAGAGCGAGCACAGCCACCACCAGCACACGCACCGCAGCCACGCGCCCGCGCGCGGCTCGAAGCCCACGGATGTGGAGCTGGCCGATGGTGACAGCTTTGTGCTCGACCACGGCGCGGTGACCATCGCGGCGATCACCTCCTGCACCAACACCTCGAACCCGTCGGTGATGCTGGCAGCGGGTCTGCTCGCCCGCAACGCGGTGAAGAAGGGCCTCAAGGCCAAGCCGTGGGTCAAGACCACCCTCGCGCCCGGCTCGAAGGTCGTCACCGACTACTACGAGAAGGCCGGCCTCACGCAGGACCTCGAAGCGCTCGGCTTCTACACCGTCGGCTACGGCTGCACCACCTGCATCGGCAACTCGGGCCCGCTCATCCCCGAGGTCTCGGCTGCCGTGAACGAGAACGACCTCGCGGTCACCGCGGTCCTCTCGGGCAACCGCAACTTCGAGGGTCGCATCAGCCCCGACGTGAAGATGAACTACCTCGCGAGCCCGCCGCTCGTGATCGCGTACTCGATCGCCGGTTCGATGAACTTCGACTTCGAGAACGACGCG
>Ga0073899_10001167_pt1 | contig 24070 bp, 17 predicted proteins | sample KloWWTmetaKNB5Ph_FD_88975 | JGI IMG/M metagenome (GOLD analysis project Ga0073899, IMG submission 88975) | Active sludge microbial communities from Klosterneuburg, Austria, studying microevolution and ecology of nitrifiers - Klosterneuburg... | ecosystem: Engineered > WWTP > Aerobic digester >... | reverse complement strand
TCTCAGTCTCTGAGAAGACAGCTCCGGACACTGCGGCCATTGCCGAACGCCGGCGGATACTGTACATATTTACAGCATGAACGAAGCCCTGAGTCCCCGCCAGAAAGACGTCCTCGCGCTGATCGAGCGCTCGATCGTGGAGCATGGTTATCCGCCGACGCGTTCCGAAATCTCGGCCGCACTCGGCGCGAGCAGCCCGAACGCGGCCGAGCAGCACCTGCGCGCGCTTGAGCGCAAGGGCTACATCGAGATCCTGCCGCTGGCGCGCGGGATTCGGCTTTTGGCCCCAGCCAAGTCCAAACGGAGTCGGAGTGAATTTCCGGAATCGGGACGGCGCCAGAAAACGACGTCGCGGCTTGCGCCGCTCCCACTGCACCCAGACTTTCCCCGCGCAAGCGCGAACGACGACCGCATCCTGCGTCTGCCGCTGATCGGCCGCGTCGCCGCCGGCCAACCGATCCTGGCCGAACAGTCGATCGAGGACGAGCTCGCGCTCGATCCGCAGCTGTTCACGCCGACGCCGGACTTCCTGCTGCGCGTGCGTGGCGACAGCATGCGCGACGCCGGCATCCACGACGGCGATTTCGTCGCGGTGGCGCGCAGTCGCGATGCGGCGAACGGCCAGATCGTGGTCGCGCGCATCGACGACGAAGCCACCGTCAAGACCTTCGAGCGCAAGGACGGACGCATCCGCCTGCTGCCCGCGAACCCCGATTACGCCCCCATCGACGTCGATGGCGACCTGGTCATCGAAGGCCGCGTCGTCGGCGTCATCCGCAGGAGTCTCTGACATGGCCGCCAGCATCGAATCCCTGCTCACCCGCCCCGACCTCTGGCGCGCCGGCGAGCGCCATGCGACCACGCCGGTGATCGCCAGCGGCCATCGCGAACTCGATGCCGCCCTGCCCGGCGGCGGCTGGCCGTTGCAGGCGCTGACCGAGGTCTGCCATGCCCGCCCGGGCCTCGGTGAATTGAGCCTGATGCTGCCGGCCTTCGCACGCGCGATGGACGACAAGCGCTGGCTGCTGTTCGTGTCGGCGCCGCACCTGCCCTATGCGCCGGCGCTGGCCGCAGCCGGCATCGACCTCGAACGCTTCGCGCACCTGCGCTGCGCGACCAGCGAACAGGCACTGTGGGCAGCCGAACAGGCGCTGCGCAGCGGCGTCTGTGGCGCACTCGCGTTGTGGCTCGGCCATGCCGAGACCAATGCCCTGCGCCGGCTGCAACTCGCGGCCGAATCCGGGCGCAGCCTGGCGGTGCTGTATCGCCCGCTCGCCCATGCCGACCAGGCCTCGCCGGCGGCGTTGCGGATCGCGCTCGAGGGCGAGCAGATGCGCATCGTCAAATGTCGCGGCGCGCTCGGTGATGTCGCGCGCTTCGTGCTGCGGCGTACGCCGCACGGGGTCAGCGTGCATTCGCAACTCGCAAGCGCACGCGTCGTGCCGTTCGCGCGCAGCCGCTGAGGTCGCCATGCTCTGGCTGGCACTGCAATTCACGCGGCTCGCCCTCGACACCCGCCCCGGCGCCGAGGCGCACAGCGAACCGCTCGCGATCGTCGAGGCCCAGGGCGCACGCCGCATCGTCGTCGCCGCGAATGCCGCCGCGCGTGCGCAAGGCGTGCGTACCGGCCAGGTGCTCGCTGCAGCGCAGGCGCTGTGCGCGGGACTGAAGACCGAGCTGCGTCGCCGCCAGGACGAGGACGCGGCGATGCAGAGCCTGGCCCTGTGGGCGCTCGGCTACAGCTCGCTGGTCGCGCGCCATGGCGAGGACGTGCTGCTGGTCGAGATCGGCGCCTCGCGCCTGCTGTTCGGCAACGAACGCCGCCTGCTGCAGGCGATCGCGCTCGATCTCGAAGGTGATGGTTATGCCTGCGTCGCCGGGCTCGCCGCGACACCGAGCGCGGCGCGCCTGTTCGCCGCCGCCGGCATGAGCCGCATCGTGCGCGATGCCGCGGCGCTGCGCGAACAGGTCGCCCACCTCGAACTCGTGCATGGCGATCTGCCGCGCGAGACCTGCGAAGCGCTGGCCGCGGTCGGCGTGCGCAGCTACGGCGCCTTGCTCAAGCTGCCGCGTGCGGAGGTCGCGCGCCGCTTCGGCCAGATCGTGCCCGACCATCTCGATGCCCTGCTCGGCCGGCGCGCCGAGGTGATCGTGCCGATGCGCATCAGCGCGCGTTTCCGCCAGCACCTGGAATGGCCGTATGCGATCGACAGCAGCACCGCCCTGCTGTTCCCGGCGCGGCGCCTGATCGCCGCCGCCGCGCACTGGCTGGTCGCCTGCCAACAGTCGGCACTGCGCCTGCGCATGGCTTTCGCGCACGAGGACCACGTCGATACCGTGATCGACATCGGCCTCGGCCAGGCCAGCGCCGACCGCGATCACCTGCTCGCGGTCGTGCGTGCCCGCCTCGAACGCCTGGCACTGCCGCAGGGCAGTACCGCGTTGACGCTCGAGTTGACCGAGACCCAGGCCCTGAACGCGCCCTCGCGCGACCTGTTCGTGCGCCATGGCGAAGCACCCGAGGATGCGACCCAGTTGCTGGACCGGCTGCAGGGACGCCTCGGCGACGGTGCGGTCGAGCGTTTCGTGTTGAACGCGGATCACCGGCCGGAGCGGGCCTCCCTTGTAGGAGGGCCACTTGTGGCCCGATGCTCTTCTTCCGTGATGCCGACAGGGCAAGAGCATCGGGCCACAAGTGGCCCTCCTACAGGGAATCGGGCACGTGTCGTGCAACGCCCGATGTTCCTGTTGCCACAACCGACGCCGATCGAACAATGGCCGAGCTTCGACTGGCGCCGGGCGCGGCTCAGCCTGCCCGAGCGCATCGAGAGCGGCTGGTGGGACGACGCCGACGCGACCCGCGACTACTACCGCCTCGACCAGCCCGACGGCGCGCGGCTGTGGGTGTTCCGCAACCGCCAGGCCCCGCACGACTGGTTCGTGCAAGGGGTGTACGCGTGAACGGCCATGAGCGATGCCCCTGCCTACGCCGAACTGCATTGCCTCTCGAACTTCACCTTCCTGCGTGGGGCATCGAGCGCGATCGAGCTGTTCAGGCGCGCACAGCGCATCGGCTACACGGCGCTCGCGATCACCGATGAGTGTTCGCTCGCCGGCATCGTGCGCGCGCACGAGGCGGCGGAGAAGACCGGGCTCAAGCTGATCGTCGGCGCCGAGTTCACCCTGGTCGAAGGCACGCGCCTGGTGCTGCTGGTGAGCGACCATGACGGCTACACCCATCTCTGTCGCCTGATCACGCGCGGCCGGCGCGCGGCGGCGAAAGGTTCGTACCGGCTCGCGCGCACGGACTTCGACGGCCATGGCGATGGCCTGATCGCGTTGTTGTTGCCCGATGCAGAGCACCCCACCCCAACCCTCCCCTCCGCGCTGCGCGCGCAAGGGAGGGGGTATGAGCCAGAGGCCTTCACTCATGAGGGCTTGTCTCCTCCCCTTGGCGAAGCCAGGGGGAGGCCGGGAGGGGGTCCGCTCTGCAGCGCGCCCTCCATCGCATGGGCCAAGGCGCTGTTCGGCGAACGCGTGTATCTCGCCGTCGAACTGCATCGCGGCGCCGCTGACGACCAGCAACTGACGGCGTTGCTCGCACTTGCGGAACAGCATGCGTTGACCCCGGTCGCCTGCGGCGACGTGCACATGCATGTGCGTTCGCGGCGCGCATTGCAGGACACGCTGACCGCGATCCGCCTGAACACCACCATCGCCGAAGCCGGTTTCGCCTTGCATCCGAATGGCGAGCGCCATCTGCGCAGCATCGAGGACCTCGCCGAGATCTACCCGCGCGCGCTGCTCGATGCCAGCGTCGACATCGCCGCGCAATGCCGGTTCTCGATGAAGCAGCTGCGCTACGAATACCCGCATGAACTGGTGCCCGCGGGCCTGAGCGCGAGTGAACACCTGCGCAACTTGACGGAAGCCGGTGCCCGCTGGCGCTGGCCCGAAGGCACGCCCGCACACGTGCGCGTGCTGATCGAAAAGGAACTCGATCTGATCGCGCAACTGCGCTACGAAGCCTTCTTCCTGACCGTCGAGGACATTGTCCGCTTCGCGCGCAGCAAGGGCATCCTCTGCCAGGGCCGCGGTTCATCGGCGAACTCGGTGGTCTGCTTCTGCCTCGGCATCACCGAGGTCGACCCGGCGCGCATGTCGGTGCTGTTCGAGCGTTTCCTGTCGAAGGAACGCAACGAACCGCCCGACATCGACGTCGACTTCAAACACGAACGCCGCGAAGAGGTGATCCAGTACATCTACGCGAAGTACGGCCGCGACCGCACCGCGCTGGCCGCGACCGTGATCAGTTATCGCCCGAAGAGCGCAATCCGCGATGTCGGCCGCGCGCTCGGTCTGCCGCTCGATACGGTCGAGCGCATCAGTCGCGCGCTCGGCTGGTGGGACGACGCCGAAGTGATCGAAGCACGCCTGCGCGAACAGGGCTTCGATCCGGACGCACCGATCCTGCGCAAGCTGCTGCGCCTCGCCACCCAGTTGCTGCGCTTCCCGCGCCACCTGTCGCAACATGTCGGCGGCTTCGTGATCTCCGAGCATGCACTCGCCTCGCTGGTGCCGATCGAAAACGCGGCAATGCCCGATCGCACCATCATCCAGTGGGACAAGGACGACCTCGACGCGATGAACCTGCTCAAGGTCGATGTGCTCGCACTCGGCATGCTGAGCTGCCTGCGCCGCTGCTTCGACCTCGTGCACGCGTTGCGCGGCGAGCGCTGGACAATCGCCACCCTGCCGCCCGAAGACCCGGCGACCTACGCGATGATCCAGGCCGCCGACACCCTCGGCGTGTTCCAGATCGAATCGCGCGCGCAGATGAACATGCTGCCGCGGCTGAAACCGAAGTGCTTCTACGATCTGGTCATCGAAGTCGCGATCGTCCGCCCGGGGCCGATCCAGGGCAAGATGGTGCATCCCTTTCTGCATCGCCGCCAGCACCCGGGCGAGGTGCGCTACGAATCGCCCGCGCTCGAACCGGTGCTGGCGCGCACGCTCGGCGTGCCGCTGTTCCAGGAACAGGTGATGCAGATCGCGATGGTCGCCGCCGACTTCACCCCCGGCGAAGCCGACGAACTGCGGCGCTCGATGGCGGCATGGAAACGCCACGGCGGCCTCGAGCACCTGCGCGAACGCCTGTTCAGCGGCATGCAGAAGAACGGCTACAGCGACGATTTCCAGGAACGCATCTTCGAGCAGATCAAGGGCTTCGGCAGCTACGGCTTCCCGGAATCCCACGCCGCCAGTTTCGCGATCCTGGTCTATACCTCGTGCTGGCTCAAATGCCACGAACCGGCAGCCTATGCCTGCGCGCTGCTGAACTCGCTGCCGATGGGCTTCTATGCACCGGCGCAGATCGTGCAGGACGTCGAACGCCACGACGTGCAGGTGCGCCCCGCCGATGTCGTGCACAGCGACTGGGACTGCACGCTCGAAGGCGAAGCGCTGCGCCTTGGTCTGCGCCTGATCAAGGGGCTCGCGGAGGACTGCGGGAAGCGCATCATGGATGCGCGGCGCGAGCGACCCTTCTTCGATGTGCGTGACCTGGTCGAACGCGCCCGGCTCGACCGCTTTGAGCAGGCGCGTCTCGCCGATGCCGATGCGTTGCGCAGCCTGTCCGGGCATCGCCATCGCGCGCGCTGGGACGTGGAAGCACTCACCGCACCGACGCCGGTATTCGGCCAGGCGCGCATCAACGAGGAGACGGTCGAACTGGTGCAACCGAGCCTGTTCGACGACGTGATCGCCGACTACGAGCGCGTCGGCCTGTCGCTGAAGGCACACCCGGTGAGTCTGGTGCGCAGCCAGTTGCAATCACGGCGCGTGGTGTCGGCCAAGTCGCTCGGACAGCGCCCCGACGGCGCCCGCGTGCGCATCGCCGGCCTGGTCACCGTGCGCCAGCGCCCGCAGACCGCGAGCGGCGTCACCTTCCTGACCCTCGAAGACGAGACCGGCACGCTCAATATCGTCGTCTGGCGCCGCCTCGCCGAAACGCAACGGCGCGTGCTGCGCGAATCCCGCCTGCTCGCCCTCGACGGCCGCATCGAACGCGCCGACGGCGTCCAGCATGTCGTCGCCGAACGTCTGCACGACTACAGCGCGCTGCTCGACGGCCTCGCCGCGCGGTCGCGGGATTTCCACTGACTCGCTACGCTCGGACATGCGCCTGCTCCCGCGGCTACTGGATCTTTCGATGATGGCGACTCCGCTCGTCATCGCGTTCCGCTGCGACTGGACCTTGTACAAATTCGCGCCGCTGGTCGCCTACGACGCGACACTGATTGCGCTGCTGGCCCTGCTCGCACGCCCTCTGCAAGCCGTGTTGACGATGCTCGACCTGGCGATGCGGGGACGGTCGCCTGCTACGCTCGGGCTTACGTCACCTTCGGCCACCGAATCGGCATGGAATTACTGGGTCTGTTCGCGGTATTGCTCGTCCTCTACCTGCTGATCGCACCCGCGGTCGCATGGATCAAGGCCAATGGCGCCATCAACGAGGCACAGGAACTGGTGACGCGCCAGGCGCGCGAAGTCAGCGACCTGCGCAAGGAAATGCGTCAGTTGCGCGAGCAGCACGCGCAGCTGCTGCAGCGTGTGGAACAGTTGGGCGAAGGCCCCGCGTCCGCCGACGCGGAGGGCGCAGCAGCAGCAACTGCGCCGACACCGACACCAGCGCCCGTCAGCGGCCGCGCCGTGTTCACCGCATCCGAGCCGAAGCGGCCGCCACCATTGCCGACAGCACCCCCGCAGCCCACCGTCATCCCGGAAGAGACTGCCAGCGCGGCGTCGGTCGATCTTGCGGACACGCCGCCGCTTGCGCCGAGCACCGACGCGGTCGCGGTACCGATCCCGGACGAGCCGGTGCAGGCGCGTTGGAACCCGCCACGCGTGCAGGAGCCGGTTGAGACTCCGGCTGCACGCGAACCGATGCCGCAGCCGAACACGACCGCCGAAGCCACGCCGACACCGGCCCGCGCGCATGAACCGGCGGCGAAGCCCAAGCCAACGATCGACCGCCCAGCGCCACGACCCGCAGCGCCGCATGAACCAGACCCGGTCACGCGCCTGTTGACCGGCGCGAAGGACTGGCTGTTCGGCGGCAACCTGGTCGCGCGCATCGGGCTGATGATCCTGTTCATCGGCGTCGCCTTCCTGCTGCGTTTTGCATCCAACTACGTCGTGGTGCCGATCGAAGTGCGCCTGACCGGAATCGCCGCCGGCGCAATCGCGTTGCTCGGTTGGGGCTGGCACATTCGCACGCGCCGGCCCGGCATCGCGCTGCCGACCCAGGGTGCGGCGCTGGCGACGCTGATGCTGGTGGTGTTCGGCGCCTACAAGTTCTGGCACCTGCTGCCGACCGGCGCGACCTTCGGCCTGCTGCTGGCGCTGGTGGCGTTCACCTGCGTTCTCGCGGTGCTGCAGGACGGGCTGTGGCTCGCGATTTTCGGCATCGCCGGCGGCTTCGCCGTGCCGATCCTGGTGTCGAGCGGCAGCGGCAACCACGTTGCCCTGTTCGGCTACTACGCGCTGCTGAACGCCGGCATCTTCGCGATCGCATGGACGCGCGCCTGGCGCGTGCTGAACTTCCTCGGCTTCCTGTTCACTTTCCTGATCGGTGCCGCCTGGGGCGAGCAGCGCTACGAGGCCGAGCATTACCAGAGTTCGCAAGGCTTCCTGGCGCTGTTCGTGGCGATGTACGCGGCGATTGCGATCCTCTATGCCTGGCGCCAGGCGCCGAGGCTCAAGTCCTATGTCGATGCGACGCTGGTATTCGGCGTGCCGATCGTGGCCATGGGCCTGCAGTACGGCATGGTCAAGGACATGCACCTCGGCAGCGCGCTGTCGGCGGTGGCCTTCGGTGTGTTCTACGCCAGCCTCGGACTGGCGCTGTGGCGCTGGCGTGCGGGCAGCCTGCGCCTGCTGGTCGAATCCTTCTTCGCCCTCGCGGTGGTCTTTGGCACGCTGGCGATCCCGCTCGCCTTCGATGGCCGCTGGACCAGCGCCGCCTGGGCACTGCAAGGCGCCGGCATGGTCTGGGTGGGACTGCGGCAGAAGCAGGCGCTGGTGTGGCGCTTCGGCATCCTGCTGCAATTCGGCGCCTGGATCGCTTTCCTGCGCGTGCTGACCGGGATCGACCCGCTGCGAGCGCTCACCGAGCACGTCAGTCTAGGGTTCCTGCTACTCGGCGCCACCGGCGTGTTCCTGGCGCTGACCTTGCGCCGCCAGAGCTTGCCGGTCGGCGACGACAACACGGATGCCGCACGCGCCGGCTTCGGTGGCTGGGCCGGCATCTTCATCGCCATCGCGGTGATCTGGCTGCTCGGCGGACTGTGGCTGGAAGTGTGGTTGCGCGTACACGGCGTGCACCGCGCCAGCCTGTACGTGCTGACCGCGATGCTGCTGGTGTACGGCCTGCAATGGCTTGGCCGCCGCGCTGACTGGCGCCTGCCGGCCGTGCTTGCCGGCGCGGTCACGGCGGTGGCCGGGCTGACCTTCCTCGGACTGATGACCCGCTACATGCGCTGGCACAACGTACCGGTCTATCCGGAGGCCAGTCTCGGCGAGGTACTGAGTGGCGGCGCGCTGTTCGGCGGCTTGCTGCTCAGCATCGGGGCGCTGGTCTCGGCCTTCGCGTTCAAGCGCCGCTGGCAGAGCGACACCGGCATGGCCCAGGAACGCGACCGCAGCGCCAGCGTCGCCTGGCTGTGGCTGTCCATGTTCTGGTGCTGTGGCTTCGCGTTGCACGGCGCGGCGCACGCGCTGGCTTTCGCTACCGGCGCCGCGGCCGCTGCGCCAATACCGTGGTACCAGGTGAGCTTCTGGGCCGCCTACGGCATCGGACTGGCGCTGTCGGGCTACGGCTTCACGGCGCTGGCGCAGCGCTTCGCATTCGCCAATGCCGCAAACCTGCAACGCATCGCCTGGCCACTGCTGACCGTCCTCGGCGGCTTCATCTTCCTGGTCCAGGTGGCCGACAGTCTGGTGGTCGAACGCCTGCTGCAGTTCGACTGGGCGCTGCCCGCGTCCGGCGATGGCAGCACGCGTGACGCCTGGCTCGCGTTCATCGGCGGCCCCTTGTCCGGCACCCTGGTGTTGTTGGCGCTGGCATGGCGGGGCCTGACGCGCATGCGAGACGCCGAGCGCTCGCCCGCGCTCAGCGAGCACCAGCACGGCACCGCGGCGGTGGTCTGGCTGATCGGCCTCGGCATTCTGCTGTACCTGCCGCTGGTGGACGTGCTGGCGCAATTCGGCGCGCGGCTGCTGCAGGCCAACGGGTTGATGCGCGACGAATCGAGCTGGTTCGGTTACGCCGATTGGCGCTTGGCGTGCATGACCCTGCTGGCGATGGCCGCACTGTTCGTGGCGCGGGCGTGCGCGACACCGCTGCTTCGCTTGCTGGCCGTGCCGACGATGGTGATGCAGGCGCTGGTCTGGATGGTCTTGTTGGCCGATGCCTACCTGCAGCAGCAGTTGCCTTCGCCGGGCACGGCCATCGCAGTGCTGCTCTGCTGGGCGGGCATGGCCTGGTGCCTGCAACGCTGGCAGACGCACTGGGAGATTTCGGATGGCGGCCTCAAGAGCCTGCACTTCAGTCGGGTGGTCGCACCCTGGCTGATGCTGGCGCCAGTGGTGTCGCTGAACCTGATGCCCTGGCTCGCGGGCGATCCGGAACTCGCGCTGCATGCGCAAGGCGGCTGGGTGGTGGCGGGCATGTGGCCGGACTACCTCGCGGCGTGGGCAGCCATCGCTTGCCTGTTCCTCGGACTGATGCAGGTACGCCGCGGCGGCTGGCCGCTACAGCCGCTGCACGATTGGTACGGTCGCGTCGTGATCCCGCTGGCGGCGCTGTGGGCGCTGCTGCTGGTGATCTACTGGAACCTGCGCCAGGACGGCAACATGGCGCCGCTGCCCTACCTGCCGCTGCTCAATCCGCTCGACCTGAGCACTGGCTTCGTCGCCCTGCTGCTTGCCGATCTCTGGCGCCTGCACCGCGAGCGCGCCAGCGACGAGCAGCACCGCCTGGCGCTGCGCACTTCGATGGCGCTCGGCTTTGGCTGGTTCAACCTGATGCTGCTGCGCACCGCGGCAAAGTATCTCGACCTGCCCTACCGCTTCGAACCGCTCTTCCACTCGCAGTTCGTGCAAGCGATGTTGTCGCTGACCTGGACGCTGTGCGCCTTTGCGCTGATGCGCCACGCCGCGCGCCGGCTGTCCAAGCCGCTGTGGATGATCGGCGCCGCGCTGCTTGGCGTGGTCGTGTTCAAACTGTTCATCATCGACCTGCGCAACGTCGGCAGTGTCGCCCGCATCGTGTCCTTCATGGGCGTCGGCGGGCTGATGCTGCTGATCGGCTACGTCGCGCCGTTGCCGAGGGAGGCAGAGCAATGAAGCGCTTGCGGCTGATGCAATTGGGGACGCGCACGATACCCAGATGCGATCCGCACGGTCGCCCTGAATCGGGACGGTGCACGGGCTGGGTACCGGCGGTAGCCGTTGCCGCTCTGGTCGCCATCACCCTGACCGTCGCGCCATCCCGAGCCAGCGCCGCCGCCGCGCCGCACGACCCCAATCTCGATGAATTCGCCGCGGTGTTCCCGCTCGCGGCCAGCGGCGATGACGGCGTGCTCCAGCTGCAACTGCCACTCGAGGTGTACCAGGCGTCGCGCACCGCGGGCCTGGCCGACTTACGGGTCTACAACGGCACCGGCCAGTTGCTGCCCTACGCCCTGCACTTTCCGGAGCAGCGCGCGCGCACCGAAGTGCGCGAACAGGCGGGCACGCTGTTCCCGATCTACGCCGATGTCCGGGCCCTGGGCAACACCGGAAGCTTGGACCTGCAACTGCGCACCGACGCCGATGGGGCACTGGTCGAACTCGATGTCCGCACGAACACCGCGCAGGTCGAGCGCGACCCGCGCGCAGCAGCGACAGCGGTCACGCGACCACTGGCCGCACTCGTGGTCGATCTCGGCCCGAGCGCCGCCAACGAGGTGCTGCAGGCGCTGCGCTTCCAGATCGGCGATTCGGTACGCGACTACCACGCGCGCCTCGCGATCGAGCGCAGCGACGACCTGAAACTCTGGGATGGCGTGGCACACGGCACGCTCGACTGGATCTCCGGCAGCGACCCATCGGTACGCTTGGTCAGCGACCGCATCGAACTACCGCGCGGCACGGGCCGCTACCTCAAGCTGCGCTGGCTGGACGGCGCGCCGTTGGCCTTCGCCGCCATTCTCGGCGAATGGCGCGGCGCTACGGCCACGCCAGACCCGCGCCTGGAGCTCACGCTGCAGTCGCAACCCGGGCGCGTCGACGGCGACTTCGTCTACGTCACCAGCCCGTCGATCGCCGCAAGTTCGATCGGCCTCGATCTGCCCGAACCCAACACCGTGCTGCCGGTGATCATCGGCGTCTATCGCGAACAGCGCGGACCGAAACCGCAATGGCTGCTCGCACCGCAGATCAGCAGCACCTTCTATCGGCTGAACCACGAAGGCGGCGAGCGTCGTTCCAGCCGCATCCAGGTAGCACCAATGGGCAGCGCCGAATGGGTGGTGCGGCCGCAATCCGCCGGATCTGCGCCACCGCGCCTGGTGCTCGGCTGGCGCCCGCAGACGCTGGTGTTCACCGCGCGCGGCAAGGGCTTCCGGTTGGCGGTCGGCGCAACGCCAGAAGTGGTCCGACACTGGAACGGGGGTGCGGCGGCCCTTGCGCAGGTGGCGCCAGGGTTCAGCGCCACCGAAATCGCACAGCTGCGACACGTGCAGATCGGCAAGTCGCAACAGCCAACCGCTCCGATTGCGCCGGCCGCTGCGTCCGCGCCGACCGACGACGCCGATGCCGCTGCGCGCAGGCGCCGCTTCGCGTTGTGGGCAGTGCTCGCCTTCGGCCTGCTGGTGCTCGGCTGGATGACCTGGCGGCTCTACTCGCAACTCGGCCAGAACGCGCATCCCGAGGACTGATCGGGGCCGGCCGCAGTTGCAGTCAACGCAGGTCACGCCGTGCCAAGGGGGTGTCGTCCAGAACCTCGATCGCGCCCAACAGCGGGCTGTTCGGGCGCGGCCAATCACCCGCGCCGATAATGCAGCAGACAGCCGCGATATGGCGGCCGGTCCTTGGCGTCGAAGCGGGTGCGGGTTTCTTCCATGCTGAAGCCGAGCGTGGCCATGGCGCGGGTGAAACCGCCGCTGTTGCCGCGGCCGGGGTCGGTGATGACGACTTCGGCCTTGGGCTGGGCGTGGCGCTCGCATAGGGCGGTGAGCAACACGGCGTGATCGCGTTCGTACAGCACGTCACTGGCGATGATCAGGTCGAAGCAACCCAGGCCTTCGTCGGCGACCGCCCACTGCAGGTCGTGGAAATGCGGAATGCTGAGGTCGTTGAGGCCGGCGTTGTGCGAGAGGAAGACCTCGGCGAGCGGGTGGTGGTCGCTGGCGGTGATGTTGGCGCCGCGGCGGGTAAGCACCAAGCTGGCGAGCCCGAGGCCGCAGCCGAGTTCGAGCACACGCTTGCCGGCGACATCAAACTCGGACATGGCCTCGGCCAGCAACCGCCCTGATGGCCAGAGCTGACCGAACAGGCTCCAGTTCGCCGACGAAATACCGGCCTTGGCGGCGCGACCCAGTGGGTCCGCGAACTGTTGACGATCACTGAGCGAACGGATGCGGTAGTCGAGACCACCGAGGTGCACGGTGGAGACGCGGGTGTTGTAGCCCGACATGGGAGCTCCCTGAGCGATACGCGCCCACTCGACGAGACGGGCCGTGACGGGAGCGGTTCGACGCAGCAGGCACCGGAAGAATCGCAGGAGTAGCGATGACGCCGTCGGACTATAGCGCGGATCGGGCGCGCCGCCGGCCACGCCCCGCCAGCGCCTACTTCATCGTCAATCGCAACCGCACCTGGCGCAGGTTGCGGCGCTCCGTCGGCGTGTCGTCGAGCACCTCGATCCCCGCGAACATCGTGGTGTTCAGGCGCAGGCGCTTGAGGATCATCTCGGTTGATTCCGGGCCGATCACGTCGAGCGTGGCGATGTAGGCCTCGCCCACATCCTCGACCTTGCTGACGCTGACCATCGGGTGCTGCATGCGCTCGATCTCGTGCTGCACGCGAAATCCACTCGGGTGCCAGCCGGGCTGCGCGTCGCCGGTGCTGATCAGTGCCTGCATCGACCAACTGTTCGCGGACCAGACCGGCTCGCGCCGCATCCGGTACGCAATGCCGGCTGCGCGCAGCCGGTCCTCAAACGCCACGACCTCCTCCGACTTCTGCGCGCTCAGGCTCGCCAGCACCTGCCCGCCACTGTCCTTCAGGCCACCGAGATTGACGCTGCCAAGCACGCTCGCGGTCAACACCGTGCGCACAGCTTTCACGCGGTCGGACTCGATCGGCGCGATATAGGTCTGCTCGAGCGGCCGCGGCTCGCTGACGTTCGGCCAGCGGATCGCCTCGGCAAACGTGCGTGCGGTACCGAACTTGGGCAGGCTGATGCGCGCCGAGTCGTAGCTGTAGATCGTCGTGCGCTGGCCACCGCTGAATTCGCTGGCGAGACCGAGGCCGCTGCCCGAGCGCACGAGCCGCACCGTGGCACTGCCTTCGAGCCAACCTTCGTCGGTGTTGCGACTCGCGCTCACCTTGCGCTTCAGCACCACCGCGCCACCGATGCATTCGTAGTCGACGCCCTGCGTCAACGTGCGGCTGGGCCGGCTCGCCATCGGGCTGCTGCCGCCGCTTCTGATCCAGAACTGCAGCGAGGCCTCGGCACGCCCTGTGATCTTCACCTCGCTGTCGGTGAACCCGGCCATGCGCAGATCGAGCGCGTCGAGCGCGTCGCCAAGCACCGGGCCGAAGCCATCGACGCGGTAGTGGCCCGCGAGATCAGGACAAGCCTGCGTGCCCCTGGCTTGTGCTCCTGCACTGCTGGTCAGCGCAAACGCAAGGGCAATCAGCGCCGACGCGGCGGCACGCGCGCGAGCGCAGTCAAGCCGCGCGCACTCTCCACGGGTATTGATCTTCCTATGCTCGATGCGCATGAAATTCCCTTCGTCCGGATGTCGATTCATTCCTCGAACAGATCGGCATGCGTGCCTGCACGGACGAAGATGATGGTCTGGCCTTCCGTTCGATAGATCAACAGGAAATCTCCGCCGACATGACACTCGCGATGATCGGCCCAGTCAGCCTTGAGTGGGTGGTCAAGCCATTCGGACCCAAGCGGAGCATCGTTGGCGATGAGCAGGAGCATCACCTGCTTGAGTCGATGGAGATCGTAGCGACCCGTTCGTGACAGTCGCTCCCAATCCTTGCGGAACGCCTTGGTGAAATCGCACGCCAGCGGCGGCACAGCGCGCTTGCTATGCGTCGGCTTCTTCAAGTTCATCGATCAACGCGCCAGCCGATCGAAAACGGGGCTTCCTGGACTTCGCCATCGCGCGGGCTTCGTCCATCGCCGCACGCGTCTTGGCATTGGGCACCTTGAGTTCCAAGGGGAATGCCTGGTCGTTGACCAGTCGCGTCAGCAGGATGCGCACGGCATCCGACACCGTCAGCCCCATCGCTGCCAACGCCGCTCCCGCCTGTACCTTGATTTCGTCGTCCACCCGGACGTGCAACATCGACGAACGCGCCATGGCCCAACCCTCTGCTCCGGGGAATTATGTATCTCCCTTGCGAGACATTCAAGGCGTTCGGTACCGTCAGACATCACGAAGGAGACCAGTCGAACTGCCGTGCCTTCGCCACCAGCGGGACGAGAAGCCAGCCTGACGCGGCGATCTCGTCTGCTTCGACTGGATGGCATGGAAGGGGCCTTCGTTCGGGCGCCGGCGAGCGTTAGGATCGAGACATGGGCTACTTGCTCAACATCACTCAATGCCGACCCCAGCCGAATCGCCCAGATTCCTGATCATGCCCAGAGCGAAGATCATCGTTGAAACGGATCAGCCTGCGGAAGTCGCTGCAGTGGAGGCCTGGTTCGCCAAGTGGGAGCTGAAGATAACGTGGCGTGCGGATAACCAGGGCTGCGGTTGCTGCGTCGACATCTGGGAGGTCGATGCCAGCACGGAAGCGCTCGCCGCGCTTCCTGCGCAGTGTCGCGCTGCCGAGATTCCTGCGCGCGATGCGTCATGAGCAACCGCACGTTTGCCTGCCTGAGCTGCAGCAAGCCGCAACGCAAGCCTGCGACTCTTGCGCGCTTCGCTGCCCGATCTTCAGGGCGGACTGCATCGGCGTTCACTGAAAACTGCACGCGGCGACACGACATCGGTGTCGCGTCTTCGTCACCTCAGTGCCTATGCACCGCCGACTTCGGGCAGTGGCAGGGGGCGCTGGGGCCGTATTCGATGCCGAAGCTGCGGCCGTCGCGGTGGCGTTGCCAGTAGAACTTGGGGGCTCGGGCTTGCTGATGACCGATCTCGGCCATGTCGGCGTCGACGTCGAACAGGCGGCCGTTGACCATCACGTAGCGGGTGTCGATGGTGGAACGGATGTTGTCGAGTGGATTGCTGTTCAACACGACGAGGTCGGCGCGCTTGCCGGCTTCGATCGAGCCGAGTTGCTTCGACAGGCCGATCAAGTCGGCGCCATCGATGGTCGCCGCGCGCAGCGCCTCCCAGTTGCTCATGCCACCCTGGGTCAGGCTCCAGATTTCCCAGTTCGGCGACAGCCCCTGCAACTGGCCGTGGCCGCCGATCTGGATGCGCACGCCGGCATCGCGCAGCGTCTTCAGTGACTTCGCGACCGTGATGTGGTGATAGTCCCAATCCGGCGCCGTCTCGCGACGGATCGCACGCGCGGCCAACGTCTCCTTCGGGAAGAAGCGGTTGAGCTTCTTGTCCTCCCAGACATTGTCACGCGCGTACCACCAGTATTCGCCATTGAGGCCGCCATAACTGACGACCAGGGTCGGCGTGTTGCGCACGTCGGTCTGCGACCACAGCTTGATCACGTCCTGGTACAGCGGCGCAACCGGCAGGTTGTGTTCGATGCTGGTGGCGCCGTCCAGGATCATCGGCAGGTTGTGATTGAGCGTCGATCCACCCTCTTCGACCACCAGCATGCCGAGCTCGCGCGCGGCCTGGTTGATCATCTGGTGCTGTTCGCGCCGCGGCTGGTTGTAGCTCTTGACGCTGAACGCACCATTCGCCTGCATCCGACGCAGATGCGCGCGCGCATCGTCGAGCGAGTTCACCACCGCCTTGAAGTCGCCATCGGCGCCATACAGGATGGTGCCGGTCGAGAACACGCGCGGACCGACCAGCTTGCCGGCCTTCTGCAACTCGGCCTGCGAGAACACCGTCTCGGTGGTCGCCGACGGGTCGTGCATGGTGGTCACGCCGAACGCGAGGTTCGCGTAGTAGGCCCAGTTCTGCTGCGCGATCACGCCGCCGTTGAAGTGGTTGGCGTGCGCGTGCACGTCGATATAGCCGGGCACGATGGTCTTGCCGCTGGCGTCGATCACGCGCGCACCCGCCGGCACCGCGACATCGGCACCGACCGCCTTGATGGTGTCGCCCGCGACCAGCACGGTGCCGCGTTCGATCACCTGCTCGCCCCTCATGGTGACGATGCGTGCGTTGGTGAACGCGACCAGATCGCGCGGCGTATCGACCGGCAGCGACAGGCCGGCCGCAATACCCTGCAGCGACTTCGCTTCGGGCAACTTGGCCGGCGCGCCCGGCACGAACGCGAACGCGTCCTTCAACTCACGCGAGTAGTACTGATCGCCCACCATCCAGTGCACGCCGCGACTGTCCTGTGACCAGTGCAGGTAGGAACCGACGTCGGCCGAGATTTTCGCCACCGGCAATGCCTTGCTGTCCTGCGCCAATTCGATCGCCGCGCCGGTCTTCGGCATCGGCGCGATGTAGGCGTTGAACAGTTCGGTGAATGCGACCCATTGCCCATCCGGGCTGACCGAGACGAAGTCGACGTACTTGAGACTGAACACATCGCGTGGCTCCTCGCCGTGCAGCCCAACGCTCTGCAACTTCTTGCTGATGCCACCGCCAGTCTGGAAGCTGACGCGCGTACCCTCGGCATTGAACTGCGGTTCGTAGCCATCCTTGGCGATGCGCTTGGCGGCACCACCGGCGGCCGACATCCACCAGATGCCCTGCTCGCCGCTGTTCAACGATCCGGTCAGCGACGATCCACTCTGCTTCGACCACACGATCTTCGTGCCATCACGCGAGTAGCGCGGCGCGTAGTAGAAGCCCGGCTGCGTGCTCTGCACGCGCTCGGCGCCGCTGGCGAGATCACGCTCGATGATCGCGCCCTGGGCAGCATCGCTCCAGGTCGTGTAGAGCAGCTTGCGGCCATCGGCGCTGAAGCTCGGCTGGTACTCGAAGGCGTCGGCGCGCGTGCTCAGGCGCTGCGGCTTGCCGCCCGGAAGGCTCTTGGTCCAGAGCTGACCGACGGCATGGAACACGATTGTCTTGCCATCGGGACTGGTCGCGACATCACGAATCATCTTCGCATCGAACTCGCCGGCGTCGAGCTGCTGCTCGAAACGCAGCGGCGCGGCCACGGTCTGCTCGACCTTGGCGTTGAACGGAATCGGCGTCGGCGCACCGCTGGCCGCATCGACCCGCCAGAGCTTGCCCTGCGCCCAGATCACGACGGCGTCTGAGTCCGGCGTCCACTGGAAATTGGCATACGGCCCGAACACTGCCCAGCCTTCCTGCTGATCGTGCGACAGGCCGTCCCACAGCGGCTTCACTTCGCCGCTGTCGAGTTCGATCGTGTGCAGCACCGACTTGTCGGCGACACGCTTGACGAACGCAAGCCGCTTGCCATCCGGCGAAGGCTGCGGGCGCACCGCACCACCGGGGGTCGAGACGATGTCCAGGATCTCGCCGTTCTCGCGGTCGAGTCGCTTGATCGCGTAGATCACGCCGTGCGGGTTCTTGTTGTACTCGAAGGTGCTGCCGCCACTCACGTCTTCGGAGAAGTACACATGGCGCCCGTCCGGACTGAACGCAGGCTCGCCGAGGTCCTGCTGGTCGTTCTTCTTCTTGGTCAGCTGCAGGCCGGCGCCGCCGCTCTTGTGGAACAGCCACAGTTCGCCGGCGCCGAGCGAGCGCTCGGAGGTGAAGTGCTTGCGCCCGATCAGGTACTGGCCATCGGGCGTCCACACCGGATTGTTGAGCAGGCGGAAGTCTTCCTTGGTCACCTGCGTGTAATGGCTGCCGTCGACCCGCACCCGCCACAGGTTGTTGCCGCCGCCGCGATCCGAGGTGAAGGCGATCTCGCGGCCATCCGGCGAGAAGCGCGGCTGCACGTCCCACTGCGGGCCCGAGGTCACACGCTTGGCGTCGCCACCGGTGATCGGCAAGGTGTACAGATCGCCGAGCAGCGCGAACACAATGGTGCTGCCGTCCGGACTTACGTCCAGATCCATCCAGGTGCCCTCGTCGGTCGTGAACTTCACCGACTTGACCGCACCGTGGGCGGCGTTGACGTCCCACTTCGGCGGCTCCGGCTTGTCCTTGTCTGCGGCCATCAAGGGCATGCACAGGGCGCAGGCAAGAGCCAGCAAGAGCGGGCGAGGAATCATGGCGATCTCCGGTGGATGAACCCGGCCATGCTATGCGAAGCCGAACGACGACCGCCCTGTCGCACGTCCCGCGCCGGCAACGGTTCGGCCGATTCCCCATGCCGCAGGGCACAGGCGGGATGCCGGCAACTCGCGCATCATGGGCCGAAGGGAAGGAGCGGATCATGCCGACACAACCGATGCATTCGCGGCAAGGCGCCCATCGCCGGGCAGTACTGTGGTGGTGCGTGCTGGCAGCGGGCGCGATCTGCGCGGTGCAGTTGGCGCCGCCGCAGCAGGCGCCGCGCAACCTGCCCATACCGTCACACGCGCGAGCCACCTTCGCCACAGAGGCTGCCGCGCATGCTCTGGCCCGGCGCCTGCCGAGCGGTGCGAACACGCTGCCGGTCGGATACCGCGAACGAGCGCTGCGCAATCTGCCCACGCATCGCCATCCGGGCCGGACTGGCAAGGCAGCAGGCGGTTGGGAGTGGATCGGCCCGCAGGGCGTGGCCGGGCGCATGCGCACGCTGCTGTTCGATCCGCGCAACCCGGAGCGGCTGCTTGCCGGTGGCGTCTCCGGCGGCATCTGGGAGAGCGCGGATCGCGGACTGCATTGGCAGGCGATCAGCGACGACGCGGTCAACCTCAACATCGGCGCGCTTGCCTTCGAGCCTGGCAATCCGGACGTGATCTACGCCGGCACCGGTGAGCTGTACCGCAACAACGCCATCCCCTACACCGCCATGAGCGGCGCCGGCATCCTGCGCTCGCGCGACGGTGGCCACAGCTTCCAGCAACTGCTCGCCACCGCCAGCGACGATTTCCGCTACATCTCCGACCTGGTCGTCAGCCGGGTCGATCCGCGCCGCGTCTATGCGGCGACCAACAGCGGCCTGTGGCGCTCGCCCGATTCCGGCGCCAGCTGGCAGCGCGTGCTGCGCCCGGCGAACGCGGCCGGCGAAGCGAGCTACGAGGGCTGCACCGACCTGCTCGCGCTGCCGATCGATGGGCGCGACGTGCTGCTCGCGGCATGTGCTTCGCGCTCGCTGGATGATCGCTACTACCAGCCGGGCAGCGTGCTGCCGCCGGCCTGCAGCGGTCCGTGCCCCGGCGCGGTGTTTCGCAACGACGACGCCGGCGGCAGCGGCACCTGGCAGACCGTGCTGAGCGAAACCGGCATGGGTCGTACCAGCCTGGAAGTGGCGCGTTCCGATCCGAACGTGGTCTACGCGTTGTCCTCGAGCATCGTTGCCGGTTTCGATCGCACCGGCGATGGCTACGGCGACTACGACAACGGTCTGCACGCGCTGTTTCGCTCCGAGGATGGTGGCCGCAGCTTCAACGCACGCCTGCGCAACGACAGCCCCGACGCGCTCTCGACCTACCTGCTCAGCTATGCCGACGGCTTCGATGCGCCGCGTTGCGGCTTCGGCAGCGTCTGGGTGTATTCCGCCGGCTGGTACAACCAGGCGCTCGCGGTGCACCCCGAGAACGCCGATGTCGTGTTCGTCGGCGGCATGGAGCTGTACCGTTCCGACGACGGCGGTCGCAGCTTCGGCAAGGCCAGCTACCACTGGCTCGACGAAACGCAGCCCGAAGGCCTGCACGCCGACCTGCACCGGATCGTGCATCCGCCCGACTACGGCCCGAACCGTCGTGAGCTGTTCGTGCTCGGCGACGGCGGCGTGGCGATGACCGCGAATGACCTCGCACCGACCACGCGCGGTGCCCAGGCCGCCTGCGGCCCCGCTTCCGGGACCGTGCAATGGCAGGCCCGGGTGAATGGCCTTGGCACCACCCAGTTCTATGCCGGCTCGGTCAGCACCGATGGCGCGATGGTGTTCGGTGGCCTGCAGGACAACGGCACCTGGCGCGGCCGCTGCGGTGCGACCGGTTGCGACTGGGCGCACGTGCGCGGCGGCGACGGCGGACAGAGCGCGATCGACCCGCGCAGCAACGAGCGCGTCTACACCAGCTACCAGGGCGTCACCATCGCGCGCTCGGAAAACGGCGGCGCCACCCACGTGCAGGCGACCAGCGGGATCTCCGACAGCGTCCACTTCATCATGCCCTGGCAGCTCGACCGCAACGCACCCGATCGTCTCTGGGCCGCCGGCACGCGCCTGTGGCGCAGCGACAACCGCGGCAGCCAGTGGCGCGCCGCGAGCGCGCGCGTCGGCACCACCTTCTCCGACCGCATCAGCGCGTTCGCGATCGCACCCGGCGACAGCAACCGCATGCTGCTCGGCAATCTCGACCGCATCTACCGCAGCGAGAACGCCCTGGCCGGCGGCAACACCACCGCCTGGCCCTCGACAGCTCCCCGACCCGGGTGGGTGTCGTCGCTGGCCTTCGCCGCGGATGATCTGCGCACGGCCTACGCCACCTACTCCACCCTCGGCGGTGGTGCCCACGTCTGGCGCAGTCGCGACGGCGGCGCAACCTGGAGCGCGCTCGATGGCAATGGCGATGGCCGTCTGCCCGACGTACCGGTGCACAGCATCGCCATCGATCCCTCCGATCCGAGCCGGCTCTACGTCGGCAGCGACATCGGCGTGTTCGCATCGGTGGACGCTGGCGAGCACTGGGCGGTCGAGCACACCGGCTTCGCCAGCGCCATCACCGAACACCTGGCGGTCCGCCCGGCCAGCGGCAGCGAACCGGCCTGGCTGTACGCCTTCACCTATGGCCGCGGCATCTGGCGCGTGCCCCTGGCCACGCTGGATGGGGTCGCCAGCTATCGCATCGGCGCCGACCTGTCCGGCTCGTTCTACGACCCGGCGCAGAGCGGCCAGGGCTTCGTGCTCGAACCGATTCTGGTCGACGGCGTGTTGCAGGTCAGCGCCGCCTGGTACACCTATGCCGACGGCCAGCCGTTGTGGCTGTTCGGCGCCGCAGCTGCCGACGGCGACCGCGTGCGAATGACCTTGTACAGCGCAGCCGGTGCCGACTTCCCGCCACGCTTCGCTGCCGACGAGGTGCAGATCGAGGCGTTCGGTGAACTCGAGCTCCGCTTCTCCTCGGCCAGCGTCGGCCAAGCGACCTGGACCACGACGCGACCCGGCTTCGCCTCCGGCAGCATGCCGCTGCAGCGCCTCCTGGCCAGCGTCGGCGCCGACGGCCGCAGTGGCCGCGACGGCATCGCCGCCTGCCACATCGGCAGCTGGTACCAGCCGGCGCAAAGCGGCCACGGACTGTCGATCGACGTCCACGCCGTGGGCACGCAACGCCTGCTCGCCGCGGCCTGGTACGTGCACCTCGACGGCGCGCCGCTGTGGCTGGTCGGCACCGGCGAAATCGTCGGTGACCACGCCGATCTGTCCATGTACCGCACCGAGGGCACCGGCTTCGGCAGCGCGTTCGACCCCGACGATGTGCGCCGCATCGCGGTCGGCAACCTGCGCTACACCACCACCGGCGCGGACACGGCCCGGATCGACTGGCAATTCAACGAACCGCGACTCGGCAGCGGCTCCTTGGAACTAGTGCAACTGGCGCGCGTGCTCGGCCGCGACTGCGGCGACTGAAGCCCCAGGGATCATGGCGCGCCGTCGATGATGCGTCTCAAGCAACGCGCTTCCGCGGCCGCCCACCCAATTTCCCGTTGCGACGCGCGGCAGCGACCTTGCGTTGGGTAGTGGCCTTGCCGCCAATCTTTCCTGCCTCGGAGGCAACCCATCGTTTGCTGCCGAGCACTCCCTGGAGCAGCGCCGGCAAATCGATGTCGGCGTCGAGTCCAGGGAAGTGCAGTCCAAGCCCCGACGGCGATATCTCGGCTGCCGACAGTTGGCTCGCAGACGCGCCCGCCAACCCCTCGACCAGTTCGGCACGAAAACCGATCTGGACACCCGTGGCGAGTTCGACAATCACCCGGGCGGCGCGCCGATCGAAGCGCACCGACAGCGCACGCGGAAATGCCGCTCGCCGCGCCTCGCCGCGTCGCTTCGCGGCATCGAACTCGATGTCAGAAATCGCCATGAATGTCTCTCCAGCGTTTGCACATCCAATCAAGGTCGGCCGTCAACACGCTCGCAATCCCTTCGAGTTCGGTTCGACTGAACCGGTAGTTTTCGCGCAGTTCGCAGGGCCCACGCGGACAATGCAGTTCGAATACCGCCTCGCACCCGCGTCCGATCACATGCACGTGCGCAGGGCGATGGTCGTTGGGGTAGATGACGAAACGCAGACCATCGGCGAGCAGAACCGTGGGCATCGTAGCGTAATCCCATTCGGTTTGGGTTATTGGCGATTCGGAGCGAAACCGAACGCAACGCGATGCGCGGTGCCCGCTCCACACCCCATCACGGCGCGCCGTCGATACGGATGCGATCGCGGTTCTTCTCGATGGTCTTGGGACCCACGCCCTTGACGTCTTCCAGTTGGTCCACGGAACGGAAGCGGCCGTTGGCCTCGCGATGCTCGACGATGGCGCGCGCCTTGACCTCGCCGATGCCGTCGAGCGCGGTCAACTGCTCGACGCTGGCGGTGTTGATGTTGACCGCTTCGGCACACCAGGCCGGAACGCACAGGGCCAGCAACAGCGCGAGCAACAGGGTCTGGATCCGGTTCATGCTGATTCTCCTCGGGCCGGGATGCCCCAGGCACGCTGCGACCGAGGGCGTGGGCACGATTTTGCGGGTGCGCTGCGCACGATGCCTCGGACGGTTTCGGAAATTCGACTGCGAAATTTCGCAGGCGCATGAACAGCAAACCCGCCTTGCGGCGGGTCTGCGGGATTCGACTCGCGAGAACGCGCCCGGGGTGGATCAGGCTTGGGCAGGCGCTTCCGCGACCGGTGCCCCGGGACTCGGAGTCGGGCCGGACTTGCCATCCTCGCTGCTGCCCCAGTCGCGCGGCGGACCGGGCTTGCGCCCCTCCATGATCGCGTCGATCTGGTCGATGTCGATGGTTTCGTACTCGAGCAATGCCGCCGCCATCACGTGCAGCTTGTCGAGGTTGGCCGCCAGCAACTCGGTGGTGCGCTGGTAGGCGCGATCGAGGATGCTGCGCACCACTTCGTCGATCTTGGCTGCGGTGTCGTCGGAGACGTTCTTGGTCTGCGTTACCGAGCGCCCGAGGAACACCTCCTCGTCTTGCTCGGCATAGGCAATCGGTCCCATCTCGGTCGACAAGCCCCATTTGGTGACCATGTTGCGCGCCATCTTGGTGGCGCGCTCGATGTCGTTGGAGGCGCCGGTGGTGACGTGCTCGCTGCCGAAGATCAACTCCTCGGCAACGCGGCCGCCATACAGCGAACACAGCCGGCTCTCGATGTTGACCTTGTCGTAGCTGTAGCGGTCGCCCTCGGGCAGGTACATGGTCAGCCCGAGCGCGCGCCCGCGCGGAATGATGGTGACCTTGTAGACCGGGTCATGGTCGGGCACCAGTCGGCCGACGATGGCGTGGCCGGCTTCGTGGTACGCGGTATTGCGCTTCTCCTGCTCGCTCATAACCATGGACTTGCGCTCGGCGCCCATCAGGATCTTGTCCTTGGCCTTCTCGAAGTGCTCCATG
>Ga0073899_10001165_pt1 | contig 24085 bp, 21 predicted proteins | sample KloWWTmetaKNB5Ph_FD_88975 | JGI IMG/M metagenome (GOLD analysis project Ga0073899, IMG submission 88975) | Active sludge microbial communities from Klosterneuburg, Austria, studying microevolution and ecology of nitrifiers - Klosterneuburg... | ecosystem: Engineered > WWTP > Aerobic digester >... | reverse complement strand
GGCGCAGTCGGGATCGTTCCTGATCTTGCGCTTCAGCATCTGGGCGAGGGCCCACAACAGAAACCTGAACCTGAACATGGCGTGCAACCTTGAAACGTTGGGGAAAAGGTGAGTTCGTGCGATGACTGCCGTCGCCGTCACTCGCTCAGGAACTGGACCGCGTGCCGCAGGAAGCGCTGCGGGACTTGGAACTGCGCGGCGTGGCCCGCGTCGGGATAGATGAACAACTGCGCGTTGGGCAGGTTGCGCGCCATGTAGAACGAGTTGACCGTCGGGATCATCACGTCGTGCACGCCATTGAGGATGAACGTGGGCTGCCGGATGCCGCGCAGGTAGGCGAAGGGATCGTCCTCCGCGAGCCTGGGCAGATAGAGCATGTTGGCCTCGATCTGCGCGTTCGCGACCTCCGGTGACGACGGGGGATCTTGGTCGGCGCGCTGGTGACGCCGTTGCCAGAACTCCCTGGCGGACTGCTCGGCCTGCGCCGATCGGCCGAAGAACAGGTAGAGGAAGTCTTCGAAGCCGGGAACCGGATTGACCGCCGTGCTCAGCACGCGCGTCTCCATGTCGGGGTTGCCGCCGCGTGGGCCGGTGCCCAGCAGCATCAGCTTGCGCACCAGATCGGGGTGACGCCAGGTCAGGTCCAAAGCCTGAAATCCGCCCAGCGAGAAGCCCAGCAGGTCGATCTGCGTCAGGTCCAGCGCACGGACGAAGGCCGCTGCGTCGTCGGCCATGTCCTCGATGCGTGTGCGCGGCGTGCCGCCCGAGGAAGCAACGCCACGGCCGTTGTAGAGGATGACTTCGCGGCCTTCGGCCAGGCCGTCCGTCATCAACGGATCCCAATGGTCCATGCCGCCCCGGAAGTGCTGCAACAGAAGCAGTGGGGGCTGCGAGGAGGCGTTGTGGCCCCAGCGGCAATAGGCGAAGCGGGACCCACCGACTTCGACGAAGCGGGTGGGCGTGGTGATGTGGGTGTCCGTCATGGGCTGACCTGTGATGGGGCTGATCCGGGAGGCCGGTCGGCTTGCGGGAACTTCGGCCTTGGGCATCGCGCTTCGTCGCTACGCCACTTTCGGATGATGTTTATCATGTGTAAAGTCAAATCAAAGGGCCGCGGCAATCTGTCGGTTCAGTAACCGGCAGGGGTCAGGGACTTGAGCGCGGCCTCGCGCAGGCCGTCCGACAGACCCGGCTCATCGACTGCGCGCGACAACATCAACGCGCCGACCATGGTGGCGATGGTCACCATGGCCCGTTCGTGAGCTGCGGGCTGTCCCCAGTCCGGCGCTTGACGGGCGATCAGGTCGATCATCTCCTTGATGTGCCGGGTCGCCACCCGACGTACTTCGGGAACCTGGCGAGACGTTTCCGAACCCAGCGCAGCGAGCGGGCATCCCACTTCGACACGTTCGAGGTGTTCCTTTGAGAGATAGGCGCCAAGCACGGATGCCAGGGCCTGGCCGGTAGGTGCGCTGGCCACGACCTCCGCCACGGAGGCAGCGGACTCGGCGCACGCCCTTCGCGCCGCCTCGGCCAGCATGGCCTCGCGCGAAGGGAAGTGGGCGTAGAAGCCACCGTGCGTCAGCCCGGCCTCCTTCATGATGTCCGCGACGCCGGTACCGCCATACCCGCTGCGGCGGATCGCTCGGGCGGCCACGCCCACGATGCGTTCGTGCGTGGCCTCTTTGGCCGCCGCTCTGGCGCTGAGTCTCGGTCTTTGCATGACGCTCATCATACATAAATCGACAACGATGCGCAACACCCGATACGGGCAAGGTCGCCCCGCGGGATCCATCCCGGAGTCACCGCGGCCGTGAACCTTGCGACGGTGTTCAACGCTGCCGGCAACGCCGCGAGACGCCAAGTGCGCCAAGGCGTTGACGGCCGATCGCATCGAGCGGATCCGCAGCAGCAGCGCGCCGCGACGCTGGCGCCCGTCAGCCACCCTCGCCCACCGCTTCCCCGCTCTGCTGCAGCCGCCACATCTGCGCATAACGCCCGCCGCGCGCCAGCAGTTCGGCGTGCGGCCCGCGTTCGGCGATGCGGCCGGCCTCCAGCACCACGATCTCGTGCGCGTCGACCACCGTGCTCAGCCGGTGCGCGATGACCAGCGCCGTCTTGCCTTGCGACACCGCGCGCAGTTCGGCCTGGATGGCGCGCTCGTTGGCCGAGTCCAGCGCCGAGGTGGCCTCGTCGAAGATCAGGATCGGCGGGTTCTTCAGCAGCGTGCGCGCAATGGCCACGCGCTGCTTCTCGCCGCCGCTGAGCTTCAGGCCACGCTCGCCGACCATGGTGTCGTAGCCCTTGGGCGTGGCGGCGATGAAATCGTGGATGTGCGCCGCCCTGGCCACCGCCTCCACCTCGGCGCGGCTGGCGCCGGGGCGGCCGTAGGCGATGTTGTATTCCACCGTGTCGTTGAACAGCACCGTGTCCTGCGGCACGATGCCGATGGCGCGCCGCAGGCTGGCCTGCGTGACCTGGCGGATATCCTGGCCGTCGATGCTGATGCACCCGTCGCTCACGTCGTAGAAGCGGTAGAGCAGCCGCGCCAGCGTCGACTTGCCCGCTCCCGAGGGGCCGACCACGGCCACCGTCTTGCCGGCCGGGATGTCGAAGCTCAGGTCGTGCAGGATCGGCCGCTCGGCGTCGTAGGCGAAGCTCACGCGCTCGAAGCGCACCGCGCCGGGGCTGACACGCAGTTCGCCGGCGCCCGGCGCGTCGTCCACCTCGCGGTGGCGCGCCAGCAGCACGAACATCTTGTCCAGGTCGGTCAGGCTCTGCTTGATCTCGCGGTACAGCACGCCCAGGAAACCGAGCGGGATATAGAGCTGGATCATGAAGGCGTTGACCATCACCAGGTCACCCAGCGTCATGGTGCCGGCCACCACGCCTTGCGTCGCGCGCCAAAGCATGGCCACCAGCGCGATGGCGATGATGAGCTGCTGCCCGCTGTTGAGCATGCTCAGCGTGCTCTGGCTCTTCAGCGCGGCGCGGCGCAGCTGCTCCAGGCTCTGGTCGTAGCGCCGGGTCTCGAAGTCCTCGTTGTTGAAATATTTCACCGTCTCGTAGTTGAGCAGCGCGTCGATGGCCTTGCTGTGCGCCACCGAGTCGAATTCGTTCATCTGGCGCCGGAACTTGGTGCGCCACTCGGTCACGACGATGGTGAAGGCCACGTAGAGCACCAGCGCGGCCAGCGTGATCCAGACGAAGCCGATGTCGAACTTGGTGCCCAGGATGCTCAGCACCAGCGTCACCTCGATCAACGTGGGCAGGATGCTGTAAAGCGAGTAAGAGATCAGCGAATGCACCGCTCGCGTGCCGCGTTCGATGTCGCGCGTCATGCCACCGGTCTGGCGTTCCAGGTGGAAGCGCAGCGACAACGCATGCAGGTGGCGGAAGACCTGCAGCGAGATGCTGCGCGCCGCGCCTTCGGTGGCCTTGGCGAAGACCAGTTCACGCAGTTCGGTGAACAGCGTCGTGGACAGTCTCAGCCCGCCGTAGGCCAACAGCAGTCCCACCGGCACGACGAGCAGCCTCGCGGCGTCGCCGGGCTGGATGGACAGGCCGTCCACCAGTTCCTTCAGCAGCACCGGCACGCCCACGTTGGCCAGCTTGGCCGCCACCATGAAGCCCAGAGCCACGGCCACGCGCCAGCGGTAGCGCCACAGGTAGGGAAACAGCTTGCGCAGCGTGGCCCAGTCGGAGCGGGCTTCACCGCGCGCGGGCGGCTGCGCGGGGGGCAAGGCGGTGGCGTGCGTGCGCATGGGTCTCAGGCGGATATGCGCAGCACCACCTGGCGGTGGCCGATGTGGCCCGGAGCCACCGTCGTGCGCAGCCGGCAGACGGCGCAAGCTTCACGGGCAGCGGGTGAGACGTGAGACCGGAACATGCGGCACATTGTCGCCGCGGGCCGCCGGGTCGACGCACTGCCGGCAGCACGCGATTCGCGCCGATCCCGCAACGACGGGGTCGCGAAGCCGGCCGGTGTTCAGGCCGCCGCGGCCAGCGCGTCGTCGAGCACCTCCACCCAGTGCCTCACCGGCGTGCCGGTGCCGCTTTGCAGGTGCTGGATGCAGCCGATGTTCGCCGAGACGATGGCCTGCGGTTCCAGGGCCGACAGGTGGCCGAGCTTGCGGTCGCGCAACTGGTAGGCCAGCGTCGGCTGCAGCACCGAATAGGTGCCCGCCGAGCCGCAGCACAAGTGGCTTTCGCTGCCGGCCAGGCTGACCTCGAAGCCCAGCGCACGCAGGTGCGTTTCGACCCCGCCGCGCAGTTGCTGCCCGTGCTGCAGCGTGCAAGGCGGATGAAAGGCCAGCCGGCGGGCGTGGCCCGCCCCACCGACATGCCGCACCTGCGATTTCAGCGCGGGCACCATGTCGGGCAGCAGTTCGCTGAGGTCGCGCGTGAGCGCCCCGATGCGCGCAGCCTTTTCTGCGTAGTCGGGGTCGTGGGCCAGCGCGTGGCCGTATTCCTTCACCGCCACGCCGCAGCCCGAGGCGTTCATCACGATGGCCTCGACCTCGCCGCGTTCGACGTAGGGCCACCAGGCGTCGATGTTGCGGCGCATGTCGTCCAGGCCGCCTTCGTGGTCGTTGAGGTGCGTGCGCAGCGCGCCGCAGCACCCGGCCTTGGCGGCGACGAGGGTCTGGATGCCGGCGGCGTCGAGCACGCGCGCGGTGGCGCTGTTGACGTTGGGCATCATCGCCGGCTGCACGCAGCCGGCCAGCATGAGCACCTTGCGCGCATGCTGGCGCTGCGGCCAGACCCCGGCGCGCGGCGCGGCCGGCGCCGGCACCTTGTGCTTCAGCGCCGCCGGCAGCAGCGGACGCACGAGCTGGCCCATCTTCATGGCCGGTGCAAACAGCGGCGAGGTCAGCCCTTCCTTGAGCAGCCAGCGCACCGCCTTCTCGCCGGCCGGCCGCTGCACGCGTTCCTCGACGATCTTGCGGCCGATATCCACCAGATGGCCATAGTCCACGCCGCTGGGGCAGGTGGTCTCGCAGTTGCGGCAGGTCAGGCAGCGGTCCAGGTGCAGCTGCGTGCTGCGCGTGACCTCGCCGCCTTCCAGCACCTGCTTCATGAGGTAGATGCGCCCGCGCGGGCCGTCGAGCTCGTCGCCCAGCAGCTGGTAGGTGGGGCAGGTGGCGGTGCAGAAGCCGCAGTGCACGCACTTGCGCAGGATGGCCTCGGCTGCTTCGCCGTCGCGCGTGCCCTTGAACTCGGGGCTCAGGTTGGTTTGCATGACGCGGTCTTCACAGGTCGGCCACGAGCCGGCCGGGATTGAACACACCGGCGGGGTCGAAAGCCGCCTTCAGATTGCGGTGGATGCGCAGCAGCGGCGGCGCGAGCGGCGCGAAGACGCCGGCGGACTTGTCGGCGGCGCGGAACAGCGTGGCATGGCCGCCGGCGCCGGCTGCGGCCGCGCGCACGGCGTCGGCCGCCGCCGCCGTGCGCAGCCAGCGCTGGGCGCCACCCCATTCGATGAACTGCGCACCCGGCAGGTCCAGCGCGGGCGCGGCCGGCGGCAGCGACAGCCGCCACAGGCATTCGCCACGGGTCAACGCCGCGGCATCGAGCACGAAGAAGGGCTCGGTCTGGTCGCGCACGGCGCGCCACCAGGCGGCGGCGGTGTTGGCGTCGATGGCGTGTCCCCCCAGCTCCTGGGCCGCCGAGTGCACCGCCGCGCGCGCGCCGGCCAGGCGCACGCGCAGCCGGCCCTGGTGCCAGCTGCTGGCGGTCACCGGCAGCGGCTGGGCACGCCGCGCGCCCAGCCAGGCCAGCGCCTGCACTTCATCCGTCTCGAATTCGATCGTCGTCTGCGCCACGGCCCGCGGCAGCACTTTCAGCGAGACCTCGCACAGCACGCCCAGCACCCCCATCGAGCCCGCCATCAGGCGCGACACGTCGTAGCCGGCCACGTTCTTCATCACCTGGCCGCCGAAGGTGAGCAGCTCGCCGCGGCCATTCAACACGGTGGCGCCGAGCACGTGGTCGCGCACCGCGCCGGCACTGGCCCGCGCCGGCCCGGCCAGGCCGGCGGCCACCATCCCGCCCACGGTGCCCGGGTGGTCGGCACCACCACCGCCGAAGCGCGGTGGTTCGAAGGCCAGGCACTGCCCATGTTCGCCCAGTGCGGCTTCCAGTTCGGCCAGCGGCGTGCCGGCGCGTGCCGTCACCACCAACTCGGTCGGCTCGTGGCTGCTGATGCCGGCCAGCTGGCGCATGTCCAGCCCCTCGCCGCGCGGCGGGCCGCCATAGAAGGCCTTGCTGCCGCCGCCGCGGATGTCGAGCGCGGTCTGGCTGGCGCTGGCGCTGCGGATCTGGTCGACCAGGCGGCGCAGCGCCGGGTCGAGCGTGTCGACGGCGGCGTTCACCGTCAGAACCTCGGCAGCTCGGGAAAGGGCAGCAGGCCGCGCAGCACCGTCAGCTTGCCGTACTCGGCGCAGCGCTGCAGACTGGGGATGACCTTGCCTGGGTTGAGCAGCTCCTGCGGGTCGAAGGCGCGCTTGACGGCGGACATCTGCTCCAGCTCCGCCGCCGAGAATTGCACGCACATCGAGTTGAGCTTCTCCACGCCCACGCCGTGTTCGCCGGTGACGGTGCCGCCCAGGCGCACGCTGGTCTCCAGGATGTCGGCGCCGAAGAGCTCGCAGCGGTGCAGCTGGTCGGGGTCGTTGGCGTCGAACAGGATCAGCGGGTGCAGGTTGCCGTCGCCGGCATGGAAGACGTTCACGCAGCGCAGCGCGTACTTCTCCTCCATGGCCTCGATGGCGCGCAGCACGTCGGCCAGCCGCTTGCGCGGGATGGTGCTGTCCATGCACATGTAGTCGGGGCTGATGCGCCCGCTGGCCGGAAAGGCATTCTTGCGCCCGCTCCAGAATTTCAGCCGCTGCGCTTCGTCGCGGCTGACCGTGATGCGCGTGGCGCCGCTGGCGCGCAGCACCTCGCTCATGCGGCCGATCTCCTCCTCCACCTCGGCCGGCGTGCCGTCGCTTTCGCACAGCAGGATGGCGGCGGCGTCGAGGTCGTAGCCGGCGTGCACGTAGTCTTCCACGGCCGCGGTCATGCGCTTGTCCATCAGCTCCAGGCCGGCCGGGATGATGCCCGCGGCGATGACCGCCGCCACCGCGTTGCCCGCCGATTCGATGTCGCCGAAGCTGGCCATGATGCAACGCGCCAGCTGCGGCTTCGGAATCAGCCTGATGGTCACCTCGGTGGCCACGGCGAGCATGCCTTCGCTGCCCACCAGCACCGCCATCAGGTCCAGACCGCCGCAGTCCAGCGCCTCGCTGCCGAAGGTGACGGCCTCGCCCTCGACGGTGTAGCCGCGCACCTGCAGCACGTTGTGCAGCGTCAGGCCGTACTTCAGGCAGTGCACGCCACCGCTGTTCTCGGCCACGTTGCCGCCGATGGTGCAGGCGATCTGGCTGCTGGGGTCGGGCGCGTAGTACAGGCCGAGCGGCGCGGCGGCCTCGCTGATGGCCAGGTTGCGCACGCCGCTTTGCACCGTGGCCGTGCAGGCCACCGGATCGACGCGGACGATCCGGTTGAACTTGGCCAGCGACAGCGTCACGCCCAGGGTGTGCGGCAGCGCGCCGCCGGACAGCCCGGTGCCGGCACCGCGCGCCACCACCGGCACGCCCAGCACATGGCAGGTCTTCAACACCGCGGCCACCTGGGCCTCGGTCTCGGGCAGCACCACCACCAGCGGCCGCGCGCGGTAGGCCGTGAGGCCGTCGCACTCGTAGGGCGTGGTGTCCTCGCCGCGGTGCAGGATGCAGTGCGCCGGCAGCACGCGGCTCAGTGCAGCCACCACGTCGCGCCGGCGCGTGGCCGCGTCGGCGGTGCCGGCAGCGGCGTCCGCTGCGGCGAGTTCGGGCAAGGCCATGCCGTCAACCCCCGCTGCCGTACATCTGCCCGGGCAGCCAGGTGATGATGGCCGGGATCAGGAAACACAGTGCCACCATCGCCAGTTGCAGCAGCACGAAGGGGATCACGCCGACATAGATGTCCTTGATGGTCACGCTCTTGGGCACGACGCCCTTCAGGTAGAAGAGCGAGAAGCCCACCGGCGGCGTCAGGAACGAGGTCTGCAGCATCAGCGCGATGAGGATCAGGAACCAGGTCATGTCCACGCCGGCCAGCTTGATCACCGGGGCCAGCAGCGGCAGGATGATGAGCACGATCTCGAACCAGTCGAGGAAGAAGCCGGCGACGAACACGACGAGCAGCACCACCAGCACCAGCCCGGTCGGCTCCAGGCCCAGGCCCTTGAAGAACTCGGCGATGAGTTCGTCGCCGCCGATCAGCCGCAGCACGTAGGCGAACACCGTGGCGCCGATGAAGATGGCGAAGATGAAGCAGGTGGTCAGCGTGGTCTCGATGCCGACTTCGCGGATCACCTTCCAGTTCAGCTTGCCGTTGACGGCCGCCAGCAGCACGGCACCGAAGGCACCCAGGCCCGAGGCTTCGGTGGGCGTGGCGATGCCGAAGAAGATGCTGCCCAGCACCACCAGGATCAGACCGAAGGTGGGCAGCGTGGACAGGAAGGCCACGCCCACCTGGCGCAGCGTCAGCTTCTCGGCATCGGCCGGCCGCGGCGGCACCAGGTCGGGGCGGGCGAAGCCCACCACCACCAGGAACACCATGTACAGCACGCCCAGCGCCACGCCGGGAATCAGCGCGCCCATGAACAGGTCGCCCACCGACACCGACACCTGGTCGGCCATCAGCACCAGCATGATCGACGGCGGGATCAGGATGCCCAGCGTGCCCGACGCCGCGACCACGCCCGAGGCGATGGCCTTGCTGTAGTGGTGCTGCAGCATGATGGGCATGCTCAGCATGGCCAGCAGCACCACCGAGGCGCCGACGATGCCGGTGCTGGCGGCCAGCAGGATGCCGATGACCACCACCGTCAGCCCGAGGCCGCCGCGGATGCCGCCGAAGACCTTGACGAAGTTGCGCATCATGGTGTCGGCGACACCCGACTTGTCGAGCATCAGGCCCATGTAGACGAACATCGGCAGCGACACCAGCACCCAGTTGCTCATGATCCCGTCGAAGCGGTCGATGACGCCGCTGAACTTGGCCCAGCTGGTCATGAGGAAGGTGTCCATGCCGAACTGGACGCCCAGGAAGATGCCCAGCGCGGCAAAGGCCAGCGACAGGCCGGCGAGCAGCCAGGCCACCGGGAAGCCGGTGAAGAGCGCGAGGATGAAGAGCACCATCAAGGCGATGGCCAGCCATTCGTAGAAAGGCAGCATGACGGGCCCCTGGTCAATGGCGCGCGGCGGCGCGCTGAGCCGTCAGCGCGGCCAGCACACGCGTTAGGCGACCCAGCGCCACCAGCGCAAGCAGTGCGAAGGCACTGACGATGAAGGACTTCAGGACCCAGCGGTAAGGCAGGCCGCCGGGGGCGGCAGAGACCTCGTTGAGCGTGAAGGACGACCAGAAGAAGGGGATCGCGAACCAGATCACCACCAGCGTGAAGGGCAGCAGCAGCGCCGCCAGGCCGAACAGTTCGATCCACTGCCGTGTGCGCGGCGCGAACTTCTCGGCCAGCACGTCGATGCGCACATTGCGCTCCTTCACCTCGGTGAAGCTCAGACCGAGAATGAAGCCGATGGCATACAGGTGCCACTGCAGCTCCTCCATCATGATCGAGCCCTGACCGAAGGCATAGCGCGCCACGACCTGGACCACGATGACCAGCATCAGAGCCGTCCACAGCAGCGAGGCGAACTCACCGACCCAGCATACGAAACGGTCGATGGTGCGCGAGAGAGCCGTCTCGGGCAGATGCAATGAGTGCAGCTCCGCTTCCGGCGGTGCGAGGGGGTTGTCCACGATGAATCTCCTGGACGCCGGCAGTCGGCGCCGGCGCGATGTTCATGCGCTGGGCAGCGCTGGAGAGGGATGCCCGGCGCGTGTTGCACGCGCCGGGCAGCGCCGCATCACTTGTAGTCGCGCGGCAGGTAGCCCAGGTCGTGCCACTTGCGGTTCTTGTTCTGGAAGGCCGACATGCTGTCGTAGACCTTCTTGAACATCGGATCCTTGGCGGATTCCTCGGCCAGCACTTCCTTGGACGCCTTGTTGAAGGCATCGAGCATCGGCTTGTTGAACTGGCGCAGCGCGACGCCTTCCTTCTCGAACTTGGCCAGCATGTCGCCCTGCAGCGCCTCGGCCTTGGCCAGCGCCATGATCACGCCGGCGGTGCAGGTGGTCTCGATCTGCGCCTGCGTCTGCGGCTTGAGCTTGGCCCAGGCCGCCATGTTCACGTACAGGTACTGGTTGGTGGAAGGTTGGTGCCAGCCCGGCAGGTAATAGTTCTTGGCCACCTTGTCGAAGCCGAGCTGGTCGTCCACCGTGGGCAGCGAGAACTCGGTGGCGTCGAGCACGCCCTTTTCCAGTGCCTGGAACAGCTCGCCGCCCGGCAGCATGGTCACCGAGGCGCCCAGCTTCTGGTAGATCTTGCCGCCCAGCGCCGCGGCGCGGAACTTCAGACCCTTCAGGTCGTCGGGGGTCTTGATCTCCTTCCTGAACCAGCCGGCGGCCTCGGGGCTGATGGAGCCGCAGAAGATGGGGTAGACGTTGTGCGGCTTGAAGGCTTCCTTGAGCAGCGCGTCGCCACCACCGAAATAGATCCACGCGGCGAACTGCGGCGTTTCCATGCCGAAGGGCAACGCGCCGAAGATCGCCGATACCGGCACCTTGCCGAGTTCGTAGCCCATGAAGCTGTAACCGGCCTCGACCTTGCCGGACGAGACGGCGTCGAAGATGCCCAGCGCCGGTACCAGCTTGCCGGGCTCGAAGACCTGCAGGTTGATGCTGCCGCCCGAGACCTTCTTCAGCTGCTCCGAAACCCAGGGCATGGTGTCGCCCAAGGCGGTGAGGTTGGAGCCGAAGGCCATGGGAATGCCCCAGCGCACGGTTTCCTGCGCCGCGGCGGGTGCGGCAACGAAGGCCAGCGCGGCGGCGAGGGCCAGGGGCTTGAAAACGCTTTTCATCGTGATGTCTCCGAAAGTTGAATCGTTGAGGGACGCAAAGGGCCCGCCGAATCACCTGCGCCGCAGTGGCGGCCGGTCTTCAACGCGTGCCGCGACTGTAGGCGGCAAAGCATTGTGGCGGCTTGAGAATTCTTTGCGCGCCTCTTGAGCGTGCTTCGTTTCGACCTCGTGATTACCCTGATGCGCGATCCTCGCGCCTACGGCAGCGACTGCTGCAGCCAGTCGCAGAACGCGGCGCACTCCCAGCGGTCCAGCGCGCCGGGCTGCCAGCAGATGTAGTGTTTGTGCGGCGAAGGCACGGCGCGCGGCGAAAGCCGCAGCAGCCGCCCGCTGTCCAGCCAGGCCGCACCCATCTTCTTGCGCAGCAGCGCCACGCCGAAGCCGCTGGCCGCGGCGTCGTAGACGAGGCCGATATCGTTGAACTGCCCGCCCAGCATCGGTTCGGGCACATCGATGCCGCAACTGGAGAACCAGGGTGACCAGGGCTCGAGCGGGCTGCGGATCAGCCGGGTCTGCTGTATCTCGGTCTTCGTCTCGAAGCGGTCGAAGGGCCCGAACTCGTTCAGATAGCTCGGGCTGCACACCGGCGTCACGGCATCTTCCAGGATCAGCCGGTGCTCGACGTCGGTGTAGCCGCCGGTGCCGAAGCGCACCTCGAGGTCGCACTCCTCGGCGGTCACGTCCAGCAGCGGAATCGACACCTGCAGGACCAGATCGATGTCGGGATACGCGGTCCTGAACGTCTCCAGCCGCGGCATCACGAACTGGCGACAGAAGGTGGGCGTGATCGCCACGCGCAAGCGCGCGCCGCCGCGCGCGCCGCGCCGCGTCGGCAGGTCCTGCAGCACGGCCAGACCCGAGCGCACGTTGGCCAGATAGGCCACGCCGTCGGCGGTGAGCGAGAAGTCCGAGCGCCCGAACAGCTTGAATCCGATGTGCGACTCGAGCTGGCGGATGCGGTGGGTGACCGCGCTGGGCGTGACGCACAGCTCGTCGGCGGCGCGGCCGGCGTGGCGCAGCCGGGCCAGGGCTTCGAAGGTCACCAGGCACTGGATGGGCGGGATGTGATGCACGGCCATGGGCGTCTCCGTTTCTCGCGCGGCCGGGCCCTGGCCTGCCGTCGCTGTCGTTTCCGGGGGAAGGGTTCGGATCGCCAAGTCTCGCCGATCCCGCGCGGCAGCCACTCGATGAAGCCGCTCGCCATGGCCGGCAGCGGTATCAGGCTGCACCGGTTCGCGGCCGCCGGACGGGTGTCGGCACCAGGGCGACGCAAGGTCGATGGCGACCGGCTACAGTGGCTGCCCGGAGCCGGCGCCCTGTGCCACCCGGCACCCCCACGAGAGCCCAAGCGAGCCCACCATGACGACCGACTCAGCCAGCCCGGCTCAGGACCCCGCCCCCCGCATGGCCCCGCTCAGCCTGCCCGGTGACCGTGAACTGGTGCTGCGCGTAATGCCGCTGCCGGCCGACGTGAATGCCAATGGCGACATCTTCGGCGGCTGGATCATGGCCCAGGTGGACCTGGCCGGCGCCGTGCTGCCGAGCCGTATCGCCAAGGGCCGCATCGCCACCGTGGCGGTGAACCAGTTCATCTTCAAGCAACCGGTGAGCCTGGGTGACCTGCTGAGCTTCTATGCCCGCATCACGCGCATCGGCAATACATCGATCAGCGTGCACGTGGAGGTGTACGCGGAGCGCAATCCGGCCAACCTGCACGTGGTGAAGGTGACGGAGGCCGACCTCACCTACGTGGCCATCGACGGCCAGGGCCAGCCGCGGCCGCTGCCCAAGCCGTTGTAGTCGGCACGTCGTGCCCAGACCCTGTCGACACGGCCATGAAACGCTACGCCGACCTGGTTGCCGACGCGCTGCAGCGCGTGCGCGAGATCATGCCCTGGGACCTGGCGGAGCGGCTCGCACAGCAAGCGCCGCCGCTGGTGCTGGACGTGCGCGAACCGGCCGAATTCACGCAGGCACGGATCGCCGGCGCGGTCAACGTGCCGCGCGGCCTGCTCGAATCCGCCTGCGACTGGGGTTACGACGAGACCCTGCCCGAACTTGCCGGCGCACGCGAACGGCCCGTCGTCGTGGTCTGCCGCTCGGGCCTGCGCTCGGTGCTGGCGGCCGACGTCATGCAGCAGATGGGCTTTGCCGACGTGGTGTCGCTGAAGACCGGCGTGCGCGGCTGGAACGACTTCGAGCAGCCGCTGGTGGACGGCAGCGGCCGGCCGGTGGACACCGACACCGCCGAGCCGCTGCTGGCGGCACGGGTGCGCGCCGAGCAATTGCGCCCGCGATAGGTGGCTGCAGCGTCGTCCCGGCGTCCCGTGGCGCTGGCGGCCCGACGGCGGTGCGCGAGCAAGTCATTTGCCCCGAATCCGTGTGCGGCGAGGGTGGTCTTGCGCGCGACACCGCGCGCCGCACCTTCCGGCGCGCTTAAGCTCTCGCTTTCGTCCGCCTCCGGAGACCGCATGTCCGCGCCCGTCGACTTCTATTTCGACTTCGCTTCGCCTTATGGCTACATCGCGGCCGAGCGGATCGAGGCCCTGGTCGAGCAGCACGGACGCACGGCGGTCTGGCATGCGATCGTCGTCGACGCCAATTTCCACCCGCACGACCCCATCCGCATTCCTGCCGCCGTGATGCGCAGCGACTACGTTCAGCGCGATGCCGTGCGCACGGCCGCCTTCCATGGGGTGCCGTTCAGGCCGCCGTCGCGGCAGGGCCTGCATACCGAACTGGCCGCGCGCGGTTTCCACTGGCTGGCCGACCGCAACCCCGAACTGGCGCGCGCGTGGGCGCAATCCGTCTTCCGTGCCTACTTCGTCGACGATCGCAACATCGCCGGCATCGAGGTCCTGGTGGAACTGGCCGCTGCCCTCGGCATCGACGCCGGCGAGTTCCAGGCCGCCATCCATGACGGCGCGTCTCGGCAGCGCCTGAAGGCAGAAATCGAAATGGCCGAGGTGCGCGGCGTCTTCGCATCGCCGTTCTTCATCGTCGAGGGCGAACGCTTCTGGGACATCACCCGCCTGCCGCAGCTCCAGCGCTGGCTCGAGAGCGGGCCTTACTGACGGCGGCGCGAGGCAGATCGGGCCAGCCCAGGCCGCCGCCCCCTTGATGCTCGTCAAGACGGCGTCCCGGCGGCCACCCATTCCCGGCTGCGGGCCGGCATGATGCAGTCCCGGGGCCGCCTCGATGCACCCAGGCGGCCTCTTGAGGCAAACCGCGGAAGTGCCCATGCCGGACCCGGCCACCATCGAAGCGCCCGCGCAGCCGCCCGGGTCGCAAGTTCCGACAACCGCGGCGCTGCTGGCGGTCGCCGAGGCCGCCTTGCGCGACCTGCACCCTGGCGCCTCCGACCTGCCCCCAGTCCTGCTGTCCAGCGTGCTGGACCAGGACCTCGGTTTCGACAGCCTGTCGCGCATGGAACTGCTGCTGCGCACCGAACGCGCCTTCGGCGTCGACCTGCCGGCCGAAACGCTGCAGCACGCCGAGACGGTGGCCGATGTCTGGCAGGCCGTGCAGCGCGGACTGGCGCGCCGCGGCGCGGCGGTCGGGGCCGAGGCCGCAGGACCGGCTGCCACGGCAGCGTTGGCGGTCATTGCGCAGGCGCGACCCCGCACCCCCTGCGGCGGCACGCCGGCCGGCGAGCCCGCCGCGGCCACGACGCTCATCGAAGTGCTGGACTGGCATCTGCAAACCCACCCGGACCAGACGCAAATCGTCGTGCTGAGCGAAGACGGCGAAACGCCGATCAGCTACCGCCAACTCGCCGAGGCATCGGCCGCTGTGGCCGCCGGCCTGCAGCGCGCCGGGGTCGTGCCGCGCCAGAGCGTGGCCATCATGCTGCCCACCTGCGCCGACTATTTCAGCGCCTATTTCGGCGTGCTGCGCGCCGGTGCGATACCGGTGCCGATCTACCCGCCGGCACGCGCCTCGCAGCTGGAAGACCATGTGCTGCGGCACACCGGCATCCTGTCCAACGCCCAGGCCGTGCTGATGGTGACGGTAGCCGAAGCCATGCCGGTGGCGCGGCTGCTGCAGGCGCGCGTGCCGGGGCTGCGCCATGTGACGACGCCTGAGCAACTGGTGCTGCACGGCGCGGTGCCAGAGCCCGTTGCGGTGCGGGGCGAAGACATCGCCTTCATCCAGTACACCTCGGGCAGCACCGGCAACCCCAAGGGCGTGGCGCTCACGCATGCCAACCTGCTGGCGAATATCCGCGCCATGGCGCACGCCATCGAGGCCACGCCGCGCGACGTGTTCGTGAGCTGGTTGCCGCTGTACCACGACATGGGCCTCATCGGCGCCTGGCTGGCACCCATGTACGTGGGCTTTCCGCTGGTGGTGATGTCACCGCTGCTCTTCCTGGCGCGGCCGCTGCGCTGGCTGCAGGCCGTGCACCGCTGGCGCGGCACGCTCTCTGCCGGACCGAACTTCGCCTACGAACTGTGCCTGAAGCGCGTAGCCGATGCCGACCTGGCCGGCCTGGACCTGAGCTGCTGGCGGCTGGCCTTCAACGGCGCAGAGGCCGTAAGCCCCGATACCGTGCGCCGCTTCAGCGAGCGCTTCGCCGCTTGCGGCCTGGCCGCCGAGGCCATGGCGCCGGTGTACGGCCTGGCCGAGTGTTCGGTGGGCCTGCTGTTCCCGCCGCTGGGCCGCGTGGCGCCCATCGACGCGATCCGACGCGAGCCCTTCACGCGCGAGCGCCGCGCCGTGCCGGCCGACCCCGGCGATGCGACGGCGCTGCGCTTCGCCGCCTGCGGCTCGCCGCTGCCCGGGCACGAAGTGCGGTTGGTCGGCGATGACGGGCAAGACGTGCCCGAACGCACGGAGGGTCGATTTTGGTTCCGCGGCCCCTCGGCGACCCGCGGCTATTTCCGCAACCCCGAGCAGACCGCGACACTGTTCCACGACGGCTGGCTGGACAGCGGCGACCGCGCCTACCGCGCGGGTGGTGATCTGTTCATCACCGGCCGCGTGAAGGACATCGTCATCCGCGGCGGGCGCAACCTGTATCCGCAGGAGATCGAGGAGGCCGTGGGCCAGGTGGACGGCGTGCGCAAGGGCTGCGTGGCCGTCTTCGGCCGCCCCGACCCGGCCACAGGCACCGAACGCCTGGTGGTGCTGGCCGAAACAAGGCCGGTGCCCGAGGCCAGGCGCACCGCCTTGCGCGACGCGGTGGCCAAGGCCGTGCTGGCGGCCATCGGCGAGCCGCCCGACGAAGTGGTTCTGGCGCCGCCGCACACGGTGCTGAAGACCTCCAGCGGCAAGGTGCGGCGTTCGGCCTGCCGGGAACTGCTGGAGTCGGGGACCCTCGGCGGCGCGGCGCCGAGCGCGGCGCGCCAGTGGCTGCGGCTTGCTCGCGGCGCGCTGGCGCTGCGGCTGCGCACCGCGGTGGCGGCGGCCGGCCGCGCGCTCTTCGGTGCCTGGGCCGTGGCGCTGTTCCTGCCAACCGCCACCGTGACCTGGCTGCTGACGGCGCTGGCACGCCGGCCCGCCACCGCCTGGGCGCTGGGCCACCGCATGGCGCCGGCGCTGCTGCGTGCCATCGGCGTGCCGTTGGCCGTGCACGGGCTGCAGCACCTCCCGCCCGGCCCCTGCGTGCTGGTCAGCAACCACGGCAGTTATCTCGACGGCATGCTGCTGGTGGCAGCGCTGCCACGGCCCTTCGTCTTCGTCGCCAAGCGCGAACTGCAGCGGCAGTTCGTCGCCGGCATCTACCTGAAGCGGCTGGGCACCGACTTCGTGGAACGCTTCGAGGCGCGGCAAAGCGTGGCCGACGCCGATCGCCTGGCCGACGTGGTGCGCCAGGGTCGCTCGCTGGCGGTCTTTCCCGAAGGCACCTTCGTCGCCCGGCCCGGCCTGCTGCCCTTCCACCTTGGGGCCTTCATGGCCGCGGCGCGCGCCGGCGTGCCGGTGCTGCCGGTGGTCATCCGCGGTCACCGCGAACTGCTGCCGGCCGGCCGCTGGTGGCCGCGGCGGGCCGCGCTGGCGGTCACGGTGCACGCAGCGATTCCACCGCCCGATGAGGCCGCCGACTTGTTTGCCGGCGCCGCCCGGCTGCGTGAAGCCGCGCGCCGGGCCATCGCCGCTGGCCTCGAAAGTCCCGCCACGGGGCCGGACGCCGACAACGCGGCATGATGCGGGCCGTGATTCCCCTCTCCGTTCTCGACCTCGCCCCCATCGTCGAAGGCAGCGACGCCGCCACGGCCCTGCGCAATTCGCTCGACCTGGCCCGCCTCGCCGAAGCCTGGGGCTACCGCCGCTACTGGGTGGCCGAGCACCACAACATGGACGGCGTGGCCAGCTCGGCCACCGCGGTGCTGGTGGGCCACATCGCCGGGGGCACGAAGACCATCCGCGTCGGTTCGGGCGGCGTGATGCTGCCCAACCACGCCCCGCTGGTGGTGGCCGAACAGTTCGGCACCCTGGCCACGCTGTACCCGGACCGCATCGACCTGGGCCTGGGCCGCGCGCCGGGCACCGATCGGCTCACCATGCGTGCGCTGCGCCGCCACCTGGCCAGCGACGAGGAGGAAGGTTTTCCGCGCGACGTGCTGGAGTTGCAGGCCTACCTGGGCGACGGTGGACCCGACCAGCCGGTGCGCGCCATTCCCGGCCTCGGCACGCACGTGCCGATCTGGCTGCTGGGCTCCAGCCTGTACAGCGCGCAACTGGCGGCCCATCTCGGCCTGCCCTTCGCCTTCGCCTCGCACTTCGCGCCCGACCTGCTGCTGCAGGCGCTGGAGGTCTACCGCGGCACCTACCGGGCCTCTGCGCGCTGGCCGAAACCGCACGCCATGGTGGGCGTGAACGTGGTCGCTGCCGAGTCCGACGAGGAAGCGGCGCGGCTCTTCACTTCGATCCAGCAGCGTTTCCTGGGCATGCAGCGCGGCCAGCGCGGGCCGCTGCCGCGACCCATTTCACCGGCGGCGATGGACGCGCTGTGGACACCGCAGGAGAAGGCCGGCGTGCAGCGCATGCTGGCGGCCAGCGCGGTGGGCTCGCCGGCCACGGTGCAGCGGCAACTGGAGGCCATCGTCGAGCGCACCTCGGCCGACGAGTTGATCGTCGCCGGCGCAATGCACGACCATGCGGCGCGGCTGCGGTCGTACGAACTTCTGGCTGCGCTGCAGGGGAGTTGAGGGGCTTGGGCGGCTGTGCCCTGCCTGGGGATACCGTGGCGCGGACGCTTTGCCGGGGCCCGCCCCGGCGGGCGGGTAACTTTCTTCTGCTGGCACAGAAGAAAGTTACCCGGCCGCCGGGCCGGGACCCGGCAATGCGTCCTGACCGCAGTCGGTCCGTCGCGAGACCGAAGCCACATTCGCAGGCATCATCGCGGCATCGTCCGCCACACTCTAAGACTGCCATGTCCACAAGCAAACTCGTCACCCTGCGCAAGATCGACGCCGTCAAGACCGTCGGCGACCATGAAGTGCTGGTCATCGACGGCGTCGAGATCAGCGACTTCCACTCGGTGCGCGACACCTTCCACGCCGGCGAATACTGCGTGATGGTTCAGGCCGGCGTCAGCCTGCCGCCCAACGCCACCCGCGGCTGGGTGGCCACGCCGCGCACCGAAGCCGTCCGGCTGTACCCGCTGGAACTGTTCCCCGAGGTGCAGGAAGCGATGATGATGCTGATGCACGACCACGACGGCTTCACCACCGAGGACTACCTGCAGATCCGCGACACCGACTTCGCCAGCCGCGTCGGCGTCAAGCCGGGGGCCTGATGCGCTGACGAGCGCGAGCGCTCAGTCGACGAAGAAGTCGGGAATGAAGTTCTTCGTGCCCGGCACCATGGCGTACTTGTCCAGGTCGTGCACGCCGTGCTTTTGCAGCAGTTCGTCGTCGATGAAGAACTGACCCGTGGTGCTCTTCGCTTCGCTGGTCAGGATCCACCACGCGGCGTCGGCCAGGATCTCGGGCTTGCGGCACAGGTTGAGGTCCACGCCGGGGATCATCTGCAGCGCCGCGGTGGCGATCGCGGTGCGCGGCCACAGGCTATTCACCGCGATGCCCAGCGGGCGGAATTCGCCGGCGTGGCCCAGCGTGCATTCGCTCATGCCGTACTTGGCCATGGTGTAGGCCACGTGGCCCTTAAACCAGTGCTCGCGCATGCTCAGCGGCGGGCTCATGTTCAGCACATGCGGGTTGCGCCCGGCCTTCGCACTCTTGATCAGCTCGGGCAGGCAGGCCTGCGTGCAGCAGTAGGTGCCGCGCACGTTGACGCCGAACATCAGGTCGAAGCGCTTCATCGGTGTCGCCGGCGTCGGCGTCAGGCTGATCGCACTGGCGTTGTTGACGAGGATGTCGATGCCGCCGAAACGCGCCACCGCGGCCTGCACGGCGGTGGCCACGGCGGCCTCGTCGCGGATGTCGGTGGGCACCGGCAGCGCCTGGCCGCCGGCGGCCTCGATCTCCTCGGCGGCGCTGAACAGCGTGCCGGGCAGCTTGGGGTTGGGCTCGGTGGTCTTGGCCAGGATCACGATATTGGCGCCGTCGGCGGCGGCACGCTTCGCGATCGCCAGGCCGATGCCGCGGCTGGCGCCGGTGATGACGAGGGTCTTGCCTTGCAGGCTGCGGGTCATGAGGGGGTCTCCTGGGAAAGGCCTGGCCACACGGCGGTGGCGATGTGCTGCGCGATGGTCGCTGCGCAGTAGCGGTAGACGGGTTCGCCGGGGTGGAAGCCGTCGCTGGCCATGCTGGCGCGGTCCAGCGGCATGTGCATGTCCACGCAGGACACGTCGCCGCGCGTGGCGGTCCAGTCGACCATGGCCGCGTTGTGGCGTCGGGCATCGGCACCGGCCACCCAGCGCAGCGGCTGCGGCAGGCCCGGGAAGGCATGGATCGGCGGCAGCGGCGCGAACACCACATGCTGCACCGCCAGGGCGTTGCGCAGCCAGTTGGCCAGCGCGGCACGCGCGGCCACGGCGCGATGCGAAGGGACCTGGTCGACGACGTCGTTGACACCGGTCACCACCACTGCCACGTCGGCCTGATCCGGCGGCTCGCTGCGCAACAACTGCAGCGTCTGCGCCGTGGTCAGACCCGAACGCGCCAGCAACTGCCAGCGCACGCGCGCCCCGGCCGCCTTCGCCAGCCGCGCCGCCAGTTGTGCCGCCAGCGCCTGGCGCTGCGTCACCACGCCCACGCCGGCGGCCGACGAGTCACCGGCGATCAGCAGCCGCAGCAGCGGCCCGTGGCCGGTCTCGCCGCGGCGCGCGCCGCCGGCCTCGGGCAGGCGCGGCAGCCGCGCGCGCGTGGCCACGGCCTGCGCCACGAGCAGCGGGCCAAGGGCAAGCTTGAGCGTCAGCGACATGGTGGCGTTCAGAATTTCGAGAAGTCGGGCGGGCGTTTCTGGAAGAAGGCCTGGAAAGCTTCCATCGCCTCGGGGCTGCGCAGGCGGCGGGCGAAGATCTCGCCTTCGCTGCGGATGGTCTGCAGCAGCTGATCGTGCTGCGGGCGGCGCATCAGCTGCTTGGCCTCGCGCACGGCGCCGGGCGGCAGCTGGTTGAAGCGTTCGGCCACGCGGCGCGCGTGATTCACCACTTCGCCGGCCGGCAGCACGGCATTGGCGATGCCGCACTCCACCGCCTGCTCGGGCGTGAACGGGTCGCCCAGCAGCAGCTTCTCGGCCGCACGGCGGTGGCCCATGAGCTGCGGCACGACCAGGCTGGACGCGAACTCGGGCACCAGCCCCAGCGCCACGAAAGGCATCGCCAGCCGCGCTTCGTCGGAGACGAAGACGAAGTCGCAATGCAGCAGCAGCGTGGTGCCGATGCCGATGGCCGCACCGGTGACCGCCGCCACCACCGGCTTGTCGCAGTCCAGCAGCGCGCGCATGAAGCGGAACACCGGCGAGTCCATGGCATCGCTGCCCTGCCCCGGCGCACGCTTCATGAAGTCCTCGATATCGTTGCCCGAGGTGAAGATGCCGGGCTGGCCGGTGATGAGCACCGCGCGCACGGCCGCGTCTTCGCGCGCCGCCACCAACGCGTCGGTCATGGCCTGGTACATGGCCACGGTGAGCGCATTCTTCTTCTCGGGCCGCGCGATCTCGATCGTGGCCACACCGTTCAGCGTGGCGGTCTTGATGCTCATGAGGATTCCTTCAGACCGCTTCGATGATGCCGGCCGCACCCTGGCCCATGCCCACGCACATCGTCACCATGCCGTATTTCAGCTTCTGCCGGCGCAGCGCATGCACCACGGTGGCGGCGCGGATGGCGCCGGTGGCACCCAGCGGATGGCCCAGGGCGATGGCACCGCCCATCGGGTTGACCTTGGCCGCATCCAGGCCCACCGTGTTGATGACGGCCAGCGCCTGCGCCGCGAACGCTTCGTTCAGTTCGATCCAGCCCAGGTCGGCCAGCGTCAGCCCGGCCGACCGCAGCGCGGCCGGGATGGCCTCGATGGGACCGATGCCCATGATCTCGGGTGGCACGCCGCGCACGGCGAAGCTGACGAAGCGCGCCAGCGGCTTTAGGTCGAACTGCTTGACGGCCTTCTCGCTGGCCACGATCAGCGCGCCGGCGCCGTCGCTGGTCTGGCTGCTGTTGCCGGCGGTGACGCTGCCCTTGGCGGCGAAGACCGGGCGCAGTTTCGCCAGGCCTTCGAGCGTGGTGTCGGGGCGCGCGCCTTCGTCCAGGTTCACGGTGCGTGTCTTCGTGCCCACGTCTCCGGTGGCGAGATTCGGGAAACGCTCGATCACGTCGATGGGCGTCATCTCGTCGGCGAATTCGCCGGCGGCCATGGCCTTGAGCGCCTTCTGGTGCGAGGCCAGCGCGAAGGCGTCCTGGTCTTCGCGGCTCACCTTCCACTGCGCCGCCACCTTCTCGGCGGTAAGGCCCATGCCGTAGGCGATGCCGACGTTCTCGTCCCTGGCGAAGACCTCGGGGTTGAACGACGGCTTGTTGCCGCCCATCGGCACCAGACTCATGCTCTCGGCGCCGCCGGCGATCATGACGTCGGCCTCGCCGACGCGGATGCGGTCGGCGGCCATGGCCAGCGCGGTGAGGCCGCTGGCGCAGAAGCGGTTGACGGTGACGCCGCCCACCGAATGCGGCAGCCCCGCCAGCACCACGGCGGCGCGCGCCATGTTCATGCCCTGCTCGCCCTCGGGGAAGCTGCAGCCGACGATGGCGTCCTCGATCGCCTTTGGGTCCAGCGTCGGCACCTGCGCCAGCGCGCTGCGCACGGCGGCCACCAGCAGGTCGTCGGGCCGCGTGTTGCGGAAATAGCCGCGCCCGCTCCTGCCGATGGGCGTGCGCGTGGCGGCAACGATGTAGGCGTCTTGAACTTGTCTGCTCATGTCGAGCTCCTTGGTTTGACTGCCAACGCCAGCGGAGGCAGAGAAGTGGAATGGCTTGCTCCCTCTCCCGCTTGCGGGAGAGGGCTGGGGTGAGGGAATCGGTCGAGCAACCACTGCCGGATCGAAGCCAGTACCGCCTCGGGCTCCTGCAGCATCTGCCGATTGTCGAAACGCAGCACGGTGAAGCCGGCAGCTTCGAGCGTCCGCGTTCGGCGTTGATCCGCGTCCAGTGCATCGGGCTCGAAGTGCTGGCCCCCATCGAGTTCAACGATCAGACCGGCCTCCGGACAGGCAAAGTCGGCGATGTGCCGTGCCACGGGGTGCTGGCGGCGGAACTTAAAACCTGCCAGGCGGCGGTCTCTCAGGCGGCCCCAAAGCAGGCGCTCAGCGTCGGTGCTTGTGGTGCGCAAGTTGCGCGCATGCGCCCTCACCCCGGCCCTCTCCCGCAAGCGGGAGAGGGAGGAAGGCAGAGCCCGCTGTGGCGCTGACATCGTGCCTGTGCTCAGTTCCGGACGGGCTTGCCGGTTTGCAGCATGCCCATGATGCGTTCCTGCGTCTTGGGGTGGTCGAGCAGCGCGCAGAAGCGCTCGCGCTCCATCGCCATCAGGTACTCCTCGTTCACCGGCGAGCCGGCGTCGACATCGCCGCCGCACACCACTTCGGCGATCAGCGTGCTGATGTGGAAGTCGTGCGCGCTGATGAAACCGCCGTCGCGCATGTTGGCGAGCTGGCCCTTGATGGTGGCGATGGCATTGCGACCGGCCACCGGGAAGACGCTGCGCGTCGGCGGACGGTAGCCGCTTTCGTACATCGCCTTGGCCTGCGTCATGGCGACGAACAGCAGCTCGTCCTTGTGCGGCACGATGATGTCGCCTTCGAGCAGGTAGCCGAGCTTGCGCGATTCGATGGCGCTGGTGCCCACCTTGGCCATGGCGGCATTGGTGAAGCCGTCGGTGGCGAATTTCATGATGTCGGCGTTGGCGTTGCCCGCCGCGGCCATCTCGGCGGCGCGGCGCGCGATATAGGCCAGCCCGCCACCGGCCGGCAGCAGGCCCACGCCCACCTCGACCAGGCCGACATAGCTTTCCATGGCGGCCACGCGGCGCGAGGTGTAGAGCGCGATCTCGCAGCCACCGCCCAGCGCAATGCCGCGCATCGCCGCCACCACCGGCACCTGGGCGTAGCGCATGCGCAGCATCGCCTCCTGCAGCTTCTGGATCACGGGCTTGATGCCCTTGGAGCCCTGCTGCATGAACACCGGCAGCGTCTGCTCCAGGTTGGCGCCGGCGCTGAAGACGTCGTCGGGCGACCAGATCACCAGGCCCTTGTAGCCGCCTTCGGCCAGCTCGACGGCCTGGTGCAGGCCTTCGATGACGCCCGAGCCGATGAGGTGCAGCTTGCTCGTGATGCTGGCGATGAGCACTTCGCCGTCCAGCGTCCACACGCGCATCTCGTCGTTGCGGAACAGTTCCTTGCCGCTCTTCAGCGCATCGGTCGCGCCGGCACCGAGCACCGACTCGGGAAAATACTGGCGGCAGTAGACGGCCAGCGAGCTGCGCGGCACATAGGCCTTCTTCGCCGGGCTCCACGATCCCTCGGGCGTGTGCACGCCCTTCTCGGGTACCGGGCCTTCGAACACCCAGGCCGGCAGCGGCGCCTGGCTCAGCGCCTTGCCGGCGGCGATGTCCTCCTTCACCCAGGCCGCCACCTGCTGCCAGCCGGCGTCCTGCCACAGTTCGAACGGGCCCTGCTTC
>Ga0073899_10001164_pt1 | contig 24085 bp, 16 predicted proteins | sample KloWWTmetaKNB5Ph_FD_88975 | JGI IMG/M metagenome (GOLD analysis project Ga0073899, IMG submission 88975) | Active sludge microbial communities from Klosterneuburg, Austria, studying microevolution and ecology of nitrifiers - Klosterneuburg... | ecosystem: Engineered > WWTP > Aerobic digester >... | reverse complement strand
GCGATGGCCTGTTGGCACGCGCCCGGCTGGTGGCCGAACGCACGCTCGCCGGGCAGTCGCAGGCGCAGCGCACCGTGCACTTCACGGGCAGCGTCAGGCTGGCACCCAAGCCGGCCGCGGGCGAGAAGTCGGCGGCCCCAGGCCCGGCCGACGGTGCGCGGATGACACCGCAGCAGGTGTACGCGTTCTACTTCCACGGGCCGGCCTACCGGGTGGTGGCCTCGGCCTGGCGCGCGGGCGACCAGGCCGTGGCCGCGCTGGCCGCGCCGCTGCCCGAACACCACCAGCCGCCCGCGGCACCGCTGGCCACCGCGCCGCGGCTGGTGGAACTGTGCTTCCAGGCCGCCGGGCTGTGGGAGGCCGGGCTCGAGGGCCGGCTGGCGCTGCCGGCGCACGTGGACAGTGCACGCGTGCTGCGCGACCCGGCCAGGGCCAAGGGTGCGCTGTACGCGCTGGCGCGGCCGAGCGCGCCGGGCTGCTTCGACTGCCTGGTCGTCGACAGCGCAGGCCAGGTCATCGTGCGCGTCGACGGCTACCGGTCGATCCCGCTGCCCAGCCCCATCGCCGCGGCCGTGGCCGCCAACCTGCATGCGGTCTTCGGCCGCTGACGCGAAAGGCCCGCCCGTGAAGACCATCCACCGCCTGGGCGTGTTCGACCATGGCGAGACCGCCGTGCGGGTGCTCAACGCCGTCGGCGATCTCAACCATGCCCGGCTGGCGCCGGCCATCACCACCGTGCTGATCCACCGCGACGCGGATCCGCAGCCCTGGTACGGCCGCGAAGCCGACGACGTGCAACGCCTGCCCGGCGGGGCCGGCCCCTGCCGCGAGACCGATGTCGTCGCCGCCCTGCAGCGCGCGATGGTGGACACGCTGTGGCTGGGCGCCTGGGTGCCGGGCGCGCGCGCCGACCTGATTGCCGCTTGCGAGGCGGCCGGCATCGCCGTCGTCGGACCCGACGCCGCCACCGTGCGCCAGCTGTCCGATGTCCAGGGCCTGGCCGGCCTGTGGCCGCCGGGTGGCCCCCTGGGCAGCGGTGTGGCCACCCGTCGCGCCGAGGTCGACATCGTCGCCGACGACCACGGCACGGTCTGGATGCTAGGCATCCGCGACGTCAGCGCTTGCCGGGGCGGCACCGCTCTTTTGTGCGAGCTGCCGGCCTCGGGCCTGCCAGAAGAACTGGCCGCCGACATGGCCCGCGCCGCGACCGGCATCGCGCGCCGGGTCGGCTACCGCGGGGCCGGCGTGGTCGGCTTCGTGCACGACGGGCAGCGCTTCGCCGTCACCGGCTTCGACACCGCGGCGGCACCGGTCCATGCCGGCACCGAAGAACGCACCGGCGTCAGCATCATCGGCTGGCGTCTGCGCATCCATCAGGGTGCGGCGCTGCCGGCCACCGAGCCGGCCGCCACGGCCGTGGCCTTCGAGGCCCGGCTGCTGGCCGGGGACCCCGACACCGGCGGCGCCGTCACACCCGGCCGCATCGGACTGCTGTCGTTCCCGGTGGGCGCCGGCGTGCGCATCGATGCCAGCCGTCGCGTCGGCGACCGCGTGGACGACGCCGACCCTCTGCTCGCCGTCGTCACCGCCTGCGGCCCGGATCGGCGCCTGGCGCTGGGGCGGTTGCGCCGCGCCCTGCAACGCACCGCGGTGGTGATCGACGGCGGTGCCTGCAACCGCAGCTTGCTGCTGGAACTGCTGGAGCGCGCCGACTTCGGCGACGGACCGGTCGACGACCGCTGGCTGGACGGCGTGCTCGCCCGGCGCACCCGTGCCGCGGTGGAGCCGGTGGTACTGCTCGCCGCGGCAGTCGAGGCCTATGAAGCCGACCATGCACTGGCCAAGGAGGCCTTCTTCGCCGCGGCGGCACGCGGGCGGCCGGAACAGCCGGCCGCCGTCGGCGCGGGCATCGTGCTGGCCTACGGCGGCCTGAGCTATACCCTGGACGTCGACCGCGTGGGGCCACGCGACTACTCGGTCCGCCATGGCAGCCTGCACGCCGACCTCAGCGTCGATGCGCTGGGCGCCTGCGAGCGGCGCATCACCTGCGGCGGACACCGGCACCGGCTGCTGGCGGCTGCCACCGGCGCGGGCTGGCGCATCGAGACCGACGGCGGCGCCCACCGCGTCGAGCGCGAAGACGGCATGGTGGTGCGGGCCGGCTGGCCGGCGCTGGTCGTGGCCGTGCACGTGCAGCCGGGCATGACCGTGGCGGCCGGCGACCCGATCGCGGTGCTCGAGTCGATGAAGATGGAGACCACGGTGGGGGCACCGATGGCCGGCGTCGTGGTCTCGGTCGCGGTAGGTGTGAATACCCAGGTCGAGGCCGGTGCGCCGCTGCTGCGCCTGCGCAGCGGGCCCGCCGGTCATGCCGCGCCGGCGGCGGCGGCCGGCACCGAGGCCGTCGATCTGTCCGGGCTGCGCGAGCCCACCGACTTCAGCGTCAAGGTCTGCCAGCGCGTCTACGGGCCGCTCGGCCACTACCTGCTGGGCTACGACCTGCCGGCGGCCGGGCTGCGCAAGCTGCTGACAGAGCAGCGCCGCATGGCCGAGATCGCCGACCCGGCCGACGCGGCGCTGCTGGCCTGCGAGGACAGCCTGCTCGACATCTACGCCGACCTGGGGGCCTTGTACCGGCCCAAGACCGAGGACGAACCCGACGAAGGGGCCTTGCGCACCGAGAATACGCAGGAGCACTTCGTGGCCTTCCTTCAGTGGCTCGACCCCGTGCGCGCCGCCTTGCCGCCGGGGTTCCGCGCCGGGCTCGAACAGGCGCTCGGCCGTTTCGGGGTCACCGGGCTGGAGCGCACGCCGGCGCTGGAGTCGGCCTTGATGCGGCTGTTCCGTTCGTTCACCCGCGTCGATGAACTGACGGCCGTGGTCAGCGCCATCCTGCAGCGCCGCATGGACCATCGACAGCTGCTGCAGGCCACCGCGGACGCCGCCACGAAGGCCCGGCTCGACCGCCTGACGGCGGCCACGCAAGGGCGCCAGCAGGCCGTGGCCGACCTCGCGCGCGACCTGCGTTTCCACTGTTTCGACGAACCGCCGATGCAGGCCGTCGCTGCCGAGCTGCTGGCCGAGATGGCCGCTCACCTGAGCTGGCTGGCGCAGCAGCCCGACAGCGCCGATCGCGCCGAACGCATCGGGCGGCTGGTCTGGTGCCCGCAGCCGGTGAGCCCGCTGCTGCTGTCGAACTGGCGCCAGCACGCGGCGGCATCCCCGGCGCTGCGCCGCCTGGTGCTGGAAGTGCACATCCGACGCTACTACCGCAACTGCCAGCTCGGCGCCATCCACTTCGGCCAGGCCGGCGGACTGGACTATGCCGGCGTGGACTACAGCCTCGACGGCGAACAGCCGCATCTGGTGGTGGCCTACCTGCCGCTCCAGGCGCTGCCGGCCGCGGCGGCCGGCCTGTCCCCCTATCTGGCCGGCGTGGCCGCGGGCCGGGACGTGGTGGTCGACGTCGCCACCTGGCTCGACGGCGAAGCCGTCGACATGGCCGAGAGCGCCAGACTGGCGGGCGAGGTGTTGAGCGAGTGCGCCTTCGGCCGCGCCCTCAAGCGCATCGACCTGGCCTTGACGGCCGGCGCCCCGCCGTCGACCCATATCGTCTCGTTCAACGGCACGGCCGAGGGCGGCTTCGTCGAGAACCCGCTGTGCCGCGATCTGCATCCCATGCTGGCCAAGCGGCTGGAAATCTGGCGCCTGAGCAACTTCCAGCTCGAACGAAGGCCCGCGCCCGAGGACGTGATGCTGTTCTTCGGCGTGGCGCACGCCAATCCGGCCGACCGGCGGCTGTTTGCGCTGGCCGAGATCCGCGACCTCGATGCCGCGGTCGACCCGGCGACGGGTGAAGTCACCTACCCGCGCATCGAACGCACCGGCCTGCTGGCGATGGCGGCGATGCGGACCGAGTTGTCGCGCTACGCGCTGCGCGACCGCCCGGTGGCCAACCGGCTGGTGCTCGATGTCGGTGCGCCGTGGACGCTGCCTGCCGAGCATGTCGAGGCCCTGGCACGACGCTTTGCCCCGCTGGCGGCGCGCGCCGGGCTGGAAAAGCTGGTGCTCAAGGTGCGTTTTCCCGACGCAAGCGCCGCCGGCGGCCTGCGCCACGCGGTGCTGAAGTTCGAGGATGTCGGCCGCTCCACCGTGGTCACCGAGGGCCACGCCGGCAACGAGCCGGTGCGCCCGCTCGGCAGCTACCAGCAGAAGCTGCTGACGGCGGCGCGATTCGGCTCGCCCTACCCCTACGAGATCGCCCGCCTGTTTGCCAGCGGCGGTGCCGGCTGCGGGCTGCCGGCCGGCAGCTTCCAGGAGCTGGACCTCGGCCCCGACGACCGGCTGGTGCCGGTTCGGCGTGAGCCGGGCACGAATAGCGCGCACCTGGTCGTCGGACTGGTCAGCAACCCCACCGAGGTGGTGCCCGAAGGCATGCAGCGCGTGATGCTGCTGTCCGATCCGACGCAAGGGCTGGGCAACCTGGCCGAACCGGAGTGCCGGCGCGTCAACGCAGCCCTGGTCTACGCCGCCGAGCACCGCCTGCCGGTGGAGTGGTTCGCGGTGTGCAGCGGGGCGCTGATCGCCATGGACTCGGGCACCGAGAACATGGACTGGATCGCGCTCACGCTGCGCCGGCTGATCGAGTTCACGCAGGCCGGCGGCGAGGTCAACATCATCGTCACCGGCATCAACGTCGGCGGCCAGCCGTACTGGAACGCCGAGGCGACGATGCTGATGCACACGCGTGGCATCCTGGTCATGACGCCGGCCTCGGCGATGGTGCTCACCGGCAAGCAGGCGCTCGACTTCTCGGGTGCGGTGAGCGCCGAGGACAACTTCGGCATCGGCGGCTACGACCGCGTGATGGGACTCAACGGCCAGGCGCAGTACTGGGCGCCATCCTTCCCGGCGGCCTGCGCGCTGCTGATGCGGCACTACGAGCTGAGCTACGTGGTGCCGGGCGAGCGCTTCCCGCGCCGCCGTCCGACGAGCGATCCTGCCGAGCGCGACGTCTGCACCAGCCCGCACGCCGCGCTCGCCGAAAGCCCGTTCCGCCGCATCGGCGACCTGTTCTCGGCCGAGCTCAACCCCGAACGCAAGCAGCCCTTCGACATCCGCTCGGTGATGCGCGCGGTGGCCGACAGCGACAGCCCGCCGCTCGAACGCTGGAAGGACCTGGCCGAAGGCGACACCTCGATCGTGTGGGACACCACCATCGGGGGCATCCCGGTCTGCCTGCTCGGGCTGGAGTCACACAAGGTGGCGCGCAAGGGCTACGTGCCCGCCGACGGCCCGCCGGCGTGGACGGCCGGTACGCTGTTCCCGCACTCGTCGCGCAAGACCGCACGCGCCATCAACGCCACCAGCGGCAACCGCCCGCTGGTGGTGCTGGCCAACCTCTCGGGCTTCGACGGTTCGCCCGAGTCGATGCGCCGGCGGCAACTGGAATACGGCGCCGAGATCGGCCGCGCGGTGACGAACTTCAAGGGCCCGATCGTCTTCATCGTCGTCTCGCGCTACCACGGCGGCGCTTTCGTGGTCTTCTCCAAGGCGCTGAATGCGTCGATGGAAATCGCCGCCGTCGAGGGCTCGGTCGCCTCGGTGATCGGCGGCACGCCAGCGGCGGCCACCGTGTTCGCGCGCGAGGTCAAGCAGCGCACCGACGCCGACCCGCAGGTGCGCGCCGCGCGCAAGGCGCTGGCCGCCGCCAGCGGCGCCGACGCGGCGCGCCTGCGCGGCGTACTGGCCGAGGTGGGCGAACGGGTGCGTTCGCAGAAGCTGGGCGAAGTGGCCGCCGAATTCGACGCCATCCACACCGTCGAGCGGGCGCTGCGCGTGGGCTCGGTGGACCGCATCATCAGCGCGCGCGAGTTGCGGCCCTTCGTGGTGGACGCCCTCGAGCGCGGCATGGCGCGCTGCCCCTGATCGGCGGCCGGGGCCGCTACACGCACGGCCGCGCCAGCCACGAGTGCAGCGGCACCGCGTCGACGAGATGGCCACCGCCAGGCAGCTGCAGTGGCGGCGGTGCCTGCCGGCGGCCGGCCAGGGTGAGCAGGAAGACACCGTCGCGCCGCCACCAGCCGGCGAAGGCCGACCCATCGCGGCCGGTCACCGCCAGCGGGGCCCAGCCGTCGGGCCGGCGTTCCTGGCCGAAGTCCACCTCGACCTCGCGCGTATCGGCGCGCAGGCCGACCTGCAGCACCTTCAGCGCCGACTCCTTGGCCGACCAGATCAGGTTGGCGGCTTCGTCGCGGGCCTGGCCGGCCGGCAGGCGGCGCACACCGGCCACTTCGCCGGCGGTGAAGAAGTCGCCGACGAAGGCGTCGCTGCGCGGCTCCACCAGTTCGAGGTCGATGCCGAGTGCGCCGCCCGCACCGCCCGCCGGACCGACCAGGCAGACGGCCCAGCCGGCACGGTCGCTGATCGAGACGTCGACCGCCGCCGGCTGGCCGTCCACGGCCACCCAGGGCGCGCCGCTCGCATGGTGGCGGATCTCGACCGCCGCCAGCGCCGCGGCGTCCAGGCTGCGCCCCAGCACCATGGCCACCGCCCGCTTGGCGGTCCAGCGGCGGGTGAGGAATTCGACGCGCCGCTTCGTATAACGAATTTCGGCCAGGATGCGCTGTTCGCGCGGCGCCAGCCATTCGGCCCCGACAGGCACCTCCTGTTCACCGTGCGCCAGCCACCACATTCGCCCATTCTCGCCGAGCGCGGCGCCTGCGGATCGGCAGCGCGCCCGGGCCCAACGCGGCACTGGCGCAGCGGGTCATCCGCTCGCGGCCGGCGGCTCCGTCACCAGCCGCCATGCCGCCAACAACCCGCCGGCACAGTTCATCAGCGACAGCAGCGCGACGACGGCAAAGACCGCACCCTCCAGCGGCAGCGAGCGCAGCGCCCAGGCGCCCAGCGAAGACAGCCCGTTGAAGGCCACCATCACCCAGAAAAGCCCGCGTCGCGGTTGCCACAGGCGCGACAGCTTCACCGGCCGGCCAGACGCCGGTCGGCCAGCGCCGCGCCCTGCGCAAGCACCGCCAGCTTGGCCTCGGCCACGGCACGGCTCATCGGCGCCAGGCCGCAGTTGGTGCAGGCGATGAGGTGCTCGCGCGGCACGAACTGCAGCGCGCGGCCGATGGTGTCGGCCACTTCCTCGGGCGTTTCCACCTGCTCGCTGGCAACGTCGATCACGCCCACCATCACGTCCTTGCCCTTCAGCAGTGCCATCAGTTCGGGCGGCACGTGCGAGTGGATGCACTCCAGGCTGACCTGATCGATGGAGCTCTTCGCGAGCGCCGGGAAGACCTGCTCGTACTGGCGCCATTCCTGCCCCAGCGTCTGCTTCCAGTCGTTGTTGGCCTGGATGCCGTAGCCGTAGCAGATGTGCACCGCCGTCGTGCACGAGCGGCCATTGGCCATGCCTTGCGCCTTCAGGCCTTGCGCCGCGCGTTCCAGCGCGGCCACGCCCCATTCGGCGGCGTCGGACATATAGACGTTGAAAGCCGGCTCGTCGAACTGGATCACGTCCACGCCGTCGGCCTGCAGCGCCAGCGCTTCCTGGTTGAGCAGTTCGGCGAAGGCGAAGGCGAGTGTCCTGCGGTCGCCGTAGCAGCGGTCGGCCACGGTGTCGACGATGGTCAGCGGCCCGGGCAGCGTGAACTTGATCCTGCGCGTGGTGTGCGCGCGCAGGAAACGCGCTTCCGCTTCGTGCACGCGGCCCTTGAGCCTCAACGGCGCCACCACCTGCGGCACCATCGCCTTGTAGCGGTCGTTGCGGATGCCCATCTCGACCTTGTGCTCGAAGTCGATGCCTTCGACCTGCTCCAGGAAGCCGTGCACGAAGTGCTGGCGGCTCTGCTCGCCGTCGCCGATGACGCTCAGGCCCGCGTCTTCCTGGGCCTTGATCCACAGCAGCGTGGCGTCGAGCTTGGCCTGCGCCAGCTCGGCACCCTGGGCCTTCCATTGCGGCCAGAGTTTCTGGGTCTCGGCCAGCCAGGCGGGTTTGGGCAGGCTGCCGGCGATGGCGGTGTCGAACATGCGGGTCTCCGTAGGGGGTGGGGCTGAGGCGCAGGACGTTAACGCAAAGCGCCAAGCCCGGCCGGACCGCGGCTTCGTCGCGCAAGACGCGGATCCCGTCGCCGCCGCCTGGAGCTTCGTCCCGCGGCCGTCGTGGCCGAGCCGGCCGGCCTTAAGCTTACGGTCATGCCTGCCGCCTTCGAGTCGCCACTGGTGCTGGATCAGCCGTTGCCGGACGAACTGACCGGCCGCGCGCAGGGCTGGCTCACGCGCTACCGCCGCTGGCCGGTATTCAGCACGCCCTGGGCGCGCGCGCGCATCCGCACCTGGAGCATTCCGGTCGGCCTGAGCTTGATCTTCATCGCCGGCGGTGGCGCACTGGCTTCGCGCGACGGCCCGCCCTGGGCGGCGGTGCTGGGCATCGCATTGCAGGTGGTGCCGCCGCTGCTCGTCGGCCCCTGGGTCGGTGTCTGGGTGCGGCGCCAGGCCTGGCCAGCGGCGCGCGAGGGCTGGGCGCTGCTGGCGGCGATGGCGCTGGTGGCCGTGGTCACGGTGGCCTGCGCCTACGTGGCGGCCGAACCCTTGAAGCAGTGGATCGCCGAGCGCATCGGCGACGTCGACGCAAGCGGCCAGCGCCGCAAGATCGCGCTGCAGATCGGGGTCACGGTGCTGCCGGTCGATCGTCCCGCCAGCGCTCCGGTACCTTCAGAGCCCGAGCCGCCACCGGCCCACGACAGCCCGGCCAACCTGGCCATGCGCGCCCTGCTGGCGTTCTGGATCGCCGGCGGCTTTGCCGTCATCGGCTGGCGTCGCGAGCGCACGGCCCTCGCAACGCTGGTGCGCGAGAAGGCGCTGGCCCAGGCGCAGGCGGCACGGCGCGAGGCCGAGTTGCGGCTGTCGGTGCTGGCGGCGCAGGTGGAGCCGCATTTCCTGTTCAACACCCTGGCCGGCGTGCGCAGCGCCATTGCCACCGACCCGCCGCGCGCCAGCGAGATGATCGACCGCCTGGTGGACTACCTGCGCGCCGCGATCCCGCGCCTGCGCAGCGACGGCGGCAGCGCCGCGGCCACGCTGGCCGGGCAGCTGGACATCGTGCGCGCCTACCTGGGCCTGATGGCGGCGCGCATGCCTCGGCTGGTCTGGACCATCGACGTCGCGCCGGAGCTGCTTTCCGCGCCCTGCCCGCCGCTGATGCTGATCTCGCTGGCCGAGAATGCCGTCAAGCACGGCGTGGAACCGAAGATCGGGACGGTGCACGTGGCGGTGCGTGCCTTGCGCACGGCCGACGGCCGGTTGGAGGTCACCGTGGCCGACGACGGCGCCGGCTTCGCGGCCACCAGCAGTGGCGGCGGACTGGGGCTGACGAATATCCGCGAACGGCTGCAGCAGATGTACGGCGAACGCGCCGCGCTCGCGCTCAAGGCGCGCCCCGAAGGCGGTGTCGCTGCCATCCTGACGCTGCCCCTGGACGAGGAGAATTCATGCCCACCGCGCTGATCGCCGACGACGAGGACCTGCAGCGCGCCGAGCTGCGCCGCATGCTGGCCGCCGCCTGGCCCGAACTGGTGGTGGTGGCCGAATGCGAACACGGCCCGGCCGCGGTGGAAGCGATCGACGAGTTGGTGCCCGAGATCGCCTTCCTGGATATCCGCATGCCCGGCCTGAGCGGGCTGGACGTGGCACGCGCCGCCAGCGGCCGCTGCCATGTCGTATTCACCACCGCCTACGACAACCACGCCATCGCCGCCTTCGACGCCGGCGCGGTGGACTACCTGCTCAAGCCCATCGCCGCCGACCGCCTGGCGCAGACCGTGGCCCGGCTGCGCGAACGCCTGCAAGCCGCCGCCGGCGCGCCGGCGCTGGACAGCCTGGTCGACCGCCTGGCCGCCCAGCTTCAGCAGCGCCAGGCGGGCACCAGTGGCCGCGCACCGCTGCGCTGGGTGAGCGCCAGCGTGGGCGACACGATCAAGATGTTCGGCATCGACGAGATCCTGTTCTTCCAGAGCGACGAGAAATACACCCGCGTCGTCACCGCACGCGACGAGGCACATGTCCGCAAGCCGCTGAAGGAGATCGCCGAGGGGCTGGACCCGCAGGAGTTCTGGCAGGTGCACCGCGGCGTGATCGTGCGTGCCTCGGCCATAGCACGCGCCCAGCGCGACGAGCTCGGGCGCATCACGCTGCAGCTGAAGAACCACGGTGAAAGCTTGGCGGTGAGCCAGGCCTACGGCTGGCGCTTCAAGCCGATGTGAGGGCGGCCCACCGGCGTCCGCGCACCGTCTTTCGCGCCACGGTGCCGTCGTCGGCTCGAGCGGACGCGAGCGAGCACTCGGCAGTCGCGTTCATACTTCTGCCTGCCGATGAAGACCGACCCCCTGCCCATGCCGGCCGAGCTGGCCGCTGCCCTGCTGGACGCGACTCCGGTGGCCCTGCTGCACGCCGGCACCGGCGGCCAGGTGACGTGGGCCAGCCCCGCGGCGCTGGCGCTGCTGGGCCCGGCCGCCGCGCCCGGCCAGCCCCTGACCGGACTGTGGGCCGCAGGCGCCGACGCCGCAGCCCTGCTCGGCGCGAGCGCAGCCACCGCCGAACTGCCGCTGCGCCAGCCCACGCCGGCGGCGTGCTGGGTGCACGCCGCCAGCCAGCCGCTGCCGCAGGGAGGCGTGCTGCTCGCGCTGCACGCTGTCGACGACCAGCGTGCCGCCCGGGCCGAGGTGCAACGCCTGACCGAACTGCTGGACCTGGCGCGCGACTTCGGACGGCTGGGCGTGTGGGAGCGCAACGTGCGCACCCTGCAAGGCCGCTGGGACCCGCAGGTCTGCCACTTCTGGGGCATCTCGCCCGATGCACCGACACCCAGCTTTCACGAAGCGGCGTCGCGGCTGGCCGACGAAGACCGCGCCGAATTCGAACCCTTCTTCCTGCGTTCGCTGCAGAAGCCGGGGCGCTATGCCACACGCTATCGCGTCCGCGGCGACGACGGCATCTGGCGCCGCATCCATTCGCATTGGGTGGTCAAGAGCGGCGGCGACGGCCGGCCCGAGCGTGTGCTCGGGCTCATGATGGACGACTCCGAACCCTTCTCGCTGGCGCAGGAGCTGAGTGAACTGGAGTCGCAGCTGGCGCTGGCGGTGGACCTGGGCGACATCGGCATCTGGCGTCACGACCTCGGCAGCGGTCGGCTGCACCTGAATGCCCAGGCGCTGCGCATGCTGGGGCTGCCGCCGCGGCCACAGGGCTTTCAGGTCGACGAGATCACCGGTTTCGTGCATCCCGACGATCGCCGGCGGGCCGCGGCTTCGGCCCGGGAGGCCCTCGCCAGCAGCCGCCCGCTCGACCTGGAAGTGCGCTTCCGCCGCAGCGACGGCGACTGGCGCACGGTGATGACGCGGCGCATGGTGCAGCGCGACGCCCACGGCCGCCCGGTGGCCTTCGTCGGTGTCGGCCTGGACATCACCGCGCGCCACAAGGCCGAACAGGCGCTGCGCAGCGCCGTGGAGCGGGCCGCGCTGGTGGCGCGCGGCGCTGGCCTGGGCACCTGGGAACTGGACATGGCCAGCGGCGAGGTGTACTGGGACGAGCAGATGTGGTTACTGCGCGGCCACAAACCACAGGCCCGGGCGATGGACGACGCCGAACGAATGGCCTGCGTGCACCCCGAGGACCGCACGGCCATCGAGGCGCTGTTCCGCCCCGCCATCGCCGAGGGCCGGCCCTACGAACACCAGTTCCGCATCGTGTGGCCCGACGGGCAGGTGCGCTGGCTGGCTTCGCGATCGGTCGAGCTGCGCGACGAACAGTCCGGCGCGCGGCGGCGCATCGGCGTCAACTGGGACGTCACCGACACCCGCACCGCCGAGGCGGCGCGCCGCGAGCGCGAGATCGCGTTGCGCGAGAGCACGGCGAAGAGCAAGTTCCTGGCCCGCATGAGCCACGAACTGCGCACGCCGCTGAATGCCATGCTGGGCTTCTCCCAGCTGCTGCTGGTCGAGGAGACCGGTGTCGACGAGCCCGCGGCCAAGCGACGGCGCCGCCTCGACCATGTCCGTTCGGCCGGGGAACACCTGCTGAGCCTGATCAACGACGTGCTCGACCTGGCCAGCCTGGAAAGCGGCGAGCTGCGCATCCAGTTGCAGCCGGTGGCATTGGCTCCGCTGGTGGCCGAAACGCTGCCGCTGCTGGGGCCGCTGCGCGACCGCCGGACCGTGTCACTGCGGACCGGTCGGCTGGACCTGCAGGTGCTGGCCGACCCCACGCGCTTGCGCCAGGTCCTGCTGAACCTGCTGTCCAACGCCATCAAGTACAACCACGACGGCGGCGAAGTGACGATCGAAGCCGAGCCGCGCGACGGCCAGGTGATCCTGCGCGTGGCCGACAGCGGCCGCGGCTTGACCGTCGAGCAGATGCAACATCTGTTCGAGCCCTTCAACCGGCTCGGCGCCGAAGGCGACGCCGTCGAAGGAACGGGCATCGGCCTGGCCATCGTGAAGGCGCTGACGGAACGCATGGGCGGCACGGTGCAGGTTCGCAGCGTGGCCGGCCGGGGCAGCGTCTTCGAATTGCAGCTGCAGGCCGTGGCGCCTGCTCGCGGCGACACCGGGTCGCGGCCCGAAACTGCGGCGCCGGGTTCGCCGCTGGCGTCGCCATCGTCGCCACCCGTGCCCTGGCCGGACGCGGCCGCCACCGCGCCCGTCGCGCGCCGGCACACGTTGCTCTACGTGGAGGACAATGCGGTCAATTCGCTCATCATCCGCGAGCTGCTGGCCGGGCGCGCCGACCTCCAGCTCCACGTGGCCGAGGACGGGGCCAGCGGCGTGGCCCTGGCCGCGGCGCTGCAGCCCGCCCTGATCCTGCTCGACATGCAGTTGCCCGACTGCGACGGCTTCGAGGTGCTGCGCCGGCTGCGCACCCAGCCGGCCACGGCCTCGACGCCCTGCGTGGCGCTGTCGGCCAACGCCATGCCGGACCACATCGAGCGCGCGCTGGCCGCCGGCATGGTCGACTACTGGACCAAGCCGCTGGACTTCCGCAGGTTTCTGGCGGCGCTGGACGCACTTCTCGCCAAGACCGCGTAGCGAAAACGAACGCGCCCGGCGGGTTCCGGGCGCGTGCGGAATGGCCAGCGTCCGTCAGCGGATCATCGCCATCCAGGGCAGCCCGACAAGCAGGAAGGCGGCGATGAAGATGACGCCGAACACGCCGCCCAGGATCCAGAAGTCCTTGGCCGGCAGATAGCCCGAGCCGTAATACACCGGGCTCGGCCCCGTGGCGTAGGGCGTGAGGATGCCCATGATGCCGAGCGTCAGGCACAGCAACAGCGCGAACTGCGTCATGTCCAGCCCCGGGATGGTGGTGCCCACCGCCAGCATCACCGGCAGCAGCGCCGTCACGTGGGCGGTGATGCTGGCAAAAAGGTAGTGCGTGAAGAAGAACACCAACACCAGCACGATCATCGCCGTGAAGGGCGTGAAGCCCACCATGCTCGAGGCCACGCCGTCGGCAAACCACTTCACGAAACCGACCTTGCTCAGGCCACCGGCCAGCGCCACCAGGGTGGCAAACCAGGCCAGCGTATTCCACGCCGCCTTGTTGGCGATGACGTCGTCCCAGCTCATGACCGCGGTGACCAGCATCAGGCAGATCACCACCAGCGCCACCGTGGTGGCGTTGATGAAGTCACCGCCGAAGATCCACAGCGCCAGCGCCAGCAGCACCAGCACGGCCAGCGTCAGTTCACGGCGCGTGACGCCGCCCATCTTTTGCAGCTCGGCGCCGGCCCAGCGCGGCACCTCCTCGCCGCTCTTCACACCCGGCGGGTAGATCCAGTAGGTGAGCAGGGGCACCAGCACCAGCAGGCCCACGCCCACCGGCGCGAAGGCCAGGAACCACTGCGCCCAGCTGATCTCGACCGCAGCCGTCTTCTTCACCAGTTCCAGCGCCAGCAGGTTGGGTGCCAGCGCGGTGAGGAACATCGAACTCGTGACGCAGGTGGCGGCGATGGCCACCCACATCAGGTACGAACCCATTCGCCGCGCCGAAGGATCGTTGGGCTTGGAGTCGTACAGCGCCGGCAGGTTGCGGATCACCGGGTAGATGGTGCCGCCGCTGCGCGCGGTATTGGACGGTGTGAATGGCGCCAGCAGCAGGTCGGCGATGGTCACCGCATAACCCAGCGTGAGGGTGCGCTTGCCCATGGACTTGACGAGCAGCAGTGCGATGCGGCGACCCAGCCCCGTCTTCTCGTAGCCCAGGGCGAACATGAAGGCGCCGAAGATCAGCCAGACCGTGCTGTTGGAGAATCCCGACAGCGCCCAGGTCAGGGCCGCGTTCGCCGGCTTGAAGCCGTCCTTGGCCATTTCGGCCGGCGAGAACAGCACCCAGGGCGCCAGCACGGTGACCAGCGTGACCCCGATGAGGCCAATGGCGCCGCCAGGCAGCGGCTCGACCATCAGGCCGACGATGACGCCGGCAAAGATGGCGAAGAAATACCAGGCGTGCTGCGGCAGGCCTTCCGGCGCCGGCGCCAGTGCCAGCGCGATGACGACCGCGATGGGCAGCAAGGCGCGCCACGGAAACGCGGCGCCTGGACCTTGTCCGGATGCCGTACCGGTTTTGGGGTTGGACATGATGGACCCTCGTAGATGCCACTGCGACCGCGCAGCGCTGCATGGCGGACGGCCGCGTATGTTGCGGTACGAGCCACCCTGCCCGGTCGCGCCATTCGCGACCCATTAGGGTAAATACTGATCTTCCGGCGCGACCGGGGGTTTGACCTCGAACAAGCTTCCTGGTGGCGCGGCACCAGGGCGTCCCCTGCGCGCAACGCCGAGGCTCACGCGCCGCCCCGGCTGGCCGCGTAACGCGCCTTCGTGGCCTCGTCGGGCGGATACAGGCCCGGCAGCGGCCGGCCGGCCCGGACCTCATCGACCACCCAGGCCTCGAAGCGCTCCTGCTCCACCGCTTGCGGCACCACCTCGGCCAGCAGGGCTTGCGGAATGACGACCGCGCCGTCGCGGTCGGCCACGATGGTGTCACCCGGAAAGACCGCCACGCCGCCGCAGCCCACCGGTTCCTGCCAGCCCACGAATACGAGCCCGGCCACCGAAGGCGGCGCGGCCACGCCCGCAGCCCAGGTGGGCAGGCCGCTATCCAGCACGCCCTGCAGGTCGCGCACCACACCGTCGGTCACCAGTGCGGCCACCTGGCGCACGGCCATGCGCGCGCAAAGGATGTCGCCGAAGATGCCTGCGTCGCGCACGCCCATGGCGTCGACCACGGCCACGCAGCCGGCGGGCATGTCCTCGATGGCCGCTCGCGTCGAGCGCGGCGAGGCCCAGGCGGCGGTCGTCGCCATGTCCTCGCGTGCCGGCACGAAACGCAGCGTGAAGGCCGGGCCGACGACGCGCTGCACGTCGGCATGCAAGGGTGCCGGGCCGCGCAGCCAGACATTGCGCAAGCCCATCTTGAGCAGCACGGTGGTCAGCGTGGCGGTGGAGACGCGGCCTTCGCGCAGCGGTTTCCAAAGTTCGTTCATGGTGCAGCCTCCAGCAGACCGCGCTTCTTCAGCAGCGGCTGCACCGTGGCCGGCCGGCCGCGAAAGGCGGCGTAGGTCGCGCCCGGTTCGACGCTGTTGCCCGCGGCGTAGATATGGCGCTTGAGCCGGGCGGCGACTTCGGCGTCGAAGGGGCTGCCGGCCTCGACGAAGGCGTCGTAGCCGTCGGCGTCCAGCACCTCGGCCCACAGGTAGACGTAGTAGCCGGCGGCGTAGCTGCTGCCGGCGAAAAGGTGCTGGAAGTGCACCAGGCGATGGTTCAGGCCCACGCCCTGCGGCAGGCCCAGGTCGCGCAGCAGGTCGGCCTCGAAGGCGCACAGGTCGGCCGGCGGCTCGGGTGACTCCAGCGAATGCACGGCCATGTCGACCAGCGCGCTGGCGGTGTAGCGCACCGTCTCGTAGCCCTGGTTGAAGCGGCGCGCCTCGTGCAGCCGCTGCACCAGCGCCGGCGGAATCGGCTCGCCGCTGTGCCAATGGCGGGCGTGGCGCTGCAGCACCTTGGGCTCGGTGATCCAGTGCTCGAAGATCTGCGACGGCAGTTCGACGAAGTCGCGCAGCACCTGCGTGCCCGACAGCCGCTCGTAGGTCACGTCGGACAGCAGCCCGTGCAGGCCATGGCCGAATTCGTGGAACAGCGTGCGCGCGTCGTCCAGGCTCAGCAGCGTGGGCTCGTCGGCACCGCCCTTGGCGAAATTGTTGTTGTTCAGGATCACCGGCAGCTGCGCGCCGCCGTTGCGGTGCTGCCAGCGCAGCGAGCTCATCCAGGCGCCGCTGCGCTTGGCGGGGCGCGCGAAGTTGTCCTGCAGGAAGACGCCCACCGCCGCCCCCGACGCGTCGCGCACCTCGTAGGCCTTCACGTCGGGGTGGTACACGGGCAGGTCGTCGCGCGGCACGAAGCTCAGGCCGAACAGGCGTTGCGCGCAGTCGAAGGCGGCGGCCACCATGTTCTCCAACCGGAAGTAGGGCTTGACCTCGGCATCGTCGATGGCATAGCGGTCGCGGCGCACCTTTTCGGCCCAGTAGCGCCAGTCCCAGGGTTCGATCTCGCTGGCCTGGCCTTCGGCCTGCATGGCCTGCCGCAAGGCCTGGCGCTCGCGCTCCACTGCCGCCAGCGCTCGTGGCCACACGTCGGTCAGCAGGCCTTGCACGGCCGCGCGTGTGCCGGCCATGGTGTCGGCCAGCGCGTGGTCGGCAAAGCAGGCATGGCCGTGCAGCCGCGCCTGTTCGTTGCGCAGTCGCAGGATGTCTCGCGCGACCTCGCGGTTGTCGTGCTCGCCGGGGTGCTCACCGCGGCCGACCCAGGCGCGCCAGGCCTGCTCGCGCAGGTCGCGCCGCTCGGAGAAGTTCAGGAACGGCACCACCAGCGAACGCGACAGCGTGATCACGTGGCCGTCCAGTCCGCGGTCGGCGGCGGCCTGGCGCGCCGCCGCGCGCACGAAGTCGGGCAGGCCCGCCAGGTCGGACTCGCCGCGCAGCTCCAGCCACCAGCTCGACTCGTCGTGCAGCACGTTCTGCGCAAACTGCGTCGTCAACCGCGCCAGTTCCTCCATCACCTGCGCATAACGCGTTTGTGCCGCGGGTGCCAGGCGTGCGCCGGCGCGCACGAAGTCCAGGTGCACGCGCTCCAGCAGGCGCTGCTGCTCGGGCGTGAGGCCCAGCGTGCGGCGGCGCTCGTGCAACGCGTCGAAGCGCGAAAACAGCGCGGCATCCATGTACACGGCGCTGGAATGCGCCGCCATCGGACCGGCCATGGCGCGCTGCACGGCCTGCAGCTCGGGGCTGGTGGCCGACGAGGTGAGGTTGTAGAAGACCGCGGCCACGCGCGACAGCAGCTTGCCGGCGCGGTCGAAGGCGGCCACCGTGTTGGCGAAATCAGGCGCTGCCGCCTGCCCGGCGATCGCCGCCAGCTCCTCGCGGTGCCGGCGCATGCCCTCGCGCAGCGCGGGCTCGAAGTGTCCGGCGCGCAGCCGCTCGAACGGCGGCAGGCCGTGGGGCGCTTGCCAGGGCTCGAGCAGCGGGTTGTCGCTCATGTCGCGCGCGTTCACTTGCCGGCCTTGATGGCGTTCTCGTCTTCTTCGCGGTAGCGGCGGTCGGCGCACGAGGTGACCCACCCAGCGCGTTCGTCCTCCAGGGCCTTGGCCTTGTCGTTGAGCTGCGCGTTGCGCACGTTCCACTCGCTCACACGCGCGTCGACAGCTCCGATGCGGGCGTTGTAGTCGGCCACCGCCTGCTGGTGCAGCGCCACCACGCTCTCGCGCTCGGCCTCCAGTGCGGCGCGGTCCTTCTCGATCTCCAGGCGTTCCTTTTCCAGTGACCGCTGCTGACGGTCGGCCCAGGTGCCCGTGCGATTGGACGCGTTGAACTCCTCGACCCGCGCCGTCCAGTCCTTCACGCGGGCACCGAAGGCCTGCACGCGGGCATTCAGTCCGTCGGCCTGGGCCTTGGCCGCGTCGACGGGAGCGCGCTGGTCGCGTGCCGTCTGTTGCTCGGCCGCCAAGGCCTGCTTCTCGCTGTTCAGCGCCAAGCGCTGCGCCTCCACCTCACTCAGCCGCGTGCGAATGCTGATTTCCTGGTTCAGGCAGGCCCGGAGCTCTTCGCGACTCAGTAACGCTCCACCGCCGCTGCCACCGCCCAGCGACAGTGTCCGGCCCTGCTCCGGCTTCGCGGCGGGGGTTGCGGTTGCAGCGGGCTTGGCGGCGGCAGGTCTGGGCGCCGGGCTGGGGGTCGTCTGTGCGACGACCAAAGAACAGGCGCCAAGCCACAGTCCGGCTTGCAGGAGGTGCTTGACTTTCATCGGAGTCCTCTGACGGGGGAGCCGGCCGCGCCGGCAAAATGCTCAATGATGCCACCCCCGCCCCGGTGCGGAGCGGCCCGGACCGTTGCTGGCAAGGAGTCACGGTGGCGATGGCGCTCCAGCGGGCTTGGGCATCGGGTGTGGCACAGTGCTTGGCTTTGCCACGAATCCAAGCGATGACCCTCGTCCAACCCGTGCCTGCCGACCACGACCCCGAGGTCGAAGCGCTGGCGCGCTTCTTCCACACCACGCTGGGCTTCGCGCCGAACAGCGTGCTGACCATGATGCGCCGCCCCGCGCTGGCGCGCGCGTTCACCGAACTCAACCGCGCCGTGATGACCAACAAAGGGCGCGTCACGGGTGAACTCAAGCGCCTGCTCGGCCATGTGGCCAGCCGCGTCGCCGGCTGCCGCTATTGCGAGGCGCACACCATCCGCGCCGCGGCGCGTTTCGGTGCCGCCGAGGGTGCGGCCGCGCAGCGGCTGGACGAGGTGTGGCAGTTCCGCACCAGCGCGCTGTTCACGCCCGCCGAACGGGCGGCGCTGGAGTTCGCCGCCGCCGCGGCCAGCGTGCCCGGTGCCGTCATGCCCGAGATCGGTATCGAGCTGCGCCGCCACTGGGACGACGGCGAGATCGTCGAGATCACCGGCGTGGTGGCGCTGTTCGGTTTTCTCAACCGCTGGAACGACGCCATGGCCACCGAACTGGAAGCCCCGGCCGCCGAAGATGGCCGGCGCTGGCTGGCCGCCCAGGGCTGGACCGCGGACAAGCACGGCGCGGCGGGCCAGCCAGGCACGCCGCCAGGCGGAGACCGCTGATGGCGATCAAGGCCACCGTCTACAAGGCCAGCCTGCAGGTCGCCGACATGGACCGCAGCCTCTATGCCGACCACGCGCTCACGCTGGCGCGCCAGCCGTCCAAGACCGACGAACGGCTGATGGTGCGCGTGCTGGCCTTCGCGCTCAACGTGCCGGCCGACGACCACGACGGCGCGCTGCAGGTGGCGCGCGGCGCCACCGATGCCGACGAGCCCGATCTCTGGCAGCTGAGCCTGGCCGGCGAGGTGCGCCACTGGATCGAACTCGGCCAGCCCGACGAACGCCGCCTCATCAAGGCCTGCGGCCGCGCACGCCGCGTCACGCTCTACACCTACAGCCAGGCCGCGTCAATCTGGTGGGCCGGCGTGGCGCCCAGGCTGGCGCGGCTGACCAATCTGGCGGTGTGGCAGTTGCCGGCCGAGCAGAGCCAGGCGCTGGCCAGGCTGGCTGCGCGCTCGATGAACCTGCAGGTCACGGTGCAGGAAGGCCAGGTTTGGGTCGGCGACGCCGACACCAGCGTCGAGATCCACCCTCACGCCCTGATGACTCCCACCGCATGACCGCACCCCAAACCGACTCCAGCGACCCCTTCCTCTGGCTCGAAGACGTCATGGGCGAGCGTGCCCTGGCCTGGGTGCGTCAGCGCAATGCCGAAAGCGAAGACCTTTTGCAGGCACAACCGGACTTCGAGGCTTTGCGTTCCGGCATCCGCGAGGTGCTCGATTCGCGGGAGCAGATTCCGTACGTGGTGCGCCGCGGCGAATGGCTCTACAACCTGTGGCGCGACGCTGCGAACCCGCGCGGCCTGTGGCGGCGCACCACGCTGGCCGAATACCGCAAGCCCCAGCCGGCGTGGGAAACGATGATCGACGTCGACGCACTGGGCCGCGCCGAAGGCGAGAACTGGGTCTGGGCCGGCGCCACCTGCCTGGGCCCGGACTTTCGATGCTGCCTGGTGTCGCTGTCGCGCGGCGGCGCCGACGCGCATGTGGTGCGCGAATTCGACACCGTGGACAAGCGCTTCGTCGAAGACGGTTTCATGCTGCCCGAAGCGAAGACGAATGTCGAATGGCTGGACGCCGATACGGTCTTCGTGGGCACCGATTTCGGCCCGGGTTCGCTCACCGATGCCGGCTACCCGCGCCTGGTCAAGCGCTGGCGGCGCGGCCAGCCGCTGGCCGATGCGGTGACTGTCTTCGAGGCGCGGCCAGACGACATGATGGCCTACGCCTCGGTCGACCGCACCCCGGGCTTCGAGCGCATCAGCCTGTGGCGCCTCGTCGATTTCTACAGCAACGAAGTCGTCCTGCTGCAGGGCAACGAGGCCCGGCGCGTGGACAAGCCCGGCGACGCGAAGTTGAGCTTCTGGCGCGAGCGGGTGCTGATCGAACTGCGCAGCGACTGGGCCGTGGCCGGGCAGACCTTCGCCCGCGGCTCGCTGCTCGTGGCCGATGCGGCCGCCTATTTGGCAGGACAGCGGCAGCTGACGCCGTTGTTCATGCCCACGCCCACCCGGTCGCTGGCCGGCCACACCACCACGCGCAGCACCGTGCTGCTGACCGTCCTCGACGACGTGGTCGGCCGGGTCGAGGAACTGAGCTGGCGCCAAGGCGCGTGGCAGCGCCGCCAGGTCGGCACGCCCGCCCACGGCGCCGTGAGCGTGAGTGCCTTGCACGACCCCGAACTGGCGCAGGATCCGCTGGCCGAGGCCTACTGGCTGAACACCACGGACTTTCTCAGCCCCGACTCGCTGCAGCTGGGCACCACGGGCAGCGACGAGCGCGAGACCTTCAAGTCGCTGCCCAGCTTCTTCAACGCCACCGGCATGCGTGTCGAACAGCGCTTCGCCAGCAGCCGCGACGGCACGCGGGTGCCCTATTTCGTGGTCTGGCCCGCAGGCGCCCAGGCCGACGGCGACCACCCCACGCTGCTCAACGGCTACGGCGGCTTCGAATTGCCGCGGCTGCCGACCTATGCCGGCGCCATGGGCCGCGCCTGGTGCGCCCGTGGCGGCGTCTTCGTGCTGGCCAATATCCGCGGCGGCGGCGAATTCGGTCCCGGCTGGCACCAGGCGGCCATCAAGGCGGGCAAGCAAAAGAGCTACGACGACTTTGCCGCCGTCGCCGAGGACCTGATCGCCTGGCGGGTGACGCGGCCAGCCCGGCTGGCCATGCGCGGCGGCAGCAACGGCGGCCTGCTGGTGGGCGCAGTGATGCTGCAGCGGCCCGAACTGTTCCAGGCCGTGGTCTGCCAGGTGCCGCTGCTGGACATGCGGCGCTATCACAAGCTGCTCGCCGGTGCCTCGTGGATGGCCGAATACGGCGACCCCGACGATCCCACTCAATGGGCCACCATCTCGAAATACAGCCCCTACCAGAACGTCCCCGATGCGGCGCGCGTGAAGCTGCCGCGTGTGCTCTTCACCACCAGCACGCGCGACGACCGCGTGCACCCCGGCCATGCGCGCAAGATGGCGGCGCTGATGCGCGAGCAGGGGCACGAGGTGCTGTACTGGGAGAACCTGGAAGGCGGTCACGGCGGCGCCGCCGACAACGAGCAGCGCGCGCAGATGATGGCGCTGGAGTACGCCTTCCTGTGGCTGCAGCTCGGGGCCGCGCTGGAGCGATGAGTTCGTCGCGCGCACACCGCCGCCCCATGCTGACCTGGATCGAAGACACCAGCCCCATGCCGCCGGCCACGCAGGCGCTGGGGCCCGACAGCGACGCGCCGGGCCTGGTGGCCGCGGGCGGCCGCGTCACGCCTCAGCGGCTGGAGGAGGCCTACCGGCTGGGCATCTTCCCCTGGTACGGGCCCGGCCAGCCGGTGCTCTGGTGGAGCCCCGACCCGCGCATGGTGCTGCCGGTGGCCGAGTTCCGCCTCTCGCACAGCCTGCGCAAGACACTGCGCCGATTCCTGCGCACGCCCGGCTGCGAACTGCGTTTCGACAGCGATTTCCGCAGCGTCATCCAGGCCTGCGCGCACACGCCACGCGCCGGGCAGGACGGTACCTGGATCGTGCCCTCGGTGATGGCGGCCTATGCCGAATGGCACAAGGCCGACCGCGTGCACAGCGCCGAGACCTGGGTGAACGGCGAACTCGTCGGCGGCCTGTATTTCGTGGCCATCGGGCGCATGTGTTTCGGCGAGTCGATGTTCGCGCACCGCACCGACGCGTCGAAGATCGCCCTAGCCGCGCTGGTGGCCGCCTGCCGGGCACGCGGCGTGCCGCTCGTCGACTGCCAGCAGAACACCGGCCACCTGGCTTCGCTGGGCGCGCGGGAAATTTCGCGCGACGCGTTCCTGGTTCACCTGGCTGCGACCCTGGACGCGACAGCGCCGCCGGAATGGTCCTATGATGATTCGGCCTGGGACTGGCTCGGGCTTTGACGGATGACAGGCCCCGCGACCGCGTGACGCACCCCAAGGAATTGCCGCTGCGCTCGTTGCAGTTCTATGCCACGGCGCCCTACCCCTGCAGCTACCTGCCCGGCCGGCAGGCACGCTCGCAGGTGGCCACGCCCAGTCACCTGATCCACGCCGACGCCTATTCGGGCCTGGTCGCCAACGGCTTCCGGCGCAGTGGCATGTTCACCTACCGCCCCTATTGCGACGGCTGCCGGGCCTGCGTGCCGCTGCGCATTCCGGTGGCCGACTTCCAGCCCACGCGCAGCCAGCGCCGCGCGGCGCGCGCCCATGGCCAGTTGAAGGCACGCGTGCTGCGACTGTGCTTCATCCCCGAGCATTACCAGCTCTACCTGCGCTACCAGGCCGGCCGCCACAGCGGCGGCGGCATGGACCAGGACAGCGTCGACCAGTACACGCAGTTCCTGCTGCAAAGCCGCGTCAATTCACGGCTGGTTGAGTTTCGCGAGCCGGGCAGCGGCGGCGGACCCGGCGTGCTGAAGATGGTGGCCATCCTGGACGTGCTCAATGACGGCCTGTCGGCCGTCTACACCTTCTACGAGACCGACCCCGGTGCCAGCTACGGCACCTACAGCGTGCTGTGGCAGATCGAGCAGACGCGGCTGCTCAAGCTGCCGCATGTCTACCTGGGCTACTGGATCGCAGCCAGCCCCAAGATGGCCTACAAGGCGCAATTCAAGCCCCACCAATTGCTGGTGGACGGGCACTGGCAGACGGCACCGACGCCGGTACCGGCCCCCGCTCCGGACTCAGGCGGCTGACCAGATCCCGTCGCCGGCGGTCCGGTCGACCGCGGCGACGACCCGGGCCGCACCTTCGCCCTGCAGCTTCAGCAGGTGTGCCAGCAGCGAACGCCGCGCCACGGTGTGCAGCGCCGCCGGCACGTCGTCGTACACCTTCGGCAGCAGCGCATCCAGGCTGGCCGGGCCGGCCTGGCGCAGCGCCGCCGTCACCTTGGCCTCGCGCCTCAGCCGGTGCGCGATGAGCGCGCGCAGCACGGACTGCGGTTCGGCCACCAGGAAGCCATGGCCCGGCGCCAGCCACTGCAGGTCTTCTTGCAGCAGCGCGTGCAGCGCCTGCAGGTAGGCCGCCATGTCGCCGTCGGGCGGGTTGATGACGACGGTGGAGCCTTGCATCACGTGGTCGCCGGTGAAGAGCAGCTGCTCCTCCTCCAGCAGGTAGCACAGGTGGTTGGACGCATGCCCCGGCGTGTGGACGACGCGCAATGTGCTGTCCGGGCCCAAAGGCAGACGATCGCCGTGGCGCGGTTCGACGTCGGGCGCGAAGTCGGCGTCCTGCCACTGCGGGTGCGCGGCGATGCGGCCCCACACCGGGGCGCCGGTGGCCGCAGCCAGCGCCGCGGCACCCGGCGAATGGTCGCGGTGGGTGTGCGTGACCAGGATGCGCTCGATGCGCCCGCCGGCTTCGCCCGCGGCGGCCAGCAGCGCCTGCAGGTGCGGCTCGTTCTGCGGCCCGGGGTCGATGACG
>Ga0073899_10001162_pt1 | contig 24129 bp, 19 predicted proteins | sample KloWWTmetaKNB5Ph_FD_88975 | JGI IMG/M metagenome (GOLD analysis project Ga0073899, IMG submission 88975) | Active sludge microbial communities from Klosterneuburg, Austria, studying microevolution and ecology of nitrifiers - Klosterneuburg... | ecosystem: Engineered > WWTP > Aerobic digester >... | reverse complement strand
CTCAGCTCCGGTCACCATGTTCGTCTGTTCGGTCCTCGTCGGTTGTGGCGAGGACCCCGGGACCAGCGCGAGCGCCTCGGGGACGGCGACCACGGTGACGACGGCGGGGCCGACGGGCGACCCGTCCTCGGGTGGGACGCAGGCGCCGACGACGGGGGAGGCGGGGACTGGAGGTTCGGGTTCGGACTCGGTGTCGGAGGCGACCTCGGAGGCGACCTCATCGCCGACGAGCGGGGACGACACGGGGCTGAAGCTCGACGTGGGCTCGCCGGACGGGCAGGTCGCGTGCGGCTGCGAGTTCTCGTACGTGTGGGTGGCGAACGCCGAGCAGGGGACGGTCTCGAAGATCAACATGGACACGCTGGTCGAGGAGGGCCGCTACTGGACGCGGGCCGACCACATGGGCAACCCCTCGCGGACCTCGGTGTCGCTCGGGGGTGATGTCGCGGTCGCCAACCGCCACGGCGGCCTGGTCAAGTTCTACGCGGACAAGGCCAATTGCAAGGAGTCCAACGGCGTGCCGGGGATCCAGACCTCGAGCGGCAAGGACGACATCCTCGAGTGGAACATGGAGGAGTGCCGGGCCTGGTACCTCGACTTTCCGACCTCGAACCAGCGGCCGGTCGCGTGGACGCAGGGGACGATCGTGCCCGGCACCTGCGCCACCAGCAACGAGAAGGTGTGGACGGTGATGAGCGAGAACAAGGGCCTGTTCCCGGGCCTCGGCGCCCCGGGCGGGGTCATCGTCGCGCTCGTCGACGGCGACACCGGCAAGGTCGACAAGCAGATCACGATCCCCACCTTCTCCGGCGACAGCTTCGGGGCCTACGGCGGGGCGGTCAACGTCCACGGCGACCTGTTCTTCACCTCGATGGCGTTCAACGGCGGCAAGCTCGGCCAAGTGTACATCGATAACCTGGCGTACAAGGTCCACGCGGTGCCGCCGGAGATCGGGCCCTACGGGATCACCGTCGATCACAAGGGCCAGGTGTGGCTGTCCTCGGTCGCGCTCGGCGGCAACGGCGTCGCCCGCTTCGACCCCGAGATCCTGAAGTGGGACGTCGTCCCCGGCTTCTGGGGCGGGGCCGGCCTCGCCGAGGGCCCCGACGACTGGATGTGGGTCTCGTCGACCAACGGCGTCAACGCCGTGCATATCGACACCCTCGCGCTCGGCAAGGTCTTCAAGTCCCAGTACACGATCAAGGGCGTCGGCTTCGACGATAAGGGCTTCATGTGGGCCGTCAACTGGTCCGACGTCGACGACGCCAACCAGCCCGTCGACCCCGAGCTGGTCCTGAAGGTCGACATCGACACGCTGTCGGTCGTCGGCTCCTACGACGGGCTCGACCGCCCCTACACGTACTCGGATTTCACCGGCAACGCGCTCTTCAACGTCTCCTGCCTGCCGCCGCTGTAGCCACGCGGGACGCGGCGGCGGCGCTCGCTGGCCAGGCGCTCGCCGGCGCCCGGCGGCGGGGCCGGGGCCGGGGCGGGCGGGCGCACAAGCGCATTGCGGGCGGGGCCGGGCTTCTGTAGCGTGGGCCGCATGAAGTTTCGCCTTGGTTTGGGTCTGATGACGGTGCTGATGGCCGCGGCGTGCGGCGGGTCCGAGGGCGACGGGACGGCGTCGGAGACCGACACGGACGGCGGCGCGAGCACGGGCGGCGCGACCGGGGAGCTCCCGGAGGAGGTCGAGCTCGACGAGTTCTTCGAGCTGGCGGAGGCCGCGTTCTGTGAGTGGCAGGTGGAGTGCCGGGCCTACGGGGTCCCGGCGCGCTGCCGCGCGGTCAACCACTTCGAGGACCGCCTGAACATGCAGAGATTGACGGGGGTCGGTCCGGACGAGTCGATCGCCACGGCATATTACAAGGAGGCCGTCGCGCTCGGGCGGATCGTCTATGACGAGTCGCTGGCGTCGACCTGCCTCGAGTACGTGCGCAAGCGCGGCTGCGAGTACCCGCAATACCATGAGTTCACCGAGGATGAGCTCGCGGGTCAGCTCGCCTGCGCCGGGCTGTTCGCCGGGCGCATGGGCAAGAACGGGCCCTGCCTCTCGGCCCTCGAGTGCGCCGAGACGGCGATCTGCGGCTTCGACCCGACCTGCGTGGATATGTGCTGCGTCGGCGCCTGCCGGGTGCTGCCGACGCCCCTCAAGGTCGGGGAGCCCTGCACCGGCAATCGACCCTGCGAGACCGACACCTTCTGCGCCTTCGACCCGAACTCCGGGATGCCGACCGTGTGCACCGCGTCCCCGACCGCCGGGCAGCCCTGCCCGCAGTTCAACTGCGCCGGCGGGGCCAGCTGCGAGTTCAACGGCGGCGACACCCCGGTCTGCATCGCGCTGAAGGCGGCCGGCAGCTCGTGCAACTCCGACGGACAGTGCCAGGCCGGCCTGGTCTGCACGCACGACCAGAACTGGGACAACGGGGTGTGCCTCCGGCCCGCCGACGAGGGGGAGAGCTGCGACCGGTTCTCGCCGAACCGGGTGTGTCGGCGCGTCGACAACACCTGCGACGCGACCGACCGCTGCGCGCCGCTGCCGGACAAGGGCGAGTTTTGCCCGGATTATCGCTGCCGGGGGGACCTGTTCTGCGCGGGGAACCAGCAGCGCTGCACGCCGGTGGCGGACGCGGGCGAGGGCTGCGGCTACTCGAACATCGACGGCTCGTACATCCCGTGCTCGGGGGACAACCTGTGCGAGAACGAGTTCGACAATGGCGTGTGCCAGACGCCGAGCGCGGCCTCGCCGTGTCCGGTGCCCGAGGATCCGCTGGCGGGCGGGTGAGGGCGGCGGCGGCTGCGACGGGCAGCGCCTGTTGCGCTCACAGCGGCTCCTCGGTCACCCTGTGGGCGATCTGCCCGGCGGAGATCCCCTGCCAGATGCCCGCCACGCTGACGGTCTCGCCCGTGAGCTTCGAGGTCCCGTAGGCGACGTAAGGCACGTCGAGCTTCATCATCGTCACGGCCACCGTGACGACGCCCCGCTTCTGCGGCGGCACGGTGACTTGCAGCGAGTAACTCCGCGTGTCTTCGCGGGTCTGGCTCTCGGCGTAGGTCCACGTGTTGGTGGTCTCGGCGCTGACCTCGAGGGACCCCGACACGAACACCGGCGTGCCGAAGTTCTTGCTCCCGGTGATCCTGAACGAGAACGAGTGCTGCTGCTCGAACGACGACGTGAACTTCGCCTTCTTCGTGAATGTGGCCGTCTTGATGGCGGGGCCCGAGCTCGCGTTGTCGACCACGGACTCGTCCACGAAGTCGGGTCGGGTGGAGGTCGCAGCGCTAGCGAGGCTGAACTCGATCCGATCGAGCTCGACATCCTCCGGGACCAGCACCCACTGCTGGCGCCCGGAGTTGTCGTCCGTCGTCCACAGGTCGACCCGCGTCCCGTCGCCCGAGCAGCTCAGCAGCGCCCGCCCGCTGTTCACCCCGCCCTTGACGCGGATGCGGAAGCAGCCCATCGTCAGCGGCTCGAGGGTCCAGCGCTGCCGGCCCGAGCCGTCGTCCGTCGTCCACAGGTCGACCCGCTCGCCAGTGCCGCCGCAGCTCAGCAGCACCCGCCCGTTGTTCACCCCGCCGTAGACCCGGATGTTGTACGTGCCGTCCGGCAGCGGGATGAACTGCCACTTCTGTCGGTTGGAGTCGTCGTCCGTCGTCCACAGGTCGACCCGATCGCCGGTGCCGCTGCAGCTGAGCAGCTTTCGACCGCCGGTCACGCCGCGGTAGACTTGGACGTTGTAGAGTACATTGGAGAGTGGCAGGTTGGGCTTTGTCATTGATGTGCCTGCGGCCGAGTCTGTCACACTCCGGCGAGCCGCGAACAGCCTGCGTCCGCGCGTCCGACGTCACCTCCCGTCATGCTCGTCGGCGCGCTCGCGACCTCGGCCTCGTCGGCGCGACGAGCTCGCAACCGAACCACGCGATCATCTGATGTGCGCGGGACGAGTGCGACGCGCGAAACCAGGACGAGCGATCCGCGGACGCTCGCCATTGTCGTGCATTGACCCGCATGGGCGCGTTTGCTGGACTCGGGCGCCACGGGGGACGCCTCGGCGGCACCCCGACCCGGGCACCCGCGACATGCTCTCGTCGACCTTCAACGCCGCACGCGAGCTCGCGTTGAACCGATCCACCCGCGGCCAGACGCTTCCACGCTGGCATGGCTGAGACCGGTCATCTATCGTCACGGGCGGTGACGAAGCCCCACTCCCCCGACACGCGTGTCCGCCTCGACACGAGCAAGAACCGCAAGCTGATGTTCGTCTCGCTCGCGCTGGCGGGCGCCGGCCTGGGCCTGCTCGCGCTCGGCTGGAGCCGCGACTGGGGCTTCCTCGCGATGTTCTGGACCGGGGTCCTGGCCATCATCGGCGTGGGCTGGATCGTCGGCCTGCTCCGCGGCGGCGGGGTCGCGACGGCGAAGTGCCCCCACTGCGGCGCCCGCCTCGAGTTTACCCACATCGCCTCATCGCGGACCGAGCAGTGCGAGCACTGCGGCGAGTGGTGTGCCGGGACCAAGCACATGGTCCCGCTGGCCCCCGACCACATCGCCGAGATACCCGTGTTTCCAACGCCCCTGCCCGAGGGCCCGCCGCGCTGGCTGATCGCCGAGGCTGGGCTGCTGCGCTGCCCAATGTGTGCGGCACCCTCGACCCGGATGATCGAGGTCCAGGCGACCAGCGCCCTCGGCGACGCGTTCGCGGCCCTGTCCCCGATCAGCGTCCAGCGAGTCCATAGCCTGCGCGTGCCCGCCTGCCCCGACCACGACGACGGCGTGATGCTCGACATGGACGAGGACGATCGGAGCCTGCTGCTCTTGTTTCGCTCCTACGCATATTACCGCGAGTTTGTCGGCCTCAACGCGGGCGCGACGACGTTGGACCCCGCATTCATGGACACCACCGACCAACCCCGGACGCTCTCGGCGTTCTTGGCCACCAACCCACGCCCGCTCGACCTGCGCGCGCCCGTGACCTGCCCCAAGCACGGGTGCGACGTGCTCACCGCGATGGGCTGGGTCACGACCATGGACGTGCTGCCGAGCCATGACTGGCTCGACGCGGCCGCCGATCACCCCGTGTGCCTGTCGATCGGCCATCACCGCGCGCGACCAGACCGCGGCAAGCACGTTCGCCAGCGGATCGCGTGGTGCCCGACCTGCGAGGCCGGGATGAACCAGCGCTGGGCCAACAGGTAATGTCCCCCCAGAGGCGGCCGTGGGCCGCGCGCGTGGCAAATGGCCGCGTCCGCTTCGTTCCCTCTCAAGAGCCGTGCACGACCGCCGCCGACCTCGATGCACCGAGCTCTGGCGGTGGCATTGGCAGCTAGAGATCGATCTTGAGCCCGAGCTTAAACTGGGGGGCGAACTTCGCCGCCTTGACGGCGTCGGCGAGGCAGAGGCCGAGGGGGTCCTTGACGGGCGGCAAGGCGCGGGTGACGAGGCCCTTGCTGTCGATCCCATACTCGATGGTGATCAGCGGACCCTTGACCGCCTTGTGCGTCTTGCGGCAGGCATCGGCGGCCCGGCGGACCTGCTTGAGCGGATCGGCGGGCTTGTCGACGGGCTTCGGGGCCTTGTCGACGGGCTTCGGGGCCTTGTCGACGGGCGGCGAGGTGTCCGAAGGGACAGGGGCGACGGGGATGGCGGTGGGCACCGGCGTGACGGGCTCGGGCGGCAGCGTCGGGGGCTCGCCGCCAGTGTCCCGGGGGACGGGCGGGGGCGGCGGAGCGACGCTCACGGCGGGCGGGGGCGGGGTGGCGTCCTCGTTGGTGGCGAGGAAAAGGACCGCGAGGACGACCAGCAACCCGAGCACCGTCGAGCCGGCGAGCAGCGGGACCAGCGGGCGCGAGCGGGGCCTCGCGTGGTCGCGTGGGGTCAGGAAGACCTCACGGCTCAGCTGGTCCGCGGATAGGGCCGGGCCGGCGAGCAGCGTCTTTTGCTGGCTGAAGGCGGGGTCGAGGGCGCGCAGGTCGTGGCCGCCACGGGTGGGGACAGGACCGGTGATCGGCCGGTCCGAGACGCCGGCGCCGTGGAGAGCGAGGAAGTCGTGGAGGAGGGCCTCGATCTCCGCCATGGTCTGGATGCGCTCATCCGGGTCCTTGGCGAGCATGCGCTGGAGCAGCGCCTCGAGCCCGGGTGGTACGCTGACGCCGGGCGCGACCTCGGCGATCGACGGACAGGGGACGTTGCAATGTTGCATCGCGACCTGCAACGGCTCGCCGACGAAGGGCATGCGGCCGACGAGCGCCTCGAAGAACAGGACACCGAACGAGTAGATGTCGGTGCGCGCGTCGAGCGACCGGGCGAGGATCTGCTCCGGCGACATATAGAATGGCGTGCCGATCGCGGCGCCGGTGCTGGTGAGGGCGTCGTGGCTGGCCAGCTTGGCGATGCCGAAGTCCAGCAGTTTGACCTGGTCGCGGCCGCGGCGCTGGGCGATGAATATGTTCGAGGGCTTGAGGTCGCGGTGAATCATCCCGGTGGCGTGGACCGCCACCATCGCGCTGGCGACCTGCTCCATCCATCGCACGATCTGCTGCCAGGAGATCGGCGTCCTGATGCGCTCGCGTAGACGGGTCTCGAGGTCCTTACCGACGAGCAACTCCATGGCGAAGAACACGACGCCGGCGTCCTGGCTCTCGCCGAGGTGATAGATCTCGACGACGTTCTCGTGGCGGATCTGGGCGATCGACTGCGCCTCGCGCAGGAAGCGTTCGACGCAGTCCGGCTCCTCCATCAGCTCCGGGAGCAGGACCTTGACGGCGCAGCGACGGCGCAGGCGGAGCTCGTCGGCGACGTAGACGCGGCCCATGCCGCCCTCGCCGAGCAGGCGTTCGATCTGGAAGCGATCTTCGAGGACGCTCCCGATCAGCGCGTCTTGTTGGGCCTCGAGCGACATGACTGCCCCATGACTACACCAGCAGCCGCGCTTCTGCACCAGGGGAACGGCGTTCAAGCTCGCGCCGGTAGGGCTCGGCGCGCTCACCCGGCGTCTTCACCCGGCGTTTTGGGGAAAAAACCGCGCAGAACGTCGTCCATGCCTCTGCTCGCGGGGGTTGGAGTATCATCGCGACGATGCAGCCGACGACGACTTCGATCCATGGGACCCCTCGCGCGCGCGTAGTCGCCAGGCTCGCGCTCGTGGGCACCTGCATGCTCTCCGGCTGCTTCTCGCCGGGCGACGACATCGTGGGCTCATCGAGCTCGGGCGCGACCGGCATGACCGGCACGACGGGCATGACCGGCATGACGGTCACGACGGGCATGACGGGCACGACGGGCACGACGGGCGCGGCCACGGAGGCGGTGACCGATACGACGACCGCGCCGACCTCGAGCGAGACGATGACGACGGGAACGACGACGGCTGGCGATACGACGACGGGCTCGCCGTCGACGGGCGATACGACGATGGGTGACGCGACGTCGACGGCGGACGACTCCACGGGGATGACGACCGAGGTGGGGACGACGGAGCCGCAGGTCCCGTGCGGCAACAAGGCCCTCGACCCGGGCGAGGAGTGCGACGACGGAGATATCGTGGACGGCGACGGGTGCAGCAAGGAATGCAAGTTCGAGCACCGGTACGTGTTCATCACGAGCGGCTCCTATGTCGCCAACGGGTTCGGTCAACTCGCGTTCTACGACGGAAAGTGCCAGACGCTGGCCGACAGCCAGCCCAAACTCACCAATCGGACTTTCGTCGCGTGGATGAGCATCACCAATGAAGCTGCCAGGGACCGGATCGGGAGCTCGAGCGTGCCTTATCTGCTCACGGATGGGGTGACGAAGGTGGCGAACGACACCAAGGACCTGCTCGACGGCGGATTGGCGGCGGCGATCCAACGCGACGAGAAGAACAACCCGGTGGTCGGGTCGTCGCTCGTGTGGACCGGAACGTCCGAGGATGGCACGGCCGCGCTGGAAAATTGTTTGGATTGGACCGCCGTTCTCAGTAAGACTGGGGTCGTCGGCGATGCGACGAAGAATAACGCCGCATGGACGAACAGCCCGGTCGGCGCCGTCATGATGGGCTGTTCAAATAGTAGGCGCATCTACTGTATCGAGAAGCCGATGTGAGCGGCACCGACGCTCGGATCAGCGCGTGAACGGCCGCGGCCGAAGTGTTGTACACTCGCCGATGCCCTCAATGCCAGGCGCCAACGGACGGACGGCGGCGCGAGCACGGGCGGCGCGACCGGGGAGCTCCCGGAGGAGGTCGAGCTCGACTGGCGGGCGAGTGAGGGCGGCGGCGAACGACCGGGCTACTTCAGCAGGGGGACGCCGACGATCGCGAAGATCACGGCGGCGGCGGCGAGCAGCAGCAGCGCCGCCTTGATCACGTAGACCACGCATAGCGCCCGCAGCCCGCGCAGGAGCGCGTCGACGGTGCCGGCGCGGGCGACCGAGAGCAGCGCCAGGGCGGCGACGAACAGGCAGACGGCGAAGGCGAGCTCGATCAGCGCGTCCAGCCACTGGACCCCGAAGATCAGCGGCATCAGCCCCAGCAGCTCGATCATCGGCAGCAGCGCGATGATCTTGACCACGCTGGTGAACAACATGATCGCCCCGACCGCCAGCATCAACAGCGCCGTCGCGCGGATCGTCGCGCGCTGCGCGGCGGTGAACGGGATCTTTCGAGCTTCGCCGGGCATCGGGTCTCCTTCAGCGATACGCGTCATAGAGGCCCCACAGGGCGAGTAACAGCTCGATCGTGAACACCACCTTGAGCCGACGAAACGCCGACGCCAGGTACTCCTGATCGTCCTCGTCGGGGCCCGCGACGCGCCCGAAGGTCTCGCCCGCCTCGCGCAGCATCACCCCCTGCCAGATCGGCAGGGCCACATAGGCCAGGCCGAGCAGCGTCACCATCAGCCGCGCGCCGCTCAGCATCATGCCGAGCGACGTGAACAGCGCGATCAGCATCCACGCCAGCGCGAGCCCGGCGGCGACGATCTGGATCAGGCCGACGATGCCGAGCGCCGAGGACAGCCGCCGGAGGCTGCGCTCCTCGCCGTCGTCGAGCCCGATCCGCGCCATGCCCGGGGGATCGTCCGCTTCTTCGTCCATCACAGCCGAGGCTATCGAGCCGCGCCCGCCCACGCAAGACCTCGCCCGCCGGGCGTGATCGCCCGCGCGGTCGTGGTAGCAGCAACGACCGTCGCGCGTCTGTGTTATCGATCGCGCATGTCGGATACGACGGGCTCCTCGGGTTCCACGGACCTCACCGTCCTCACGGACTTCTCCTCGCGCATCACCCTCGAGACCCGCGGGCACGTGCTGCTCATGGGTCTGCGCCGCGCCGAGAAGCGCAACGCCTTCGACCTCGCCATGCTCCGCGGCCTCGCCGAGGCGTTCACCCGCTACGACGACGACCCCGAGCTGCGCTGCGCGCTGCTGTTCGGCCACGGCGAGCACTTCACCGCCGGCCTCGACCTCGCCGAGGTCGGCCCGGCCGTCGCGGGCGGCGAGCCGCTGTTCCCGGCGGGGGCCGTCGACCCGCTCGGCCTGTTCGGTCGCGTGCGCCGCAAGCCCCTGGTGGTCGCGCTGCAGGGCTGGTGCCTGACCATCGGGATCGAGCTGGCGCTCGCGGCCGACATCCGCGTCGCCGCCCGCGACACCCGCTTCGGACAGATCGAGATCAAGCGCGGCATCTTCCCGTTCGGCGGCGCGACCCTGCGGCTGCCGCAGGTCGCCGGGTGGGGCGACGCCATGCGCTACCTGCTGACCGGCGACACCTTCGACGCCGCCGAGGCCCTCCGCATCGGCCTCGTCCAGGAGCTCACCGAGCCCGGCGAACAGCTGGCGCGGGCCCTGGCGATCGCCGAGACCGTCGCTCGCCAGGCGCCCCTCGCCGTGCAGGCCACGCTCCGCTCCGCCCGCGTCGCGGTCGAGCACGGGGCCCCCGTCGCCCTCGACTCGATGCTCGCGGAGGTGCGGGCAATCATGGCCAGCGACGACGCCCGCGAGGGCCTGATGTCGTTCCTCGAGCGCCGCGAGGCCCGCTTCACCGGTCGTTGAGGCCGCGCCCATGATATGAGATCGGAGGTGTATCGGCCGTCGCCCCCGTTCGCCCGGGTCTCGCTCGCCCTCGTGGCCTGTTCGCTGGTCGCCTGCACCAAGGCGCTCCCGAGCGACGGCGCGACGCCCTCGGCCGGGAGGATCGAGCCCGCGGCCCCCGAGGTGGCCCCCGTGGCGGCCCTCGAGGTGGCCCCCGCGCTGCTCCCCGGGCCCACCGAGCCGGCCCCACCTGCCGTGCCCGAGGTCAAGTCCGGCCATGTCGTCATGGGCGACGGCGTCTCCGGCCTCGACGAGTCCGCCGAGGTCGATTGGCAGGAGTCGCCGCTGGAGGCCGATCTCGACGGAGACGGGGTCCCGGAGGCGATCCAGTGGTCCTGCGGCCCGAGCCCCCAGACCCTCCGTATCTCGGTCGGTCGCGCGAAGACCCGCGTCAAATATCGCGTATCGGAGCTGATCGGCTGCGTCGCGGCCCTGGTCACGCTGCGCCCCGATGGATCCACGCGGCAGCTCGTCTTCACGATCGACGAGCACGACGAGGTCGGACCGGATCTGCACTTCATCTACGCGTACCGAGGGTCCAGGCTCGAGCGCGTGTGGTCCGGGGCAGCGAGCGTGGACTTCCTCGTCGATGGCACATGGGTGACCGAGACCAGCGACTGCGACGAGGCCTCCGGCTACAGCACCACCACCACGAGTCGGCATCGCTGGAGCGGCGCCAAGGTTGCCACGGTGATCCAGAAGGAGCGCACGCCAGTCGAGCCCGGCGGCTGCGACGAGCCGTGAAATCGCAGCGCGCGGCGACTTGACCGATTTCGCGCCAGCCGCTAGCGTGGCGCGATGCGGGATGCCTTTCCTTCGAGCGGGTCCGCGGTCGCGTCGTCGTGCGTGCTCGCCATGTTCGTCATGTCATGCGGTGACCCGGCCGAGTCCGAGTCGTTCTCGGCGTCCGCGAACTCGCTCGGGACGGGGACGAGCGGCGGGCCCTCGAGCTCCGGCAGCGGCGACGTCGCGCCGACCTCTAGCGGCGGCGGCGGCGGCAGCATCACGGCGACGGGCGGCACGTCGAGCGGCGAGGCGAGCAGCACGACGGACTCGTCGAGCGGCGGCGCCATCAAGCTCGACGTCGGCGCGTCTCCGGACCTCGGGACCGGCGAGTGTCAATCCATGTGCGGGGTCTCCGACTTCAGCTACATATGGATCGCCAACAGCCAGGAGAGCACGGTCAGCAAGATCAACACGCGGACGCTGGTCGAGGAGGGCCGCTATCTGACGCGCGAGACCCCGGGCAGCCCGTCGCGCACCTCGGTGAGCGTCGATGGCCGGGCGGTCGCCGTCGCCAACCGCAACGGCGGCGTCGTCAAGATCTGGGCGCGCGCCCAGGACTGCAAGGGCGCGAACACCTCGAGCGGCCCCGACGACGTCAAGCCGTGGGGCGCCGACGATTGCGTCGCCTGGTTCACCGACTTCCCCGAGGCGGCGAGCCAGCGTCCGGTGCAGTGGACCACGGGTGTGTACAATCCGGGCACTTGCCAGTGGGACGACCAGAAGATCTGGACCGCCGAGGGCCGCGATAAGACCAACCCGGGGGCCGAGGGCGGCTTTTGCAAGGACGATCGCGTGTGGGTGCACCGCCTCAACGGTGATACCGGCGTGATCGAGGACACCGTCGAGCTGCCGTTCCCGTGCACCACCTTCGGGGTCTACGGCGGCGCGGTCGACTCGACCAACGACCTGTGGCTGTCGCGCCTCTTCGAGGGCAGCCCCGGGGCGATCCGCGTCGACTTCGACGACCTCACATACGAGGAGATCGGCCCGTTCTACGGCTACGGGATCACCGTCGATCACAAGGGCAGGATCTGGGGCGGCACCGGCGTCCCGGGGCGCTGGGACCCGGTCGCCAAGACCTGGACGAAGATCGAGGGCTCGATCATGAACTCCGGCGTCGGCCTGGCCGAGGACCACCAGGAGCGCATGTGGGTCGGCATCATCGGCGGCATCCAGGCCATCGACCCCGAGACCATGGCGCTCGGACCGACCGTCATGTTCGCGGACGAAAAGACCCAGTGCAAGGGCATCAGCGTCGACGTAGACGGCTTCATCTGGGCGGTCCCCGACAACGCGGACCGGGCCTATCGCGTCGACCCCGGCGACCTCACCTACGAGAAGATCGGCGGGCTGGTCGGCGCATATACGTATTCGGACATGACGGGCGGCACGCTCAAGAGCGTCGCCTGTAATCCGCCCGGATAGGTCGTTCGAACGCGCGCGCTGGCGCGCGCGCGCACCCGTGATATTGCCTCGCGCGCCGGGATCCACGATCCTCGGCGTCGCGTGAAGGATGACGGCGCAGCGCAGGGCGATCGTGACGACTCGGCGACGCGGAACATCAGCGAGCCCCGCGAGCCGCCCGCGCCGGCGGTCATGGGCGCGGACAGCGGTGGGTCCGCCGCCGGGTCGATGCAGAGCTTCGCCCGCGAGGTGTTCTCGGTCCTGCTCCGCAGCCGGGTGAGCCGCGGCGCCAAGACCCGGTTCGGCCGCTACCTGCTGCTGCGGCTGCTCGGTGAGGGCGGCATGGGCGTCGTCTTCTCGGCGTACGACGAGGAGCTCGATCGCCGGGTAGCGATCAAGATCCTCAACGTCGAGGCGAGCGGTGGGACGATGGGCCGCACTCGTATTCGTCGCGAGGCCCAGGCGCTGGCGAAGGTGTCGCACCCCAACATCGTCCAGATCTACGAGGTCGGCGAGGAGGACGGCCAGATCTATTTGGCGATGGAGCTGGTCGACGGCGACACCCTCCGGGTCTGGCAAGACCAGGCGCCCCGGAGCTGGCGCGAGATCCTCACCCGCTGGATCGAGGTCGGTCGCGGCCTCGCGGCCGCCCACAAGGCGGGCCTCATCCACCGCGACCTCAAGCCCGACAACGCGATCCTCGGCCGCGACGGACGCGTCCGCGTCCTCGACTTCGGCCTCGCACGCAGCGGCGACCTGCCCGAGCCGGTCGAGCCGGTCGACCCCCTCCCCGCGCAGGCGCCCCGCGACGACGCGGCCCTGACCGTCGACGGCACCTTGATCGGGACGCCGGCCTACATGGCGCCCGAGCAGCACCTCCGGATGGCGGTCGACCACCGCGCCGATATCTTCGCCTTCTGCGTCTCGCTCTACGAGGGCCTCTACGGCGAGCGCCCCTTCGCCGGCCATGGTGTGGCGCTGGCGATCGCGGTCAACGGCGGTCACGTGCGCGAGGCCCCTCGCGGCTCGAAGGTCCCGCAGCGGCTCCGCCGGGTGCTCCTGCGCGGCCTTCGAGTCGACGTCTCCGAGCGTTGGCAGGACATGGAGGCGCTGCTCGCCGCCCTCGTCGACGACCCCGCCCTGCGGTGGCGAAGGATCGCGGGGGTCGGCGCCCTGGTGCTCGGCGCGGCCGCGGCGGGTAACCTCCTTCAGCCCGAGGCGAGCGACGAGGTCCCCGCGTGCGCCGAGGCCGGCGCGTCGATCGCCGCGGTATGGAATGATGAGCGGGCCCGGGCGATCGGCGCGGCGCTGGCGGCCACTGGCCTGCCGCACGCCGCCGACACCTGGGTCCGCGCGCGCGCCCTGGTCGAGGCGCAGGTCGACGCGTGGCGAACCGCGAGCGTCGCGGCCTGCGAGGACACCCACGTCCACCGCCGACAGTCCCCGGCGCTGCTCGCTAGCCGCGTCGCGTGCCTGCATGAGCGCGAGCGCGAGCTCGCGGCCCTGCTCACCTCGCTGGCGAGCGGCGGCGAGGCGGCCGTCGATCACGCGATCGAGGCGAGCGCCGAGTTGACGCCGATCCCGAAGTGCAGCGCCGAGGTGGTGCTCCGCGATCGGGTCGCACCGCCCGGAGACCCCGCCGTCGCGGCCGTGGTCGAGGAGCTGCGCGACGAGCTCGCCCGGATCAAGGCGAGCGCCGACGCTGGTCGGCCGGGCGAGGTCGCCGCGGCCATCGACGCGGTGGTCACCCGCGCCGAGGCGAGCGGATACCTGCCGATCCAGGCGGAGGCCCAGCTGCGCCGCGGCCTCCTGCGCGAGTCGAGCGGCGACCACAAGGGCGCCGAGGCGGCCCTGAGCGCGGCCTGGTGGGCGGCGCTGGCCAGCGACCACGACGAGCTCGCGCGCCGGGCCGCGGCTCATCTCCCGCGGGTGGTCGGCGCGCAGAGCGAGCGACACGGCGAGGCGATGGTGTGGATCCAGAACGCCGACGCGGTCGCCCGCCGACGCGGTCTCACGCCGAAGGATGACCTCGTTCGCCTGCGCAACCTCGCAGTCCTCGACGAGAGCGCCGGTCGCTACACCGAGGCCAGCGCGCGCCTCACCGAGGCCCTGACGATCGCCGAGGCCGAGTACGGGCCGGCCTCACCGGCGGCGTGCGCCGTGCACGAGGAGCTGGGCCTCGTGCAGCGGCAGACCGGCGAATACGCGGCGGCCCTCGGGCACACCGACCGCGCCCTCGAGATCACGCGCGCGACCCACGGCGCGGAGCACCCGAGGCTCGCGGCGATCCTTCAAAGCAAGTCGATGGTCCTGGCGCTCATCGGCGACGACGCCTCCGCCGACGCCGCGACCCACGAGGCGATCCGGCTGACCGAGCGGGCCTACGGCGTCGACAGCCCGCGCCTCGCCTTCATGCTCAATGACCTCGCCGTGACCACCTGCGAGCGCGGCGGGCTGGCCGAGGCCGAGCCGCTGTACCGGCGGGCGCTGGCCCTGCGGCTCACCGCGCTGGGCCGCGAGCACATGCTGGTGACCACGGTGCTGTATAACCTCGGGACCTGCCTCGCCGGGGAGGAGGCGCGCCGCGACGAGGCTCGCGCGCTCTTCGCGGAGACCCTGGCGATCCGCGAGCGTCTGGTCGGGGAGGACCACCCGAAGGTCGCGTTCCCGCTGCTCGGCCTCGCCGGGCTGGCGCTCGAGGGCGGGGGCCTCGACGAGGCCGAGCGCCTCTATCGACGCGCCCTGAAGATCCGCGAGAAGAGCCTCGGCGCCGAGCACTCGCGGCTCTCCTACCCGCTCGCCGGCCTCGCCAAGGTCGCCCTCGCCCGCGAGCGTCCGCGCGACGCGGCGCCCCTCGCCGAGCGGGCGCTGCGGCTCCACGAGAAGGCGACGAGCGAGGTGAAGGAGCTCGCAGAGGACCGCTTCCTGGTCGCCCGCGCCCTCGCGCCCGACCCCGCACAATCGGGGCGAGCGCGGAGCCTCGCCGAGCTCGCCCGCGAGGGCTTCGCCGCCGCAGGCGCGGTCACGGCGAAGGAGCTGGCGCAGGTCGACGCATGGCTGCTAAAGCGCCCGTCCGGGCCCAGGCCCGCCCGGTGAAGCGCTCACGCGAGGTGTCGGCCGGCGATCCCCGGTGATAGGGGTCCTCGCAATGAGCGGCGTGACGCGCGTCGAGGGATTCGAGGTATTCGAATATGATAGGAGAACGGTCCCCGGCTCGGCGATAGACCGCAAGCACGGTCGGCTCGACTTCGAGCAGAATCGCACGGGATCACCGACCCGGGGTCGAGCAGGGCCTGGTCGACCCGGGAAGTTACCAGGGCCCGCGGGGGCGCCGGGCCAGGCGTGATATCGAGCCCATGCCGGCGCGCTCGACTTGATGGAGAAAGTCCGGCACAGTCGTGCTCAAGTGTGCTTTGCTGCCAACTCGTAAGATACCGATCCTGTTCGTCACCACCGAGCCGGAGGACCTGGCGCGGCCGCAGACGACGCGCGAGCTCGAGGTCATCAAGGCGGGCTTGAGCCCGGCGTTTCGCATCGCCAACGTGTATCGCGCGAATCGCGTGACCATTATGAAGGGGCTCAAGGAGCACAAGCCCGAGGTGGTCCACTTTCTCTGTCACGGCCGAAAAGAGGGCCTGATGATCGAGGACCGCGACGGCGTGGCGACCCTGGTCAGCGAGGCGTGGCTGATCAGCGTGTTCGGCAGGTGCCCCTCGGTCCGCCTGGTCGTCCTCAACGCGTGTCGGTCCGCCGGACTCGCCCAGGCGCTGGTGGACAGCGCCGAGACCAGGATCCTCGGGGCCGTCGGCTGGTCCGACCTCGTCGACAGTGACGACGCGCGCGAGTTCGCCAGCATCTTCCACGCGCGCCTCGCGGACCGCGAGAGCGTCAGCCGAGCGTTCTCGTGGGCCCGCGACGGCAGCGGCGAGCGCCCCGCGAAGCAAGCGGCCCTCGCATTGCGCAGGGAGAAGGACTTTTACGTCGATCCGGGGCCGTCCCGCGGCCTCAAAGTCGCGGTCGCCGGGGCGCTCCTCGGGCTCGTCGGGGGCGGCGCGTGGATCTTCAAGAGCCCGCCCGCCCACACCGAGCCAGGGACAGGCCTCGAATCGCCGGTTGTCCAGACGCCACCTGTCGGTCCGGTCGTGCCTGTGCACGACCCCGTGCCCATGCCCGAGCCCGCGCCCACGCCCACGCCCACGCCCACGCCCGCGCCCGGGGCAGTGGTTGAGCCCGCGCCGCCACCGGCGACCGACCCGGTCAAGGTCATCCGCAAGGTGGTCCCGCCCGTCGAGGTCCCGCCCGCGACCGTCGAGCCAAAAGGGCCCCAGGAGGCCAACACAACCGGTCCCACGCGCGAACCTCCCCCGCTCAAGGAACCGGCCTGCGAGATCCCCTCGACCCTACAGCCCAAAATGCAAATGCTCGCCCAGACGACCGGGCTGATGTCTGGGGACGTCAAGGAATTCCTGGTAACCCTCAATAGCGGCGCTACCAAGCCGACGGTCAGCCCTCGTTCCAAACCCGGCGAGGCGAAGGCAAAACTCCTCCACGATCGCCTCAAAAACCTCACCTCCGAGGACCTCGGCGATTGTCGAGATAAGACGTTCGTGATAGTATTTGCTATTGATAAGACCACCGTGGAACTCAAGGAATGATGCTCTCCTCACTATTATCGACAGCAATATTGTCTGGCCCCATCGTGACCGGTCCGGCGCGCTTTGTCGCGCCGGCGGCCGAGTGCCACGCCGAGATCGCGGCGCGCTGCAGCGCGCTGCTGGGCGAGGAGGCGCTGCGCTGCCGCAACGAGGCCGACGCCCAGTGCGACATCTCGGACGCGGAGCACTTCATCGCGGAGGGTGACGTCGACGACACGATGAGCCGCCTCGATCAGGCCCGCGCCAAGTATGAAGATCTCCTCAATATCATGGTCGCCGATGTCGACCCCGCGCCGATCGCCGAGACGATGGTGCGCTACGCGGTGGCGAGCGCCAGCATCTTCGCGCTGCTCGCCCGCGACGGCGAGATCGAGAGCCTGGCCCGCGCCGTTCGCCGCCTCGAGCGCAGCCGCGCCTTCCTCGAGAACCTGCTCGAGCGACGCGTGGACCTCGTCGGCCACCCCGACGTCGGCGCCGCGCTCGACGACCTCACGACGCGCCTCGCCGCGGCGCTCGACCAGCTCGCCCGTCGGGAGGTGCGCCGCGCCGAGCAGCGATACCGGGCGGTCCGCAACGGGGAGTCGGGGGACGGCGGCGCCCAGAGTTACTACGTGGAGGCCGCCCGTCACAGCGCCGCCGCCTATGCGCTGCGCCCCAAATTCGCGTACCGGGTCGTCGCGCTCGACGCCGAGCTGGCGCAGGCCGAGCTGAACACCATCCTGGCGCGCAGCAGCCCCGCCGCGGCCGCTTCGGCCTGCGCGGGCTATCGGAAGCTGCGTCAGGAGCTCGGGGAGATCGAGCGCACCGACCCGAAGAGCTGGAAGCAGCACCCGCGACTGCGCGACTTCCAGGGGCGCGCCGAGCGGGGCGCCCGCTCCTGCGCCGCCCGGCCCCGCCTCGTGGCCGGCGGGGTGATGATGGGCATCGGTGTCGCGGGCCTCGGCGCGGCCCTCGGCCTCTACGCCCACTATGACGCGGCCTGCGAGTATTCGGCGGCCGCGCGGTCCTGCGCCGGCATCACCGCCGACAGCCCCGACGCCGACCGATTCACCACGCAGGTGCGGGCGTCGATCGGCCTCGCGGTCGTCGGCGGGGCCCTCCTGGCGGCCGGCACGACGGTCCTGGTCCACGGCCTCGTGCAGCGCAACCGGGCCAAGCCCCGCCGGTTCTCCCTCGCCCCGACCTTCGGGCCGCAGCAGACCGGCGCGGTCCTCGGACTGCGATTTTGAGCGGGTAACGCCCGGATAGAACGAAACTCAGCGGGGTGACCGACGCGTCACCGAATGGACGGAATGAATGAAGAGCGTGACCTATATCGCAGCAATATCGATGATGGGCTGGTGTGAGAGCCTGGACGGCTGCGCGCCGGTGTACTCGGAGGGCACGGGAGGGACGGGGAGCTCGACCTCGGGCACCGCCGACTCCGGGACCTCCGTGCCGACCGGGACCGCGCCGACCGGGACCACGGCCGCCACCGGCGAGGCGAGCACGGACCCGACGGGCGAGGCGAGCACGGCGTCGACGGGGGCGGTGAGCACGACGTCGACGGGCGAGGTGAGCGCGACCGTGACGGGCACGGTGAGCACTTCGTCGACGGGCGAGGCGAGCACGGCGTCGACGGGCGAGGCGAGCGCTTCGTCGACGGGCGGGCCGCTTCCGGACGCCCCGGTGCTGGACTTGATGTACTCGGCGATCAAGCAGTTCAAGTTTAGCTGGGGAGCCGCGGCTGGGGCCCAGTCTTATGAGCTGTGGGAGAGCGAGACGGAGGGCGCGCCCTTTGTAAAGATCCAGGCGCTGGACATCAACGAGACGTCGATCTCGCTGACGATGCCGCTGCACCTCCGGTTCGGCGCGCGCTATGTCTTGAAGGCGTGCAACGAGGATGGATGCGCCGACTCCAATGAGGTGGAGGTCAAGGCATCGATGGCGGAGGCGATCGGGTACTTCAAGGCCGCGCACATCGGGGATGTGGACCAATTCGGGTCCAGCGTGGCGATGTCGGGCGACGGCACCACCATCGCCGTCGGCGCGCCTTATGAGGACGGCGCCCTCAACACGCTCAATGCCTCCGGAGCTGTGAACGTGTTCGTGCTGGGCAAGACGTGGACGCCGCAGACCACCCTCAAGGCCTTGAACAAGGCGGTGGGCGATGTCTTCGGACACGACGTGGCGATGTCGGCGGACGGCACCACGATCGCCGTCGGCGCGTTCCACGAGGACAGCCCCGGCACCGGCGTCAACCACATCAACAAGGGTGACGGCAGCATGGATTCCGGGGCCGTCTACGTGTTCGTGCGGGTGGGCGACGCCTGGCAGCACCAGGCCTACATCAAGGCCAGCAATACTGGGCCGGGGGACGAATTCGGGGACCGGGTGGCGTTGTCGGCCGACGGCAACACTCTCGCCGTCGGCGCCCATTTTGAAGACAACACCAACGACTCGGTGAAGGATTCCGGGGCCGTGTACGTGTTCGAGCGGGTGAACAATGAGTGGAACCCCCCGGTCTACATCAAGGCCCCCAATCTTGGCGCAGAGGACCGTTTCGGGAGGAGCCTCGCGGTGTCGGGCGACGGCGCCACGCTCGCCGTCGGTGTGCCCTACGAACTCTCCGATGACTCTGGCGCCGTCCACGTGTTCGTTCGGGTAGACAAAGCCTGGGAGCATCAGGCCCACATCAAGGGCTCTAACACCAACGAGGACGACAACTTCGGAGACAGCGTCAGTTTGTCGACCGACGGCAACATACTCGCCGTCGGCGCGTCGGCGGAGGACAGCGTTGCCCAAGATTCCGGGGCTGTGTATGTGTTCAAACGGACGAAAGATGTCTGGTCAGAACAGGTCTCTCTCAAGGCCTCCAACCTCGGGGTCGGGGACCTGTTCGGGAGAAACATCACCATGTCGGCCCCGGGCAACCTCCTGGTCGTCGGCGCGCAAGAGGAAGACAACCCCGCGAAAGGCGTCGGCGGTGTGGATGACGACGACATTCCACTCGCCGGGAATTCGGGGGCCGTCTACGTGTTCGTGCCGTCCGGCGACACCTGGTCGCAGCGGGCCTATGTCAAGGCCTCCAATACTCGGAAGGGCGACTACTTCGGGACAGGCCTCGCGGTGTCCTTCGACGGCAAGACCCTCGCTGTCGGCGCACACGTGGAAGACAGCAATGCTGTGGGTGTCGGTGGCGATCAGGCCAAATACAATAAAACGTACGAGGATTTAGGCGCCGTCTACGTCTACTGAGCAGAAATGCTATTACTTGGTATAAGTGCCAGAATGGACGGAATGAATGAAAAATGTGACCTATATCGCGGCGATATCGATGATGGGGTGGTGTGATAGCCTGGACGGCTGCGCGCCGGTGTATTCGGAGGGCACGGACGGGACGGTGAGCTCGACGTCCAGCACCGGCGAGTCCGGGGCGACGGCGGTGCCGACCGGGACCGCGCCGACCGGGGGCACGGACCCGACCGGCGAGGTCAGCACCGCGTCAACGGGCGCAATGAGTACGGGATCGACGAGCGCAGCGAGCGCGTCGACAGGTACATCGAGCACATCGTCGGTGAGCGAGGCGAGCACGACGACGGATGATACCACCACGATGTCGACCGGCAAGGCGAGCACGGCTTCGACCGGCGAGATGCTCCCGGCCGCTCCGGTGCTGACGCTGGTATTCTCGCAGACGATCATCAAGACATTCGATTTCAGCTGGCCCGCTGCGGCCGGGGCACAGACATATCAACTGTGGGAGAGCCCAAATGGGGACGGGATCTATGACGAGCCCCCGCTCGTGGAAGGCCTCATCGGGACGAAGTTCTCGCTTACGAGGCCGCTCCACCTCCGGTTCGGCGCGAGCTATGTCCTGAAGGCTTGCAATGCCCAGGGATGCACCGACTCCGAGGAGGTGAAGGTCGCGGAGTCGATGGCGGAGACGGTCGGATACTTCAAGGCCTCGGCACCCGGTATCGGGGATCTCTTCGGGTACAGCGTGGCGATCTCGGCCGATGGGTACACCATCGCCGTCGGCGCGCCGCATCCGGATGGTGCTGGGGCCGTATACATGTTCGTGCGCTCGGATGATCAATGGAAGTTTCTGGCCATGGTCAAGGCCCCGGCGGCGAAGAGCGAGTTCGGCCACAGCGTCGCGCTGTCGGCCGACGGCACCACGCTCGCCGTCGGGGCACCCCGGGAAGACGGCGGCAACGTCATGGACTCCGGGGCAGTCTACATGTTCGTGCGTTCGAACGACACCTGGCCAATGGAGGACTACATCAAGGCCTTCAACAAAGGGTCACCCGACCTGTTCGGGCACAGCGTCGCATTGTCGGCCGACGGCACCACGCTCGCCGTCGGCGCGATCTGGGAGGACGGTCCCGGCCCCGGCGTCAATCCCCTAAAATCGGATGACAGCGGGCCAGGCGCTTCCGGGGCCGGCTACGTGTACGTGTGGAAGAATCTCGAGGGGTGGGTGCAGCAGGCCTACATCAAGGCCTCCAACCCCGGGGCGTCGGACCAATTTGGCCGGAGCGCCACAATGTCGGCCGACGGCAACACCCTCGCCTTCGGTGCGCACCAGGAGGACGGACTTGCCGGAGCCGCCTACGTGTTCGCGCGGGCCGGGGACGTGTGGTCGGAGCAGGCCTACCTCAAGGCCTCCAACATCGGGGTAGAAGACCGCTTCGGGGTGAAACTCGCGATGTCGGCCGACGGCAACACGCTGGCCGTCGGGGCACACCTGGAGGACAGCGCCGCCACCGGCGTCAACGGTCTCCAGGGCGACAACATCCCCTATAAGGACTCCGGGGCCGCGTACGTGTTCGTGCGGGCCGGGGCCGACTGGTCGAAGTCGCCGACTTACATCAAGGCCTCCAACACCGGGAAGGACGACTACTTCGGGATCGACCTCGCGCTGTCGGGCGACGGCAAGACCCTCGCCGTCGGCGCATACTGGGAGGACAGCGTGGCGACCGGCGTCGGTGGAGAAGAAGGATCCAACGGGGCTGTGCAGTCCGGGGCTGTCTATGTGTTCAGTCTGGCGGGCGACACGTGGTCGCAGCGGGGCTACGTCAAGGCGTCCAACACCGAGACGGACGATAACTTCGGGTGGGGCATCGCGTTGTCGGAGAAGGGAGACACCCTCGCCGTCGGCGCGCAAGGGGAGGACAGCGCCGCGATCGGCGTCGGGGGCGACCAGAGCAGCAATGTGAAGGGGAATGCAGGCGCCGTGTACGTCTATTGAACAGACGAGCTTCGCCTTGTCGCCAGGCCGCGGGGGTATCAGAGCATCGCCCACCGCCGCGAGGTCGCCGGGTCCGAGGCTGGCTGCACCGGGTCGTGGAGCGGGGTCTCGCCCGTGAGCCCGGCGACGAACTCCATGGCGATCCACACGTGATCACCGAGCATGCCGACGTCATAGATCGCTACGACGTTCGGGTGGGACAGCCGCGCGAGGGCCTGAGCCTCCCGCAACATCGATCCCTCCGCGGCAAGCAGCGTCTGCTCGAGCTCCACGCGGCGATCTTCGCAGCGTCCTGGGCGCGCGGGGCGGAGGCCGTCGCGGGCGGCGCATGATGAAGCACACGAGGCAGAGGCCTGTGGTCTGCCGGTGGCTCGAGCCACGCGATGGTTCAGCGGGAGGCGCTCGCGGTGGTCGGGTCTGTGGCAAGGTGCAGCGCATGACGACCCTGCTGCGCCCCGCCGGGCCCGACGACGCCGCCGCCATTCACCGACTGATCGTGGCGCTCGCCACGTACGAGCGCGAGCCGGACGCGGTGGTGGCGACGCCCGCGGGGCTGCGCGAGCAGCTGGCCGCCGCCCGGCCGCCCTTCGAATGCCTGCTCGCCGAGGTCGACGGGGCGGTCGTCGGCTTCGCGCTGTATTTCTTCAATTACTCGACCTGGCGCGGGCGGCCCGGGCTGTATCTCGAGGACCTGTTCGTCGAGCCGGCGCTGCGCGGGCGCGGCCTCGGGCGGCGCCTGCTCGGGCGGCTCGCCGCGATCGCCGTCGACCGCGGCTGCGCGCGCATGGAGTGGATGGTGCTCGACTGGAACGCCCCGGCGCTGGCCTTCTATGCGGCGATCGGCGCGAGCCCGGTCGCGGGCTGGACGACCCACCGGCTGACCGGGGCGGCGCTCGCTCGCCTGGCCCGGGAGGCAGACGCAGACACGACGGCGGCGGCGCCGTGAGGGGCGCGTGTCCGGGCGAGCGCGGGTGCTGTTAGACTCGCCAGGCATGAGCCTGTTCGAGCCGTTCCCGACGCTGCAGACCGAGCGCCTGCGCCTGCGCGCGGTGACGCTGGCGGACGCGCCGGAGATGTTTCAGCAGGAGTGCGATCCGCGGGTCACGCGATATATCGGTCGAAGGGGCGACTCGCTGCCGGCGATGGAGGCCAAGGTCGCGGGGATTATCGCCGACGTGGCGGCCGGTCGGTCCATGTACTGGGTGCTGGGCGACATTGCGACCGGGGCGCTGCTCGGCTCGGTCTGTCTGTGGCGCTGGGACCAGGCGCGCGGCTGCGCCGATGTCGGTTATCTATTGAGCCCGTCGTACTGGGGCCGTGGCCTGGTGTCCGAGGCGCTGGTGCCGGCGCTCGAGTTCGGCTTTGCGCGCATGGGGCTCGCGCGGGTCGAGGGGTGGGTGCACCCGGACAACCTGGCGTCGATCCGCGTGCTCCGGCGCCTGGGCTTCACTGAGCAGGTCGGGGTCCGGGGCGAGCCCGACGAGCATGGCATCCGCGACGCGGTGTACGCGCTGACGCGCGCCTGATGGCTCAGCCGGGCTGCGCACTGGGTCTGGACGATGCTCGCTCGAGCCGGCGCCGTCAGTCGCCGGTGATGTGAGCGATGCGGCGCTCACATTGTTCGGCCTCGTCGGCGAGGCCGACGGCGCGATAGAATTCGCCGAGCTTGCGCTCGCGCTCGCGGACGTCGAAGCCGACGATCTCGTGGAGCTTGCGCAGGCACAGCGGGCACGGGTGCAGGGGGCTGCGGTCGGTCTCCTCGAGGTTGTTGCTGCCGTTCATCACGCAGTGATTATGAACGCAGTGGGTGATGGCGAACATATGGCCGATCTCGTGGGCCATCAGCTTGAAGCCGCGGCGCAGGATCGTGGTCGGCGTCTGGGCGGTGCGGGCCTCGCCGTGGAAGGCCGGGTCGTAGCGGGCGAAGCTGTACACGCCGACGCGGTCGTGGAAGCGGGCCTCGCCGAATACGAAGTTCCACGAGGGGCCGGGAT
>Ga0073899_10001161_pt1 | contig 24148 bp, 13 predicted proteins | sample KloWWTmetaKNB5Ph_FD_88975 | JGI IMG/M metagenome (GOLD analysis project Ga0073899, IMG submission 88975) | Active sludge microbial communities from Klosterneuburg, Austria, studying microevolution and ecology of nitrifiers - Klosterneuburg... | ecosystem: Engineered > WWTP > Aerobic digester >... | reverse complement strand
GTGGCCGAAGCCCTGCCGGAAGCCCCCGACATCATCCTGGTGTCCGCCCCGGCGCACCGCATCGTGGAGCTGACCAGCGATGTCTGACCGCCCCGTCACCGCCTTGCCGGCCATCCCGCGCGGGCCGGCCGCCGACGCGGCACTGGATGTGCGCGCTCTGTTCCAGGAAGGACTGGCCAGCCTGCGCAGCCTGGCGGGGCGGCAATGGACCGACCACAACACCCACGACCCCGGCATCACCATCCTGGAGCTGGCCTGCTGGGCCCTGGCCGAACTGGCCTACCGCAGCAGCCTGCCGATCGAGGACCTGATCCTGCGGCCCGCCGCAGAAGGGGAGGACGAGGGCACCCTCGCCGCGCACAGCGCGGCACAGTTCCACCGTGCCGGCGCAATCCTGCCCAACCGGCCCTGGACGCCGGCCGACTGGCGCCGCCGGCTGATCGACCTGCCGGGCGTCAAGAACGCCTGGGTGGAGCCGGTGAACGATGTTCGGCTTTTTGCCGACCTGCGCCGGCGCGAGTTGAGGCGCGATCCACCCGCACACACCGCCTGGCAGGAGGTGGTGCTGGGGGGCCTGCACCGCGCGCGCATCGAGTTCATGGACCACATCGGCACCCGGGCCGAACGTGAGGCGGTGCTGCGCCAGGTGAGCGAACGTCTGCAGGCCGAACGCAACCTGGGCGAAGACTTCATCGAACTGCGCAGCGCCAAGGCGCAGTACTTTGCGGTGTGTGCAGAGATCGAACTGGACGCCGGTGTCGACCCGTCGCAGGCCGCGGCGCAGTGCCTGTTCACCCTCTCCCAGACCATCGCCCCGGCGGTGCCGAACCACCCGCTGGCGGTCGGGCTGGCCCGCGGCACCCCCCTGCCGGACCTGCTGGAGGGCCCGCTGCTGCAGCATGGCCTGATCGACACTGCGGACCTGGCCGCCAGCGAACTGCCGCAGACGCTGCAGCTGTCGGACCTGATCGCTGCGGTGATGGGGGTGTCGGGGGTGCGTGCGGTACTCGACCTGCGGATCAATCCCCTGCAGCGCGGCAATGAAGACGATGAAGCCGCTCCCGATGCCGACCCCTTCGAAGTGGTGGCCGACGCCTTGCCGGTGGCCAACCCCTGGCAGGTGCCGGTGCGACCCGGGCGCCTGCCCCGCCTGAGCCTGGCACAGGGCCGGCTGGTGTTCAGCCAGCGGGGTCTGCCGGTGGCCGGCTGGTTCGTGGCCGACATGCCTGAGGCGGTGCGCGAGGGCCTCGCTGCGCTGCGCGCCGAAGCACGCCGCAAGGTCGAGACCCCACAGGAGCTGGAGCCGGCCCTGCCGCTGGGCCGCAGTCGCGACCTGAGCGGCTACCACTCCTTCCAGAACGACTTCCCGGCGCTGTACGGCATCGGGCCGGAGGGCCTGCCCCCTGGGGCCGACGAGACCCGTCGCCTGGAGGTGCGGCAGCTGCAGGCCTGGCTGCTCTTTTTCGACCAGTGGATGGCAAACCACCTGGCCACGCTGGCCGGCGCCGGTCGCCGCCTGTCTGTGGCCCCCGCCGACCTGCTGGCGCTGGCCGATGGCTGGCAGGCCGCAGCCCAGGGCAGCGCGCCGGTACCGCATGTGCTGGGCGCCCAGCTGGTCAATGACATCTTCACCCAGGCGCCGCTGTATCACCCCGGTACCGATACCCGCCGGCTGGCGGACCTGAACGAATCCGCCGACGAGGCCACGGCGCGCCAGCAGCGGGTGCTGGAGCACCTGCTGGCCCGCATCGGCGAGGACTTTGCGGAGATTTCCGCGGTCTTGGGCGCCTGCTTCGGCACCCCGGCGGCGCAGCGCATCGCCCAACAGTGCCGCTTCCTGGCCGAAGCCGCCGAGCTGGGCGGCGCACGCGCTGGAGCACAGCACCAGTACCCGGCCGGGCCCGAAGGGGTGTGGAACACCACGAACGTGAGCACGCTGGAGCGCCGGCTCGCCCGACTGCTGGGGCTGGCCGACTTCAGCCGTCGCAGCCTGAGTGCGGTCTCCCACGACAGCTACACCGAGGTGGACGCCACCCCGGACGAGGCGCCGGAGTGGCGATTCCGGGTGCGCCATGCCGTGACCGGGCGGATCCTGCTCTCGGCCAGCACCCGCTACCTCACAGCCGAGGCCGCCCGTGCGGAAATGATGCAGGCCATCGAACGCGCCCAGCTCGACGCCGGCATCCAGCGCGCACGCAGCGGCGACGGCCGCCACTACTTCAACATCGTTGCGGCCGATGGCGAGGTGCTGGCCCGGCGCATCCAGTACTTCGATGACGCTGCGGCGATGGAGGCGGCCATCGCCGAGCTGCAGCAGCACCTGCGCGAACGCTACAGCGGCGAAGGCCTCTACCTGGTCGAGCACCTGCTGCTGCGTCCCGTAGAGCCGGATGACCCGCTGCTGCCGATCTGCGGCGACCCGGGTTGCGACGACTGCCTCGACCTCGACCCCTACTCCTGGCGGCTGCACATCCTGCTGCCGGCCTACGCCGGGCGCTTTCAGAACCAGGCCTTCCGTCGGTTCGTGGAGGAGACGATCCGCCGCGAACTGCCCGCCCACCTGCTGCCCACGGTGTGCTGGCTGGCGCCCGAGGACATGGCCCGATTTGAACGCGCCTGGCGCGACTGGCTGGAGCTGCACGCCGGCCACAGCCGCAGCGGCCGACGCAACAAGCTGCAGGCGCTGATCGACACGCTGGTGAGCGTGAAGAACGTCTATCCACAGCGTGCGCTGTTCGACTGCAGCGGTGACGAAACCCAGCCGTCCTTCATCCTCGGCAAGACCTCGCTCGGGCGCATGAACAGCGCCTGAAGAGTGATCTCCGACCCTGCGACACAGGAACCACCACCATGGCCGATCCGCTCCAAGTGCACTACCGCCTCACCCGGCAGGCCACCCAGTACGCCGTGTTCGAGCCCGACCAGGTGCTCACCCACGGGCAGCTCAACAGCCTGAGCGAGTTCCTGGACCGTCAGGACCGCCTGAGCCGGGTGGACCTGATCGGGGTGGGCATCGCCAGCGGCCTCCGAGTGAGCCGGGTGGAGGCAGGGGTGCGCATCTCCCGCGGCATGGGCATCACCAGCGACGGCGACCTGCTGCGGCTGGCGCAGGACACGGTCTACAACAGCTTCCGCCCCTACGACCGCAGCGCACCGGTGTATCCGCCCTTCTACCCCGGGCTGGCGGGCACCGAGCCTGGCGACGGCCTGGGCAGCGGCCCGTCCGTGCCGGGCGACGCCGCCATGCTGTCGGCCGTCGAGCTGCTGCCGGCCGGCAGCCAGGACGTGCTGGCCCAGCCGCTGAGCGCGCTGCCCGCCCCCGGACTGAACGGCAAGGTGCTGCTGATGCTGGCCGAAACCGTCGTCAACGACCCCGACCTGTGCACCGGCACCGATTGCGACAACCTCGGTCGGGACGCCCTGCACCGCGTGCGCCTGCTGTTGATCGACAGCGCCGATGCCGCCGCCCTGGCAGCCCGGGCCGCGGCACTCGATTCAGCGCGTGCGCGTGCTCGAACACTGGTTGAAGTGCCGGTGGCCCGCCCGCTGCTGGCGCGCCGCCTCACCTCGGTGTCCCAGCTGGCGGCCAGTTTCCGCAGCGCAGCCGCTGCCACCCTGGAACACCTGCTGCCGGCCCTGGACGCACTGACCGGCGCCAGCGCCGACCTCTGTGACGAGCTCTTCGGCGGGAACCCGGCGCCGCAGTGGCGCCGCCGGCTCGGCGAACAGGCCCAGTCGCTCGGCCAGAGCGCGGCCGGACAACAGATCTGGTACGCCCACCTCAAGGACCTCGCCGCCGCTCATGAGGCGGCACGACAGGCGCTGTGGGACGACGCGGCGGTGGCGCTGCCCGACCCGCTCGCCTTCCCCAAACACCTGCTGCTGGGCCAGCTGGGCGCACCGCTGCGGCAGCGCACCCCCTGGTACCCCAGCGCCCGCGATGCGGCCGCCGACAGCCCCGCCGAACGCGCCCGTTTTGCCCTGCAGCGCCTGCAGGTGCTGGTGACCCACTTCGCGCTGCCCGGCGACACCACCCTGCGCATCACCCCCAGCCGGGGCGAACAGGCGCCGCTGGAGGAGCGCGCCATCCCCTGGTACTACGCGGTCGATCCGCAGGCCCCGGTGGCCCTGCACGAGGCCTGGAACCAGCGCCTCACCCAGCGTGGGCAGGCCAGCGACAACCTGGGCTACCGGTCCGACCAGTGGCCCGGCAGCACAAGGGCTGCAACACCGCTGGGTTTCGCGATTGCGGCGCACGACTTCTTCCGCATCGAGGGCCACCTGGGCCAGCCGGTGGAACAGGTGACCACCCTCCTGCGCGAGCAGATCGCCGCACACCACCTGCCCTTCCAGGTTCAGCCGGTGCTGCTGCACGAGCTGCGCCGCTGGATCAAGGTGCGCCCGACCATCCGCTACAACGACCTGCACCGCCTGCACCACCTGCTGCGGCAGGACGTTTCCCTGCGGCTGGACGAAAGTGAAGGCTTCTCCGGACGGCTGAGCGAACAGGTCCGGCAGGCGGTGGACAGCGCGCTGATCCCCGAGCAGACCGAAACCGGGGTTTCGGTGGTTCAGGCCACCCGGGAGGCGCAGTCGGCCGTGGGCGCCTTTGCCGCTGCGGCCAGGCCGGTGCTGAAGATGTCCACCTACAGCGCCTACCGTGCCGGCAGCGAGGCCTCCCGCTGGCAGGACCGCCTCGGCAGCACGCTGGGTACGGTGGGCAGCGCCCGCATCCACCTCGGCGGTGTGGCGCGCAGCGACTTCGTTTCCCCGGCCGACAGCCTGCTGCAGACCACCCACCCCACCTGGCTGCAGTGGCTGGACGACCTGATCGCCTCCCGCGACGAGCAGGCCGACGACAAGCTGCTGCTGACCCGTTTCCTGGCCGAACACCCCGGGCTGGACCACCTGGGCGGCGTACCCCGTGGCGGCACCTTTGTGCCGGTCTACGACGACAGCGGCCGGGTGGTGGCCGACTTCTGCCTGCCCTACCCTTGCGCCGAAGTCGACGAGCCCGAACCCAGCGAACCCCCGCTGCAGATGCCGCCCCAACGCCCGCCGCTGCGCCCACCCCTGGAGCTGCCCCCCATCAAGCTGCTGCCGCCGGTGGATCGCCTGGTGGGCCGGTTGATGGCACCGAAGTTCGAGGAAGTGAGCGGGCTGCTGCGTCAGGAACTGGCCGCAGCCAGAACCGACCTGACCACCAACGTGGCCCAGCTGAAAGAGCAGGTGCAGCGCGACCTGCGCGAACAGAGCGCCGGCATCGAAGGCCTGGTCAAGGGTGCCTTCTCCGTCAAGGAAGCCACCGGCGCCGGTGTGGTGTCGCCCGGCAAGACCTACACCACCGGCGACGCCCTGCTCAACCAGATGCTGCAGGACGTGGACTACCAGCGCCAGAGGGTGCAGAGCCTGGTCGAACTGACCAACCGAGCCGACCTGAGCGCCGATTCCCGCACCCAGGCTCAGGCGCTGCTGGCCAAGGCACAGGCCGACCTGGGTGGCGCGGTGGCCGACACCACCACCCATGTCGTCACCCAGCAGGTGGACACTTCCAGCGGTGCGGCCGCCAACGTGGCCGCGGTGCTGGCCAACAGCACGGTCTACGTCACGGATGCCGCCGCCTCTGCCGCACTGAGTGGCCAGCTGACTTCGCTGCAGCAGAACGCCAACCTGGGCTCGTCCCAGCAGCTGCTGCTGGGCAACCTACAGAACCTCAACCGCCGGCCCGGCTGACCGCTGCAACCCGGGCGCAGTCACAGCATGACCTCGCAGGCCCTCCCCCACCGCATCGCCCGCCTGCGCTGGCAGGCCCGCGCGGGCAACCCGGCGGACGCGCTGGCCCTGCGCAGCCTGCTGCGCGAACAGACCGAGCTGGTCGAGGCGGTGCTGGAAGGGGTGCTGTCCCGGCTGGACACCCCCGGGCAACTGCAGCACATCCAAAAGCTGGAGCTGCCGCTGGGCCGCGTCCCGCTGGAGCAGCTGCACGCGACGCTGCCCTCCCGGCTGGCCGATGCGCTCGCCGAGGTCCTGCCGGCCACGCTGGCACCTGCAGCGGCATTGACCGCAGAGGGAGGGCCGGTACATGTCCCGGTACCGCTGGACCACCCGCCGGCTGCAGTGCAGACCCAGCCGGGCGGCACCGGGGTTTCCGCAACACCCGGGCACCCGCTGCCGCGGGTCACCGCACTGAACGAGGCCGCCCACCGCAGGATGGCCCTGCAGCACTACCTGCTGCGGGGCCACCTGCCCTGGGAAGTGGCCGGCCTGACACGCGAGACGTTGCGGGCCCTGCTGATCACCGCCGCCCGCGAGCTGGCGGCACAGTGGCGGCAGGAAGGGGCGCAGGCGGCCTGGGCCGCACTGTCTGCCCCCCCCGCGGCCCCGGCGGCGATGGTCCTGCTGCGCTGGCTGGTGCTGTTGCCCGAGGCCGAGCAGCAGCAGCTGGCCAGCGGCTTCGACACCTGGGCCAACGGGCCGGGCGGGGTCACTGCACGGCACTGGAGTACCGCGCTGCGGGCCACGGACGAATCGAGCCGGCTGCCGCTGCTGGCCGCAAGCCTGGCCTGGCAGGCCGGTGCAGCGTCCGCAGAGGGCAACAGCCTGCTGGGCTGGCTGCGGGCGCAGGCCGACGGCGCGAGCCCCGGCGACGATGCGGCCCGGCAGGCCTGGAACAACGCCTTGCACAGCCTGGCCGCAGCGGACGCAATGCAGCTGGAGGAACCGGCCGGGACGGAGCTCCCCACACCGCCCCAGGCAGCCGGCCGGGAGCCTGCCGGGGCCAGTGAGCCAGGTGAGCGCCCACCTGCAGGGACACAGGGGCGCTCCCCCGCCGGTGACAACGTGCCCACATCGACACCGACCGCTGCCGCCGGGTTGACCGTGCCGCTGGCCGGGCTGGTGCTGCTGCACCCCTATCTGGCGCGGCTGTTCATCGGGCAGGGGCTCTACCCGCCCGCTGTCGCCGCCGGCGACGCTGCCGCTGCAGCTCCCGGCCGGGGGCGGGGCCGGGGGCGGGGTCCGATCGATCCGGCCGGGTTGCCCCGCGCCGCGGCGCTGCTGCACTGGCTGGCCACCGGGGAGGAGGCCGGCGCGCAGGAGTTCGAGGCACCGGTCATCAAGCTGCTGCTGGGGCTGGACCCTCTGGCCCCCCTGAGCTCGCCGATGCCCCTACTGGACCGCAGCGCCCGCGACGAGGGTGATGCCCTGCTGCAGGCCGCCATCGGCCATTGGTCGGCCCTACGGGCCACCCGGCCGGCCGGGCTGAGGCTGAGTTTCCTGCAGCGCGGCGGCCTGCTGCGCCGCACCGACCACCACTGGCGGCTCCAGGTGCAACCGGAGTCCTTCGACCTGCTGCTGGCACGCCTGCCCTGGGCACTGGGCTGGATCAAGCTGCCCTGGATGCCAGCCCCGCTGGAAGTCGATTGGGGGCCGGCATGAACGCCCGCAACGACCCGCCCGAAGGCGCCATCCAGCGGCCGACCCCTGCCACCCCACCCGGCCAGCCGTCTTCCATCGCTCAGCTCGAAGCGGAGCTCGACTGGCTCGCCGATGCCCTGCAACAGCGACTGCAGCAGTACTTCGATGCCGCCGGCAGCCGCTCTCCTGGTCTGCCGGGTGAACACCTGCCGCCTGCGGCGCTGCCGCCCGGCGACGCCTGCCCCTACGCCGCCCTGCTGCGCCGCCACGCCCTGGACGCGGACGAACGCCTGCTGCTGGCGCTGGCCATCGCTCCGCTGCTGCGGCCGGCCCTGCTGGACGTGTTCTGGTCCCGCAACGAGAGCACCGGGCGCCCTTTCACCGAGTTTGGCGGCGCCGGTGGCGCGGGTGCGGCGGCCGGCCCGGGCGGCTTTGTTCCCAGCGGTGAGACGGCCTGCTTCCTGCTCGCCGGCGATGCCCTGGGGCGGCGCCTGGCGGTGTTGCAGCGGTTGTCGCCCCATGCCCGGCTGGCCCGTGACGAACTGCTGCACCTGGACCCACCTGCAGCGGGTGACCCTGTGCTGAGCGGGGCGTTGCGACTGGGCGAACGCTTTGTGGCCGAAGTGCTGCCCGAGCTCGGACTGCACCTCGGCAACGATGCCGGCCTGCCGGCACGGCGCGTCGGCACCGGCCTGAGCTGGGAGGAGCTGGTGCTGCCCTCGGCCACGCTGGCACAGCTGGACGACATCGGCCTGTGGCTCACCCACGGCCGCACCCTGCTGGACGACTGGGGCCTGGGCCGGCGCGTCGCCCCGGGTTACACCGCCCTGTTCCACGGCCCGCCGGGTACCGGCAAAACACTCTCGGCCTGTCTGCTGGGTGCACGCTGCGGTCGCGAGGTCTGGCGCATCGACCTGTCGCTGCTGGTCAGCAAGTACATCGGCGAAACCGAGAAGAACCTGGCCCGCCTGTTCGACACCGCCGAGGCCCGGCAATGGATCCTCTTCTTCGATGAGGCCGATGCCCTGTTCGGCAAGCGCACCGGTGTGTCGGACGCACACGACCGCTACGCCAACCAGGAGGTCAGCTACCTGCTGCAGCGGGTGGAGTCGTTTGCCGGCGTGGTCATCCTGGCCTCCAACCTGAGGCACAACATCGACGACGCCTTCCTGCGCCGCTTCCAGGCGGTGCTGCCCTTCACCCTGCCCCGCCCGGCCGAGCGCCTGCGGTTGTGGCGCGAGGGTTTTCCGCCGACGGTGACGCTGGAGCCCACACTCGACCTGGCCCGCATCGCGCAGCAGCACGAACTGTCGGGCGGCACCATCATGAACATCGTGCGCTGGTGCTGCCTGCGCGCACTCGGGCGCAGCGAAAACCGCATCCGCGCCGAAGATGTGCACGAAGGCATCCGCCGCGAACTCCAGAAGGAGGGGCGCGCGCTGTAGCGCGGCCTGCCCGGCATGAGCGCCGTTGCTTCACCGACCACAGGGCGCACCGCCGCCCGCGTGGCGGTGGCGCGTCCGCCACCGGTCCCTCAGCGGATGCCGGCCCCTCAGCGGATGCCTGCACCGGCTCTGGCTCCGGGCCTGGCCGTTTCGCGGCCTGAGGACGCCGCCGAACGCGAGGCCAGCAGGGTCGCCCGGCGCATCGTGCAGATGCCTGAGCCGAGGCCTGCAGCCGATGGTCCCGCGCCGATCACCGTACCTGCGCATGCCCACCAGTCGCCGCGCAGCATCGGCCTGCCGCTGCCGGGGGTACACCGCGCTGCGGCGCTGCCGGCCGGAACGGCATCGCCGGCGGTGGCGCGTTTTGCCGGCAGCGTGGGGGTGCGCAGCCCGGCTGCCGGCGGGGCCGCGCTCGCCGGTGCCGCAGCTTCGGCAGGCGCAGCGGCCCCACGCGCGGTGGCCGGCAGCGGCGGCGCTGCCTTGCCGGAGGCGCTCAGGCAGGACATGGAGCAGCGTTTCGGTGCGGACTTCTCTGCCGTGCGCATCCACACCGGCGAAGCCAGCGCGCAGACCAGCCGCCAGCTCCAGGCCGCGGCCTTCACCGTGGGCGGCAACATCCACTTCGGCCCCGGCCGCTGGCAGCCCGGCAGTGCCGCCGGGCGGGAGCTACTGGCGCACGAGCTGGCCCACACCGTGCAACAGGGTGCCGCCCACCAGCCCGCCCGGCTGCAGCGCAGCGCCGACCCGACGGTCAGCGTGCAGCAGCGTGTACCGGCGCAGGTGCAGCGCCTGGGTATTTCCGACGCGCTGGACTGGTTCGCCGACAAGGCCAGCTGGATCCCGGGATTCCGCCTCTTCACCCTGCTGATCGGCTTCAACCCGATCAACCTGCGCCGCGTCGACCGCACTGCGGCCAACCTGCTGCGCGCCCTGATCGAACTGCTGCCCGGTGGTGCCCTCATCACCCAGGCGCTGGACAACCACGGCATCGTCGACCGGGTCGCCCACTGGGCCATGGGCCAGCTGCAGGCGCTGGCCGACATCGGCAGCAGCGTGCGCCAGGGCATCGACGACTTCCTCGACGGGTTGAGCTGGACCGACATCTTCGACCTTGGCGGCCTGTGGAACCGCGCCCGGCGCATCGTCACCGACCCGATCGACCGCATCCTTGCCTTCGGCCGCAACCTCATCGGCGGCATCGTCGATCTGGTCAAGGACGCCATCCTGCGACCGCTCGGCGCCCTGGCCGCACGCACCCGCGCCTGGCCGCTGCTGTGCGCCGTGCTCGGGCGCGACCCCGTCACCGGCGACGCCGTGCCGCGCAGCCCCGCGGCCATCCTCGGTGGCTTCATGACACTGATCGGCCAGGAGGAGGTCTGGCAGAACATCCAGCGCGGCAACGCCATCGGCCGTGCCTGGGCCTGGTTCCAGGGTGCCATGGCCGACCTGCTTGGCTTCGTGCGCGAGATCCCCGGCACCTTCCTGGCCCTGCTGCGCTCGCTGGAGCTGATGGACATCGTGCTGCTGCCGCGTGCCTTCGCCAAGGTCGGCGCGGCTTTCGCCAGCTTTGCCGGACGCTTCATCAGCTGGGCGCTGGGCACGGTGATGAACCTGCTGGAGATCATTTTCTCGGTGGTCGCCCCGGGGGTGATGGTCTACCTGCGCCGCGCCGCCGGTGCGTTTCGCACCATCGTGCGCAACCCGGTCGGCTTCATCCGCAACCTGGTGCGCGCCGGGCTGACCGGGTTGCGCCAGTTCGCCGCCAACTTCCTCGGCCACCTGCGCGGCTCGCTGATCGGCTGGCTCACCGGCGCCATGGGAGGCGCGGGCCTCTACATCCCGCAGGCCTTCACCCTGCCGGAGATCCTGCGCTTCGTGCTCAGCGTGCTGGGCCTGACCTGGGCCAACCTGCGCGGCAAACTCGTGCGCGCGGTGGGCGAGACCGCCGTGGCGGCGATGGAAACCGGCTTCGACATCGTGCGCACCCTCGTCACCCAAGGCCCTGCCGCGGCCTGGGAGCGCATCCAGGAGAGCCTGTCCAACCTGCGCGAGATGGTGATGGAGCAGATCATGAGCTTCGTCAGCACCCGCATCGTGCAGGCCGCCATCACCCGGCTGGTCACCAGCCTGAACCCGGCGGGAGCCTTCATCCAGGCCATCCTGGCGATCTACAACACGGTGATGTTCTTCGTCGAACGCCTGCGCCAGATTGCCCAGGTGGCTGCCTCGGTGATCGACTCGCTCGCCGCCATCGCCAGCGGCGCCATCGGTGCGGCCGCCAACCGCGTCGAACAGACCCTGGCCGGCCTGCTGACCCTGGTGATCAGCTTCCTCGCCCGCATCGTCGGCCTGGGCCGGGTGAGTGACGCGGTGACCAACATCATCAACCGCATCCGCGCCCCCATCGACCGGGCACTCGACCGGGTGGTGGCCTGGATCGTCAACGCTGCGCGGCGGCTGGGGCGGTTTGTGGCTGGCGCGGCCAGCAATGCCGCAGGCGCCGCGCGCGGCTGGCTTGGTCTGCGTCAGCAGTTTGCCGGCGCCGACGGCCAGAGCCACTCCATCTACTTTGCGCCAGCGGGTGACAACGAGCTCACCGTTGCATCGCGACCACGTCCGGTGCTTGAGTTCCTTGCGGCCGTGCTCGCGGCCGACCCGACCCAGCGGCCCCAGGTGGATCAGGCGCGCGAGCGAGTTCGCGCCATCGGGCAGATCAAGCGCAATACGGGGCTGACGGATGCTGTGAAGACCCGCCAGATCGGGACCGAAGCGAGCGCGCTGGCTGCGCTGCTGCGCGGCATGAGCGACAACGCCGAGTTCTTCGCGCGAACGCCCGCACGCCGGGAACTGCCCGCTGGGTTCGACGTGCGCACTGATCTGTACATCAACGGCAGTGGTTTCGGCAGTGCGGCGGCCAACCTGAGATCGGGGGGAAAGGCGCGCATCTCGGCCGCGCTGATCGGATTGAAGACCACCACATCGAACGCGGCGTGGCAGCAACTCGCCCGTGATGGCCAGATCTTCGAATCCCCGAGCGAGGGTTCCTATCGTTCACCTGCACAGATCCGCGCCATGAGCGACAGCGCAATCCGTAGCCTGGTGAACCGGCAGGACTACGACGTCGACCACACGCAACCCCTGGCCCGGCACTGGGTCAATACTGGCTACAACTCGGCAGATGCCGTTCGACATCGGGTCGCGGGCAGCCCGTCCAACCTGAAGCTGATGCTGGCCTTCTACAACCGGCAGGCCGGCGCGGGCGGCAACTACTACGCCGACAAGTTCTGGGTTGGTCCGGACTTCAGTTCGACCTATAACGCAAGCCTGCCCAGGGCTCGCAAGATCAAGGGCCTGGATTTTGTCGTCCGGTGAGTTCGGTCGTGATCTCGCAAAACGATATGGCCAGTGTGGAACTTGGTTCCCAGATCGATCTGCTGGCGCCTTCACCGGATGGTGTACTGGCGCTGGTGGTGCGCGTGAGCCGCAGGGCGCACACGCCGCTGGTGATCTTGGACATCAACTCGATGGCGGCGCGGGAAACGGTCGTGCCGGCCGCGCGTATGGTCTGGGCCCTGTTCCTGAACGAGGACCGCATCCTCTACGGCGTGGATGACGGACCGGGATTCGTACAGGTCTTCGGGCTGTCGTTGCAGGCGGACACCGTCCGGGAGTTGTTCCGCTGGCGGCGCGGTCGAATGACGGCGCCGCCTTACCTTGCTGGCGGCCGGCTGGTTGCAGCGGATGGTCGGTGGGTAAGGGTCTTCACGTCGGCAGAGTTGATCCCGCAGACAAAGGACCTGGTGCCTGGGCTATCAGGCGAGATCCTGTGCGTATCGCCTGCCCGTGTGTGCACTCGCTCTGCAGGTGGCATCGAGGTGCTTGAGCGAACCACCGGTCGGGTGTGCGCGGCGATAGAGGTGGTGAATCCCGAAGAGTGCCGCGATTCGGGGTCGTTGGTCTGGGTGCGGGGCGAGTTCGGGCAGGGACTCTTCGCGTACGACGCAGATGGGCAACGGTCGGACTTTGCACGTCCGATCAACGATCCCGGTGAGACTTGCACTTCGTTTGCGATCAGCCCGGAAGAGCGCAGCGTGTTGATCGGCAATGCCAGTGGTTGGGTGTCGGTGTTCGACCTCCGATCCGGTACCAAACGCTGGAGCGGGCGGATTCACCGCGGCCGTGTCACCGCGGCGTGCTTTGACGTGGGGGCAAGATTCACGTTGACGGGCGATAGTGCGGGGCGGGTCTGTCGGGTTGCACTGGGGCGAGCGAGGATGCGAAAGACTCAGGTCGGTGTGCCGGACTGACGCGTCGCGCATATCTTGCGGGACGGGCGCTGACGTCGCACGGCTTGGCTTGGTCGTTTCTGGCGCTGGCATCATCCGCCGTTCTTCCCTTGGCACGCAACGCAGGGCAGCCGGTTCGCCGTCGGCGGGGCGCTGCGGCCTCCCCTTCAACCTGACGAGGAGACTCCCCCCATGAAATTCGAAACCATCGCCGTCCACGGCGGCTACAGCCCCGACCCCACCACCAAGGCGGTGGCGGTGCCGATCTACCAGACGGTGGCCTACGCCTTCGACGACACCCAGCATGGCGCGGACCTGTTCGACCTGAAGGTGGCAGGCAACATCTACAGCCGCATCATGAACCCCACCAACGCCGTGCTGGAGCAGCGCCTGGCGGAGCTGGAAGGGGGCATCGGTGCGCTCGCGGTGGCCTCCGGCATGGCGGCGATCAGCTACGCGATCCAGACCATTGCCGAGGCAGGCGACAACATCGTGTCCTCGTCCACCTTGTACGGCGGCACCTACAACCTGTTTGCCCACACCTTCCCGCAACTGGGCATCGAGGTGCGTTTTGCCGACCCGCGCGACCCGGCGGCCTTCGCGGCGCTGATCGACGAGCGCACCAAGGCGGTGTTCTGCGAATCGATCGGCAACCCGCTGGGCAACATCACCGACTTTCAGGCGCTGGCCGATGTGGCCCACGCCGCCGGCGTGCCGCTGATCGTGGACAACACGGTGCCTTCGCCCTACCTGTGCCGGCCTTTCGAGCACGGGGCGGACATCGTGGTGCATTCGCTCACCAAGTACCTGGGCGGCCACGGCAACTCCATCGGCGGGGTCATCGTGGACTCCGGCAAGTTCCCCTGGGCGCAGCACAAGGCGCGTTTCCGTCGGCTGAACGAGCCGGACGTGAGTTACCACGGCGTGTGCTACACCGAGGCCCTGGGGGCGGCTGCCTACATCGCCCGCGCCCGGGTGGTGCCGCTGCGCAACATGGGCGCGGCATTGAGCCCCTTCAACGCCTTCCTGATCCTGCAGGGCATCGAGACGGTGGCCCTGCGCATGGACCGCATCTGCGCCAACACCCTGGCGGTGGCGCAGTTCCTGAAGGCGCACCCGAAGGTGAAGTGGGTCAACTACGCCGGCCTGCCGGACCACGCCGACCATGCGCTGGTGCAGAAGTACATGGGCGGTCGGGCCTCCGGCATCCTGACCTTCGGGGTGGACGGCGGCCGTGAGGGCGGTGCCCGCTTCCAGGATGCACTCCAGCTGGTGACCCGGCTGGTCAACATCGGCGACGCCAAGTCGCTGGCCTGCCACCCAGCCTCCACCACCCACCGCCAGCTCAACGACGCGGAGCTGGCCAAGGCGGGCGTGACGGTGGACACCGTGCGGCTGTCGATCGGCATCGAACACATCGACGACCTGATCGCCGACCTGTCGCAGGCGCTGGACGCGGCCTGACCCCGGCCTGCGCCGCCCGGCTCGAGTCCGGGGTCAGGCCGCAAGGTGGAAGCGCACCGAGCGCACCGCGGCCTGCTGATGGCGGTGCTGCGGGGCCGGTGCATCACCCTGCGGGTCCGCACCGATCCAGTCGCGCAGGGCGCGCATCTCGCGGGCGATGTCGCCCAGGCGCTGACTGCGCTCACCGCGGTCATCGCGGGCGATGGTCACCGACGCTGTGGCGGGCTCAGCCTGCGTCGGCCTGTACTCGACGGCGGGGGGGGCTTCCTGTTCAGACACCGCCGGCACCACCTGAGCGGCTGCAGCCACCCGACGGCGACGCTCCATCCAGGCCACCGTGCCGAGCATCAGGCACAGGCTGGCCCAGATGCTGCCGCGGGCCAGATCGGCCGCCTGGGCAATGGCCCGGTCGTAGTCCTCGCGCACCTGCTGCAGCGCGGGTGCCGCGGGGTCGGCCGGGATGAGCCGCTCCTGCAGGGCGGCGGTCTGCCGCTCCAGGCTGGCGCGGGTGCGGGCCGCCGACTCCAGTCGATCCACCGCCAGCGTCATCCCGACCCCGCTCGCCAACGCTGCCGCGAGCAGCACTCCCAACGTGGCGCCTCGCGCCGAAACGACGTGCACACGCGGCCGTATGGCCTTGGAGAACAGGCCGTCCCGAGGCCAGGAGAGGGTGCTGGACATGGAGAGGTTCCTCGTCTGTGGAGTGGATCCGTGAGGCTTGCACCGTCGCCGGAAGGCACGATGGATCGCCTGGGCACATGGTGCGCCACAAGCGGGCCGGACTTGAAGTGAAAAAACGACCTGTTTGCTACCCAGTTCTCCCACAGCGATGCGCAGCGTGCAAAGCTTTGCGGCAGATTTGAAGATCCGCCGAACTGCGGCAGCGAAATCCGGAATTTCCAGCCTCAGGCGCGCCGCACAACGGCCGAATATCCACTGCGTCCATGGTCCGGAAAAAGGGTCGATGGACTCCGTCTTGCCACCCAATGCATCGACAGCGCCCTCTGGCAGCCGCCGATCGGGAGTCCCGTCCATGAAGTCACCGTCCCTGTCCACCCGCCTGTGGTTGCCTGCGCTCATTGCCACTGGCGTCATCGCCGTCATGGCTTTCGCCATTGCGGCCCGAACACAGGACCAGATCCAGGCAGGTCAGGTGGTGCAGAAGGCCCACCTGGACAGCATCGAGCAGGCGGCCCGCTGGGCGGGCCTCACCGATGCCAACGCCGCTCGGGCAATCGCTGCTCTCAGCACCGCCGATGCCAGCCTGAGAGCGGCGCTGAAGCCGGACATGGAGGCCACCACCGAGAAGATCTCGCAGATCCAGAAGTCCATCGAAAGCAGCGCCACCTCCGAAGCGGAGAAGGTCTCGCTGGCCAAGGTGGCTGAAACCCGCAAGGCCTACGTCGGCCTGCGCAAGGAGGTCCTGGCCGGCATTGCAGACTCAGCGGCTTCGCCTGAGCAGGTGCAGGCCGTGCGCAATCACCTCGCGGCCTACCTGGAGGCACAACGCGCCTTCGTGGCCCTGCAGCACCGGCTGGCCGATCAGCATGCACAGGCCATCGCCGCCCAGCGCATGAACACGGTCTACGGGGTCATCCTGATCATGCTGGTGCTGTCGGGCTTCCTGTTGTCGGCCACCGGACTGGCCATTCGCTCTATCGTGCCGGCCCTGCGCCGCGTGCTGCAGAGCATCGAACGCATCGCCGCTGGCGATCTCACTGTGCGTGTGGACACCGATCGCCAGGACGAGATCGGTGACCTGATGCACGGTCTGGACACGATGACGACCTCGCTGCGCCACCTGGTCGGAGAAGTCCGTTCCGGCGCGGCCGGCATGCAGATCGCCAGCGCGGAGATCGCCACCGGCAACGCTGACCTGTCCAACCGCACCGAGCAGACCGCCGGCAGCCTGCAGGAAACCGCCGGCTCCATGTCGCAGCTCACCAGCACGGTGCAGCAGAGCGCCGAGGCCGCCGCCCAGGCCAACCAGCTCGCCTCGTCCGCCGCCGACGCCGCCCAGCGCGGCGGGCAGGTGGTCAGCCAGGTGGTGAGCAACATGGACGAGATCGCCAACTCCAGCCGCAAAATTGGCGACATCATCGGCGTGATCGACGGCATCGCCTTCCAGACCAACATCCTGGCGCTGAATGCCGCGGTGGAAGCCGCCCGGGCCGGCGAACAGGGCCGCGGCTTTGCGGTGGTGGCCGGGGAGGTGCGCGCGCTGGCGCAGCGCTCGGCCGGTGCGGCCCGCGAGATCAAGTCGCTGATCGGTGCCTCGATGACGACGGTCGAGCACGGCAGCAAGCTGGTGCAGGACGCCGGCAGCACCATGACCGAGCTGGTGGCCTCGGTGCGGCGCGTCTCCGACATCATCGGCGAGATCACCGCCTCGGCCACCGAGCAGAACGACGGCATCCGCCAGGTCAACCAGGCCGTCACCCGGCTGGACGAAATGACCCAGCAGAACGCCGCCCTGGTGGAAGAAAGCGCCGCCGCGGCCGACAGCCTGCGCGAGCAGGCCCAGCGCCTGAACGGCCTGGTGCAGAAGTTCGAGATCGGCCAGGAACCCGGCAGCGGCCCGGGCAGCAGCAGCATGGGCAGCAGCAGGCCGTCCTTCAGCTCCGCGCCGCCGAGCGCAGCCAGAGCCCGGCCCGCCCCGCCATCGGTGACCCCGCTGCCGGCCCGGCCGCTGGCAACGGTGTCGAGCCCCGCGGTCGGCACGGCCGCAGCTGCAATGGCAGCTGCTCCTGCACCTGCTCCGGCACCCTGCAAGGAGGCGGCCACCACCGCCCCGAGCGACGACTGGGAAACCTTCTGACGCGCTCCTCGGCACAGGCCTGCGCCTCACCGAACCTCACACACCCATCCTCCCCCGGACCGGTCTGACACCAGACCGGCTCCGTTTCACCAGCGCGCTGCGACTCCCCGGTCGGCGCGCTGATTTTTTTGGGGCCCGCTTGCCCCGTGCATCCGCGCCGTCCTGTCACCGTGTGGGGACGGTCTGCGAGATGCGCAGCTTTTCGGCCGAATCTTCGCGCTTGCGCGGCGGCCTCGGTTCATAGACTGCGTCGATCCATCCTCCCTGACCCGGAGGATCCTGCGCCCTACTGCGTTCCATGCCCCATGAACACTCCCGACGACCTCAGTGCCCACATGCGCAGCGTCCTGGCTGCCGAGCGCGACCTGCGTGACCTGGGGGTGGTGTGGCAGATGATCGAATCCAGCGCTGCCATCAGCTGCCCGGACGAGGCGGCCAGCATCCTGCCCACCCTGATCCAGACGCGTGAACGCTTCCAACGCCTGCAGTCCCGCCTGATCGAGCGCATGGCCGGCGAATACCGTGCCGAGCTGGAGGACGACCTCACCGCCAAGGCACAGTGCGCCATCGACATCCTGGTGCGCAACCTCTACGAGCGCACCGCCGACGTCGGTTTCCTGGCCACCGATGACGGGGTACGGAGCTTCTGCGCCGAAGTGGGTGCCAACACAAACTCCACCGGCAGCGATGAAACCCGCATCGCGATGCGCCAGCGCCTGTGCGACTACCAGGCCAAGTACAGCGTCTACGACGACATCCTGCTGCTGGGCAGCGACGGCCGCGTGCTGCTGCGCCTGGACGAAGCCGGTACCCTGACGCACAGCGGCGACCCGATCGTCGCTGCCGCCCTTCAGGCCAACGGCTGCGTGGAGCGCCATGCCCCCAGCGACCTGGCCGCCGACGGCCAGCCGGCGCTGCTGTACGGCCACCGCATCGTGGACGAACGCAGCGGCCAGGCCCTGGCGGTGCTGGTGCTGCGCTTTCGCTTCCAGGACGAGATGCAGCGCATCTTCAGCGACGTGGCCGACGAGCGCCACCAGATGGCCCTGCTGCTGCTGGATGACCAGCATCGCGTCATCGCCAGCGACGACACCGCCCACGTGCCCATCGGCGCACGCATGCGTGCGGTGCCGGCGGGGCAGGTGGCGCTGACCACCTTTGCCGGCCGGGAGTACCTGGCCGTGCGCTGCCGCACCCACGGCTACCAGGGCTACCAGGGCCCCGGCTGGGAAGCGCTCGCCATGGTGTCCCTGCTCACGGCCTTCCGCCAGCACGCAGGGCGGGACGAGGAAGACCCCAGCACCGTCCCGCTGGACAACGAGGAACTGCGCGCCATCGGCCACGAGGCGGACGCCATCAACCGCGACCTGCGCCGGGTGGTCTGGAACGGCCGCCTGGGCAGTGGCGGCGCCGGCGCAGAGGCGCTGCGGCAGGGCGACGCCAACCGCCTCAAGGCCGTGCTGGCCCAGGTCAACAGCGCCGGCCAGCGCACCCGCGCGCGCGTCAGCCGCGCCACCCGGGAGCTCTACCGCACCGCCCTGGCCCGCACCCGCCACCAGGCCACCGACCTGGCCCGCCTGGGCGCGGACGTGATGGACCGCAACCTCTACGAGCGCGCCAACGACTGCCGCTGGTGGGCCCTGTCCCCGGCGCTGCAGCGCAGCCTGTCCGAAGGAGCGGCCGCCGATGGCGATCCCTCACGGCAAGCCAACGACATCAACCGCGTGCTGGACCACATCCACCGCTTGTACACCGTCTACAGCCGGCTCGCGGTGTTCGATGCCGCAGGCCTGCTGCGCGGCTGCTCCGGCAGTGCAGACGCAGCGCTGCAGATCGGCCAGCCCATCGACGCGCGCTGGCTGGAGGCCGTGCGCGGCCTCACCGACCCGCAGCGCTACGCAGTCAGCCCCTTCGAGGACTGCAGCCTGCACGACCAGGGCCCCACCTACGTCTACCTGGCCGCCATCCGCACGCCAGGCAGCCAGGCCCTGCTGGGGGGCATCGCCATCGTCTTTGCCGCGGCCCGCGAGTTCGGCACCATGCTGCGGGAGGTTCTGGCCGACCGGGTCGGGATGGCCGCGTTCGTCGACGCCGGCGGCCAGCTGCTGGCCACCAGCCACCCTGAGCTCGCAGGAGGCGCGTTGCTCAACTTCGCCGGCGAACAGGCCCTGGTGGAACACGAGGGCACCCACTACGCCTGCGCCCGCGTGCGCTGCAGCGGCTACCGGGAGTTCAAGCGCAGCGACGGCTACGACAACGGCGCCAGCGCGATCGTCGCGCTGCGCCTGGGCAACGCGGAACGCCGCCGCACCGCGCTGGGCGAAGAGGTGATGCTGGCGCCCACCCTGCCGCAGCGCCGCTGGTCGATGGAGGTGGCCGTGTTCCAGGTCGGCGCAGCGCGTTATGCCCTGCCGGCCGAGGCGGTGCTCACCGCACTGACGCCGAAGAACCTGGTGCGCACCCCCAGCACGCGCCCGCTGGCTGTGGGGCTGCTGGAAGTGACCGAAAGCGAGCGCACCCGCCTGGTGCAGGTGATCTGCGCGCGCCGCCGGTTCGGCGTGCCCTACCCGCCCCGCTCCACCGACGGCGTGGTGCTGGTGCTGCGCTCCCCGCAGTGCCCGGAGCTGCCGGCCGTCGGCCTGCGGGTGGACGACGTGCTGGCCGTCATCAGCGTGGACCGCCGGCGCCTGCACCCGGCCCCGCAGGGCCTGACCCAGTTCGCCTCCTGGATGAGCGGCCTGCTGGACTGCGAAGTGCAGCGCCTGGGCGACGAACAGATCCGCACCGTGCTGCTGCAGTTGCTGGACCCGCGCCAGATCTGCGCCGAGATCCTCGGTGCGGTGGACGCCCCGGACCCCTGGGCCCGGGAAGACGGCGGGCCGCCGGCCTCGCTCGGCCACCCCCTCAACCGAGCGGCCGCTGCAGCGGCGACACTCGCGGCATGACCCAGACCACCCGCGACCCCATCGACGGCAACCAGCTTCCCCTGCCCGACAGCTTCCGCCAACTGCACCTGGACGGGTGCGGCCGCCTGCAACTGCCGGTGGCCGAACTGCTCCAGCGCGCCGAACTCTGCGAAGACCTGGCCCTGCAACTGCAGGACAGTGCCCGGCACATCCACTTCGACCTCGGCGTGGCCGAGGAGGACGTGCTCGGCCGCCTCCACGCCGGCCTGGCCACCCCGCAGGCCGAGCTGCGCCCCGGCGAGGCCGAGTGGGTCACCGCCCGGGTGGCCGAACTGCTCGACTGGCTGGACCGGCTGCCGCAGGAACTGCTGCCGCCCACACGGCCTGCACGCTGAGGGCCGACTTCAGCCCCCTGCGCCGGACCGGCGGAAAGCGGCGGAAAGCGGCAGGAAGCGGCAGGAAACGGCGGAAAGCGGCCAGTCTGCGCGCGCTCACTTGCCCTGGGCGGCTGACTCCGGCTCGCTCAGGAAGATCTCCACCCGGCGGTTGCGGGCGCGGCCCTCGGCGCTGGCGTTGTCTGCCACCGGCTGGTTCTCGCCGCGGCCGGCCACACCGATGCGAGAGGCCGGCAGCCCCTGGCGCTGCAGGTGCTCGCGCACACTCTCGGCTCGCTCCAGGCTGAGGGCGTTGTTCAGCGCCTGGCTGCCGGTGTTGTCGGTGTGGCCCACCACCTGCACCCGCATGCCCGCGTCCAAACCGTGGGCAAACTGGTTCAGCAGGCCGGCCATGTCCGGCTTCACCGCGGCGCGGCCGACATCGAAGCTGTAGTCGGCCGGGATGTTCAGCTTCAACTGGTTGTCCGCCGTGCGGACCACATCCACCCCGGTGCCGCGGGTGGCCTGCTCCATGGCACGCTGCTTGTCCTGCATGCGTTTGGTCCAGAGGTTGCCCGCCACCGCACCGACCACCCCGCCCACCACCGCTCCCTTGCCGGCCTTGCCGCCGGTGGCCGAGCCGATGATGGCCCCGCCCACCGCACCGATGGCCGCCCCTTTGGCCGTGCCCTGCTCCCGCTCGCTCATGCTCTCGCAGCCCGCCAGCCCCCAGGCCACCGCACTGCAGGCCAGCAGCAGCGCCACCGAGCGCGACCGGGCCGGCGGCCCGCGACGAACGGGGCCGGTGCCTGGCAGCGCTGCTGGGGCACCGACAAGGGAAGAAACCAGTGGGACAGCGGACATGGACTTGTGCATCAGAGAACTCCTGTGAAATACGGCGCCCCAGGCGCCGATGACCCCGATCTTGGGGCGATGCTGCATTGCACAAGCAACGACCCGAAACCCCGGGGCGAGTTCCCGGACGCCTGTAACCCGCGGGTTGCGGGTCTTTCGCGGGGTGACAGCAGGCGCGGAGCCGGTCCGGCCTACCCGGCCGCCTTCAGCAGCGCCGCCAGCTGCGCCTCCTCCAGCGTCTCGCGCTCCAACAGCTGCGCCGCCATGGCCTCCAGCGTGGGGCGATGGCGTGCGAGCAGGTCGCCGGCCCGGGCGTAGGCGTGGTCGACCAGCGTGCGCACCGCATGGTCGATGGCGTCGGCCGTGGCGTCGGAGAACGGGCGCTCGGGCTGGACCCCGCCGGCCGCGCCGTTACCGGACAGGAAACTCGCGTGCGGCTGGGCGAACACCACCTGGCCCAGTGCCTCGGCCATGCCGTAGCGGGTGACCATGTCGCGGGCGATGTCGGTGACGCGGGCCAGGTCGTCGGCCGCGCCGGTGGAGATCTCGCCGACCACCAGCTGCTCAGCCGCCCGGCCGCCCAGCAGCACCGCCATGCGCTGCATCAGCTCGCTGCGGGTGGCCAGGTAGCGGTCCTCGGTGGGGCGCTGCAGGGTGTAGCCCAGCGCACCGATGCCACGGGGAATGATGGAGATCTTGTGCACCGGGTCGCTGCCCGGGCTGAGCAGGGCCACCAGCGCGTGACCGCTCTCGTGCACCGCCACCGTGCGGCGCTCGGTGGGGCTCATCACCCGCTGGCGCTTCTCCAGTCCGGCGACGATGCGCTCCACTGCGGCGGTGAAGTCGGCCGGCTCCACGGCTGCCGCGCCACGACGGGTGGCCAGCAGCGCGGCCTCGTTGACCAGGTTGGCCAGGTCGGCCCCGGCAAAGCCCGGCGTGAGGGCGGCCACCGCGTCGGCCTGCACCTGCGCCGAGGTGGTGACCTTGCGCAGGTGCACCTGCAGGATGTCGGCGCGGCCGCGACGGTCCGGCCGGTCCACCAGCACCTGGCGGTCGAAGCGGCCGGCGCGCAGCAGTGCGGCGTCCAGCACCTCCGGCCGATTGGTGGCGCCCAGGATCACCACGCCCTGGCTGGCGTCGAAACCGTCCATCTCGGCCAGCAGCTGGTTCAGCGTCTGCTCCTTCTCGTCGTGACCCCCGCTCATCGGGCCCACACCCCGGGCGCGGCCCAGAGCGTCCAGCTCGTCGATGAAGATGATGCAGGGCGCCGCGGCGCGGGCCTGCTCGAACAGGTCGCGCACCCTCGCAGCACCGACGCCGACGAACATCTCGACGAACTCGCTGCCGGTGATGGAGAAGAAGGGCACCCCGGCCTCCCCGGCCATGGCCCGCGCCAGCAGCGTCTTGCCGGTGCCCGGCGGGCCCACCAGCAGCACACCCTTGGGCATGTGGGCGCCCAGGCGACCGTAGGCCGCCGGGTTCCTCAGGAACTCCACCGACTCGCGCAGCTCCGCCTTGGCTTCGTCCACACCGGCCACGTCGTCAAAGCGCACGCCCACCCCGGTCTCGCGGTGCACCCTTGCCCGGCTCTTGCCCACCGACAGCAGCCCGCCCAATCCCCCCGAGCCGGCCATGCGCTTGGCGGCAAAGGACCAGAGGCCGAAGATCACGAAAGCCGGCACCACCCAGGACAGCAGGTCACGCAGCAGGGTGTTCTCCAGCACCCCTTCGTAACGCACCGCATGCGCATCGACGAAGGGCTCCAGCTCGCGCACCAGCGCCGCGTCCACCCGGGTGGTGACGATGCGCTTGCGGCCATCGGCGGTGGGCTCCTTCAGCTCACCTTCGATGGTGCGGCTGCCGATGCGGATGGCCTCCAGCTTGCCCTCCTTCAGGTGCTGGTGGAACTCGCTGTACGGGATGGGCTGCACCTCCAGGCTGGTGACCCAGAGGTCTCTCAACGTGAACAGAAGCACCAGCGCCACCAGCAGGCCCCAGGGGCTGATCGGCCACGACGGGCGCCCCCCGGTAGGGTCGTCAGAGGGGGGGCGGAAGCGTTCAGGTGCGGCAGGCATGCCCAGATGATGCGCTGCAATCCGTGCACTGTGCACCCAGGCCGCAGGGCATCCCCGTGCAACGGCCGTCACGGCAGCCGTCAGTAGCCCCGCTGGCGATCCACCCGATGCCGCAGCGGCTCGCCGCAGTGCAGCGCCCGCAGGTTCTCCACCACCACCGCCGCAGCGCTGCGGGCATCGGTCAGCGCGGCCGCATGCGGCAGCAGCGTCACCGCCGGGTGGCTCCAGAAGGGGTGGCCGGCCGGCAGTGGCTCGGTGGCAAACACGTCCAGCAGTGCATGCCCCAGCCAGCCGGAGTCCAGCGCGGCCAGCAGGTCGGCCTCCACCACATGCCCGCCGCGGGCCAGGTTGACCAGCGCCGCGCCGGCCGGCATGCGGGCCAGGAAGTCCGCGTCGATCAGCCCCCGCGTGGCGTCGGTGAGCGGCAGCAGGTTGACGACGATCTCGCTGTCGGCCAGCAGCGCGGGCAGGGCCGCCGGTCCGGCCTGGACCTGGACCTGGACCTGGAC
>Ga0073899_10001160_pt1 | contig 24148 bp, 22 predicted proteins | sample KloWWTmetaKNB5Ph_FD_88975 | JGI IMG/M metagenome (GOLD analysis project Ga0073899, IMG submission 88975) | Active sludge microbial communities from Klosterneuburg, Austria, studying microevolution and ecology of nitrifiers - Klosterneuburg... | ecosystem: Engineered > WWTP > Aerobic digester >... | reverse complement strand
TCCAGCGCACCGGCGCCACCACCACCTCGCGCGAGTGGTTCCGCCCGAATCCGCCGCTGGCCCAGATCAACTGGGGCCCGCGCGCCAACGTCAACATCCAGCAGTCGGGCGTGCTCTTCTCGCTGTCGCGGATGGCCAAGGAGCGGCGGAGCTTCCTCGAGAATTACTGGCTCAAGAACAAGCGGGCTGTGGAGAAGGGAAAGAGCGGGGCCATCAAGGGATGGGTGATCCCTGCCGGGCAGCACGCCCGCGCGAATGCCGCGGAGGCGGTGAACGACCTGCGCCGTCAGGGGCTGGAGTTCCACGTGGCCACGGCGCCGTTCACCGCCGGTCACGTCGCGGTGAAGGCAGGCGACTGGATCGTGCGCGGCGATCAGCCGTACCGCACCCTCGCCGAGATGTATTTCTCGCTGCAGAACTTCCCGGTGGCCAACCCGTCGCCGTACGACGACACCGGCTGGACCTTCCCGATGATGCGCAACATGACGATCACGCCGGTGGGCGACGCGGCGCTGCTCGCCGGGCCGATGACGGCGGTCCCGGCCGACGTGCGGGCCGCCGGCGGGATCACCGGTTCCGGCAGCGTGGTGGTGGTGCCGGCCACGCGCGACAATGCGCTGGTTTCGCTTCGGTTCCGCCTGGCCAAGGTGCCGATGCGTGCCGCCGAGGCGGCATTCGACGTGGGAGGCCGGCGCTTCGCCGCCGGGGCCTTCGTGATTCCGAAGGCCAACCGCGCGCAGCTCGATCCGATCCTCAAGGAGCTGGGCCTCGAGGGCGTGGCGACCGGTTCGTTGCCCAAGGTGGCCATGCACGACCTCGACGTGCCGCGCATCGGTTACATCCATTCGTGGTCGCGCACGCAGGACGAGGGATGGGTGCGCGCCGCGTTCGATCACTATGGCGTGCCGTACACCTACTTCGGCGAGCCGATGGCACGGGCGGGCAATCTCCGCGCAAAGTTCGACGTGATTGTCTATCCGCACGGTGGCAGCGGGATCGGTGGTGCCGTGGCGGCCGATGGCAAGCCGGTGCCGTATCAGCGCACGGCGGAGTTCCCCAACCTCGGCTACCCCGACTCGACCAGCGACATCCGCGGCGGACTCGGCGTCGAGGGAATGAAGGCGCTCTACGAGTTTGTCCGTGAAGGTGGCACCCTGATCACCGAAGGGAACACCGCGCCGCTCTTCATCAGCAACGGCCTCCTGCCGGCAGCCAAGGTCGAGACCGCACCGGCACTCTTCGCCCGCGGCTCGATCCTCCGCGGCATCATCGCCGATCGCACCTCACCGCTGGCCTACGGCTACGAGCACGCCGAGGTCCCGGTGTACTTCAACCAGAGCCCGATCATCAACGTCGGCAACCTGCCGCCGGCGACGCTGGTGGACGGCCCGGCAGGCGCACCTGGGCGTGGCGGCACCATCACGCCGATGGCGTTTCCGCTCACGCTCTCGGGTTGGGATCCGGCGGCCACGGGCTTGGCCTACGGCTCGCTCCCTGTCGCGCCGGATGCCCCGGCAGCCGCGCCAGCAGCAGCCGGTGGCCGTGGGGCAGGGGGACGGGGTGGCGCGGGCGGTCCCGGGGGCGGACGCGGCGGTGCCGCACAGGCGTTGACCGGCGTGGTGGTGGACTCCACCGCGACGGCGCGCGTGGTGCTGGCCTTCCCGGCCAAGGCCGACCAGATGCTCCTCTCCGGCACGCTGCAGAATGGCGAGCTGCTGGCCAATCGCGCACAGCTGGTTGACGCCACCATCGGCAAGGGACACCTGGTGATGTTTGCCATTCGCCCCTTCTGGCGCTGGCAGACGCAGGGGACCTATTCGCTCGGCTTCAATGCGCTGCTCCACTGGAACGACCTCGGAGCCGGAAAATGATCACTCGCGCCTTGCTCGCATCGGCACTCGTGGTGGTCGGGAGCGGCTCCGCCTCGGCCCAGCTCCCCGCAAGCTTCAAGGCGGCCGCAGTGGATGCGGCCGTCGAGAAGGCGCGCGCCGAGTTCCGTGTGCCGGGGGTCGCCATCGGCATCGTCAAGGATGGCCGACTCGTCTACGCCAAGGGCTTCGGGGTACGGAAGCTCGGCGAGAACGTCGCCGTCACGCCCGACACCCGCTTCGGGATCGCCTCGAACAGCAAGGCATTCACCACCACGGCACTCGCGATGCTGGTCGAGGAGGGGAAGCTCGACTGGAACGAGCGGGTGATCACCTACCTGCCGTGGTTCAGGCTGCACGACCCGTACGTCACCCGCGAGATCCGGGTCCGCGACCTCCTCAGTCACAAGAGCGGGCTCGGACTCGGTGGCGGCGACTTGATGGCGTGGCTCAGCGATCTCCCGACAGACAGCATTGTCCGGAAGATTCGCGGCCTCCCACCACGGACGTCGTTCCGCAGCACCTACGAGTACAACAACATCATGTTCGCGGTTGCCGGCGAATTGATTCCCGCCGTCACCGGTGAGTCCTGGGCTGCGTTCGTCACCCGTCGCATCCTCAAGCCGCTCGGCATGACGCGCAGCGTGGCGACGCTCGCCGAGCGGGGTGCCAACGGCAATGACGCGGCGCCGCACATTGATCACGAGTTCACCGGGAAGCCGGTCGAGGTGATTCCCGACTCGATCGACAACATCGCCGCGGCGGCATCGATCCAGTCCACGGTGCAGGACGTCGCCAAGTGGGTGGCCACCCAGCTCGACTCCGGGCGCGTCGCCGGTGGGGCACCGCTCTGGAAGCCGACCACCACGCGGATGCTCTGGGGGATGCAGACGGCGATTCCCATCAATCCCCCGGCGCCCGAATTCTCGCCGCTGGTGACCAACTACAGCGGCTACGCGCTCGGCTTCGTGTTGCGGCAGTTCCGTGGCCACCAGGTGGTGATGCACACCGGCGGGTTGAACGGCATGGTCACGCAGGTCACGCTCTTTCCGGCCGAGCGGCTCGGCATCATCGTGCTGACCAACAACCAGGAGCCGATCATCGGCGCGCTCACCTGGACGCTGGCCGACGCGATGCTCGGCAGCACTGGCTTTGACTGGGTTGCGGCGGCTCGTGCCCAGCGGACCCGCACCATCACGGAGGCCAACGCCGAAGTGGCCAAGGCCATGGCCGCTGAGAATCACGCGATCCAGCCGACGGCCACGCGCCGGCAGATGGCGGGGGCCTATCGCGATGCCTGGTACGGCGACCTCCGCGTGGTGGAGCAGGGCGAGGGACTCGCGCTCCTCTGGCAGCACTCCCCGCGCATGGCGGCCGACCTGCATCACTTCCGCGGCGACACCTGGATCGCGCGCTTCCGCGACCGCGTGGCGCCGGATGCATTCGTGACCTTCATGGTGGGACGGGATGGGGTGCCGGAGCGGATGCGGATGGAGGCGATTTCACCGCTGGCGGATTTCTCGTTTGACTATCAGGATCTGAATTTGGTGCGGGTCAGATAATCGAGGACCGAGGACCGAGGACCGAGTAAAGCACCTCGGTTCTCGGTCCTCGGTCATCGGATCAGTCGTGATCGCGAGTGCCGCGCTCCTTCTTGAGGGCGCCGCGCTTCTTCTTGGCCTCCACCCGCCGGACCTTGGACGCCTTGGTGGGTTTGGTGGCCTTGCGCTTCTTGGGCTCGATCAGGGCCGCGGCCACGAGCTCGATCAGGCGCTCGACGGCGGCCTCGCGGTTCTGGAGCTGGGAGCGCCCCGCCTGGGAGACGATGCGGATCTGGCCCTGGGAATCGAGGCGGGTGGCGAGGCGGCGGAGCAGGGCGGCGCGCTGCTCGTCGGAGAGGGCGGGCGAGGTGAGGACGTTCCAGACCACCTCGATCCGGGTCGAGGAGGTGTTGACGTGCTGCCCACCGGGGCCGCCGCTGCGCGAGGCCCGGAAGAGGAGCTCCTCGCGGGGGATCGCGAGAGCGGGGGATATCTGGAGCGGGTCGCCGTCGGCCACGCCTGAGGCTAATCGCCCCGGCCGAAGGGCGGGAGAGGGTGGCCCGAATTACGTTTGTCGGCATGCGCTGCCTGGGTCGGATGGTCTTTGCCGTTTTCCTCCTCCTCCTGATCGGAGCGGGGTGGCTCTATCGCGATGAACTCACGCGATGGGGCAAGGACGTGGTGGACCCGATGGCCAAGGCGCGCCGGACGGGCCGCCCCTCCGCCGACGCCGAGGCGAGCGCGCTGCTCAAGGTGGATTCGCTGATGCGCTTCGACCGGGATTCGATCGTGCTCTCCTCCGCCGAAATGGCCTCCCTCATCCGCGCGGGCGCCTCGTTCCTCCCCCGCGAGCCGCTCGACTCGATCACCGTCGAGCTCGGCGACCGCACGATCCGGGTGCGCACCATGGTCAACTCCGCCAAGCTTCCCGAGCGCGTGCTCTCGATGCTGCCGCTCTCGCCGGAGCCCTTCGAGGAAGTGATCGCCTCGGGGACCCTCACGCCGGCGCGCGCTGGCGTGGCAGAATGGCGGCTCGAGCGGGTGCTGGTGCGTGGGCTCCCGGTGCCGAGTGATCTCACGGCGCGGCTGATCGCCAGGGCCACCGGCCGGCCAAGCGATGGGCGACTGGAGATCGCGATGCCCCGCGGGGTCACCGGCTTCCGCGTCCGTCCCGAGGGCGTGGCCATCTATCGTGACGGGACCGCACCATGATCGGACGGATTCTGGTGGTGGACGACGAACGCTCCATCCGCGACATCCTCGCGCAAGTGCTGGGCTACGAGGGGTACGAGGTCGCGACCGCAGCGTCCGGTGGCGAGGCGCTCACCACCTATCGCGCCCGCCCGTTCGACCTGGTGATCCTCGACGTGAAGATGCAGGGCATCGACGGTCTCGACACGTTGGCGCAGCTCCGCCAGCACGACGACGGTGTCCGTGTCGTGATGATCTCGGGGCACGCGACCATTGCCACGGCGGTCCAGGCGGTGAAGCAGGGGGCCTTCGACTTCCTCGAGAAGCCGCTGGACTCCGACCGCCTGCTGGTCACGGTCAAGCGCGCCCTGGAGCATCGGCGCCTCGAGGGCGAGAACGCACGGCTGCGCGAGGGATTGGCGCGTGCCACTGATGCGCGCTTCGCGATGGTGGGCGAGAGCGCGGGGCTCGAGAAGATCCGCGAGCTGGTGACGCGGGTCGGGCCGACCAACGCCCGCGTGCTGATCACCGGCGAGAACGGCAGCGGCAAGGAGCTCGTGGCGCGGGCCATCCACGAGGCCTCGGCGCGTCGCAAGGGACCGTTCGTCGAGGTCAACTGCGCCGCGATTCCCAGCGAGCTGGTCGAGAGCGAACTCTTCGGGCACACCAAGGGTTCCTTCACCGGCGCGGTGGGTGAGCAGGAGGGGAAGTTCGAGGCGGCCGACGGCGGCACCCTCTTCCTCGACGAGATCGGCGACCTCGCCCTCTCGGCGCAAGCCAAGATCCTGCGCGCGCTGCAGGAGGGCGTGATCGTCCGGGTGGGTGACTCCAAGGCGATCCCGGTGGACGTGCGCGTGATCGCCGCCACCAATCGGGATCTCGAGGGGGAGATTCGCGAGGGACGCTTCCGCGAGGACCTCTACCACCGACTCAACGTGATGCCGATCCACGTGCCGCCGCTGCGCAAGCGGAGCGAGGACATCCCGGCCCTCGTGTCGCACTTCGTGGCGGTGCTCGGCTCGGGGCCCGGGATGATCCCGAAGCCGTTCTCCGGTGGTGCGCTGCGGCGACTGCAGAAGCGTCGCTGGAGCGGCAACGTGCGCGAGCTGCGCAACGCCGTCGAACGGCTGCTGATCCTCGCCGGCGGGCCGGAGGTCACGGAGGAGGACGTCGATTTCGTGCTGCCGCCCGAAAGCGAATTGCAGGATCCCTCGCGGCTTGCTGCCGAGTCGGGCGAGCGGAGCTTCCAGGAATTCCGGGACATCGCGGAGCGGGCGTTCATCGAAGCGCGACTGCGCGAGCATTACTGGAACGTGGCCGAGACGGCCAGGGCCCTCGGGATGCCGCGCTCGAACCTCTACAACAAGATCGAGAAGTACGGCCTCAATCGGGAGCGCGCATGACCGGACCGCGAGATTGGGACAAGGAGATGGCGGAGATCGACAAGCTGATGGCGTCGGACCGCGCCCCGGCCGCGCCGCCGGCCAGCGCCGCTCCGCCCGCGCGTCGTGACGCCCCCGCCTCGGCACCGGCGCCCCGCGCTGCGGCCCCGGTCGCGGCGGGCGCCAGCCGCGGCCGCGACACCGTCGCCGTCTGGATGGTCGCGATCCTCGGCGTGCTCGGGGCGGTGTCGCTCTGGTACTGGCCGTACAACAAGAGCTGCGGCACCTGGCTCTACGGCTACCTCATCGGCGTGGCCGCCGTCGCGGGATGCGGCCTGATGACGATGCGCAGCTCCTGGACGCATCGCCGAGGCCTGGCCCATCTGGTAGGCCTCCTGACCTTCCTCGCCGGCCTCGCCTTTGCGGCCGCCGAGGTACTTCCGCGCACCGGCTATGCGGCCGAGTCGCGCACCTGGACCTGTCCCTCCTGACCAGACGAGTTATGGCCAAGACTTTCAAGAATTTCATCGCGGGGAAGTGGGTCGCGCCCCAGACCGGTCGCTACATCGTGAACCGGAACCCGGCCGACACCACCGATGTGATCGGTCGCTTTCCCGACTCCGGGCCGGCTGACGTGGCCGCTGCCGTGGCCTCGGCCAAGCGCGGCTTCGAACAGTGGTCGCGCACGCCGGCGCCGCTCCGGGGCGACGTCCTCCGCCGCCTCGGCGACATCCTCACGGACCGCAAGGAAGAGCTCGCCGATGCGATGACCCGCGAGATGGGGAAGGTGCTCGCCGAGACCCGCGGTGACGTGCAGGAAGGAATCGACACGGCGTACTACGCCGCCACCGAGGGGCGCCGCCTCTTCGGGCACACGGTCCCCTCGGAGCTGCGGCACAAGTGGGCCATGAGCGTGCGTCGCCCGATCGGTGTGGCCGGCCTGATCACGCCGTTCAACTTCCCGATGGCGATCCCGACCTGGAAGATGTTCCCGGCGCTGCTCTGCGGGAACAGCGTGATCCTCAAGGCGTCCGAGGACGTGCCGCACTCGTCGCACCTGCTGGTCGAGGCGTTGCTCGAGGCCGGGCTGCCCCCCGAGGTGATCCAGCTCGTGCACGGCGGCGGGACGGCCGGTGCCGCGCTGGTCGAGCATCCGGAAGTGCCGGTCATCTCGTTCACCGGCTCCACCGACACCGGCTCGAAGATCGGCGAGATCTGCGGCCGGATGCACAAACGCCTCTCGCTCGAGATGGGCGGCAAGAACGCCCAGATCGTGATGGACGACGCCGACCTCGACCTGGCCCTTGAGGGCGTCCTCTGGGGCGCGTTCGGGACCACCGGGCAGCGCTGCACCGCGACGTCGCGGCTCATCGTGCACCGCAAGATCCACGACCGCTTCGTGGCCAGCCTGATCGAGGCGACCGAGAAGCTCGTGCTGGGCGACGGCCGGATGCCGAAGAGCCAGGTCGGACCGCTCATCCACGAGGCGGCGCGCGAGAAGGTCGAGCGCTACGTCGAGATCGGGAAGGCGCAGGGGGCCGAGCTGGTGACCGGCGGCGTCCGGCCGCGCGGCAGCCGCCTGGCCAACGGCTACTTCTACAAGCCCACGGTCTTCACCAACGTGAAGGCGGGCTCGCGCCTCGCCCTGGAAGAGATCTTCGGCCCCGTGCTGAGCGTGATCAAGGTCGGCTCCTACGAGGAAGCGGTGAAGGTGAACAACGAGGTCAAGTACGGGCTCTCGTCGTCGATCTACACCCGCGACGTCAACCGCGCCTTCCGCGCCCTCGAGGACCTGCAGAACGGGATCACCTACGTCAACGCGCCGACCATCGGGGCCGAGGCGCACCTCCCCTTCGGCGGCGTGAAGCAGACCGGCAACGGGCACCGCGAGGGCGGCTGGGAGGTGTTCGAGTTCTACTCCGAAACGAAGGTCTGCTACGTGGACTTCTCGGGGACGTTGCAGCGGGCGCAGATGGATACCTACGAATAGCCGAGGACCGAGGACCGGGGACCGAGGGAGAATTGTCATCCTGAGCGAAGTCGAAGGATCTGACTTCTCGGTCCTCGGTCCCCGGTTCTCGGTTGCCGCTTGCATCCCCGTCTGGCTCGCTTTACGCTTCCCCCAACTCCCAAACACACATCCCGAAGTTCCCTGTTTCAGCTGTGCCCGAGGTGGGTCAGATGCGGCCATTGCGGATTGGCGGCGAGCGTCGGGGCAGCGGGTCCGATGAGGGCTCGCTGGACGTGTACCTGCGCGACATCAGTCGGTATCCCCTCATCACCCAGGCGGACGAAGTCTCGCTGGCGCAGCGCATCCACGCCGGCGACCAGGAGGCCCTCGACACCCTGGTCCGCAGCAACCTCCGCTTTGTCGTCTCCGTCGCCAAGAAGTACCAGAACCAGGGCGTCTCCCTCGCCGACCTGATCAACGAGGGGAACCTCGGGCTCATTCGCGCGGCCCACAAGTTCGACGAGACGAAGGGGATCAAGTTCATCTCCTACGCGGTCTGGTGGATCCGGCAATCGATCCTGCAGGCGCTGGCCGAGCAGTCGCGGATTGTCCGGGTGCCGCTCAACCGTACCGGCGAGCTGCACCGGATCGGCCGCCGCACCTCGGCGCTGCAGCAGGAGCTCGGCCGCGACCCCACCGCCGGCGAGATCGCCGAGGGGATGGACATCGACGTGGCCGAAGTGGAGCGGACGCTGGCCATCTCGCAGGCGCACGTGTCGCTCGACGCGCCGATGACGCCGGGCGAGGACAACCGCCTCATCGACTATCTCCCCGATGCCTCCGAGCGCAGTGCCGACGCCGCCACGATGGCGCACGCCTTGACCGAGGGGATCGAGACGGTCTTCAAGAGCCTGCGCGATCGCGAGGCCAAGATCCTCCGCCTCTACTTCGGCCTCGACTCGCCCGACCCGATGACCCTCGAAGAGATCGGGGCCATGATGGGGATCACCCGGGAACGGGTGCGGCAGATCAAGGAGAAGGCGCTGCAGCGGCTGCGGCATGCGGGGAGTGAGCAGGCATTGGATTCGTTTCTTGGGTAGAAGTGAGTCGTGAGTCCTGAGTCCTGAGAGGGGCTCCGCTCAGCACCCTCACGACTCAGGACTCAGGACTCACGACTACTTGCCATCCGCCCTCCCCCCTTCTAGCCTCCCCCCATGGCTGCCAACCCCTCATTCGATATCTCGACCGGCGTCGACATCCAGGAAGTGGACAACGCCGTGAATCAGGCCGTGAAGGAGATCGCCCAGCGATACGACTTCAAGGGCACCCACTGCACCATCGAGCTCGATCGCGAGAAGGCGACGATTGCCCTCGCCGCCGATGACGAGTTCAAGATGGAGGCGCTGGTGGACACGGTCCGCTCGCGGCTCATCAAGCGCGGCGTGCCGGTCAAGAACCTCGACCTCGGTGAGCTGATCCCGGCCACCGGCATGTCGGTGCGTCGAGTGCTCACGCTCGCGCAGGGGATCCCGACCGACGAGGCCAAGAAGATCCAGCGTGCCATCAAGGATGCCGGCTTCAAGAAGGTCCAGGCCAGCATCCAGGGCGACGAACTCCGCGTCACGTCGCCCTCGAAGGACGAGCTGCAGGGCGTGATCGCCTTCCTGCGTGGCGCCGACTTCGCCGTGGAACTCCAGTTCGGCAACTTCCGCGGGTGATCCGGGTGTGGCGGTCACGCCTCGCCCGCCTCGTCGTCCTCGCGGTCGTCCTCGGCTCCTGCATGCCGCCGGACGAGCCGGTGCTGGCCCCCGAACCCGAGCCGACCGTCGCCCCTGAGGTGCGGATCGGCCTCCTCCTCACCGCCACCTCCGCCTCGATCGGTGGCGGTGAGGCGCTGCGCGTGGTGGACCCGGATGAGGGGCTGCTCGTGGAGGTGCCGCGCCAGGAGATGCTGACGCTGTCGCGCCGCGGTACCGGCGTGGTGCTCCGAGGAGTCGGCGCGGACATCGTGCGTCGCCGCCTCGTGATCGAGCCGGCTGAGCCGGAGGGCACCGTGCGCGTGGCCGGCCGCGACTACCGCGGCGTGCTCGAGGTGGAGCAAGGCGCCAGTGGGGTGCGCGTCGTCAATCGGGTCAGCATCGAGCACTACCTGATCGGCGTGGTGGGCGCGGAGATGGGGAACCGGTCGGCCGAGGAGTTCGAGGCGCTCAAGGCGCAGGCGGTGGCGTCGCGCACCTACGCGCTCAGGCAGCAGGCCAACGCGGGGAGCCGCGGCTACGACATGGTGGCCGACATCAACAGTCAGGTGTATGCCGGCCTCGCCCTCGAGCAGCCACTGGCCGCGCGGGCGGTGGAGGAGACCCGCGGCGAGATCCTCACCTGGCAAGGCGAGCCGATCGACGCCTTCTTCTCGTCGACCTGCGGGGGCGAGACGGAAGACGGCACGGCGGCGTTCGCCGGGGCGGATCGCCCCTACCTGCGCAGCATCGCCGATCGCGATGCGCAGGGGACGGCGTGGTGCGCCATCTCGCCGCGCTACCGCTGGGAGGAGCAGTGGAGCATGGCCCAGCTCACCGCGGTGCTGCGCCGGACCCTCGGGGCGAACGGCCTGCCGCTCGCCCGCGCGACCGACCTGACCGAGATGCGGGTGCTCGACCGGACCGCCACCGGGCGGATCGCGGTGCTGGAGCTGGCTGGGCGCAACGGGCGGACCAGCGTGAGCGGGCAGACCATCCGGCGCGTGCTGGCCCCCACCACCGGGGGAATGCTCCGGAGCACCGATTTCGTGGTCAAGCTCTCGCGGCGGGGCGGGCGGATCGACCGCGTCACCATCGAGGGCCGGGGCTACGGGCACGCGGTGGGGATGTGCCAGTACGGGGCCATCGGACGGGCGCGGGCCGGTCAGGACTATCTCACCATCCTGACGAGCTATTTTCCGGGGACGACTTTGAGCCGGAACTACTGACCGACGTGGGGACCAACGGATGAGCGACAAGTTGCGGCTGGGCATCGTGGGCGCCGGGGCGATCACGCAGGTGGCACACCTGCCCGCGTTGAAGCGACTCAAGGGCGTCGAGGTCGTCGGCATCTGCGACAACGACATGGCGAAGGCGCGCGCCCTCGCCGATCGCTTCGAGATCCCCGATGCCTATGGCGACATCGGGGAGCTGTTGGATTTCGACAACCTCGACGCGCTGGTGATCTGCACGCCGAATCACCTGCACGAGTCGCAGATCACCGCCGCCCTCGCCTCGGGACTGCATGTCTTCGCCGAGCGCCCGCTGGCCTTGAGCGCGAGCGGCGCGCAGAAGCTGGTGAAGGCGGCGCAGAAGCACAATCGGATCGTCATGGTGGGCGCCAATCACCGCTACCGCCCCGACGTGCAGCAGATCCGGTCGTTCGTGCAGAATGGCGAGCTCGGCGACCTCGAGTCGATCCGTGCCTGGTGGTTCCTCGCGCGCTCGGGCCGTGCGTCGCTCGGCTGGCGGCAGAAGCGCGACCTCGCAGGCGGCGGTGCCATGCTCGACCTCGGCTTGAGCCTGCTCGATCTCTCGCTCTGGCTCGCCGGATTTCCTGCGGTCGAGCGCGTCTCGGCGGTCTTCCCCGAGCGGAAGGAAAAGGGCGTCGAGCCGAGCGGCACGGCCATGCTGGCACTCGCCGGTGGCTCCGCGATCCACCTCGACACCTCGTGGCGCTTCGTCGGCCCGGGTGAACGCTTCGGCATGGCGGTGCGCGCGGCCAAGGGCTCGGCGCGCATCAACCCGCTCGCCATCTGGAAGGACTTTCATGGGGTGGCCAATGACGTGGCGGCCTCCGGGGCGCATTCGCGGGACTCGCCCTTCGCGTTGTCGGTGCGTGCCCAGTGGGCGCACTTCCTCTCGGCGGTGCGCGGCGAGGTGGCCGCGCCCGAACTCTCCGAGCAGGTGACGCTCGCCAAGGCCATGGAGGCGATCTACGACTCGGCGGACACGGGGCGGGACGTGAAGCCGTGAGGCGTCGCGTCGTCGCGTGCGTCGCGTTGCTGGCGGCCGCCGTTGGTTGGCCGCTTGCCGCCCAGGAGGCGGCGCCGGTGGCTCAGGCGCCGCAGATCTTCCTGGTGACGATGGGCCCCGGCGCCACGGTGTACGAGCGCTACGGCCACAACGCCATCTGGGTGCGCGACACGCTCGACGGCACCGACATCGTCTACAACTACGGCACCTTCGACTTCGGGCGCACCACGGGTGACGTCGCACGCTTTGTCGGCCGCTTCGCGATGGGGCGGCCGGAGTACTGGCTCGGCACCATGACAATGGGCCAGACCGTCGAGGTCTACACGCGGGCGCAACGCGACGTCGAACTGCAGGAGCTCGCGCTGCCGGCGGCCGCACGCCGTGATCTCGCGGAGCGCCTCGCACGGAACGCCCTCCCGGAGCATCGCGGCTACACCTACGACTACTTCCTCGACAACTGCTCCACCCGCATCCGCGACATGCTCGACGCGGCGACCAACGGTGCGCTGCAGGAAGCGACGACCGGCGTGCCGGCCGAGGGAAGCTTCCGCTTCCACACCCATCGCTCCCTCACCAACGACGTGCCGATGTACCTCGGCATCCTCCTCGCGCTCGGGCCGCCGGCCGATCAGGCGATCGACCAGTGGAGCGAGATGTTCCTCCCGGCCAAGGTGCAGGAGCGGGTGCGCGAGCTGCGCGTCGTGGGTGACGATGGCCGTGAGGTGCCGCTGGTCCAGCGCGAAGTGCGCCTGGTCGACATCGGCATGTACCACGTGGATGCGGCACCGCCGAAGTGGGGCGGATGGTTGCTGCTGGTGGGTGGCGCGCTGGCGCTGCTGATCCTCACCGGGCGCGCGGACAGCGCGGCGGGTGTGCCGGGGCGGGTGGCCGCCACGATCTGGCTGGTGGTATCGGGGGTGGGCGGGCTCGCGCTGCTCTTCCTCTGGTTCGCGACCAACCACGTCGCCGCCGCCTGGAATCACAACCTCTACTTCCTGAGTCCACTGGCCTTCGGGTTGGTGCGCGCGGTCTGGTCGGAAGAACGTCGGGCGGCGGGTCGGTGGGCGCCGCGCACGGCGCTGCTGCTGCTGGCGCTCTCGGCGATCGGCGTGTTGCTGGCGTTCTTCCCGAGTTTCGGTGGGCAGTGGAACCTGCAGGTGGCGGCGCTCGTCGCGCCGCCCACCATTGCCTGCGCCCTGCTTACCCTCCGACCCGAGTAAGCGCCGCCTTCGCCTCGATGAGGGTCGGCGCCGCCGCGACGGCGGCGCGATAGGCCGACGCGGCCTCACCGGCATTGCCCGCCTGCTCGAAGCGCAGCCCCCGGCCGAAGTGCATCAGCGCGGCCACCGGCAGGGTGCGGCGCCAGCGGGCCTCGGGGGCACCACCCACGATCGGATCCTTCACCAGCCGCCCGGCGAGATCGGCCACCGCCTCGCCGATCCGCTCGCGCGTGTTCATGGTGCTGTCACCACGGACCACCAGCAGCGATGCCCCGGTGCCGGCATCGAGGACGCGCGCCTCGAGGTGGATGTCGCCGTACTGGTCGAGCAGGGTGGCGACCACGAGAATCGAGGCCTTGGCCGCGCCGGCCCGCTCGCGGGCGGAGGCCATGTCCACGCGGCCGGCCCGACCCCCAGCGGCGAGCACCAGGGAGCTCACCGCGCCCTCCCGTCGCTCGTCCAGTTCGGTGGCCAGCACCGCGCCGAGGGCGCGGCTCAGGGCGTCGTATTCGTCGCGCGACAGGCCGACCGACCCTTCGGTCTCGAAGGGGGTCACCGCGGTCGGGCGCTGTTGCGCGGCGGCCGGGGTGGCGGCAAGTACAAGCAAGGCAACGAGTTGGCGCATCGACATCTGGGCAGCTCCGTGACAGGAAGAGGCAAGGTACACCACGGAGACGAGTCGGGACCCCCCGGGTTGTACGCCGTCCGGCGATGTGGGTATATTTCCCGGCTATCGTGGTTCCGCAAGGGGACTACGGCTCCAGACAGGAAGGACGAATCAAATGAAGCCGAATCTGCATCCGGTCTACCAGACCATCACCGTGAAGTGCCAGTGCGGCAACACCTTCGAGACCCGGAGCACGGTCTCGGCGATCAGCGTGGAAGTCTGCGCGGTCTGCCATCCGTACTTCACGGGCAAGCAGCGCCTGGTGGACACGGCCGGCCGGATCGATCGGTTCCGCCGCAAGTACGCCGCGGAACCCGCGCCGACGTCCTGACCGATGGAGGCCCGACTCCGCCAGGCGCTCGCGCGGGCGGAGCAGGTCTCGCGGGAGCTGTCCGACCCCGCCATTGCGTCTGACCCTGCTCGACTGAAATCGCTCGGTCGCGAACATGCTCGGCTCACGCCGATCGTGCGCGTGGCCGAGCGTTTGGCGCGCGCAGAACAGTCGCTGGCCGAGGCCATCGAGCTGCGCGACAGTGGCGACCCGGACCTGGTGGCGCTCGGCGCCGAAGACCTCGCCACGCTGCCGGGCGAGATCGCGGCGATGCAGCAGGAGCTCACCGAACTCCTCCTCCCGCGCGACCCGCACGATGACCGCGACGTGATTCTCGAGATCCGTGCCGGTACCGGCGGCGACGAAGCGGCGCTCTTCGCGGCCGAGCTGCTGCGCATGTACACGCGCTACGCCGAGCGGAACCGACTCAAGATCGAACCGATGGAGCTCGACCACGGCAATGCGGGCGGTCTTCGCAGTGCGGTGGTCGCGGTGCGCGGGCTCGGTGCGTACGGCCTGCTGCGTCACGAATCCGGCGTGCACCGTGTCCAGCGCGTGCCGGCCACGGAGACGCAGGGACGCATCCACACTTCGGCCGCCACCGTCGCGATCCTGCCAGAGGCCGAGGAAGTGGACGTGCGCATTGATCCGCAGGACCTGCGGATCGACGTCTTCCGCTCCTCGGGTCCCGGGGGACAGAGCGTCAACACCACGGACTCGGCGGTGCGCATCACCCACTTGCCGACCGGCTTGGTGGTGAGCCAGCAGGACCAGAAGTCGCAGCTGCAGAACAAGCTCAAGGCCATGGAAGTGCTGCGCGCCCGGTTGCTCGACCGCATGATCGCCGAAGCCGAGGCCGCGCGCTCCGCGGAGCGGCGCGCGATGGTCGGCACCGGCGACCGGTCGGGGAAGATCCGCACCTACAACTTCCCGCAGAGTCGGATCACCGACCACCGTATCAACCTCTCGGTGCACAACCTGACCGATGTCCTCGAGGGGAAGCTCGACGAGCTCGTGGCCGCGCTGCGGATGGCGGCTCGCTCGGAGCAGCAGGGTGACTGAGGTGGCCATCTCCGGTCGCGCGCTGCTGGACCAGGCGGCCGAGCGGCTGCGGGGCGCCGGGGTCGAGTCACCGCGGCTCGCCGCGCGTCGTCTCTGGTCGGACCTGCAGGGTGATGCGACGCTGCTCGCCTTGCTGACCGACGATGCGACACTCGACTCGGCTGCCGCGGCGCAGTACCTCGGTTGGGTCGAACGGCTCGCGGGGGGCGAACCGCTCGCCTATGTCACCGGCTGGACCGGCTTTCGGCACCTGCGACTGCGCTGCGATGCCCGTGCCCTGATCCCGCGCCCCGAGACCGAAGTGCTGGTCGAACTCGCGCTCGCGCGCGTGCGCACCGGCTCGGTGGCCGACATCGGCACGGGCACCGGGGCGATCGCGCTGGCGCTGCGCCAGGAAGGGGAGTTCACGTCGGTGGTCGGCGTGGACTGTTCCGCCGATGCGCTGACGCTCGCCTCGGAGAACGGCGCGATGCTCGGGCTCGCGGTCGAGTGGCGCCTCGGCGACCTGCTCGCGCCCATTGCCGAGCCGCTCGACCTGCTGGTGTCGAACCCGCCCTACCTGACCGAGGCGGAGTACGCGACGCTCGACGCGTCGGTGCGCGATCATGAGCCGAGGCTGGCGCTGCCGTCGGGCGAGGATGGCCTCGAGGCGATTCGCCGGCTGCTCGACGGCGGCCGCGCGGTGGTGCGTGAGGGCGGATGGATTGCCCTGGAGCTGGACTGTCGCCGGGCCGCGGCGACGGCGGCGCTTGCCGAGGGGTTCGGCTGGCGTGAGGTTTTGGTGCAGGATGACCTGTTCGGCCGCGCGCGATATCTGCTTGCGCGGCGGGGGAGTGCGTGATGATTGACGAAAAGGCCACCGAGCTCGGCCGCTTGATCGGCCAGTCCACGGAATACCAGGCGCTGCGTCGCGCCGAGGGCGGCTTGCGCGAGAACCCCGAGGCGCAGCAGCGGCTCGAGACGATCTCCCGGCTCACCCGCGACTTCGACCAGCTCATGGCCGAGGGGCGTGCGCCGGAGGAGGCGCAGGCGCAGGAATACGAGTCCACCCTCCGCGACTTCGAGGCCTCGGTCGTCGGGCAGGCGTATCTCGTGGCGCGCGCCAACGTGGACAAGCTCATGCAGCGCGTGAACCAGGCCATCGGCCAGGGGATCGAGCGCGGCGCCACGAGCGGGATCATCACGCTCTGATGACGCGCGGCTGCTTCGTCGTCCTCGAGGGCCCCGAGGGAGCGGGCAAGACCACGCTCGCCGCGTCGCTGGTGACCCGGATGCGGCGCGACGGTCTCGAGGTGGTGAGCATCCGTGAACCAGGAGGCACTCCGGTGGCGGAGGCGCTGCGGCGCGAATTGCTCGATGCCGATCGCGAGTGGACCCCGGAAGCCGAGTTGCTCTACATGGCCACCGCGCGGGCCGACCTGGTGACCCGCGTGATCAAGCCCGCGCTGGCCGCCGGCCAGGTGGTACTCTCCGATCGCTACGACCTTTCGACCATGGCGTATCAGGGCGCCGGTCGTGGGCTGCCGATGGACCAGGTCCGCTGGGTGAACCGCGCGGCGACCGGCGGACTCGTCCCCGACATCACCCTGGTGCTGGACCTCGATCCGGCGGTGGGCCGGGCCCGGCAGGCGGCCGCGGGCAAGGGCGCCGATCGGATGGAGCGGGAGTCGGAAGCGTTCCACGAGCGGGTTGCGGCGGCGTATGTGGCGGCAGAGGGGCCGGGGGTGCATCATTTGGAGGCCGGGGCGTCACCCGAGGCAGTGCTGGAGGCCGCGTGGCGGCAGTTGCACGCCGTGCGGCCCGACCGGTTTCAGGCGGACGTCATCTAGGCATTGGCAGCGTTGGACAACGGAGGCAGGATGCGGAATCGCTGGGGATTGGTGGTGTTGGTGGCGGCGGTGTCGTTCTTCAGCGGCGGATGGCTGCTGCAAGGCGCATCGGCACGCCCGGCCGTGGACGGACCCCAGCTCTTCGGTGACGTGCTCGAGTATGTCAGCAAGTACTACGTCGATTCCCTCAAGTCCGACGAGATCTACGAGAAGGCGAGTCACGGCCTCGTGGACGAGCTCGGCGATCCCTACTCCGCGCTCATGGAAGCGGAGGACTACAAGCAGATCACCGAGCAGACCACCGGCAACTACGGTGGCCTCGGCATGCAGATCGATGTCCGCGATGGCTGGATCACGGTGGTCGCGCCACTCCCCGAGACGCCCGCCGAGCGCGCCGGCATCGAGGCCGGCGACCAGATCGTCGAGGTCAACGGCACCGTGACGCGCGGCCTCAATCAGGACGATGCCGTCAAGACGTTGCGGGGAACGCCCGGCACGCGCGTGGACCTTCGGGTCCGCCGTCCCGGGATGACGGAATTGATGCCCTTCGCGCTCACGCGCGAGACCATCCACTATCGCTCGGTGCAGGCCGGCATCCTCTTCGAGGGTGGCATCGGCCTCGTCGCGCTGACGCCGGTGATCGCCACCTCGTCCGACGAGTTGCGCAAGGAGATCGATGCCCTGCGCGCCAAGGGGATGAAGGGGCTGATCTTCGACCTGCGCGGCAATCCCGGTGGCTTGCTCACCGAGGGCGTCGCGGTCTCCGACCTCTTCCTCGACCGCGGTCAGGCCATTGTCTCGACGCGCGGACGCGTGGCGCAGATGAACCAGAGCTACGCCGCCGAGTCGCAGCAGGCGTGGCCGGATCTGCCGGTCGTGGTGCTGGTGAACGAGTGGTCGGCCTCGGCCGCCGAGATCATCGCCGGGGCGCTGCAGGACAACGACCGCGCCCTGGTCCTCGGCACCGCCACCTTCGGCAAGGGGCTGGTGCAGACGCTCTTCCCGCTCGGCCCAGATCGGGCGCTCAAGCTCACCACGGCACGGTGGTTCACGCCGAGCGGCCGCACGATTCAGCGCGAGGCGAAGGATCAGGAGGCGCAGGTCGAGCAGGCCACCGCGGAGGCCTCGGGTCGCGACAGCATCAAGCGTGTGCTGCCGACCTTCAAGACCATCGGCGGTCGCACGGTGAAGGGTGGCGGCGGAATTGTCCCCGACCAGATTGTCCGCGGTGATTCGCTCACCGATGGCGAGAAGGAATTTGCCAAGGCGCTCGGTGGCAACGTGACGGCGTACCGCGATGCGCTGGTGGCCGCGGCGCTCGAGGTCAAGGAGAAGAAGCTGGTCACCGCCGAAGGCTTCGTGGTGACCGACGCGATGCGGCAGATGGTGCTTGGTCGTCTCGCCGCCAAGAACGTGGCGCTGGACCCCAAGCAGTTGGCCGGTGGCACGTCGCTGCTCACCGACCAGCTCGCCTACGAGATCTCGCGCTACGTCTTCGGGCGTCAGGCCGAGATCCGTCGTCGCTCGAGCGACGACCCGCAGGTGCGTGCCGCGCTGGAGTTGCTGCGCACGTCGCCGACGCCCAAGGCGCTGATGGCGAAGACGCCGGGGGAATGATCCCCCGCGCGGTCGTGGTGGTCGGGGCAGGGCGCGTCGGGCTTTCGCTCGCACGCGCCCTGCGGCGTTTGGGGGAGCCGGTGCGGCTTCTCGGACGCACCGCGCATCCCGCCTCGACCGAGACGCCGGCGGTGGAGGTGGCCTGGGACGACGCCCTCGCCAGTGCCACGCTGGTGGTCATCGCCGTCGCCGACGATGCCGTGACCCCGGTGGTGCAGGCGGTGGCCGCCAGCCGGGCGCTCAGGCCCGCCACGGTGGTCCTGCACACCTCGGGTCGCCACGACCGCGGCGTCCTGGAGCCGCTGGCCATGCTCGGCGCGGTGACCGGTTCGTGGCATCCCTTGCAGAGCATTCCGGAGGCCGCTGACGGCGCGGTGTTCGCCGGCGTGCCCGCGGTGCTGGAGGGCGAGGGCGTGGCCGTGGCAGCGGGGCGCACGCTGGCGGAGCAGTTGGGGATGTCACCGATTGTCGAGCTGCCCGCGGCGGGCAAGGTGCGCTACCACGCCGCCGCGGTCTTCGCCGCCAACTATCTCGTGGCGCTCGACGCGATCGCCGAGCGGTTGGCGCGTGAGGCGGGTGCGGGGGAGGCGAGTCGCGGGCTCTTCCTGCCGATCATGCGCCAGGTGCTCGACAATCTCGCCGCACGCACCCCGGTCGAGGCGCTCACCGGTCCGGTGCGACGTGGCGATGTCGGCACCGTCTCGGCGCACCTCGCCGTGCTCGAGGGGCCCGATCGGGAGGCGTACCTCGTGCTGGCGCACGAAGCGTTGCGGCTGGCGGAGAAGGGTGGGCTCGATCTCGATCGGGCCGCCGTGATTCGGGCGGCGCTGCATTGACGCCGGCACCACTCAAGCGCCTGAAGGACGTGGACACCGGCGACCAGGCCGAGCAGCTCCGCTTCACCCTGCTGGTGGTGATCCCGGGCACGTTCATGCTGCTGATGGTCGAGCGGATGGTCTGGGGCCCGGGGTACCTCCTGCTCAAGATCGCGCTCAACGTGTCACTCCTGACGCTGCTCTCTCGACTGGTCTGGCCGCTCATCCATCACGGCAGTGCCAAGCTCGTCAACGGCCTGCTCTCGGCGGGCGGCGAGCAGCACACCATCGAGTACTCCGAGGTCGAGGCGCTGATCATCCAGGGCCGTCACGACGAGGCGCTGGTGATGTATCGCGCCATTGCGGAGGAGGTCGAGGACGCCGACGTGCGGCTCCGGCTCGGCGACCTGCTGCAGCTCCATTTCAGGGATCGCGATGGTGCAGAGACGGCCTACCTCGCCGCGCGCAACGCCAAGCCGACGCCGAAGCAGGAATCGCGGATCGTCAATTCGCTGATCGATCTCTATCGGGAGACGGGGAACCGCGAGGGGATGAAGCGCGAGTTGACGCGCTTTGCGCGGTTGCATGCGGGCACCACGGCCGGTGAGCACGCGCGCGATGCGGTGCGGCGGATGGCGCGGGAAGAGCTCGGCGAAGCCTGACCTACTGATCCACCACCTTGACCCCGCTCGGCACCCTGAAGACAAAGGTGCCGGCGGGGAACGTGCCGTTGGTGCGGAGGTTGGCGAGGTCCACGGTGCGCGTCTGCGGTCCCTCGTCGGTCTGGATCCGGCGCGGCAGGCCGTCGGTCCGATCGAACCAGAGCGTGGCGCGGCGGAACTGGAACTCGCCCGGGACCAGTGGCTGCAGGAGCACGGCGTCGGTGACGCGGCCGTCGATGGTCTCGCTCTTCACGAAGGAGACGCGATAGCGATCGAGCGGGCTCTTGAGGAACCAGTCGAGGATGTTGTACCCGAAGACCGGCGAGGTCGGGGGCGGATAGCGCACCACGACGCCCGGATTGTCGCTCGGCGTGTAGACCCAGAGCTTGGTGCCGTCGAGCACGACCGCCTCGCCCGCGGGATCGGAGAAGCGCATCGCGAAGCGGTTGCCCGCCTGGTAGAGCGTCCCCTTGCTGCTCTGGTCGCCCAGCCGCTTGTCGGCCAGCTTCTGGCGGAAGTCGGCCTGCAGGCCGCTCAGCCCGCGATAGATCCGCGCCGCCTTGGTGACGATCTCGGGCGCGGGGTCGCTGCTCGCCGGCGTCTGGGCGCTCCCGATGACGGGGAGCAACAGGGCGGCGAGCAGCGCGAGGCGATGCGTCACGCCGCGCTCCCGACCGGGGTGGCCACGGAGCGACCGATCACCTCGGCGATCGCGCCGACTTCGCGCATCATGCGATCGAACTGCTCCGGGAAGAGCGACTGCGCGCCGTCGGAGAGGGCGCGCTCCGGATTCGGGTGCACCTCCACCAACAGCCCGTCCGCGCCCGCAGCGATGGCCGCACGCGCCATGGCCGGCACCATGTCGCGGTGCCCCGTGCCATGGCTCGGATCGGCGACGATCGGCAGGTGCGAGAGCCCGTGGACCACGGCAATGGCCGAGAGGTCGAAGAGATTGCGCGTGGCGGTGTCGAAGGAGCGGATGCCGCGCTCGCAGAGAATCACGTTCGGATTCCCCTCGGCGAGGATGTATTCCGCCGACAGCAGCAGCTCCGAGATCGTGGCGGACAGCCCGCGCTTGAGCAGCACCGGCTTGCGCTGGCGCCCCGCTTCCTTGAGGAGCGAGTAGTTCTGCATGTTGCGCGCGCCGATCTGAATGATGTCGGCCGTCTCGGCCACGAGTTCCAGTCCCTTGGGGTCCATGGCTTCGGTGACGATCATCAGCCCGGTTTCCGCACGTGCGACGGCCAACAGCTCGAGCCCGAGCTTGCCGAGGCCCTGGAACGCATAGGGCGACGAGCGCGGCTTGAAGGCGCCGGCGCGCAGCACCGTGGCGCCGGCCGCCTTGACCTGGCGCGCCGCGAGGAGGATCTGCTCCTCCCCCTCGACGGAGCAGGGGCCGGCCATCACGATCACTTCGCGGCCGCCGATCGCGGAGCCGTCGGGGAGCGCGACACGGGTCGGCTCCGGCTTCCACTCGCGCGAGACCTGCTTGTAGGGCTTGGAGACGTGGATGACTTCGGCGACGCCGGCGAGCGCCGCGACGCGCGAACCGTCCACGCGCCCGTCGTTGCCGACGAGGCCCACGGTGGTGCGCTGGCGGCCCGGCATCGGGCGCGCCTCGTAGCCCATCGTCTCGATTGCTGCGACCACGCCGGCAATGTCTTCCGGGGTGGCGTCCTGCCGCATCACGATCAGCATCGGTCGGGTCCGAGTAAGTGGGAGGTCAGACCGCGGCGGTCTGTTCGCCGAGGCGCACGCCGACAATGGTCGACACGCCGGGCTCCTGCATGGTCACGCCGTACACGGAGTCGGCGGCCTGCATGGTCCGCGGGTTGTGGGTGATGACCAGGAACTGCGTCTGGCTCTTGAACTGGTCGAGCAGGCGGATGAAGCGGCCGACGTTGGCATCGTCGAGCGGCGCATCCACTTCGTCCATGAGGCAGAAGGGGTTCGGCTTGGTCAGGTAGATCGCGAAGAGCAGCGACGTCGCCACCAGCGTCCGTTCACCGGACGAGAGGAGGTGGATGCGCTGGGTCTTCTTGCCGCGCGGCGAGGCGTGGATCTCGATCTCCGCCTCGAGCGGGTCGTCCGGATCGGAGAGGCGGAGGTCGCACTCGCCGCCGCCGAAGAGCGTCTGGAACACCGAGAGGAAGTTCTCGCGGATCGCCACGAAGGTCTCGCTGAAGAGCGCCTTGGCGGTGCCGTCGATCTCCTTGATCGCCTGCAACAGCGACTGGCGCGCCGCCACGAGATCGTCGCGCTGCGCCTGCAGGAAGGCGGCCCGCTTGCTCTCCTCGGCGTGTTCCTCGACCGCGAGGGCGTTCACGGGCCCGATCGCCTCGAGCGCCGCCGCAATGCGCTCCGCCTCGGTCTCGAGGGTCTCGAGATCGAGGTCGAGCACCGGGGCCGCTTCGGCCAGGACGTCGAAGGGGCGCTTCCATTCGGTCTCGACGCGCTCGACGATCCGCTTCCGCTGTGCGGTGGCCTCGGCGACCCCGAGCTCGAGGCGATGGTGCTCCTCGCTCTGGGCCTCGACGGCGCGACGGATCTCGGCGAGCTCCGCCTCGATCTCGGCGAGTCGGCTGTCGGCCGCCTGCAGCGCGCCCTCGGCCTCACCCGCGGCGGTCTCGAGGGCCACCAGCTGGCGAGCCCGCTCGTCGCGCCCTCCCTGCCACTCGGTGCGCTGGGCCTCGAGCGCGAGCGTCTCGGCATCGAGCCGCGCGATCTCCTCGGTGCGGACGCGTCCCGACGTCTCGGCCTCCTGGATGACGCGCTCGGTCCGCGCGATCGCCTCGTTGGCCGCGCGCAGGCGGGCGGCGATGTGCGCCTCCTGCACCTGCCACTGCGACCGCGCCTCGCGCGCCTGCTCCTGCTCGGCCTCGAGTTCGGTGAGTTGGCTGCGGGTGGTGACCAGCGCCTCGTCGAGGCGCGCCCTCGCGGTGCCCCCCTCGGCCAGTGCGGTCTCGACCTGCGTCGCGCGCTGCTCCGCGCGCGTGAGCCGCTCGCGCAACCGACCGAGCTGCGTCTCCGCCTCGGTGATCTCGCGATCGAAGTTGGTCACCCGACGGGCGAGGTCCTCGCGCGCAGCGATCGCCTGCCGCTCGGCCTCGCGCAACCGTTCCGCGGCCTGCTGGGCCTCCGCCGCGGCGGCATCGAGGGCGAGCAGCTCGGCGGCGGTGCGATCGCGGCGGGCATCGGCCTCGGCCAGGGCGGCGCTCCGCTTCTCGAGATCGCGCACCAGCGTCTTGAGCTCGGCACGGCGCCGAATCGGACCCGAGGCGGCCGCAGGACCGGTGAGGAAGACCACGCCGTTGGCGCGACGGAGGCCGCGGCCACCACCCTGCAGCACTTCGGAGCCGCCGACCAGCGACCGGACCCACTCGGCCGCCAGCGGATCGACGCGCAACGGCGTGTCCGCCATGGTGCCCGTGCGCACCGGACCCGGGTTGACCGGCAGGAGGATGAGCGTGCCCGGCTGTTCCTGCGCGTGCCACGCCTGAATGGCGGGAATGGCCGACGCATCCTTGATGAGCACGGCGTGCACGTAGTCACCGAGCAACTGTTCGGCGACATCGGCCTGATCGCCGTCGGTCGAGATGTAGTCGGCGAGCGGTCCGAGGACCTGATCGCCGAAGCGCTCGCGGCCCGCGAGGAGCGCGGCGGCCGCAGGCGCAAGGCCGACGCGATCGCGCTCGAGGGCTTCCAGGGCGGAGCGGCGTGCGGTGATGCGCGCCACTTCCTCCTCGATGGTGCGACGCTCGGCCAGCTCACGGGCCTCGCGATCGCGCGTCTCGCGGAGCAGCAGGCGCGCCTGCTCGGCGGCTGCGGCTCCCTGGTGCGACTCGGCGCTGTGCCGATCGGCCACGGCGGAGGCGTCGGTCAGCCGCTCGCCGGTGCTGCGCCGCTCCTGCGTCAGCGCCGCGACGTGCGCCTCTTCCTGCGCCACGCGCTCGCGCAACGAGGCGAGCTCGCCGTCGAGCGCGGTGCGCTCGCCCTCAAGCGACCGCAACTGCTGCGCGG
>Ga0073899_10001158_pt1 | contig 24174 bp, 19 predicted proteins | sample KloWWTmetaKNB5Ph_FD_88975 | JGI IMG/M metagenome (GOLD analysis project Ga0073899, IMG submission 88975) | Active sludge microbial communities from Klosterneuburg, Austria, studying microevolution and ecology of nitrifiers - Klosterneuburg... | ecosystem: Engineered > WWTP > Aerobic digester >... | reverse complement strand
ATCTCACGACGCGCAGTCATCGACAACTCCATGCTCACACCGGATCGAACCACCCGCGCTACGCGGACATCCTCACGTGAGGCAAGCGCTGGCGTTCCCGGACCTTTTACGTGAGTCAAGTCGGCGATTCGCACGGCCGCTACGGGTCGGCTAGGCTGTGCCAGTTGCCTCGGCGAGGGACGGCGAACGGCTTCGAAGTCGTGACTGCCGGCCGTGATCGACAGGGTCCCCCCTCGTACGAGTGCGCCGTTGCTCGAAGGTACGAAGAGGAGATCCACATGCCAGAGTCGAAGTTGAGCGCCGCGTCGCGCTCCGAGTTCGGTAAGGGCGCTGCCCGCCGGCTGCGTCGCGCCAAGCAGGTACCCGCCGTCCTGTACGGGCACGGCACCGATCCGGTTCACATCAGCCTGCCGGCCCACGAGACGCAGCTCGCGCTGCGCGCAGCCAACGTGCTGTTGACGATCGAGATCGACGGCGGCAAGGCCCAGCTCGCGCTGCCGAAGCAGGTGCAGCGCGACCCCGTCCGCGGCACGGTCGAGCACATCGACCTCGTCATCGTTCGCAAGGGGGAGAAGGTCACCGTGCAGGTGCCGCTCGTGACGGTCGGCGAGCACTCCAGCGAGGTCATGATCATGATGGACCAGAACTCGCTCACGCTCGAGGTCGAGGCCACGCACATTCCTTCGCAGATCGAGATCGACGTCACCGACCTCCAGGTCGGTGACACCGTCACCGCCGCCGACCTGGTGCTGCCGGACGGCGCCGTCTTCCCCGGCGAGCCCGACGACCTGATGCTGTCGGCCCACGCCGTACCGTCGCAGGCTCAGCTCGATGCCGAGTTGGACGCGGCGGTCGAAGGTGCAGGCGAGGGCGAGGCGGCTCAGCCGTCCGGCGAGTCGAGCACCGAGCAGGAGTAGTCGACGGCTGTGGCCACATGGCTGGTGGTGGGGCTGGGGAATCCCGGCCCCACTTATGCTGCTCACCGTCACAACGTCGGCGCGATGGTGATCGCCCTGCTCGCCGAGCGCGGCCGCACGGCCCTCTCGGCGCAGCGTCTGATGCGGGCCGACACCGCCGAGGTCAAGGTGGGACCCACGGGCACCGGGGCCGTCGGGCAGCACCTCCATCATGTGGTGCTCATGCGACCCCGCACCTACATGAACGAGTCCGGCGGCCCGGTCGCCAAGGTGATGCAGCACTTCAAGGTCGATCCCGGCAACCTGATCGTGGTGCACGACGAGCTCGACCTCGACATGGGCCAGCTTCGCTGCAAGTTCGGCGGCGGCGACAACGGCCACAACGGACTCAAGTCGCTCCGCAAGTCCCTGGGGACCGGCGACTACCACCGGGTCCGGTTCGGCATCGGCCGTCCGCCTGGCCGGCAGGATCCGGCCGACTTCGTGCTCGCCGACTTCCCCAAGGCGGTCGCCGGCGACCTCGCGGTCGAACTGGAACGGGCCGCCGACGCGGTGGAGGCCCTGATCACCGTGGGGTTGGAGCAGGCACAGCAGCGGTTCAACTCCTGACGCCCGGGGGCTCGCCCACGTTACCGAAGAGTCCCGAGGCGCCTCCGGGGTCCCGGTCCGGAACGCCGGTGCCGGACGGGGCGGCGGCAGTTTCGACAGCCTCCGCACCGACTTGTAGGTTGGCTCGGTGAGCCTCGAGGGACTGACGCGGGTCATCGCGCGCGACCGCACCGTGGCCGCCGCGGTGGGCGATGCCCGGTCGCGACGCCCCACCCTCGACGTGACCTCACCCCCCGGCCTGCGACCCTTCCTCGCCGCCGCTCTCGCCGAGGGTTCGGGGCGCACCTTGCTGCTGGTCACCTCCACCTACCGCGAGGCCGAGCAGCTCACGGCCGAGGTCGCGTCGGTGATCGGTGACGACGACGTGGCCTACTACCCGGCCTGGGAGACGCTGCCGCACGAGCGGCTGAGTCCCCGGTCGGACACCGTCGGCCGCCGCCTCGCCGTGCTGCGCCGGCTCGTGGGCAACGACCGGGCGCCGCTGCCCCGCGTCGTGGTGGCACCCGTCCGCTCCGTGCTCCAGCCGCAGGTGCGGGGCCTCGGCTTCATGACCCCCGTGACCATCACCCCCGGCGACGACCTCGACCTCGGCGACCTCGCCCGGTCCCTCGTGGACGCTGCCTACACCCGGGTCGACCTGGTCGAGCGGCGCGGCGAATTCGCGGTGCGCGGCGGCATTCTCGACGTGTTCCCGCCGACCGAAGAGCACCCCGTACGGGTCGACTTCTTCGGTGACACTGTCGACGAGATCCGGGTCTTCCAGGTGGCCGATCAGCGTTCCACCAGCGAGACCCGTCCGTCGGTGATCGCCTACCCGTGCCGGGAACTGCTGCTCACCGACGACGTGCGGCGCCGTGCGGGCGACCTCCTGGCCACACATCCCGAACTCGGCGAGATGCTCGAGCGCATCGCGGCGGGGCACGCCGTCGACGGAATGGAGACGCTTGCCCCGGTGCTCGTCGACGGGCTCGAGCTCCTCGTGGACGTGCTGCCGCCCGACACGCTGGTCTGCGTCTGCGACCCCGAGCTCGTGCGCAACCGCGCCCACGACCTCGAGGCGACCTCGCAGGAGTTCCTGCACGCGTCCTGGGCCGCGGCCGCCGCGGGTGCCCGGGCGCCGATCGATCTCGGCGCCTCGGCCTATCGCTCGCTCGGCGACGTGCGCGCCCATGCCCTCGCGCGGGGACTCGGGTGGTGGTCGCTGTCGCCGTTCGCGGTCGCCCCGGACGCCGCCCACCTGCCCTTGGAGTCCGAGGACGGTGGCCTGGTCGACCTGTCCGGCATCGACATCGCCGGGGTCGACTCCCGCACCGTCGACGCCCGCAGCGTGGAGGGGTGGCGCGGAGCCGGCGACCCCGTCGAGCGGGCCGTCTCGGACATCCGCGCCGACCTCGCGTCCGCACGCCTCGTCGTGGTCACGGCCGACGGCCGCGGCATGGCGTCACGGCTCGTCGAGATCCTGGCCGCGGCGGGCGTCACCGCCACCGTGGCCGAGCCGCTGCCCGACGAACCCGCGCCAGGGTTGGTGACCATCACCATCGGCGCGTTCCGCTCCGGCTTCGCGCTGGGCGACGTGCTGCGCCTCTACACCGCAGCCGATCTCGCGGGTACCCAGACGGCCGACAAGAGCGCCAGACGGCTGCCCGCGCGCCGGCGCAACCAGATCGACCCGCTGGAACTGGCGCCCGGCGACGCGGTGGTGCACGAGGCGCACGGGGTCGGCCGCTACGTCGAGATGGTTCAGCGCACGGCAGCGGGGGCCACCCGCGACTACCTCGTCATCGAGTACGCCCCCAGCAAGCGGAACCAGCCGGGCGACCGCCTCTACGTGCCGATGGACCAGCTCGACCAGGTCACCCGCTACGTGGGCGGGGAGGCGCCCAGCCTCGACCGGCTCGGGGGAGCGGACTGGTCGAAGCGCAAGGCCCGGGCCCGCAAGGCCGTTCGTGAGATCGCCGCCGAGCTCATCAAGCTCTACGCGGCCCGCCAGGCCTCGCCGGGTTTCGCGTTCTCGCCCGACACCGTCTGGCAGCGGGAGCTGGAGGACTCGTTCACCTACGTCGAGACGCCCGACCAGCTGGCCTGCATCGACGAGGTGAAGCGCGACATGGAGCTGTCCGTCCCGATGGACCGGCTGGTCTGCGGCGACGTGGGCTACGGCAAGACCGAGATCGCGGTGCGGGCGGCGTTCAAGGCGGTGCAGGACGGCAAGCAGGTGGCCGTGCTCGTGCCCACGACCCTGCTGGTGCAGCAGCACCACGCCACCTTCGCCGGGCGCTACGCCGGCTTCCCGGTCACGGTGGCCGCCCTGTCGCGGTTCCAGTCCGACGCCGAGGCGAAGCAGGTACGTGAGGGGCTGGCCGCCGGAGGCATCGACATCGTGGTGGGCACCCATCGACTCCTGTCGGACGAGGTCGCCTTTCACGACCTCGGGCTGGTCATCGTCGACGAGGAACAGCGCTTCGGAGTGGAGCACAAGGAGGCCCTGAAGAAGCTCCGGCTCAACGTCGACGTGCTGGCCATGTCGGCGACCCCCATTCCGCGCACCCTCGAGATGGCCGTCACCGGCATCCGAGAGATGAGCGTGATCGCCACGCCGCCCGAGGAACGGCACCCGGTGCTCACGTTCGCGGGGTCCTACGACGAGCGGCAGGTCACCGCCGCGATCCGCCGCGAGCTGGCCCGCGAGGGTCAGGTGTTCTTCGTTCACAACAAGGTGCAGTCGATCGACCGCACGGCCAAGCGCATCGGCGAACTCGTGCCGGAGGCTCGCGTCGTCACGGCACACGGTCAGATGAGCGAGCACACGCTCGAGCAGGTGATGGTCGACTTCTGGGAGCGCCGGGCCGACGTGCTGGTGTGCACGACGATCATCGAATCCGGTCTCGACATCTCCACCGCCAACACGCTGCTCGTCGAGCGGGCCGACGTGCTCGGACTGTCGCAGCTGCACCAGCTGCGCGGCCGGGTCGGACGCGGCCGCGACCGGGGGTACGCCTACCTCTTCTACCCGCCGGAGAAGGCGCTCACCGAGAACGCGCACGGCCGGCTCTCCACGATGGCGGCCCACACGGACCTCGGTGCCGGCATGGCCATCGCCATGAAGGACCTCGAGATCAGGGGCGCGGGCAACCTGCTCGGCGGTGAGCAGTCCGGCCACATCGCCGACGTGGGATTCGACCTCTACCTGCGCCTGGTGGGGGAGGCCGTGGAGGAGTTCCGCGGCGAACCCGCCGAGCCCGAGACCGAGATGCGCATCGAGCTGCCCGTCGAAGCCCACCTGCCCCCGGACTTCATCGAGTCCGAGCGCCTGCGTCTGGAGATGTACAAGCGCATCGCCGAGGTGCGCACCGAGGCCGATCTCGACGCGGTGGCGGCCGAGCTCGCCGACCGCTACGGTCGCCCGCCCGCAGCGGCCGAGGCGCTGCTGGCGGTGGCGCGGTTCCGGCTGCTCGCCCGGGCCGCAGGGGTCACCGAGGTGGTGGCGCAGGGCAGCTTCATCCGCTTCGCCCCGGCCCAGCTGCCCGACTCGCGCGAGCTCCGTCTGTCCCGCGTCTATCCGGGCTCGGTGATCAAGGACGCCCACATTCTGGTACCGCGGCCCATGGCGTCGGTCGTCCCGAAGATCCCTCTCGTCGGTGCCGGCCTGCTCGACTGGGCCGGGGACCTCGTCCGGGCGGTCTACGCCCCCGCGTAGACTCCCCCCGTCCCACATCCGGAAGGTGCCCCATGCGTCGACTGCTCGCCCTCGTCACTCTCGTTCTGACCGCCCTGGTGGTCACCGGCTGCGCGCAACCCGTCGGCACGGTCGGCTACGTGGGCGGTGAGCGGATCTCCGAGGCCGAGGTCGACCGTGCCGCGGCCGCCTTCGCGCCCTACGGCTTCGCCCGCGACAACGTCACGCTGTTCGTCGTGGAGGCGCGCGTGGCACGGCACGTCATGGCGACCAAGGGCCTCGCCGCCGACACCGACGCCCGCCTTCGGGCCGCGTCGATCCCCGAGGTGAAGCGGATCCTGGACGACGTCGCCACGCGTGAGGTGATGCTCGGCGTGATCGACTTCCTCGCCCTCGAGACCCAGCTGGAGCCCCACGGCCTCGCCATCGCCATCGCCGACTCGGTCGTGCTCGACCCGCGCTACGGCGAGCTGGGTGCCGTCGTCGATCCGGCGTCGGGCGGGCTCAGCTACGTGCTCACCGGGCAGACCGGAACCGGGCCGGGCGCGTTGTCGACCACGTCGCCGAGGTGAATGACGGCCTGCACCGCCTCGTCGAGGTGATGCACGCCCTGCGCCAGGGCTGCCCGTGGGACCGGGAGCAGACCCATCTCACCCTGGCGGCCTACCTGGTCGAGGAGACCGCCGAGACGCTGGAGGCGATCGAGTCGGGCGACGACGCCCATCTCGCCGAGGAGCTGGGCGACCTGCTGCTGCAGGTGGTCTTCCACGCCGAGATCGCCGCCGAGCGCGGCGCGTTCGACATCGACGCGATCGCCCACGGCATCGCCGAGAAGCTCGTACGGCGGCATCCGTACGTGTTCGGCGACGGTGAGGTGCCGAGCGATCTGATGGGCTCGTGGGAGGCGCGAAAGCGCGCGGAGAAGCGCCGGACCAGTGCGCTGGACGGCATCGCCGAGCCGCTGTCGTCGCTGGCCAGGGCACACAAGGTGGTCTCCCGGGCACGCCACCACGGGGTGCCCGTCGAGCTGCCCGAGGTACCCGTCACCGAGGCGGAGGTGGGCGCGGAGGTGCTGGCCCTCGTCGCCCGAGCGCAGGCCGCCGGGGTCGACCCCGACCAGGCCGTCCGCCTCGCGGTGCGCCGGCTGGAGGCCGAGGTACGCGGGGCCGAGAGTGCCGAGAACGCGGCCACCCGGGTGCGCACCGGCGCGGCCGGGGCCGGATAGGCTGACGGCGTACCGACCCCACCGACTCTGAAAGGCACATCGTGGCGACGATCGACTACATCGAGGCGCGCGAGATCCTCGACTCCCGCGGCAACCCCACCATCGAGGTCCAGGTCGTCCTGGACGACGGTTCGCAGGGCCGCGCCGGCGTGCCGTCCGGCGCGTCCACCGGACTGTTCGAGGCCGTGGAACTGCGTGACGGCGACAAGGCGCGCTACGGCGGCAAGGGCGTGCTCAAGGCCGTCGACAACGTCGTGGAGCAGATCGGCCCCGAGCTGGTGGGCTACGACGCCTCCGAGCAGCGCATGGTCGACCAGGCCATGCTCGAGCTCGACGGCACCGACAACAAGGGCAACCTGGGCGCCAACGCGATCCTCGGCGTCTCCCTCGCCGTGGCCCACGCCGCCGCCGAATCGGCGGAGCTGCCCCTCTACCGCTACATCGGCGGCCCGAACGCCCACGTGCTTCCCGTGCCGATGATGAACATCCTCAACGGCGGCACCCATGCCGACAGCAACGTCGACGTGCAGGAGTTCATGATCGCGCCGATCGGGGCGGAGTCCTTCGCCGAGGCGCTGGAGTGGGGCGCCCGCGTCTACCACTCGCTCAAGAAGGTGCTCCAGAGCCGCGGGCTCGCCACGGGCCTCGGCGACGAGGGCGGCTTCGCCCCCAACCTCGAGTCCAACGCGGCGGCCCTCGACCTGATCGTCGAGGCCATCCAGGCGGCAGGGCTGCGTCCCGGCACCGACATCGCCCTGGCGCTCGACGTGGCGGCGTCCGCGTTCTTCAACGAGGACGGCACCTACTCGTTCGAGGGCGCCCACAAGTCGTCCGACGAGATGATCGAGATCTACGACCAGTGGATCGACAAGTACCCGCTCGTCTCCATCGAGGACCCGCTGAACGAAGAGGACTGGGACGGCTGGGTCACCTTCACCGCCAAGGTGGGCGACAAGATCCAGGTGGTCGGCGACGACCTGTTCGTGACCAACCCGATCCGCCTCGCCAAGGGCATCGAGATGAAGGCGGCCAACGCGCTCCTGGTGAAGGTGAACCAGATCGGTTCGCTCACCGAGACCCTCGACGCCGTGGAGCTGGCCCACCGCAACGGGTTCCGCTGCATGATGTCGCACCGTTCGGGCGAGACCGAGGACGTCACCATCGCCGACCTCGCCGTCGCCACCAACTGCGGCCAGATCAAGACCGGCGCGCCGGCCCGGTCCGAGCGCGTCGCCAAGTACAACCAGCTGCTGCGCATCGAGGACGACCTCGACGAGGCCGCTGCCTACGCGGGCGCCGCGGCGTTCCCGCGCTTCAAGGGCTGAGTGCATGGCGGACGGACGGACCACCCCTCGCAGGGGAGCGGCACCGGGGCGCGACTCCACGTCGCGTCCGGGAATGCGCCGCGACCGGCGGGGGAGCCGTCCGTCCGCCACGCCACCCCAGTTCCCCGACCAGCCGAAGCCGGCCCGTCCGAGACTCGCGCCGGGCTTGGGCGTCACCCAGCGCGCGCTGGCGCTGGTGGTGGTGTTCGCGTTCCTGGCGCTGTCCTACCTCGGAAGCCTGAGCATCTACTTCGACCAGGAACAGCAGATGGCGGCCGCGCGCCACGACATCGCCCGCGACCAGGCCGCCATCAACCGGCTGAACGACGAGATCTCACGCTGGCAGGACCCCGAGTACGTCAAGGCGCAGGCCCGTGACCGCCTCGGGTACGTGCTGCCGGGCGAGGTCGGCTACCGTGTCGTCGCACCCGACGGCACCGTCATCGGCGGCCAGGTCGGCTCCATCGCCGGGCGCAACGATCCGGTGAACCAGACCTGGTACGAGCGACTGCAGGGCTCGGTCCAGACCGCCGACCAGCCCGCTCCCGCACCGCCGAGCCCCCAGGCTTCGCAGACCATCACCGTGCCGTCGCCCGGCTCCTCCAAGCGGTGACGACGCTCCCGACCGGCGGAACACCGGCCCACGCCGGTGAGGTGACCGAGGCCGACCTGTCCGCCGTCGCCGCGCAGCTGGGCCGTCCCCCCCGAGGGGTCGTCGCGGTGGCGTGGCGGTGCCCGTGCGGGCGCCCCGGGGTCGTCTCGACCCTCCCTCTCCTGGCCGACGGCACCCCGTTCCCGACCACCTACTACCTCACGTGCCGCCGGGCCGCCGCCGCGTGCTCGACACTCGAGTCGGACGGCGTCATGGCGGCCATGCAGGCACGTCTCGGTATCGATCCGGATCTCGCCGCCGCCTATCGAGGCGCCCACGAGTCCTACCTGGCCGACCGGACCGCCCTGGGTCGCACGTACGGCGTCGATGCCCCCGTCATCGACGGGGTGAGCGCCGGCGGCATGCCCGACCGGGTCAAGTGCCTGCACGTCCTGGCTGCCCACGCCCTGGCCAAGGGCCCTGGCGTCAACCCACTCGGAGACGAGGTGGTCGCCGCCCTGGGCGACTTCTGGCGCCGTCCCTGCGACGAGGAGACCTGACATGAGAGTGGCCGTCATCGACTGCGGCACCAACACGATCCGGCTGCTCGTCGCCGATGCCGGTCCGGACGGCACCCCGGCCGAGGTCGTGCGCGATCTGCGCCTCGTGAGGCTCGGTCAGGGCGTCGACGCCACCCGTACCTTCCATCCGGATGCCTTGACCCGTACGTTCGCCGCGATCGACGACTACGCCGCACGCCTGCACGAGCTCGGGGTCGACCGGGTACGGTTCCTGGCCACCTCGGCGGCGCGTGACGTCACCAACCGGCACGAGCTCTTCGAGGGGGTCCGGCGGCGGCTCGGCATCGACGTCGAGGTCATCGCAGGCGACGAGGAGGCGCGCCTGGCCTACCTGGGCGCCCTGTCCGGTGGACGGGTCGCGTCCGGTCCGGTCCTCGTCATGGACGTGGGCGGCGGCTCGACCGAACTGATCCTGGGCGACCTCGACGGCACGATCCGGGCGGCCCGCAGTCTCGACGTGGGGTCCGTCCGCATCCGGGAGCGACTCCTCCACGGCGACCCGCCCACGGCAGCCGAGATCGCAGCCGCCCGCAGCCATGTGGCGGGCCTCGTGGCTACGTGCGGCGTCGACGTCCGCGCCGCCCGGACCTGGATCGGCGTGGCCGGCACCACCACGAGCCTGTCGGCGATGGCGCAGGGGCTGACCGACTACGACCGTACGCGGGTGCACGACTCCAGCGTCGCCCCCGCCGTCCTGCACGAGCTCGCCGACGAGTTGCTGGCCTCGACCGTCGCCGACGTGCTGCAGCGCTGGCCGATGCTCCAGCCGCTCCGGGCCGAGGTGATCTGCGCCGGAGCCCTCATCTGCGGCGAAGTCTCCCGAGCCCTGGGCGACCGGCTTCCCATGACCGTGCGCGAGACCGACATTCTCGACGGTGCCACACTGGAACTGCTCCGCGGCTGAGCGGCGCCCCCGTAGCCCAGCGGTAGAGGCAGGCGGCTTAAACCCGCTCCAGCATGGGTTCGAATCCCATCGGGGGCACGGCTCGGCCCTCACCCCCCCGCAGACGGTGACGCCCGGGACCGGTGCCGACGGGTGCGGCCGCATGGTTTGCCGAGCCAACTGGACCTGTCCGTCAGGATCTGACCCGTGCACCGGTCAGATCCTGACGCACAGGTCCAGTTCGCCTCGCGGACGTGACCCCGACGGGACCCTCACCGGCCCCTGAACCCGCCCCGGGGGGAGCGCTGCAAGGAATGGGGTGCCGTCAGGACGCGTTGGTAGAGTGGACAGCGTTCCCCACACAGGAGGTCACACACCTTGGCCAATCCGGTCCTCACTCGCGGTTTCCACACCGATGCCACGAACAGTCGCCCCGGCCAGCCCCCCTATGCCCAGCAGGCTCCCTACGGGCAGCCCGGCTACGGCCAGGCTCCGTACGGGCAGCAGGCTCCGTACGGGCAGCCCGGCTACGGCCAGCAGGCTCCCTACGGCCAGCAGCCCTACCCGCAGCCGCAGGGACAGTCGCCCTACGGTCAGCCGTGGCAGCTTCCCCCTCAGGTGGCCCAGGGGCGCATGACGCTCGACGACGTCATCACCAAGACCGCCATCACCATCGGCGTGCTGGTGGTCGTCGCGGCCGCGTCGTGGGTGCTGCTGCCCCTGCAACTCGGCATGCTCGCAGCCGGCGTCGGCGCTCTCGGTGCCTTCATCACCACGATCGCGCTCGCATTCCGACGCAAGGTCGGACCTGTCGCGGCCATCGCCGTGGCCGTCTTCGAGGGCCTCTTCGTCGGAGGCATCACCCGCATCTTCGAGATGAACTACCCCGGCATCGCCACCCAGGCCGTGCTCGGCACGTTCGTCGCCGCGGGCGCCACCCTCGCCGCCTTCAAGTTCGGCGGGTTCCGGCTCTCGGGCAAGATGCGCCGCATCCTCATGGTCGCCCTCGTCGGCATGGTCGTCGCCGGTCTCATCAACATGGTGCTGTTCATGGTCGGCATGGGCTCCCCGCTCGTCGCCGGCGTGACCGGACCGGTCGGCGTGCTCCCGTGGCTCTTCGCGAGCCTCGGCGTGGTGATCGCCGTCTTCTCGCTGGTCGACGACTTCCAGATGATCGAGGAAGGCATCGCCATGGGCGCTCCCGCGACCGAGTCGTGGCGGGCCGCGTTCGGCCTCACCGTGACGATGGTCTACCTCTACATCAACATCCTGCGCATCCTGTCCTACCTCAGGCGCTGACTCGCAGACCACCACGACGGCCCGCCGGTTCTCCGGCGGGCCGTCGTCGTGTGGTGCGGACCCTGCTGCTCAGGCGCCGATCTCGGTCACGTCGAGCAGACCCTCCAGGTGCTTGGCCAGCACCGCGCGGAAGCCAGCCGACCAGCTGAACCGGCGCCACCGGCGCGCGGGCACCCACCGGCTCGCCGCCGTCGTACCGCCCGTGTCGTGCACGACGGGATCGGTCGGACGCTCCGACACCGCGGAGTAGATCACGCGCAAGGCGTGGAAGTCCTCGATGAGCCCGTTCGGGGCCCGTCCGATCCAGTGATCGGACTGCAGGTCCAGTACATGGTCGAGGACGACCTCCTGCCCGGTCTCCTCGGCGATCTCCCGCACGACCGCCGACGAGGCGGTCTCCCCACGGTCGAGCCCGCCCCCCGGCAGGCCCCAGACGCCGGGCACGGCGGTGCGGTGCGAGAACTGGGTCGCCAGCAGCCCGCGACTCGACAGCACGATGGCGTACGCGGCGAGGCGCTGCCGCCGGATCGGCTGCACACCGTCGGGGATGACGAGGTCCGGATCGAGGCCGCGCGACCGCGTGGGCAACGCCGACCCGGGGTGCCCGTGGGGGGCGACCTGCGCGGTGATCACCAGGTCGGACTCCGCCCCGCTGGCCGACAACAGCCGCTGTACGAAGAAGCCCTGGTTCCAGAGCAGCTGATGGGGGTCCTCGCCGTGGCCCACCTCCATGGCCACCACGGATGGGCGCCCCGCTGCCGGCACACCCACGATTCGCATCACCCCATGATGGCCGCCCCGTCCAACCGATTCCAGCGTCCGCGCCGACCGGACGCCCAGCGCCGATGATCGCCGCACGTTCTCGGGGGCGGTCGGCACTCGTTGGGGTGGGTCGGCGACGTCACGTGGCTAGGATGCAGACGGCGCAACGGGTGCGTCGACGCTCGGGAGGGGACCGCCATGGAGTATCGCGACAGCGCGGACATCAGCGGTGGGAACGTCGTCACCGCCGGCGGACGCAGCGGGGGCGGCGGAAGCGGCGGACGGATCGCCGTCGGCGGCGTCGGCGGCATCATCATCCTGCTGTTGTCGCTGTTCTTCGGCTTCGATCCCGCGGCCGTCCTCGGTGGCGGCACCGCCCCCAACACGGGCACCCAGGCAGGCGCGCCGCTCGACCAGTGCAAGACGGGTGCCGACGTCAACGCCAACCGCGACTGCCGCTGGAAGGCCTACATGGCCTCGATCAACAACTACTGGAGCGGCGCTTTCCAGAGCGGCTACCAACCCACCCAGATGGTCATCTTCTCCGGCCAGGTCAACACGGGGTGCGGTGCCGCCACGTCCGAGGTGGGTCCGTTCTACTGCCCGCAGGACTCCAAGATCTACATCGACGTGGACTTCACCGAGCAGCTGCTGCAGCAGCTCGGCGCCAAGGGCGGCGACGCCGCCGAGGCCTACATCGTCGCGCACGAGTTCGGCCACCACATCCAGAACCTCACGGGGATCATGTCGCAGGTCCAGTCGCAGGGGCAGCAGACCGGCCCGTCGTCGCCCCAGGTGCGCCTCGAGCTCCAGGCCGACTGCTACGCGGGGGTGTGGTTCCGCAACTCCACCGCCGACCCCACGGGCCCCATTCAGAAGATCACCCAGGACGACCTCAACCGTGTCGTCGACGCCGCCGTCGCGGTCGGCGACGACCGCATCCAGGAGTCACAGGCCGGTCGGATCTCACCCGAGTCGTGGACCCATGGCTCGTCGGCTCAGCGCAAGTACTGGATGAGCGTCGGCTTCAAGTCCGGCAACCCCAACCAGTGCGACACGTTCAGCACCAACAACCTGGGCGGCTAGCACCGCGCGTCCGACCCGCGCACACGGTCGGTGGCATTCCCCGTCGTGGGATTCCTGCTCGGCCCTTCACGACCCCCGGCCGACCTGGACCGCTCTCCGACCGAGCACGTCGCGCACCACCGCCGCCGGCTCACTCTCGGGCGCCCGGGGGAACGGGGTCAGTGAGGGGTGATGTCGACCCCGGTGATCGTCGTCACCACGTCGGTGCCACCGACCGAGAAATACATGCGGGGTTCGCTGACGCCGCCTCGACGATCCACGGTCAGCGACCAGGGGGCGGCCGACACGCCGGCCTTGCCGAGAGCCTTGTTCAGGACGCCGATCACGATCCCCGGACGTAACTCCTTCGGGTCGAACGGTGCGAGGCTGCTGGTCTCGCGTCGCGACGACGAGCGGACGGGCAGCTTCGGCATGCGCACCGTGCGCACGACGATGTCGGTACCACCCGGGGTGTCGACGTAGCACCCGCCGTTTCCCGGCAGCACGCCCAGCGACAGCACCGACCGTTTCGAGCCGACCGCGTCGGTCAGCGCCTCCGTCAGGCCCGCCACGGTGGTGAGATCGACGTGGGAGATCAGGCTGCCGTCGCGACGGAAGAAGACGGTGAGCGACTCGGGGTTGGTCGACACCGTCATCAGCACCACCCGGTCCGAGTACTCGACGATCTGCAGCTGCTGGGCCGTCGTCGACTTCGCCAGGGTGCCTGCCGTGGCGAACAGGCCGGCGAGGTCGTCGAACCGGAAGTCGCGGGGGTCGAAGAGCGCCTGCCCCACGAACCGGGTGTCGGACTCGACCCGGACGATCCGGCCGTTGCGCCAGGCGTAGGTGCGGGCTTCCATCCCCGACACCACCGACAGGCTCGCGGTCGCCGGTTCCAGCTCGACCTTGATCGCCTGGATGGTGCCCGCCGCCGCGATGAGCTCCTCCACGATGCGGCGCGCCTCGCCGGGCTCGGTGAAGTCGCGCACCTCGACGGCCGACGGGGTGGCCGTGGGCGTCGGTCGGCCGGGGGGCGCCGTGGGCGGCGCGGTGGTCGTGGTGCACGCGGCGACGCCGCCGGCGATCGCCAGACCGGCCGCCTTGAGGCCGTCGCGTCGGGTGATCACCCGGCCCAGCCTACGGGTCCCGGGGCGCTCGGTTGAGCGGCCGGCACCCGGTACTGTGACGCTTCATGCCCACCAGCGTGACCGCCCGCATCGACGTCTGGGTCGACGAGCCGGCCGAGCTCGTCTTCTCCGTGGCCGTCGCCGATGCCGTCACCACCAGCTCCGAAACGCTCACCTGCGTCGTGGGCGACCGGCCCGTCGACATCGTGGCGGCCGGCGCCCCCGTCGGCGCTCGGCTGCACGTGGTCCAGGCCCCGGTAGGACGGCTCGTCCTCTCCTACGCGGCCACCGTCACCGGCACCACCCGGCAGACCGAGGCGACGCCCGACGAGCTGATCCTCTACCGGCGCCCGTCCCGCTACGCCGAGTCGGACCGCCTGGCGATCATCGCGGCGAAGAGGTTCGACGGACTGGCGGGCCAGGACCTCGTGCGCGGCATCGAGAGCTGGGTCCACTCGAACCTCTACTACGTTCCCGGGGTCTCCGGGCCGACGGACGGGGCCGTCGACGCCTACCTCGCCCAGCAAGGGGTGTGCCGTGACTTCGCCCACCTGGTCATCGCCCTGGCGCGCGGGTGCGGACTCCCGGCGCGGCTGGCGTCGGCCTATGCACCCGGGCTGACCCCGATGGACTTCCATGCCGTCGCCGAAGTGGCTGTCGACGGCATCTGGCAGGTCGTCGACGCCACCCGCATGGCGCCCCGGCAGTCGCTGGTGCGCATCGCGACGGGTCGCGACGCCGCCGACACGGCCTTCCTCACCTGTCATCGTGGCAAGATCCGCTTCGGCACGGTGCGGGTGACCTGCTACGCCGACGACGGTCTGCCGGTCGACACCGGAGACGTCGCGCACCTGTGACGCCCGGTACCCGGGGGCGGACGGCCCGCGAAGGCCGCCCCGGGTTCGTTACGGTGGCGCAGTGACGACCCGGGGTGCTGCAGTCTCATGGCCGGGGGCGGGGTGAGCGCCGACACGGTCGGGCGACCGGTCCTCGATGCCTACCGCGCGGCCACGCCACCGGCCTACGACGAACTCCTTCGGCTGCTCCGCGTGCCCGACGCCCAGCCGCTGGTCGACGCCATCGAACGCCTCGGGGTGGCGGGGCTCAAGGCGCGGCGCCAGGACGTCCGCCGGCTGGTGCTGGACGACGGCGTCACCTACGTCGGTACGGGCACTGGCGCGCCCCAGCCGTGGCTGCTGGATCCCGTACCCCTGTTCCTGGACGGCGAGCAGTGGCGACGTCTCGAAGCCGGGCTCGACCAGCGCGCGCGGCTGCTCGATGCGCTGCTCGCCGACCTGCACGGCGAGCGCCGGATGCTGCGCGACGGGCTGGTGCCCGCCGAACTGGTGATCGGCCACGCCGAATACCTCCCGGCCGCGGAAGGGATCCGCCTGTCGGGACCCCATCAGCTGCCCCTCGTGGCCACCGATCTGACCCGGGCGCCCGACGGGTCGTGGCTCGTGCTGTCGGACCGCACCCAGGCGCCCTCGGGCATGGGCTACGCGATGGCGAACCGGCGGATCGTCTCCCGCGCCCTCGACCACCTCTACCGGGGTCTGCCGCTGCGGCGTCTGCGACCGTTCTTCGACCAGATGCAGCGGGCACTCTTCTCGGTCGCCCCCCGCGGTGTCACGGTGCCGCAGGTTGTGCTGCTGACGGCCGGTCCGGCGAGCGAGACCGCCTACGACCAGGCGCTCCTGTCCACGCTGCTGGGCCACCCGTTGGCCCAGGCCGACGACCTGGTGATGCACGACGGCAAGCTGTGGCTGCGGTCGACGGGCGGCCGCCGGCACGCTGTCGACGTGGTGCTTCGGCGCGTGGACGCGGCGTGGTGCGACTCGCTCGACCTCCGGCCCGAGTCGCGGCTGGGGGTTCCGGGCCTCGTCGCCGCCGCGCGGCGGGGAGCGGTGGGGGTGGTCAACCCCTTCGGGGCGGGGGTGCTCGAGAACGCCGGACTGCTGCCCTACCTGCCGGGCGTCGCGCGGGCGCTGGTGGGGGAGGAGCTCCAGCTCGGCCACCCGCCCACGTGGTGGTGCGGTGACGACGTGTCCCGCTCCCACGTGCTGAGCAGACTCGACGAGCTGGTGATCAAGCCGATCGCCCGGAGTGCCGGCACCACGAGCCTGCCGGGCTGGGACATGGACCGCACCCGTCGGGACCTGCTCCGGGCACGGATCGAGGCGGAGCCGTGGCTGTGGGCCGCGCAGGAGCCGGTGCCGTCGTCGACCGCACCCGTGGTGACCCCGACCGGTCTGGAGCCGCGCAGCGTCGTGCTGCGTACCTTCGGGGTCGGGGTCGACGGTGCCTACGTCTTCCTGCCGGGCGGCCTGGCCCGGGTGGGGGCGAAGCGCGACGCCTTCGTGGTGACGAACCTCGCCGGTGCGATCGCCAAGGACGTGTGGGTGATGGGCGCCGAGCCGGCCACCGGGCCCTACGAGCTGGTGCGCGCTTCGCCGCGCAGCCAGGGCCGCGCCACCGTGCCGGGGCTCACTCCGCGCGGTGCCGGCAACCTGTTCTGGACGGGGCGCTACTCCGAGCGAACCCAGTCGACCGCCCGCCTGCTCAAGGTGATCGACAACCTCGTCGAAGACAACCTGAACCGTGCCGACACCCCTGGCCACACCGCGATGACGGCGATGCTGGGGGCTCTGTGGGAAGTGACGGCCGCCCGTCCCGAGCCGGTCGCTCCCGGCGACGCAGCCCTTCTCGACGACCCCCTGCCGTCCCTGCGCGCGTTGCTGGTCGACTCGGAACGCCGAGGGTGCGTGGCCTACAACGCGGCACGGCTGACGTACGCGGCCAGCGACGTGCGCGAGATGCTCAGCTTCGACACCTTCGGGGTGCTGAACCGGCTGGCGGGAACCCTGGCGGCGGCTGCCGAGGCGGGCGACGAGGTGGAGGTGCAGGAAGTCTGCGCCCACGTGATGGAGGCGTGCCTCGCCCTGGCGGGCATGACGCACGAGAGCCTCATGCGCGACCCCGTCTGGGCCTTCCTCGAAGCCGGCCAGCGCCTCGAGCGGGCCCAGCTGATGGTGCGGCTGCTCCGGCACACGGTGGCGGTGGTGCGACCGCCGATCGTCGAGGCCATCGTCACCGAGGCCGTGCTGCGAGTGGGCGACAGCCTCATCACCTATCGGCGTCGGATGGCGGCCGGGGTGGGGTCCAACGTGCCGGCGGCGGCCACGGTGCAGCTGCTGCTCACCGACGACACGAACCCACGCTCGGTCGTGTTCTCGCTGGGACGCACCCTGGAGGCCGTGCTGCTCGTGCCGGACCGGGCCGTGGAGGATGTGCTCGTCGGCGTGCTCGACCTGCTCCGGGGTTGCGACGAGGAGGCCCTCTGCCGCGGCGACCGGTCCCGCCTCGTCGCGCTGCTCGACGGGCTGGACGAGGGGCTGCGCGCCGCGGCCGACGCCGTCTCCGCCGCCCACTTCGACGCGCAGCAGCCGAGCGTGTCGTTCGCCGTGCCCGAGCTGGCCGGGCCCGGCGAGGAGGCGTGGTGACCGGCCCGGGTGGGCCACGGCGCTACGCCGTGCGGCATCGCACTACCTACACCTACGACGAGCCGGTGACGTCGTCGTTCGGACGAGGATTCCTGCGTCCCCGGCCCACACCGACCCAGCGCGTGCTCGCCCACGACGTGCGGGTGACTCCCACGCCGGCCGTGCTGGAGGAGCACCTCGACTTCTTCGGCAACCCGAGCTCCTACCTCGAGATCCACACCGATCACGAACGGCTCGAGCTGCTCAAGACCACCACGGTCGACGTGGACTGGCCCGAGGTGTCGCTGGCGGGCCTGGATGCCTGGACCGTCGGCTCGGCGGCCGCCGCCGTGGCGTCGTCGAGCGATCCGGTAGTCAGGGCGGTCTACCGGCTGCCCTCGGAGCTGGTGGAGCTGACGCGGCCCGTCCGCGCGTTCGCCGGCGGGGTGGTGCCGTCGGCCAGGCCGCTGGGCGACGCCGTGCAGGCGGTGTATCACGACATCTTCACCGGGTTCGCCTACGCCAAGGGCGCGACCACCGTCACGACGAGGCTGGGGGAGCTGCTCGCGTCCCGGGCGGGCGTGTGCCAGGACTTCGCCCACCTGGCGGTGGCCTGTTTCCGGTCGGCAGGACTGCCGGCCAGGTATGTGTCCGGCTACATCGAGACCGCGCCGCCGCCGGGGAAGCCCAAACTGGAGGGGTCCGACGCGACCCACGCCTGGGCGTCGGTGCTCACGCCGCTGGGCTGGGTCGACCTCGATCCGACCAACGATCACCTGGCCGACTCCCGCTACATCGTCACGGCCTGGGGCCGCGACTTCCGCGACGTGTCGCCGCTCAAGGGGGTGATCTTCACCGACGGCTCGACGAGCACGCTCGCGGTGTCGGTCGACGTGACCCGGCTGCCGGACCCGGATCCGCATGACGCGTCCGCTCCCTGATCTGGGCCTGCGCGCCCTCGCCGTGGCGCCGCTCCTGCTCGGCTGCGTGCTGAGGGTCGACGACGTGGCGCTGCGGCTCACCGAGGTCGAGGCCTACGAGGGGGCCGACGACCCCGCGTCCCACGCGTTCGCCGGCCTGACGACGCGCAACGCCCCCATGTTCGGCCCCGCGGGCCGGTTCTACGTGTACTTCTCCTACGGGATGCATCACGCCGTGAACCTGGTGTGCGGCCCCGAGGGGACGGCGTCGGCGGTGCTGTTGCGGGCCGGCGAGGTGGTCGCAGGCCTGGGGACGGCACGATCGCGGCGGCCGGGCGTGGCGGACGTGCGCCTCGCCCGCGGCCCCGGCAACCTCGGCGCCTGCCTCGGGCTGACGACGGCCGACTCGGGCCTGGCACTCGGCAGCGACCGGGCGGACCTGGTCGCGGGAGCGGGTCTCGAGGTGCGGACCGGTCCGCGCGTGGGGGTGTCGCACGCCGCGGAGGTGCCCTGGCGGTTCTGGCTGGCCGGGGAACCCACGGTGTCGGCCTATCGGCGCTCGCCCCGGGCTCCGGTGCGCTGATCGTCTGCCGCGAAACGGAATCGGAATGACTTTCCCGGGCCGCCTCATACGTGGCCCGGGATGTCCCCTTTCTACGGCACCCGGCCCGCCGACCCGTGGAGCGACACGCGGCGGCGAGCGAACAGCGGCCGAACATCCGCCACGAGATGGACACCCGCGGGTGCGGCCCCTCACGCGGATTGACACAATGACCCGCATGGCCACCGCAAGCGTGAAGGCAGCGATCAACCTCCGTCTCGCCATGATCGGCATCATGCCGGCGACCCCCGAGCCGACCTTGAGCGAACAGCTCGTGACCCCGATCCTCGCCCGCCAGCGGGAGATGGGCCGGCGGCTGGCCGATCGGCTCAGCGCGGTCGACGGGCGCGTGCAGGCATTCCTCGACGACTACCTCGCCGACTGCACGGTGCAGCCCCAGCTGCCCCGCCGGACCCTCGTGCTCGACCAGGCCGGACTGGCCCGCGACCTGTCGCTGCCAGCCGACGGCGACGAGTTCCATTCCGCGTTGCTGGCGAGCTATCGCCTGGCCAACGGCGTGCTCCACAACCCGGCCAACGACCGCCGCACCACCGCGGGCGTGTTCCACATCGCCGAGGGCGGGCTGCCGATCGACGACGACAAGATCGCCGTCCCCCGGGAGGCCTACGCCCGTCTGCTGGAGAAGGCCTTCCGGCCCCCGGCCGACACCATGGTGCTGCCGTTCACCGCCGGAGCCCTCGAGCCGGCCGCCTGCTTCGTGTCGCTCCTGCTGCGACCGCTCGTGGTGCCCGGCGTCCCCGGCTACATGGAGGAGAAGACCTCCGAGATCCGGTTCATCGTGCCCGGCGGTCTCGTGGCCAACCTCGACTTCGTCGAGTCGATCTTCGGCAACGGCGGCGACCCCTACCTGCCCGAGAACGACGCGTCGCTCTACCCGACCCACTGGACCGGCCACAGCGGCCTGGTGGTGCTGGCCCCCCACCTCACGCGCGTCACCAAGAAGGAGGTCGGCCTGCCGCACGTCAGCGAGGCGACCGAGCGGCAGCGCCGCGACGGGGTGTGCTGGGAGCGCGACGACGAGCCCTACAACAACGGCCAGGCGTTCAAGATCTGTGCCCGCGACACCCGCGGGGTCATGGTCACGGTGATCGCCGACAACTACTTCGGCTACTGCAAGAAGGAGGTCAAGACCCAGATCTCCTATTCGGCCAACCTGTGGGGCAACGTCGAGGAAGAGCACGCGGGCGGGGCGCTCGTGTTCCCGGCCGACAACCTCGGTCAGGACTTCACCACGACGCCGCACTCCGACCTCACCGTCGCAGACCTGGTGGAGCAGGGCGGCGGCAGGTTCGCGCTCCAGCCGGAGGGACACGCCCGAGACACAGAGCACCCCCACATCGTGCTCGTCCCCTCGCCGGCGCGGTACTCGCTGCGCCGCAACACCGTGTCGTGGGCCGACGTCTCGATCCCGATCCGGGCGGGGATCACGTACATGTCGCCGGACGGCTACCGCGTCCACATGGCGCAGCAGACGGGCGACCGCACGATGTGGACCCTCGTGGGCACCCTGCCGGTGGCGACCCAGTGCCACAAGCCGTCCACGGTGTCCGGCGGTGGGAAGTCCGAGATCAGCAAGGACATCTCCGACGCGTTCGTGGTGGGCAACGCCTACGTTCCGGACTTCACCCGCGACATGGACGCGGTCGCCGCCATCATGGCCCGCGACACGTCGCAGAGGTTCCGTGACGGCTCCACCGACAGCCGCCCGATCCTGTCGTTCAAGCGGTCCATGGGCTCGGTCATCAAGCTGCTGACGCCCTCGTCGCTGTTCACCGACGACTACAACGCCTGGCTGGAGTCGGTGCCGGTCCACGTGAAGGAGCTCGTCTTCCTCGTGAAGCGTTGCTACAAGAAGGAGTGGGGCGACGACTGGCGCAGCCACTTCAGCGTGGGCATCATCAACGGCCGGCAGGGCAACTTCCTGCGGCTCGACGGCGACAAGGTGATCATCAACATGGTGCGGGTCGGGTTCGACCCCGACGGCTCCTGGCGTTTGTTCGGGCTGCGCCCCGATTTCCAGCCCGCCGCCAAGGTGCAGACCGAGGACGACATCACCGCCTCGATCGTGGTGCCGGGCGACGCGCTCCGGCAGGCTCAGGGCGTGGCCCCGAGCCCGGACCCGTTGTCACGCAAGGTGGTGCGCAACTGCGAGAGCAAGCTGTTCCAGCGGCCCGACGACGCGATCATCCGCGGCTACGACAAGCAGGCCGAGGCCGACATCGCCACCCCGGGCACCTTCCTGTCGAACTTCGAGCCGCTGTCGGTGGCCGACGCGTGCGCGATGGTCGACGACGCCGTGGCGTTCAGCGCCTTCACCGACCCCATGCGTACCCTCCTGGCCGACCACTCCCGCGGCGACGCCTCGCCGGCGTTCGTCGTGTCGTCGGCCAACCCACGCATCGTCGGCGGCAAGCCCTCGAAGAACCCGCGCTACCTGCAGACCCGGCCCGACGTGCGTGACGCGGCCGGTACGGCGTCGGCCATGCTGGCCGCGCAGCTCGCCAAGGGCCTGTCCCCCTCGGTGAAGCCGGTCCTGCCGGTCGACGTGGTCGCCGTCGGCCGCCGCAACAACCCGCCCGAGGAGGGCGTGCCGGCGCTGTGCCCGTTCAACCCCCTGCACTACGTCGAGTTGCCCGAGCTGTTCATGGAGTTCATCTCGTCGATGACGGGCAAGTCGCCGTCGACGACGGGTGCCGGCTCCGAGGGCGCCCTCACCAAGGGTCCGTTCAACGCCATGCCCCAGATCGTCGACCTCAACGCGGCCTTCTGCTCCTACGCGCTCACGGGCTACGACGGCTGGATCTCGTGCGCCGGCTACATCGGTCCCTACGTCAAGGTCGCCCACGACATCAGCCTGCTGGTGCCGGAGCTCTTCTGCCGCATGACCGCCGCCGAGCGCGACGCGCGGCACCTCATCGCGGAGGGCGCGCTCGAGAAGGTGGCCGACTTCGAACACGACGGCCGCACGGTCCGGGCCTCGCGGCTGGGGTGGCGCATCACCCAGCACTTCGCCAACGCCTACTTCGGACGCATCCTCATGCACCCTCACGTGGTGTTCACCCCGGAGATGCTGCGTCCGGAACTGCAGGACATGGCGATCTACGTCGACTCCATCGACACCATCGTCACCACGCACGAGCGCGTGGCCCGGGCCTACTTCGCCGACGGCACCGCCGACCTCGCCGTGCCGCCGGTACGGGCGCTGCTGGAGATCATGGCCTACGGGGCGACCGCCGACGGCCGCACCGTCGACGATCCCTCGGTGCGGGAGCTGTTCACGCGCGAGTCGGTGCTGGCGAGCGACTGGTACGCAGCCCGCCTCGACGCGAAACAGCGCGGCGCGGTGTCGCGGGCCGAGAACGGGCTCGCCGCCATCGAGAAGTTCGTCTCGACGCCCGGGAACGAGGAGCCGTCCCGGCGGCTGAACATGGCGGAGCGCATCGAGTTCGCACGCTCCGAGCTCGACCGCGTGGCGTCCCCCAGCTACCTCTCCGCGCTGCGCGGCACCCTGGGCCTGCAGCCCGAGCTCCAGCTGGTCCCCGGCGTCGGCTGAGGCGGTGCCGAGCTCGTTCCTCTCGTAGGCTGACCGGATGGAGCTCACGTCGATCACCACGTCCGACGGCACGGCAGAGGCGTTGTTCGTCCTGCCGGTGGCCGATCCGTCCGCCGGACCCTGGCCGGGGGTGCTGCTGGGGATGGACGCGCTGGGGGTGCGGCCGCGGCTGGAGGAGATGGCGCGCGAGATCGCGTCGTGGGGCTACGCGGTGCTGGTGCCGAACGCGCTCTACCGCACCCTGTCGGTCGCCGAGGTGATGCCCGCCGAGCCGCTCTTGAGCGACGAGGCGAGGAGCGCGTTCTTCGCGCGGGTGGGGCCGTCGCTGCAGGGCCTCACCGCCGAGCAGGTCGAGGGCGACCTCGATGCGTGGATCGGCTTCCTGCGTGCGAGCGACCGCGTCGCGGCGGGTCCGCTGGGGTTCGTCGGGTTCTGTTTCGGGGTGCGGGTCGGTCTGCGGGCAGCGGGCCGCTACCCCGACGACGTCGCCGCGGTGGCGGGATTCCACGGCGGCCAGGTGGTGACCGATGCTCCCGACAGCCCGCACCGGTCGCTGGCCACGGCGAAGGCACGGTTCGTGCTGCTGCATGCCGACAACGACGCCGGCATGACGCCGCCCAACGTGGAAACCCTCGAGGCGGCGTTCGAGGCGGCCGGGCTGACCGCGGTCAACGAGATCGTGCCGGGCGCCAGGCACGGCTACACCATGGCCGATGCCGCCGTGTACCACCCGGAGGCGACCGCCCGAGCCTTCCGCGAGACCCGCGCACTGCTCGCCGACACCCTCGCCTGAGCCGCCCGTCACAGCAAGCCGACCTCGACTCGTGGGGTGCTCGCACCCTGCTGACAGGTCGCTGACAGGTCTCCCCGTCACGGTGGACACCGAGGACGCTTCGGTAAGGGGGCGTCCCCGAACCTCTGGAGGAGACACATGAGAACACGGAAGAAGCTGGGAATCGCCGCCGCATCGCTCGCAGCGGCGGCCATGGTGAGCGCGGGACTGATCGCGGGTAGCAGCAACGCCTTCGCCGACCCCACCGCGAGCCCCACCCCGGGCTCGTCGACCAAGCCCGCCGAGCAGCGCACGGCCGCGCCGTCCGACGGGTCGAGCGCAGGTACGGGCCGCGGCGGGCGTCAGGGCGACCCCGGCGGCACGCACACCGAGGTCACCGGCACCGAGGCCGAGAAGGTGACGGCCGCCGTCACCGCGCAGCAGAGCGGGGTCACCGTCACGAAGGTCATGAAGGACGCCGACGGCTCCTACGACGTGGCCGCGACGAAGGACGGTGCCGCCGTGCGCTTCGAGGTGACGGCCGATCTCGCGACCGTGACCGAGGCCGCCGGCCGTGGTGGCGCCGGGAAGGGCGGGGGCGGCGGCTCCCAGGACACGCCGGTGACCGGGGCGGAGGCCGACAAGGTGATCGCCGCTGTGACGGCCAAGGACTCGGCCGTCACCGTCACGTCGGTTCGCAAGGACCCCGACGGCTCCTACGACGCCATCGGCACGAAGGCCGGCGCGAGAGTGATGGCCGAGGT